>Ga0114963_10003667_pt1 | contig 10515 bp, 6 predicted proteins | sample C_131016_EF_Meta_FD_87019 | JGI IMG/M metagenome (GOLD analysis project Ga0114963, IMG submission 87019) | Freshwater microbial communities from Lake Croche, Canada to study carbon cycling - C_131016_EF_MetaG | ecosystem: Environmental > Aquatic > Freshwater > Lake | place: Lake Croche, Canada...
AGATCGTGGCTGATCGACAGGCCCAGGCCGGTGCCGCCAAAGCGCCGCGTGGTCGACACGTCGGCCTGCGCGAAGGGCTTGAACAGATGTGCCATCTGCTCGTGCGAGATGCCGATGCCGGTGTCCTTGACGCTGAAGACAACGCCGTGGTCCTCACGCGTGACGCGCAGCGTGATGCTGCCGCGCTCGGTGAACTTGACGGCGTTGGACAGCAAATTGACCAGCACCTGCTTGAGCCGCAGTTCGTCGCCGTCCACCCATCCTGGCAACCCGCCGGCCAGATCGACGTGCAGCTCGAGATCCTTGGCCTTGACGCGGCCGACGACCATGCTCGCGGCCGACTGGATCAGCGGCTCAAGCTCAAAGACCTGATGCTCGATGGACAGCTTGCCGGCCTCGAGTTTCGAGAAATCCAGGATGTCGTTGACGATGTCGAGCAGGTGGCGCCCGGCCACCTCAATGGGCTTGAAGGCCTCGCGCGCCGCCTCGTCGGGTGCGGCGCGTGCGCCCATCTGGGCCAGCCCCAGCACGGCATTGAGCGGCGTGCGGATCTCGTGGCTCATGTTCATCAGGAATTCGCCCTTCAACCGCGCGAGGCGCTCGGTCTCGAGTCGGTTGTGCTCGCGCGCCGCATCGATCTCGTGGCGGTCGGTCACATTGCGCACCACCACGACCAACTGGTCGGTGCCCAGCGGCAGCATGCGGGCCTCGAAGGTCTGCTCGCCGCGCTCGAGCGGCAGCTGGTATTCGATCACCAACTGGTCGGCACCGAACTCAAGCTGGTTCAAGGCCTGGACGAACAGGCTGGCCACGTCGGGCGGCAAGATGTCTTGCATGCGCTGGCCCAGCAAGGCCTCGGCCGGCATCAGCAGATCTTCGGGGCGACCGGCGCGGCACTCCAGGATGGTGCCGTCGCGCGCAGCCAGGAAGTACAGATCGGGCAGCGCGTCGAACAGCCGTGTGAGCTCGGCCGAGCGCTGCTTGACCAGATCTTCAAGGCTATCGCGATAGGCCGCCAGCTCGGTCTCGAGTGCCTCACGCCGGCGTATGTCTTCTGACATCAACTCGTTGCGGTCCTGCAGTGCGCGACGTTGTGCATCGACGGACGCCACCTCTCGCTGCAGGGTGCTGGTGCGGCTTTGCAATCGATTGAATCGAACGGCCAGCAACAGCAAGATGACGGGAAACGCGGCCATCGAATACAGGAAGGCAGACGACGCTGTGCGATCGACGCTCGCAAGCGGTTGGGTGATGACCAGCCTCGCAGGCATATCGATCACCGACATGACAACGGCGACCGAGTCGCCCAATTCGCCCGCCCCAGCAAGCTCAGCCAGTGCCGTGGGCCGGTTTTCGGGCAGCCGCACAACGACCTCTGCCAGCTCGGGCGCAAACCGGGCCGCCTGCCCGGCAGGCACGATCTCCCGGCCGTCCAAGGTCAAGAGCGTCTCCCGGTGGTCGTCGGCCGCATCCAGCGGGATCAGTTGACGATAGATGTCGCTGACGTCGGTCACGCCGACCAGCGTGCCGCTGGGTTGCTCCTTGAACATCACCGGCACCCGGGTCACCATGAATGGGCCGTTCGGACCCAGCTCGATGGCAGAACTTTCAGCGCTTGCACTACCCGGCGCCAGGCCAGCTGGCACCCCCGCACCGGCACCGGCACCGTAGTCAGCCAGCACACGCGCCGATTCGTCAAAGATGACCACCCGTGTGAACGACAGGAAACCGATGCGCTCGGCCGTCAGCTTGTCACCGGTCACATGCTCGTGCAAACGACGCTCCAGCGCGTCCAGACTGACGCTCCGGCCGTGCAGCGGTGACGTGCCCGGCGCCTTGCTGCTGAGGTAGGTGTTGAGCTCGTTGACCTCGGTCAAGCGCCGCGCCAGATGGATGCGGTCGCTGGCCAGATCACTCAGCTTGTCGGCACGCCGGTGGCTTTCGGCGATCAGCCGCCGCTCGGCGGCCTGCCGCAGTTGCTGGCGGTCACCAAATGCGTTGACCAGCAACACCACCGAATAGACGCAAAACACCCCGGCGATGATGAGCGCCCATCGACCTTTGCGTCGCGTTTCAAGCCATGGCATCTTCGTCTCTATGGGGTCAGCCCTTGCCGGCGAAGCAGTCAGGGAAGTGGCGCGGATGCGCGGATGGTAATTCTCGACCAGCTTGTCGTGACTGCCATCGGCCTTCAAACGCAGCAGGTGGTCGTCGAACGCCGGGCACCACTCGCGAGAGTTGCCGGGAAAGGCCGCTGCAAGTTGCCGGTCAGCGACAGCGCCATGGGCATCGCGGCAAGGAAACGTCGGTTGACAGGTTTCATTCAGGCGCTCCTGAGGGCCATCACGGCACGGCGCTGACAGCTCGCGCGCCAGCGCCAGAAGCCTCAGCCAGAACGTGGCCGGCGCACCGCGCGAACGGCTGGCACATCGAGGTCCGCTTCGGCCTGTTTCAGCATGCGCTCGAGCCGGTCCTTGAGCTGTTCGGTGCTCAGCCGCTCACGAAGTCGCTCGACCATCAGCGGCAGGCAAAACGGGCTGGGCGACGACAGGTCCACGCGCTCGATGGGCATGCCAGCCAGCCGCTGCAAGGCCGCGCGCAGGCGCTGCACATCGAGCTCCTGAGACAGCACCTCGTCGTGTGCCTGAGTGAGCAGCAGGTTGCCGGCATCGTGCTGGCGAAACACCTCGAAGAACAGCCCGCTCGAAGCCTGCAGCTGCCGCGTGCTCTTGGGCGCGCCGGGATAGCCGGTGAAGATCAGGCCGGCGACACGGGCGATCTCGCGAAAGCGCCGCTGCGCCAGTTCGCTGCTGTTGAGGCTGGCGAGCACATCGGCCAGCAGATCACCCGCGTCAAACAGGCGTCCGGCAAACAGCGGCGTCAGATCGACGGGCTCGGCGCTCAGCAGCTCGAACCCATAGTCGTTGACGCTCAGGCTGAAGGTGTTGGGCACATCGCGCGCAAGCCGCCAGGCGAGCAGGCTGGCCAGCCCGAGGTGGACCTGCCGCCCGGCGAACGGATACACGTACACGTGATGGCCTTCGCGGCTGCTCAGACACTCGACCAGAAGCGAGCCCGGCGCCGGCAATTTCGACAGCCGGGCCTGTGTTTGCAGCATGGGCAGCGCGGCCATCATTTCGGGCTCGTCGCACACCGCGTGATCGACGGCGTCGCGCGCTGCGGCGAGCAGCTCGAGCACCGCATCGGCCATCTCGGTGGACAGCGGCATCTTGCCGCCAGCCCACACCGGCACCGCGCCCTTGCTGGCGGTAGCGCGCTGCACGTAGGCGGTCATGTCCTGGGTGCGCAGGTACTCGAGTACGCGGCCGGCGAACACGAAGCAGTCGCCCCGGCGCAAGCGCGCGATGAAGCCCTCTTCGATGTGACCGATGGTCGCGCCGTTGCGGTACTTCACGAGCATCGACGCGTCGCTGACGATGGTGCCGATGGACAGCTTGTGACGCCGCGCGATGGCGCGATCGCTCACCCGGAACATGCCGTCGACCGGTTGCACACGGTGGTACTCGGGATAGGCCGCCAGGCTGGTGCCGCCGCCACCCACAAAGCCCAGCGCCCAGTCGAACTCTTCGCGGCTGAGCGAGCGATAGGCGTGGGTGGTGGTGACTTCGTCGTAGAGCGCGTCGGCGGCGTAGCCACCGCCCAGGGCGACCGTCACCAGGTGCTGCACCAGCACATCGAGCGGCTTGTCGGGCGAGCTTCGGCTTTCGATGCGGCCGGCCTGCGCGGCGCGGCGTGCGGCGGCGGCTTCAACCAGTTCGAGCGTGTTGGTGGGCACCAGCGTGATGCGGCTGGGGCGACCGGGCGCGTGGCCGCTGCGGCCGGCGCGCTGCAGCAAGCGAGCCACACCCTTGGCGCTGCCGATCTGCAGCACACGCTCGACCGGCAAAAAGTCAACGCCCAGGTCCAGCGACGAGGTGCACACCACCGCCTTGAGCTGGCCTTGCTTGAGGGCAGCCTCGACCCATTCGCGCACGCTCTTGTCGAGCGAGCCGTGGTGCAGCGCCACGATGCCGGCCCAGTCAGGACGCTCTGCGATCAGCAGCTGGTACCAGATCTCGGCTTGCGATCGGGTGTTGGTGAACACCAGCGTGGTCGCCGCGCTGTCGATTTCGGCAATCACCGGCTGCAGCATCTGCGCGCCGAGGTGGCCGCCCCAGCTGAAGCGACCCGGGTTGGCCGGCAGCAAGGTGTCGATGCGCAGCGTCTTGTCGACGCGGCCTTCGACCGTCACCGCCTCGTCGGCGCGGGCAGCCGAACCCAGCAGCACGCGCCGCGCCTCGTCGAGGTTGCCCAGCGTGGCGCTCAGACCCCAGACCACGAGTTGCGGGTTCCAGCGCCGCAGCCGGGCCAGCGCGAGCTGCACCTGCACGCCGCGCTTGCTGCCCATCAGCTCGTGCCACTCGTCGACGATGACGGTGTGCACGCCGGCCAGTTCGTCGCTCGCGTGCTCGCGCGCGAGCATCAGGCTGATCGACTCGGGCGTGGTGACCAGCGCGGTAGGAAATCGGCGGTCCTGCCGCGCGCGCTCGGCCGAGGCGGTGTCGCCGCTGCGCTGGCCGAGCGTCCAGTGCGGTGCCGCCTCAGCCAAGGTCAGCTGCAAGGCGCGCGTGGTGTCGGCCGCCAGCGCGCGCATCGGGGGGATCCACAGCACGCCCAGCGGCGGCGCGGCCTTCGTCGTGCCGAGCGCGAGACCGCGCGCCAGCGCACCGAACCACACCGCATAGGTCTTGCCGCTGCCGGTGGTGGCGTGCAGCAGGCCGCTGCGGCCGGCCGCCATCGCCGCCCACACCTCGCGCTGGAAGGCGAACGGCTGCCAGCCGCGAGCGGCGAACCACTCGCCGGCGCCACCGTCACGCAAGCTCACGGCACCCCGGCGCTGACGATCCAGCCTTCGAGCGCATCGGCATCGGCCGGCCGGCCGTGATCGGGCTGCGAGCGCGCCCAGGCGGCCTGCAACATGCACAGCACCGCATCGAGTCTGTCACCGCTGGCATCGGCCACCAGCGCGTCGCGCTGCGCGTGGCTCAGCCGCAAGCGCACACCCAGCCGGGTGCGGCCCTGCTCGAGCGCATCGACCAGATCCTTGCGCGCGATCAGCCGCTCGGGCGTTTGCCGGGCGCGGTCGTCGGCCTTGTACGAACGCTGACCCAGCACCTCGCGCGCGAGCAGCCCGGGATAGCCTTCGAGCGCCACGCGTGTGGCATCGCCAGCGTGCAGACCCGGCAGGTGCACGCCCGCATCGAGCAGCAAGGGCACGCCCGCGTGCAGCATGTAGGCCACCGGCGGGTTGACCCACTTCATCGAAGGCGACGATCCGGCCGGCTTGTCACAGGCGCGGTGCGCGAATTTGCCGCCGGGCGGACGGGCATCGCAAAACGCCGCAAAGGTGCCGCGGATCTGCTCGCGCGACAGCGCCGCGTAATGCCGCATCAAGGGCAGCCAATCGGTGGGCCATCCCAAGGTGGTGACCAGCTCGCGTGGCAACCCGAAGGGCAGATCGAATGCGCCGACCCAGTCACCCGGTGCGCGCAGCCAGCCGCTGAAACCCTCAAAGCTGCTGTGCAACTGCAGCGCGTCCAGCCGCACGGCCTGAGCATCGAGCCGGCCCAGCGCCACCACGATGGGCTTGCGCGCGGTGGGCCGGCTGGTGAAATCGACGCCGGCGACGCATCCGGCGACCACACGCTGCGCCGCATCAGCGCAAAGCGCTGCTTGCGTGGACTCACCGGCCATGCCGGCTAGCGCGGCTTGCTGCGCGAAAGACGCCGCGCATTGGCCACCGCGCGACGATGCACGGGCGCCATGCCCTGACTGAGCACACCCATCGCGGCGTGATTCATCTGGTTGACCACGGCACCCGCGCTGGGCAAGCCGCGCAGCGGCGACCACATCAGCGAATCGAACATCGAGAAAGTCAGCGCCTGCTGCGCCGCCAAGGCCTGACGGGTCATCGCGATCCACGACTCGTTGAACGCTGCCGTCTTCTCGTCGCTCATGAGCTTGAACTCGCGGCTATCGCTCGATTGCGACCGATGTCCGGCCATCGCCATGAGCGTCATGCGGTGAGCAACCACCTGCGGCACGGCGATGGCCAGCTCGGCGGCCTGCTTCATGAACAACGAGGTCTTGCGTGTGCGTCCCAGTGCCATGAGGGAATCCTTGAGTGCGATCCAAATGTAGCGGCTGGCGAGCCGGTGCGCGGGTTGCCCGCACCCTGAGCAGGGTCGATTCCTGAGCATGCTCAATCCAACGGGGGGTCAACGGCCGTCGCACCGACCGCGTTGTGAGATGACCTCCACGCATCCCTGAAAGGGATCTCCATGAAACGCCTCACCCTCAGTCTGGTCGCCTCGTTGACCATGGCCATCCTGGGCGCCGGCCTGCCACTGAATGACGCTGCCGCCTATGAGGGCCACGGGGGCGGCCACGACGAAGGCCATGGGGGCTATCACCACCACGGCGGCGGCCCTGGCTGGGGCGGCGTGGTGGTGGGCACGGGCATCGGTTTCGGCCTGGGCTGGATGAGCGCGCCACGACAGGTCTACGTCGCCCCGCCCGTCTACAGCGCCTACCCACCGGGCTATGGCTGGGTCGAACCCGCGCCGGTGATCATCTACAGGCAGCCCCCGCCACCGGTGGTGATCTACCGCGAGGCGCCGACGGTGGTCTACAGCCAGCCGGCCGCGCCTGCGGCACCCGAGCCCATCATCTACCCGCGCAACGGTCAAAGCGCACAGCAAACCGAAGCCGACCGCCAGGACTGCAACCGTTGGGCATCCACCCAGCGCAATGCGATGGCCAGCAGCGGCGCATTCAACCGCGCGACCGAAGCCTGCATGGACGCGCGCGGCTACACCCAGCGCTGATCAGTTCATCAGCGCGCGCAGCTGCTCGAGCGAGTCGGCCTCGTGCAGCGGCTTGTCGTGGCGGATGCGCAGCATGCGTGGAAAACGCACCGCGATGCCGCTCTTGTGGCGCGCGCTGGCGTTGATGCCCTCGAAGCCAAGTTCAAACACCAGCGTCGGCCGCACGCTGCGCACCGGGCCGAACTTCTCGAGCGTGGTCTGGCGGATCACGCGGTCGATGGCGCTGAACTCGGCATCGCTCAGCCCGCCATAGGCCTTGGCAAAGGCCACCAACTGCAAGCCCCCGGGCACGGGTGGCTGGCGTGCGGCGATCGCCTCGACCACCGCCTGGGCTTCGGCCGCATCGCGCGGCGGGCGGCTCCACACCGCAAAGGTGTAGTCGGTGTAGACACTGGCGCGGCGGCCATGACCGGCCTGCGCATAGATCAGCACCGCGTCCACGCTGAGCGGATCGAGCTTCCACTTCCACCAGCCGCCACGCGCGCTGGCACCCGGGCTGCCAACCGCGCTCTCGGCCTCGATGGCCTGCTTGCGGCGGCCGACGCCGTAGCGCGAGTCGCGGTGCTTGAGCATGAAGCCCTCGACGCCGCGCAGGCGCGATTCATCACGCAGCGCCGCGAGCTCAAGCCAGCTGCCGGCCAGCAGCGGTGAAAGGCGCAGCACGGGCCGCTCGGCCGCACCGGGCTCAAGTGCGCCCAGCGCGTCGACGAGTGCCTGCAGCCTGGCGCGCCGCGCATGCAGCGGCTCTTCACGCTGATCGAGCCCATCGTGTTCGAGCAGGTCATAGGCGATGAAACTCACCGGCGCCTCGGCCAGGATCTTTTTGGTGAGGTTCTTTCGGCCGATGCGCTGCTGCAGCAGATTGAAAGCGGCCGGCCGCTCGGCGCCGCTCAGCCACACCACGATCTCGCCATCCATCACCGTGCCTTCGGGCCACAACCGGGCCGCAGCGACGATCTCGGGAAAGCGCTCGGTCATGAGCTCTTCGCCGCGCGACCAGATCCACACGCCGGCAGCGCGACGAACCACCTGCGCGCGGATGCCGTCGTACTTCCACTCGACCAGCCAGTCGTCTGGCGAGCCGAGCGTGCTGCAGACATCGCCGGCAGCTGCCACCAGCGGATGCGCCAGAAAAAATGGAAAGGGCTGGCCGACGTCACCCGACACCGACGCCTCGTGCGAGACCAAACGGGCAAAGGCCGCGGCATCGGGGCGGGCCGTCTTGTCGGTGTAGCCCATCATGCGCTGCGCCACCACGGTCGCCTCGAGGCCGGCCACTTCAGCCAGCGCGCGTTGCACCAGCAGCTTGCTCACGCCCACCCGAAAACCGCCACCGATCAGCTTGACGAGCAAGAAGCGCCCTGCCGCATCGAGCTCGTCCCACCAGGCCGCGACCTGCGCCGCCTGCGACTGCGGCGTGGCCTCGCGCAAAGGCAGCAGCCGCTGCTCGACCCACGCGGCCAGGGTCAGATCGCTGGTGCTCGCCGCCTCGGGCAGCACCTGGGCGATGGTTTCGGCCAGATCGCCCACCGCCTGATAGCACTCCTCGAACAGCCAGTCATCGATGCCGGCTCGCTCGCAGGCCAACGCACGCAGCACCCCGGTGGCGACCACCTGACGCGGCTTGCCACCCGCGAGGAAATAGACCGCCCAGGCCGCGTCAGCCGCATCCGCCTCGGAGAAATAACGCCGCAACGCCGCCACCTTGGCGGTGGTGGCGGTGCTGGCATCGAGCTGGTGAAAGAGTCGCGAAAAGCGCTGCATCGTGGTGGCCTGCGGGGGCGTCAGTTTGGCTGCGCCTGCGGCAATGCAGGTACGGGCTCACCGGCCTCGGACTCATCGCCGAACTCGGTCTTGAACGACCCCGCCTGCAGCCCCTGCTGCTGCAGCCAGCGCACCATCACGGCCTCGTAGCCGTGGGTGACGATGACGCGCTCGGCACCGGTAGCGGCAATGGCGCGCTGCAGGCCGGGCCAGTCGGCGTGATCGCTCATCACGAAGCCGCGGTCCACGCCGCGGCGGCGCCGCGCCCCGCGCAACTGCATCCAGCCGCTGGCAAACGCATCGCTGGCTTCGACTCCCGCCACGTTCAGAGCGCGCGCCCAGGAACTGCCCTGCACCGAGGGTGGGGCGATCGCGATGGCGCGACTCAGGCTGGCCTTGTCGGCGACTTCGCTGATCAGCCGGGTGGCGGGCAACCGCACGCCTTCGGCGCGGTAGGCGCGGTTGAGCGGCTCGACCGCCGAGTGCACGACGATGGGCCCGATGCGCTCATCGAGACCGGCGAGCAGCCGCTGCGCCTTGCCAAAGCTGTAGCCCATGAGCAAGCTGGCGCGGCCGGCCTCGGCATTGGCCGACCACCAGGCGTTGATCTCGGCGACCACCTCGCGCTGCGGCCGCCAGCGATAGACCGGCAGACCGAAGGTGCTCTCGGTGACGAAGCAGTCGCAGCGCACCGGCTCGAAGGCGTCGCAGGTGGGGTTGTCTTCGGCTGCTGCGGTCGTCCCGCTCAGGAAGTAGTCGCCCGAGGCCACCCAGACCTGCCCGCCATGCTCGAGCCTGACCTGCGCCGAACCCAGCACATGACCGGCCGGGTGCAAGCTGAGGCGCACACCGTGGTGCTCGATCACTTCGCCGTAGGACAACGTTTGCAGCGAGATATCGCCCAGCCGCGAGCGCAGCACACCTGCCGAGCGCTCGCTGGCCAGATAGTGGCCATGCCCTACGCGGGCATGATCGGCATGGGCGTGCGTGATCACCGCCCGGTCGACGGGGCGCCAGGGGTCGATGTAGAAATCGCCCGGCGGGCAGTAAAGGCCAGCGGGGCGCAAGGTGATGAGATCGTCGATGGAAGGCTCCGCAGGAATCAGAACACGCGCGACGAGCTCAATACCGGCCCGTCGACCCCGCCACCCGCAGGTACACATGCGCGATCCACGCCACCACGCCGCGGCGCAGCGCGCCGAGCAGGCCAGGGCGGTATTTCTGTGACGGGTCGATCTCGGTCGAGGCGGCCAGCGCCGCCTCGAACTGCGCTGACAGCTCGGCGGCAAAGTCCGCATCGCGCACGATCACATTGGCCTCGAGGTTGAGCAGCAGCGACAGCGGATCGATGTTGGAGCTGCCCACGGTGGCCCAGTCGTCATCGATCACCGCCACCTTGGCGTGCAGGAAGGCTGGCGTGTACTCGTAGATGCGCACGCCCTCGCCCAGCATCTCGTCGTACAGCGCGCGCGCCGCCATACCGGCAATTCGGTAATCAAGCTTGCCCTGCAGCAGCAGCCGCACCTTCACGCCCCGCCGAGCGGCCTGCTGCAAAGCCCGCCGAAACGAATGGCCCGGGTAAAAGTAAGACGACACCAGATCGATGCGCGTTTGCGCGAGGCCGATCGCGTCGATGTAGCTGCGCTCGATGGTGCGGCGCTGGCGCAGGTTGTCGCGCAGCACGAAGGCCGCGCGCATCGCGCTCAACTCGCCCGGCATCGCCTGCATGCCGCGCCCCGATGGCATGCGCAGCCGCTTCAAAAGCCGCCTCATGCGCGACATTGGCTGCACGCCGCGCGCGATGGCCAGCGCCTCTTGCTTGAGAGAGTGTCCGAGGTGAGCGCGCGTCCAGGCGGCCAGCGTG
>Ga0114963_10003669_pt1 | contig 10513 bp, 9 predicted proteins | sample C_131016_EF_Meta_FD_87019 | JGI IMG/M metagenome (GOLD analysis project Ga0114963, IMG submission 87019) | Freshwater microbial communities from Lake Croche, Canada to study carbon cycling - C_131016_EF_MetaG | ecosystem: Environmental > Aquatic > Freshwater > Lake | place: Lake Croche, Canada...
ACTTTTGATGAGGCGCTGTGGGCCTCTAAAAAGGATGAGATCCTGAAGGAGGGTCTGCGCCAACGTTGGGAGACGGATGCTCGGTTCAGGAAGATTGTGGAAGCAGCACGGGACAAGGGGAAGACTCTCTTGTACTATGCTCCTGGGGCGAACTCTTCAAACATGGGAGGAGTCCACAGGAGTACTGGGGTTATTGAGGGAGAAAATCGGATTGGGAAGTATATTATGGAATTAGCGGGGTTCTGAAGCCGACGCGGTCCGAACCTCCAAAATAAACAGGCCATAACGCACCGGTTCAAGGTCACCTGACATATCCATCGTCCATCCATAAATCGCATAACCTTTTTTTTCAATCTGCTGAAGCGCTGTCGTGTTTTCATACGGATACACTTCTCCGTACAGAGCCGGCGTGAAATGATCTAGTTTCCCCTTCCACACTTCTAGAGCCTTCTCAGCCTCGCCAATCGTCCTATAAAGCACGCGGGGCACCAAATCCGGTGTAGGAATAATTGAAGGACCCTCATACACGTCGTCAGAGTAGACCAACATGTATCCTGCTATGGCACTCATCTTTACGGCGATGAGATCTCTTTTCAACGCGTTCAACCGCAACAATACAAGCCTAAAGTTTCGCCAATATGTAACTATGAATACTATGCCCCAGCCCTGGCAAGAACTCTCATTCAAAAATAAGCACCCCAGAGACGATAGTATCGTCTTTGACGAGCCTACTCACGTGTACACTGTAAATGGGACATCCAAGGGGTGGATCAGTTGTACGAAGTTCATTCACAATTGCTTTCCTCACTTCGACGCAGATGCTATTATTAAGAAGATGATGTCGTCGCCAAAATGGTCGCAGAGCAAATATTACGGGAAGACGGCTCAGCAAATCAAGGACGAGTGGAATGCGAACGGTGAAGATGCCTCTTCTCGTGGCACAGCCATGCACCTCGCCATTGAGCAGTTCCTCCACGGTCATCCGGAAATCATTGAACCGCCCGTTCTAGAGACTACCGAGTGGAAGTACTTCAGCCGTTTCTGGCGGGATGTCAAAGACGACCTCGTGCCTTACCGTTCCGAGTGGGAGGTCTGGAGCGAGGAGTACAAACTCGCCGGCTCAATTGACATGGTCTTCTACAGAAAGTCTGATGATTCGTATGTCATCTACGACTGGAAGCGGTCCAAGGAAATCAAGATGGATAATTCCTGGGAATCTGGTTATGAGCCGGTAAGCCATCTTCCCAACACGAATTACTGGCACTACACTTTACAACTCAACACATATCGCTGGTTCCTAGAGACTTACTATGGTCTCAGGATATCCGACATGTACATTGTTATCTTTCATCCAAACAACACCACCTACCAGAAGTTTCGTTTGAATCGGCTGACGGACGAGATTCAGGATATGCTAGCTGCGAGGAAGGCAACTATTAAGCTGTAGCAGTTTTCCTTATAAATGACTCGGTCACCGCATTAGGCAACTCCGTTTTTTTCAGAAGGGCCGGATATTCCGTGTCGGTAACAAGAAGTGAAGGACTACTATCGCCAGTAATAACAAAAATCGCATAACGCGTGTCGTTTTCAGAATATTTCTTATCACTGTAAAGCTGGTACTGTAATTTCAATGCGTTTGTAATTTTGGGTGGCTCAGTACGCAAATCATATTGTATAACAGGGTATTTTGTTTTGTTCACAATTGTAAAAAGATTCGTATCGGTCAACTCAGAATCAGTCTGTTTCATTCCTACTGCACTCGCAGTGGTGCCAAGCAATGACAGGAACGGTTCAAGTCCTCCTGTAGGCGACTCATACATTCTAAGGCGAGCCGTTTTCGGGTCATCTGCTCCTAAGATGGTCTCTAATGGGACAGGAAGAGCCGTCCGCTCATTTACAGGGGCCAATGGCACCTGTTCAGATCCCGTGGGGTTTCTCCGCATTTCCTCCAGGTATTTCGGTTCTTCTGGAACTCTCGTGGCCCATTCCAGGCGAAGAAGTTCCGTCCAGGCCGCCGATTTTTCGGGGAGAATATACTGTTCGCCTTGGCGCACGGCATCATCCAGTACAGCAAGTTGCGACACCCGTTTTTCAAAAATCTCCTGGCGACGATTGCTGAAACGCAGAAGTTCTTCAATGAGGCGACGCAACAGGATGCGTGTAGCTGATGACCGACCAGCTTCTTCTTCGCCTTCAACCTTCTTTACATGAATCATACATTTACCCTTGTCTTCAATCCAGCTACAGGATCCTCCGCACTCTTCCTGTGAACGTAGAGTACAGTCAACACGAAGTAGGCTTGTCTGTCTAGGAGCATCCTCATCCCGCTCAGAAATCCATCCCTCTATAACAGGACCAATCATGATTTCCACGCGCTTACGTCTTTCAAATAAGGGCATTGAGTTATCTGACAGGATCTCTTCCAATTGCCGGCGGAAGTTACCACCATCCTCACTGGAATTCAACCAGTTTGAAAATGTGATACGTAGATGTTCAAATGTTTCGTTGAATTGCTTCGCATCTATTTCGGAACTATCCTTTATATCCTGTTCAGGTGTGGCAGAGTCAATAAGGATATCCTTATTAATTTTCCACTCCATTTCATCAATTGCCATTTCCGGAATTTCGGGCAGGTGCTTAGAATCTTCAGGAGGAGAGGCCGGTATAAAAATACCATTGCTCAACCGAATAGCCACATAATTCTTAGTATTATTACTTTTTACTATCTTCTTCACCGTATATAATTCGGGAAAATGCGGTTCTACAAATCGTCTATAAAATTCAACAACTTGGTTCACATTCGCAGGCGTGTAGTCGTCCCAATCAAAGAATGTCTTCGTATCAAGTACCATAAGAAGTTCAGAACTGCCTGCGCGTTCTGGCACATCCCTGTGAAATGAATATGTAATACCATCTTCAATAGCAGGAACCGCCACAAGTCCTGAATTCTCCGTTTTATATAAGAGAGCCGCAACGTGGTTATACGAATCACGCAGAAGACCCTGTAACGATATTTCAGGATGTTTGGAAAGAACACTTTTTAGTTTGAGGAGAGGAACCACTTTTCTGGAATTCAGGCCTCGGCTACTTGCGTAAATCCCGAGACCTCCTGTGACCATTGAACACTGGGCGCTGAATTCTTTCAAGCGTCTTTCCACAATCTCTGGCCACTGTTTTTTCTGTAAGGCCGAAAACGTCAGAAATGCCTGGTTACTGCCCTGATCCAAAAGTACTTCGTTGTTGTAGTAGAATATCGGTTCCCATACACCACTATAATGATGTAACAGGAAAGCAACATCTGATTTAGAAAACAACTGCTCGTCTACAGGGTAAGGAGGGCACCGCACTCGCATCTCACCCGAGTCTAGAATATCGAGAACAATGAAGAGAACACCAGGGCGACGATATTCGCTTATGGAAGCTCCCGCTGCAGTATATTTTCTAGCCCCCACATTCATGATACCAGGAAGTGAAAAGAAATGCGCAAAATGCCGGTACTCTTTTAAGTCTGTATCGGATTGAAGCCACCAAGAGAATCTGTCATAAGAAAGATATGCGCGCCGAATGAAAGCCTCGTTCGTTTCTTCCATTCGTGAGATACCCAGTTCATCTTTCGCCCACTTCTCTATTTCACCGTCTGTTGCCGGTTGTCCAGTCTTTTTGAGTACTTTTGGAACCCATTTTGGATCATATAATTCCAACAGTAGATTTCCAAAGTTGAGCCCCATGTACAAGGGAGCTTGAATTATACGAGCCAGGGCTGTCTTGAAATCAGTAACAGAGTTGAATCTAAAATACGGGGCCACTGCAGCAAGAAAAGAATCCTTGCGCTTAGATCCGCGATTCTCAACACCCACACGGAGAAACCCCTTAGAATTCGGTCTAAGTTGTTGGGGATTTTTCGTACGACTTACAAGTTCCTTCGTATCCTGGGAAAAATACTCATTCAGTTTCACAGGGAGCAGACCAATCTGTGGTTCAGATAATTCGGTCTTCTGTTTTGATTCCTGTAGTACCCCCGTCGCCTTGTCGCGACGAGCTTTCTTAGTCTTAGGAATCACGGGATCCAGAGGCATTTTTTCTACTCCCACAATGGAAGCCGTTCTCGCGGTGAGAAGTGTGGTTTCATAAGAAACGGTGAATTTCTGGATGATTTCTTCTGTAAGTTCGGCGGGCTCCTGTGCCGACTGTTCACCAATAGGCAGTGGCCGACGGGCCTGGTAAACTTCCTCTGAGGGTTCAGGAAATTGTTTAGAGCCGATACGAATGGCCTGGTCATCCTTGAAGCAACAGGGTAAAAAGAGACCGTCTGGGTGGAACGTTTTCTTCAGGAAGTTGATATACAACTGGCTTCCGTTGTTTCCCTCTCTTACTATTACCGTTTCATTTTGACCAGGAGCAGCGCGATTTATCACTTGTTTTCCAGCACACATGGGGCATGTTTTTTCGTTTTTATCACCCGTCCCATCTGCGGGATTTAAATGTCCTGGGCGCATTTTTTTGCCAAGAAATTCACTTTCACGCACGAGCATCTCTTCACGAGTGCAAAAGTATTTACAGCATAAGTAGAAATTCTGAATTCCGAGAGAACCATATTTCATGACGGTATAGTATTCCATTTTTGCTGGATTTGCATCGTACGGTTCATCTTTCGGATCTTTTGCGAGAGGGAATTCAAAAAACCGAATGGCGCCACTATCAAGTTCAACCTTGTACTCATCTTTCATTCTCTCGTACTGATCAGGACTCAGCACTGCCGGCTGTCTCATGAGATTTGCTCCACACTGCTGTACGTATTTTTTGAGAGGGGGGCCAGGGGTTGTCTTATCATAAATCTTGTCATAGTTGAAAAGAGCCCTGTCAGCTGTAGTGAGTTTGTCAGAAAAGTATTTCTCGAACCCCTTCCTGGAGGCTCCTGTGGAGGCAGCATCGTCTTCTCTGGGCTTTGGTTGAGGAGCGGGAGCTCGGCGAACAGTAGTAGTTACCTGGAATTCGTCCTCCTCTTGGTCTTCAGCCCTGTTGCGTTCTTCCTCAGTCTCTTCGAGCGTGGGTCCATTGGCCATGAGGTCGGAGAATTCTGCTCCAGGAACATCCCCTGCTTCCTCATCGGGGTTGGCTGACACATTTTCAAACACATTTTCAAATGCCGGTTCAGCATCGCCCTCAGGAGTTTTTGCTGTAGCACCATCATCATCGGTCTGTTCAGCATCTTCAGCATCTTCAACATGATCCTCACTACGACGGGAAAGTTCCTTCTCACCCGCAGCGTACTTCTGCATTTCCTCATCCGTTGCTTTGAAATCTTCTACAGGTCTGCTAAACAAGAGCGTCAACATGGTAATAATTCTCTGTATAGTTTCATATGAATCCGCACGATATATCTCAAAAAAATATGTGGGATGTCTGGAAAAAATGGAAATATCCACTCCAGGATTATTCATTAGAGTATAATCCCTTGTCTCAGGATTGGACAGGATAATTTCCCCCGCCGACTCCATTTTTTTATCAAATTGCTTCTTTGCCTCAGTCACCGTAATTTGGAATTCATTCGCAATTTCACGAAGCCGGTCTCCTTCATCTGCATGAGTTTTCATAGGATTACGTGCCAACTGTTGTGTAATAAATGATTGGATACGATCTTCCCTGGCAAAGTTGCTTACTAATTTGTAGCGCAAAGTAATCAGAGGGTGCTCCTCGTCGATAGACGGAATTTCCTGAAAAACAGCTGACATAATTTGCAACTTCTTCCGAAGAACCTTGGTAGTATACTGTGTTTCTATGCGGTCCTTCATATCCATAATAAAACGAAAATGTCCATTTTTCAGAATTGGTGTCTCTCGCAAATATGAAAAACCGGTCATAGCATCTGCCAAGCCCTCACCTAAATTTTTCAAGTCGGCCTGAGGATCCAATTTCTTAAAAGGCTTCGGTGGCTCCAATGTAATATCGGCAGTTCCGTCATCAAACATGCGCATTGTGGCATATAAGGGTATAGTATTTCCTGATCGCTTTCTCAAAAGTATCTTTATCATAGCGTAGTCACGATCCGGTGTAGGATTCTTTTCCTGCGACCATAAATATAGAAGACGGGGATCTTCCAGGTTGGGAGCATCCGTATCTTTTATCATGTGAACTTTGCTAATCGGCGTATTTTCAACCGGCATAAGACGCATGTAGGGGCGACGATCAGTTACAGGTACCTCATAGAAAATTACCTCAATTCCAGGAATCACCTGTGGTTTTGTGTAACTGAGACGCAGAAATTTCACCGCGCTCAGATTTACTTCAGCATTAGGTGCTCCATTATTAAGAATTTCCTCAATCTTGGAAAAAAAGTGCCGCCGAACCACGAAATTATCGGCGAGTTTCTTCGCCTGTAGGCGCTGGTCCGGTAGCAATGTATCATTGCCAATTGACAGGGCGGGAAAATATGGGTAAAGCCGACCATTCCAGTCACGCTCGGCGAGCGGGCGTTCTCCAGGAATCATTGCTTCGATGGTCTTATAGAAATAGGCATTGAGTACAGGAAGTTTCTGTGTCTTCTGGAAGAATCGACCTTCAATTGTGACACGCTCGGTAGTAGTCCGCCGAATTTCCTTCCTTCTTCCTTCACTATCAACAAATCGCGTATCTATGGGCGGAACAGATAGACCTTTCATACTCAGATTTACTAACATCACGGGTACAGCGGGAGTGGCCGAAAATGACCAAGCATAATCAGTCGTTTCGATTCTAGTTCCGAAGTTAGGAACACCCAGAAATACATAATCAGGGTGTGCCTTGTCGTCCCGTTTATAGGCATTGTAAAGGGCGAGTTTTATATCAAACACTGTCATGAAAGGGAACATTTGGTCTAAGGTCACACGCCTGGGTTCAGTCCCGGGGGTTTCATAGACCATAACAGTGAGTGGTTCAGAAAGAACCTGTCCTTTAAAAGAGTCAACAATTTGTGGATTTAAAATGTTTTCTATGAATGCTTTGATATCCGACATTGGACCTCTATCTAGTTGGTGCTCTTCTTATCTTATTTCGTTATCTTTCCGATAGACATATCACCAGCATCTTTTGACGGGTCATATGTGGGTTCGTCAGTTATTTTCATTCCACAGTAAGAAACCGGTTGTGCCGTAAAATTCTGAGGGGCATACACGCCCAAAGTCTCGGCCTGCTGCAAGAGCCAGGCAAAGTTGTTCCAGAAGTCGGGTCCATGACCTATAGATTTCGTAATAATATGACCCATTTCATGAATCGCTACAAACATGACGACGTTTTCATTTACAAGGGACTCGTCATCACCCTCACGCTGTCGGAGGCAGAATTGTACCGACTCGCCCTTGTTTACGCTGAAACTCGTGAATTCATCGTCGGGTGTGGATTCTCCGAGACGATGCGCCTCGGCATCAAAGTTCTTGGAAAGCAATTTGACCTGAGGCTTGTCGGGGAATTTCTCCTCCACGTATATTTTCAACTTTTTCATCTTGAGTCGGATTCTAGCCATCAAATCGGCGGCGGCCTGCTTATCAGACATGTCACGGACATTATAGGACTGGCCATCAACGTTGCTTTTTACCGAAACAATCGGATAATTCCCCATGTGGAAGAATTGTTTGGTCTTATTCAGAGCATAACCCAATGATGCTGATAAATCGGCCATTTGTGTCCCTAACAGCACATGAGAAGCTAGTTTTGATATTTAACAGTGGCATTCTTAGAACACGCATGTTAGATATTTCGTTTAACCGATCTCCAGAGAGCGGCGGTTCACGTCGGGCTCGATCGTGGGATTGTTAAAGGCCGACACGGGCACCTGGGGGTTCGGGGGCTCGGAACGGAGCTGGTAGTTGGCATTCCGGAGAGTCTGGCCCACCGTGTTGATGCCGATGAGGGCGCCCGCCGATAGGAAGTTCTTGCCCTTTAGTGAACCCGTGCCCATGGGGTTCTGCTGCGCCCAGATGCTGTTGGGGTCCTTAGGGAGGAGCTCGCCGGGCGTCAGCTGGTCGCGCGGGTAGCATCCAGAAGGAGCCTCGGCGTTGCCAAAGTCGGCAGGGCCAGATGACGGCGTGGGGATCGCCTCGGGAGCGTTCTTCACCGCCGCCTCGCGTACAGGGCCAGGGGCCGATTCCTGGCCAGCGGAAGCCGAGTAGTTCGCCGCAGCAGACAGGGTAGAACTGAAGCCCTCACGCTTGGAAAAGATACCGGGCTGTAAATATGCCAGAGACACTACAGCAACGGCGAGGGCAGCTAAAACAAAAAGGGGGGGAAAGCTTCCAGTATTGGAACTAGGCATCCGTGCTTCTGTAATAGTACTAGCCTATTTTTTGGCTCAAACTGATATTAATTTTCGCTATCGGAAGACAAGGGAGAATCTGCCTCACCAGGTGTGAATTCTCCGTAGCACCTGTAATATTTCAAGTACAACTTTTTCACTCGCAAATTCGCAATGGCAGCTATCAACCGTGCCCTACGAATTTTACGATGAAATATTGATCGGGGAGTTTCTGCAAGAACAAACTGTGCTTGATTATCCCCATACGGGATTTCTTCAGATTCTGGAGTCGTTCCGGGAGAACGATTTGCTACTGAATAAGACCCGTAGTCAGATTGCTGTAAAACCCAGTTGATTTGAAACAGGTTAGGTTGTATTAGAATCGTTTCCGGACGCCATATTTGGTTAACAAGAATCATACTTCCCACAAAATTTGGCGGACTTGTATAAGGGGTAATTGAAGAGTGGTCCCATCGGTGCGTGACATTCTGAATAAAATAGAACGCCGGAACTTTTTTGTTGAACCATTTAAGTGAATAGGGCTCGTACAAAAGAGCCATTGCCGATAAATACTGTTTCATTTCAATTTGATCAGTCGGTGGACTTGTGTTTGAACCACTCACATTTGACGGATATTTGATATCCAAAAACCGTGTAGTTTGTACAGAAGCAATATAAGTCGTTGAATTCTGTCGAACAGGGCTACCGAATTCCATGAATTCCTACTTTGGTGTCATACCCATAAATGCGGGTTATAATCGCGCCATGAATACCTCCATAATACAGGAATGTCTGATACAAAAGTTTCCTGGACAGATTCTATGACGCAAAAAATGGCATCATTTTTTGAGAAAGAACATATTCAAACTGCGATTCGTAATAGGGTGCTGGATCCTATTATGAATCACATTCTAAAGAGAATTTATCCCTATATTGTTTTGATTTGTGTGATGTTTAGTTTACTTCTTATATCAGTTCTCCTCACTTTAGCCGTGATCATTTTCAAAATTCATGCTTCTGTACCTTCTGTATCTTCTGTACCTTCGGTACAACTGGCAGAATAAATGTATGGGCACTAACTAAAATGATTTCTCCAACATCACTGGACTTACAGAGTCTTGGAAACCTCGTTCGTAGTTGGGTTCACTATGATACTTTGACTGCGAATTTCAATAAGCAGGCACAGAACACTCGTAAGGAACGGGACACTTATGAAGAACAAATTCTCACGGTACTCAGAGCTTCGAATTATGACAAGGCTGTCATACAAATTTCAGGAGGTAAACTCATGGTACACGAGGAGAAACATTCACAGCCACTTACATTCACATCACTACAGGATTTACTGCATTCATATTACACCAACAAGAAACCAGGAGGTGCCGACGAGACGGCTGCGATCATAAAGTTCATAAAAGAGAACCGCACCGTACAGTCTGGTCTGAAGCTAAAACGCGTTATGAACCCCGGTTAAGGTCTAAAGTTACGGCGTAATCTAATACATAGAATCAACAGGTACCATACAATAGAATGGAGGATTGGTTACATTCATATGTTGATTTCGGCCTGGACAAAATAAAACGGGGGCAAATGTTTAAAATATTCCTACATGATGGACTTATCCCCTTTCTAGAATCGATGGGGTATGTGATAGGTACTCCTATAAATGTTTTATATGGTCGCATGGTTTGCGGGCTTTATGAAAATAGAAATAAGTCGACTATGGAAAGTAAATGGGATATGGAGCATTATTGTAATGGATGGAATGAGGATGATAGATTACACTACTTCCACGTAATTGACCCGGCTACCTGGGCTGAGTTCTGGAATTCATGGAGAATGATTGAAGATTTTTCCGAAGAATCCGGGCGTGGCCAGGATCGTCGCATAGATATGGAGCATTTTGTTTGGAGACAACTTGACCTCGAGAATTCTTACCAGACAGAAGTTCTATATGGTGAGATTATTGATGAAGAGGATGTTGAACAAGACGAACAGACGAAAAAGGTTGATGTTTATCTTCTAGAGGTAGCTGGATGGGGAGGTTTACGACGCTGACCAGCCCTGCGAATTAAACGGCAGCACACCAACCATATCAAGATTATGCTTGATATCGCTGATTTGCTGGTCTATCTTCAGAGTGCTAACTGTCTTCGGGATGGTTCCATTCTCCATTAGCAGACGCTCATCATTCGAGCTCTGAGGAGGCTTGACACCATAGCAGTTCACGCCAAACTTCATTTCGGG
>Ga0114963_10003670_pt1 | contig 10512 bp, 9 predicted proteins | sample C_131016_EF_Meta_FD_87019 | JGI IMG/M metagenome (GOLD analysis project Ga0114963, IMG submission 87019) | Freshwater microbial communities from Lake Croche, Canada to study carbon cycling - C_131016_EF_MetaG | ecosystem: Environmental > Aquatic > Freshwater > Lake | place: Lake Croche, Canada...
CAAAAGCGCCACCACTTCCGGTAGGATCTTCTTCAGGATAAAGGGTTAATGGATTTAGATCCTGTACAGAGCCATTGAAGTAAGGAGTAGAGACGTAGAAGCTGAAGGGCACTCCTGCAGTCAAATAGATATTATTCACTGCACCAAGGGCGTAGTAATAAGGAATGCTGTTGCCATCGATAGCCTGAGTCCATCCACTGGAATATTCTGTGGAATCAGTTGCCATAGTTGCGGGATCCGTAACTCCGTCCGTCGTTGCAAGAGCTCCGGCCAAGGTTTGGCCATAAGGATACCCGTGGATTGGATCGACAGGTTGACCAGAGACCTCGGAATAGTCACTATTTTGGAAGTAACCAACTTGAGACTTGAGAGTGTTCGGATTATATGTGGTGGCCTGCCAGGTGAACTGCAAATACTCGTTGACGCTCGGCGTGAAGGTTTCCGTGGTGTAGAAAGCGGCGGCTGTTGCCCGAGTAAAAAAACTATCGCTGATCGTGTTTGGATTATAATCAGAACCAGTCAGATTGAACGCACTAATCGGCAGCCCATTTAATCCTAGGGCTACATACCCGTTACCTTGCTGCCAGTAGGATGGAGTCGAAGGGAGGGTTGGGTCGGTGGTCAACACCCCGTTGTTGTAAGAGGAGGCGGTTGTAACTCCACCATCGGCAAAACCGCCCGACAGGTTGAATAAGAAGAGAACATCAGCTCGGGCTGTTCCAGCAGTTAACAGAGCAAGTGCTGATGCGGCCAGCATCATGGATTTGACTGTTGAAGTCATGCTTCGAATGGTTGTTTTCATGATTTGGAAATGGGGATTGGGTCTGTGAATGAAATTAGAGAGGACTTTTTTTACACGCAATCATTAATTCAGAATTCTTTTAATGTGAAGAGATTTGGGACGAATCAGGTAATTTTTTGCACGAATCAGCCAAGATTTCTTCAGTATATGCCAGAAATTTCCCCATTCCCCTCTCGGTGTTCAGGTATTCCTTTGACGATTTGATCATTTTCTCCCCCACACCCGACCTCTCGAGAAACTCCAGAATAACATCTGCAAGTCCGCTTTGGTCTCCGGGCTGGATGACTGCCCCGACCTCAAGTTCCCGGATCACGAGGGCCACTTCTGAAGTTACGGGACCAACAAAGAGGCAGGGACGACCCGCCGCCAAGACTCCGTAGAATTTGCTGGGGACTACCAGTCCCGTCATCTCCTGCTTCATGGTCACAAGGTGGAGATCGGCGGCGGCCAAACTGGTTGAAAGAGACTCCTCGGCTTGTGATGGCAGGAATCGGACATTTCTTAGATTGAGCCTTAGCGCCTCACTCCGAAGCCAAGACTCCATCGGGCCACTGCCAACAAAAAGGAACAGGATGGACGATGGCCCCTTTTCCTGAATCGCGAGTGCAGCCTCCAATGTCGTGGAGAAATCATGGGCCCTGCCCATGTTCCCGGAATACATCACCAGAAACGAATCACCCAATCCGTGTCTCTCGCGAAACTCATTGGGAAGGCGGGGAGCGGGACGGATCTCCTGCTCGATGCCGATATTCGGAACCACTCTGATCTTGGAGGAATCGATCCCCCTTTCACGGAGTTTTTCAGCCATGCATCGACCGACGGCAAGGACAAGATCGTGGCTCTTGAGCGAGAGGGAGGAGAGACCTCTCAGGATTCCCGCCAAGGGGCCCCTTTTGGGAAGCACCCCCACCTCCTCGGCCACCTCAGGGTAGAGATCCTGAGCCCAGTGGATCAGACGGGATCCCTTGATCAGTTTCAAAAACGGCCCGATGACCAGAAGCATCGGGGGGTCGGTCTTTGTAACGACAATGTCCGAACGGGGGAGCAGGAGGGCCCTCAAAAAGAGGGACGGGATCATCAAGGCATATCCGGCGGCCCTAAGGAGGAGATTTGTCTTTGAGAAGGGAACTCCCGCACGAATGACAGTCACATTGTCTCTGATCTGGGTTCCGGCAGGTGAACCCGGTCCCGCAGTGGCCAGGATACGAACTTCCCATCCTGCCTCAGAGAAGCTTTTGGCCACCAATTCCAAAACGCGTCCAGTGGCTCCGGAATCAGGCGGATACACCCTGTTGATAAAGAGAATGGATGGCATGATGGCAAAGGAAAACTTGTCTGGGGACGAGTGTCGAGCGTCGAGAGTTTTTTGCCACAGCAGACTCCTTTTGTGCAGGGGACGGAAGAGGAAAGAGGACGCGTCGCGACAGGCAGGGTTGGTGAAAAGTAGGAATTATGAAGTGGCGTGCCACCCTGACCTCATTGCTCTCATCCCTCGATTCCTGTGAGATCAGGTTTCTGTCCGGCACCCAAGTCCCGCCCCATGCCGCGATGCGACCGATTGTTGATTGATGAGATTATTCATCTTCACCCCTCATAATTCATCTTTTTCTCTCTTTCCCCGCTTCTCTTGTGCTTCTTGTGGCAAAATCCCTTCACCTCTCATAATTCATAATTCATCCTTTTCCCTCTCCCCTCCCTGCGCTTTCTCTCTTCTAGCTACTTCCCACTCCCACTCCCACTTGCCGGACTCACTCCATAGAGCAGCCAATATTCCAGGGTCTTCAGCAATTCAATGAGAGCAAACCTGTTGACATCCCCAAGTCCCTCCGGGCGATTCCACCAACCGATCGAGGCATCCGTGATGCCGAAGCTCACACCCGGAATGACTTTTCGAAACGTAGCCAGAGCGCGGCGAGTGTGAAAGGGTGAGGTCACCAGGAGGGCCGATTTCACATGGGCGGAGGCAAGCAGAGGTTTCAAAAAAAGAACGTTGGTGAAGGTCGAAAAGGCGGAGGGCTCCACGGTGATTGCGTAAGCAGGCACCCCCGACTCCAGGAGCACACGCCGGTTCTGCTCGGCGTCCCCGATTCCCGTGACAAAAACCCTCGGGGCAACCCCGGCGGCATAGAGCCTTGCAGCCTCCTTTGGGCGGGCCAGAGGCTCCCCTCCGAGGACGATGAGAGCATCCGCATGGTCCATTGGAACGGAGACCACGAGCCATCGACTCCAGAGTCTCCTGAAGGATTCACTGTGGGAGACCAGAAGGGTTGTTGCCAGTGCAGCAATCATCACGAAAGCAAGAGTGGTAAGGAACCTCCTCATGGGAAATGGCGTGGAAGGGAGAGGAGCACCCGGGACCTTGCAGAACTAATTACGGGAAACGGAGGCACGGGAACCGGACGCACGGGGCATGGCGGGATTGCCGGAGAGGATCTGACCTTGCTCTGAACCTCGCATCACGACAGCTCCCGCAGCACAGAGGGTTCCATTGGCCAAGTTGACTCCCGGACCAACAAAGACATTGGCAGCAACCCAGCACCCGTCGCCGACCGTGATCGGTTTTGTGACCAGATCGAAAGTTTCCTTACGAAAATCATGGGATCCCGTGCAGAGAAAAGCCCTCTGCGAAATGCAGACATGATCCCCCAAGGAGACGGGAGCCAGACTCAGGATCAAAACCTCGTCGCCAATCCAGACATGGTCACCGATTTTTAATTTCCAGGGAAAAGTGATGTTGACCCTCGACCTGATGACCACACCCCTCCCGACTTCTGCCCCGAATATCCTGAGCAAGAAAACCTTGATTCCTGAGGGAACGGGAAACCAAGGAGCGAAGAAGCACGAGCGAACCAGCCACCAGAGGGCTTCCTTGAAGGAAGAAGCGCCACGGGAGAATCCTGCATTGTCAAAGAGATCAAGTCTCATACAGGCGATTTCAGATTGGCGGGAACAATTTCCGAAGCCTCTCTTTTCTCTTTTTCCTCTTCGGTCTCCGGTTCCTCCTCATCGGAGATCAGCAATTCCGGCGTGTTTTTGGTGATCCAGAAGAGCAGGAGCCACCCAAAGACAAAGGGGTAGATGATCAGGAGTGTTATATCCCGTCCCATGTTGTAGGTCAGCACCAAGCCGATGGAATAGAGAAGGATATTTCCCAATTTTTGCCCTTGGAGATCCTGCCTGGCAAGTATGGCTGCCCAGAGTGCCATGAGCGCAGCAGCCGCAATCGGACCGTAGAGATACCCGAAGTTCACGATTCCCTGACCGACCATGCCGGTGGAGACCGTGCAGGCAACGCCTCCCTGGGAGGAATCCTGATTACCGTAAGTCATTCCCCTCGCGATGGCGTAGTCGATGCCGATAAGCGGTTTATTTGGCCAGAGGAACCTGGGGATCGGATTGACCAACTCGGCAAAGTAACGTTGTCCGAAGTTCGGTGAGTAGGAACCGCGATCAATGAAGAAGTTCACGTTGCACAGCTCCTCGAACATGTTGAACCCAAGGTGCTTTCGATCCTTCATTGTCTCCTTGTCCTCCTCCAATTTCCCCTCGGCAAAGAGGGAGGCGATATTTCCCTTATCCCGCACGTCAATGACGAACTTAAACCATCCCTCAAGCAGGACAAAGCCAACCACCAGGACAATCAATCGCAGCACAACACCCTTCATTCGAAGGGCCACCAATGCCATGAAACCCGGGATCAAGACCGCCAGCATGTAACTGCGGGTGCGGTCGAAGAGGAAGAACGGGGTTGCCAGGAAGAAACCCAGACCGCCGAGAATTAATGATCGGGGTCGTTTTGCAAGGGCAAAAACAACTCCCAGCAACGCGTTCAGCATGAGTTGGAGATAGATTGCCAGCGCCAGCAGAAAGTCAAAACCCGAACCGATCCTGGCTCTGTCCCAGGGTGAGGATTTCTCACCAAAGTAGGGGAAGAAGAGGCCGATGATGTTAAAGTCCGTGCGGATTAATCCAATGAGGGAGAGCAGGCAAAAGGCTATGAAAACAACGTTGGTGAGTTTATCGACCTGATTTTGAAAATAGGGTTCGTCCAGATCATTGCTCTCCATCATGCGGAAGATGGTGCTTTTTTTATCCAGACAATCCGCATTGAGCTTGTTGTGGATGGCCGGCGTCAGGATCCCCAGACTCACAAGGAAAAGGAGCACCTCCATCCAGGCATGATCAAGTATCTCGGAAGTAAACTTCAGCACATACTTCTCATATCCATTGTAGATGGGATCAAGCAGATACCAGACCGCCGCAGTCCCCACCACGGCGATCATGGGGATTCCCCACCCATCATGGCGCTTGGACCATGCAAAGTAGAGAAGCCCCAACGAGACGGCCACGCAAAGGTAATACCAGAGGGGATAGGCTGTTGTGGTGTCGGTCACAAGTGGAAGATCAGGTGGAATGAACCGCTGGCAAGCAATAAACTTCCCGCTTTTGGAATCTCAAGAAAATCCATCACTCAAAACGAAGGGTTGCTGCGGATTCGCGTGAACCGAGCATCCAATCATAGACTTCCCTCATCTGCCTGGCCACGGAATCCCAGGTAAAGCGTTCCAACACGAGTTTCTTGCCCCTGGAACCCATCTCACGAAGGTCCTGATCGCTCATGCCGAACAGCGTATTCAATCCTTCGGTAATCGCCTCGGCATCGGTCTTGATGGGAATCACGGCATGAGCCGCATTCCCCTCGGGCAGATTGCACTCCGGGGTGATGAGAGCGGGGACTCCGTAAGACCATGCCTCAAGGACCGACATGGGAAGTCCCTCACTGAAGGAGGGCAGGAGAAATGCGTCGGTATTTTCCAGCAGTCTCTTTTTTTCCTCCTTGAAAGCCAGCCCGTAAAAGATGACTGATGCATCGGCGCTGTGTCTCCCTTTGTGATGTTTTTGCATCCTGTGGCTAAAGCTTAGCCCAAGCCCCTCACAGAGTTGCATAAGCTCCTCCTCATGCCCTCCCTGATTCCAACCGGCAATGACAAACTGCCACGCCTTGGTAACTCTCGAGGGACTCTCTTCAAGGGCCTTCTTGAAAGCTCTCAAAGCATTGGGAAGTCCTTTCTTGGGATGGATCCTACCGAGAAAAAGCAGGGTTTTTCTACCGTCCCCTTGGACTGAAGCCTCTTGTCCCCCACAATTCAATCCCTCGGGCATGTTGATTCCATTGGGAATAACGCAGATTGGTTGCTTCAAACCAAGTTGCCGGAAGGAATTCGCTTCGGACTCACAGAGTGCCCTCAGGCACTTGGCATCCTGAAGATGCTTTTTCTCATAAAGGTGATAGGCAACGATCTTTTTGAGACGGGAATTGTTCATGGCCCAAGAATCCACCATGCCGTGAGGCGAAATCATGTAGGGAGTGCGAGTTTTCCTGGAATAAGAATGCGTCAGCACGCTTGGATAGGTCCAAAGTCCATGCGTATGGATCAAGTCGGGTTTGATTTGTTCCAGGTCCTTGGCAAAGTTTTTTGAGTAACCGAACTGCTTGCTGAACTGGGGAGAGTAAGCCCTTATCTGAACAGGCTTCCAAGCCTCCAGGTCGGCCTCCGAATGCTCGTCAAGATTCCCGAAGATCGAGACATTCACCTTGTAATTTTGCAGAGCCTTCACAAGACATCGGACGCTCTCATAGAGTCCACCCGCATTTCGGGTGAGGCTCGTGGTGAAATTCACGCACTTGATCATCGTTTGAGTACAAGTTGGACCAGGGGAGATAACAGGAATGCGGGCAGAGATCGGCGGGGGACCTGCGCCTTTTCGATTGCCGAGATGAGTCCCCCTGCAAAACGTTCGGGGCTCCAAGCCCCGATAATCCGGCGGCTTCTGAGACCCATTGCCTCCCTCTCATCTTTCCCGGAGGAAATTTTCAGCATCAACTCGGCCAACCTACCCTCATCGGTGGGATCGAAGGTCCAACCATTCCCCCCCTCCTCCACAAGGTCGGAGGCGCAACCGCATCGTTGACTCACGAGGACTGGAAGTCCTGAGGCCATGGCTTCATTGACGACAAGTCCCCATTGTTCGGTCGTGCTCGCATGAATGAAGGCACCTGCTCCACTGTAGTAGAGTGGCAACTCCGCATATTGCTTGAAACCGGGCATCTGCAGGGAGTCCTCAAGTCCCAGATCGGAACGCAGTCTCTCCAAGATTGGACGCAGTTCGCCATCTCCAAGAAGAACCAGATCCCAAGGAGAATCTGTTATCGGGAATCGGGGTTCGGTCGTCGAGGGTGTGAACTTCCCGCGGTAGGATGCAAAAGCACGGATCAGACGAGGCAGGTTTTTTTTCTCGATAAACCGGGCCGATGCCAGGAAATAGGGGCGAGACGTGATTTCTTGGCCCCCGTCACCCGACTCCCGAGCTTCGATGCTCTTGCCCACACCCTCTGAAAAGAAGCTGTTGTCCACGGCATCATAACCGAGAAAGATCCGATGCTCGGGAAATCCCAGTTTCTCCAAATAAGCCTTGTGTGGCGTTCCTCCGACAAGAGCTGCCGAAAAGTTTGAAACGATCAGGCTCTTGATCCACTCCTTGAACGGGGATCGCGTCTCATCCCATGCAGTGGACTCGGACATCACAATGGCGGGTACCCGATGGCGAACACACCAGAGAAGGGAGAGGAGAGCCCCCCTGTATCCCCAACCGGGTACGACGACCACTTCAGGTCGAAACTCGTTGAAAATCGCCGCAATCCGTGAAGCAAACTCGCGGTTCCCGAGGGCCCTGCTGGAGCCGTGCTGGTTGAGAACGACCCGCTTCAATCCGGGAGCATCCGAGGCAACCCAATCATACTCCGCGCTGGAGGCCCCAAATTCCACAGCCAGCACGTCGCACCGGCCAGAAGCCGCTTTGAGACGGGCCAGATGGTATGGACCGAAATTGTCGAAGAGAATGGCGACTTTCACGCGGATAGGAGCTAATAGAGTGGCGAGTCAGGAGTCGAGCGCCGAGAGCGGCAGATAAGGTCTTTACTGCTGGAAAAACAATTTCCGTTCAATCCCTTCCAGAGACCTGCCCAATCCAGCGAGGCTGAATTCAGCCACTTTGGCCCTCGCGGAAAGACTCATCCCCACCAGTCTGTCCGGTTCCTGAATCAGCAACTGGAAAGCCTCCGCCAGTGCCATCGGTTCACTTGCTGGAACGATCAATCCGTCAACTCCATCGGAAACGACCCGACCGCAATTGGGCGTGGCAATCACAGGCAGACCATGAGCCATCGCCTCGAGTTGGGTCAGTGCAAATCCATCGGAAAGTGTCGGCAGAACAAAAAGATCGGCTTCCCTGTAAAACTCCTTGGTCCTGTCCCGGCTGACCGGACCATGAAAGGTCATATTGGAAGGAGCTGAGGTGATCGCCTTTTCGGAGATCCCAAGAGAACCAACCACGTCAAAACAAACATTTTCCCTTATCAGGGATCTGGCGGCTTCGATGAGATACTGGATTCCTTTGCGGAGGATGACCTGCCCCAAAAACAACACTCGCAATGGACGTTGGGGGGAGAAGGATGAAGGTTGCCGTGACGATTGCGAAGCATCGGCCGGGGAAACAAGACTGGAACTTGAAAAGAAGTCCCCATCTTTGCTGAATCGTTCCTCGACTGGTTGCACTTCATAGGCCAACGGCACAATGACGATTTTATCGGCAGGGACTCCCTGACGCATCAACGCCTGCATGGTCCATTCGGAATTCACCATGACGAGATCAGCAACAGCCCACTCCTCCTCCCGGCGCGCGAAATAGGACTCAGGGACATCCGCCGAGCGCCTGGCCCATCCGGGCCAAAGTTTTTCCTCCTCATTGACCAGATCAACCTCAAAGCGGGAGGGATCCATCTGGCAAAGAACCGTGCTTCCCCCAAGCGCCCTCACGCGCCGCGCAGGTTCCAGAAAGCCAGTGTCGTAGGAGAAGAAGATGAGTCCCGAGTCGAGCGTCGAGCGTCGACCGTCGAGAGCTTTTTGCGTGCATTCCTTAGCCCTCGTCCCTCGTCCCTCATCCCTCATCCGTTTCTCCAAGTCTCTAACTACACTTCGACCAAAGGCCTCACCGACTTGAAGAAATCCTTCATAGGAATTGTCGAACCGTTGGCGGGAGGCTTTGAGCGCCTGCAGATTGAATGACGTGACCCGGGCATCGGCAAGATCCCCGTGATAGCGGGTTGCAAGTGCGCTTTTTCCGGTCATGCGACCCGCCATTCTCCACACCTTGGAGGCCCAAAAATCCGTGTACAGCACAGCTAATTTTCTGTCGCGATGGAGAACACGCGGAATGGCATAATGCTCCCTCGCCCCGATTTGCGCACAGATCCAATTCATGGTGAAAAAGTTTCTAGAGTCGGAAGTCGAGGGTCGAGGGATTTTTACTCAAGTCATGCCACAACCCATCTCTCTGAAAGCGTAAACCCTCTCGCATTCCCACACATCCTGTGACCTTCTTCCCATAAAAACTTTTCTTCATCCTTTTCCCCCTCTGACTCCCATCTTCATCCCCCATCCCTCATCCTTCGTCCTGTGCAATTTGAGGCCACTGCCACCTCCTCGATCACTCCATAAAACGGCTTTGTAAGACCTCGTAGATCCAACGTCGGGATCCAGCAAAGACGCAGGTAATTGTCTTGGCACCTTCGATCATTTCATATTCGAAAATCACCCTGTGTGAACCAACTCTCAAACGGTAAAATCCTTCCAATTCCTCTGTCAGGGGTTTGATATCTCCCTTCTCCTCTGACAACTGTTTGATAGCAACCTTGATTCGGTGGCGCGGAATCGGGGAGAGTTTACGAAGATAATCAAGAACTTCCCCTTGAATCCGAACCGGAATCATAAGGCATCCAATTCGTGGAGTTGATGGTAAACGGCGCGTCCCTCCCTGTGCTTGCGAATCGCAAGCATGGCTTTGGTATCGGCTAGAAGTTCCATGGTCTCAGCGATCGCCTCCATCCTCTCTATCGAGATCATCACAGCAACAGCCTTCCCGTGATTCGTAATGGTAACGGGATGATCAACCGCTTCCTGTACCAATGAGGAAAAGTTCTGCTGGGCGGATTTTATTGTATAAGACTCGGCCACATTTAAAAAGGTAGACTTTTTCTGTTTTATGTAAAGAGATACTCTATCTCCTACACCACGACTTTACCGGGCCTTTTTTCGTTAAGTCGAGGTGCGACACATTGAGGATTGTTGATGGTTCATTCCCGAGGTTTCCAGAGTCCTGAAATTAGCAATCCCGGGGAAGATGGGTCACTCCACATCCTACTTTATCATTTCACACGACATTCTTTACCTCCTCTGACTTCTGCTCCCTTCTTCCTCCCCTACCCCCTTATTCCCCTCATCCTTCATAATTCACACTTCATCCCCTTCCACGCTACTCTTGTGCCTCTTGTGGCAAAATCCTTCATCCCTCATAATTCATCCCTCATAATTCATCCCTCATAATTCATCCCTCATAATTCATCCTTCATAATTCATACCCCTTCCCCCACTTTATTTTCCCTGTGTCTTCTTAAGGCTAAAAAAGTACTCTTTTCTTACACCTTTTTCCTTAGAAGTTGGGCATAACCTGTTACAGGTCTAAAAAAGAACGGCATCCAGGATTGCGAGCGCATCATTCACAATCTCGAGCGAAGCCGACTCAATAAACTTCATTCTTCGAGTCCTGAAATCCAGAGCCTTTGTCTGATCGCACATCACGAAACCGGTTAG
>Ga0114963_10003671_pt1 | contig 10512 bp, 9 predicted proteins | sample C_131016_EF_Meta_FD_87019 | JGI IMG/M metagenome (GOLD analysis project Ga0114963, IMG submission 87019) | Freshwater microbial communities from Lake Croche, Canada to study carbon cycling - C_131016_EF_MetaG | ecosystem: Environmental > Aquatic > Freshwater > Lake | place: Lake Croche, Canada...
CTTTCACTTCTTCGCCTAGTTTTGCTCCCATAGGATTTCGAACTTCATACGGCAACTCAGGAATTGAGTTTTTGAGGGCTTTTGCATTCAAACGTGCTTTCTTATTTGCTTCCAGTTTCACCCTCTTCTCCTCAATCGCATCCATCTCTTCCAAGTACTGTTCGAATTCTGTAGGATTCGGAAGTTTGGCTAAACTTTCTCGCTCCTCTTCCTTGAAGTATTCTAATGCTTCTTCAAACTGCGAATACGCCTCCTGTACAGTCGATCGATCTGAAGAATTCACTATCTTGCCCAACAAGTCATTGGCTATAATAGACACGCCCTTCTCAACATCTTCTGGTATATAGTCTAAATGGCCTAAGTTTCTGAGTTCTGTCATAAAGGTGAGAAAGATGTCAATGAAGGATTTTTTGTTACTGATATTTGCTTTTAGGTATTCTAGCGTTTCTCGTATATCTGCCATGAGACGCCGTTCCTCCGCCTCATATGAGTTATAGTTGCTATTATTATTGTTCTCGTTTTCCGACATTCTATTAGATATGATGATTATATCATCAAGTCTAAAAATCACTTCCAACAGCGCCGCCACGATTGCCGAAACGATTGTTAAGATCGTAACGTTGCTTCTCCGTCGTACAAACGCAACCTGATCCGCAACTGAAGGAGGCGCCGCAGCACTCGGGCTTACACTGGTTGTTCTTGAACAGGAAGAGTTCCCCCTTGTCCAGATCGGGCTCAGGGCCTAGCAGAGGCTCGTTAGGAGCCGTTCCACGCCAAGGATCGGCCTTTGACTTACTTGCACCCACCTTTACAACATTATCGTAAATACCAATGGGTTGATATCCATTTCCACTGGGCGCACCTCCCAACAGATAATCGGCGAACCCCTCGTTCGCAAATCGTTCAGGATAGTTCGTGTATCCGTAGATCATCAACGCATTGGCCACCAGCAATAATCCGAGGAGTGCTAAGAGAAGAGACAGCTTGGCGGACAACATGGCTTTCTAGGGGTGCGGATTTTTCTTGTACCCGTTGAAGCACCGATTCATAGGTGGCTTCCAGAGCCACAGATCCAACATCCGAAAAATCACGAATCGAGACAGACCCCTCCAACATAACGGTGCCCTCCTCCGTAAACAGATGATACCAATCGGTTTCCAAGGGATCTGCGGTATCCTCAGGCTGCTTCCATCTGGTTTCGTATTCCCAACATCCTGTGCTCATGAATCCATCCCCCCTAGGAACCGCAGTGACGGCCCCCTGCCAATGAACAACCCCTGTGACCACGGTGTCTTTGCCTGTCTTGTCTAGGACAGTAGATCCGGGACGAAGATTGGCCACAGGGATCAAGCCCTGCGGGGTTTTTACACGAACAGCGCCGGAGAGACCCGCTTCGACCTCCAAATGCCTGGGTTCGGGAACCTTCGCATCACGTCCATTGAGCGTTTGTACCACATAGGCATGCCATGATCGCAAGGCTTCATCGTCATCTGCGTCTAATTCCTCCCAATCGGCAAAGTCTTGAACTCCCTTGGATGTCAGAATCGGGATCTTACGATCCGAGGTCAACAAACAATACACATCCGGAACAGGGTCCCTTGTAAGAACAGCCTCATGATGCTGAGCGACCTGTACGGCACCTCGTATTGGATCATACACGATATGACTGCCTGTTACTCTAGTCCCCCATAGGTTGTATACGGGTTCCGATGTGTTTGTAAAATGAATCACACCGTCAACAGTGGCACCGGATCGTAAAATGAGTCCGGGTTTTATATCTCGAATCGGTATAGTTCGACCTCCTGGTCCGTGTACACAGATCGGTGTATCCGGCGCAAAGCAGGCGATGGACGACACAGCTCCTGCCGCATCATTCGGTACATTCAGTTTTGACGCTACATCCCCTACCATGACACCCCCCAACACAATCAACGGAATGAGTGGCCATAGCGCAAAGAAGAACCAAAAGACCAACACGACAAGAATGATCAGAATCGTAATCGCAATTGTAATCATCAAGCGCATAACATTCATCATCGCACTAATAGTGGACAAGCCCGCATAAATGCTCGCAGCTGTTGTTGCCCACGTCTTTTCCATCGCATTAAACAACTTTACAAAGGTCATACGCAATTCGTGGCCTACCATATTGAATCGACGTTGAAAGACATCGATCATCTGGTTGAACCCACTTAGCAACTTACTCATCAGCGCCTTGATGTTGAAGAGGCCATTCGAGGTCACATTCACCGCATCCGATACAGCATTAAACATTTGAAACACCGGCTTCAAAGCCACTGCGAGCAGTTTGTCGATGAAGATTCGAATCACTTCAATAAAGTTATCGGCTCCGAACTGGAGCCGGGATCTCGGGTCCTCCGCTGGTTTGAATAGCGGACCCATAAACAAGACAAACGGATTCATGCGATACGTTTTCCAGTTTTTAGTAATTTCCGCACGTCGTGAATCCACATATACGTAGGCAAGTCCTAACGTAAGTACAAGACATACGATAATAACATTTGTTACACCCATCGTCTCTTGATTCTACGGCCGATTTATGTCACAAAGTATAACCCCATAGTAGGATGGCACCCACCCGCAAATGTATCAAAGGTAAGGAAATTCGTATCGGACGACACGTACGAACATTGAAAAACGGACGCCGTATTACTGTACAGGGACATTGTGTGCCTAGCAAGCCTGGATTGAAACCAGGTCAACCCGGTATTGGTCCCCTTGTAAAACATGATCTTGATAAGTATGGGTACAAGAACGTAAAGACTATGCCGGCGACAAAGAGACGTGCGGCCTTAGACAAGGCTGTGGCTGCGTATGGCGCTCTATCCGTCTTTCGCAAGTTGAATGCGATATCAGTCTATACTCGACGCACGGCTCCTGCGTCTTCCCGTATCTTTCTTCAAGATCGTAACTATGTGAGAAGCAAGTATATGTAATTCACATGAGTGTTGTGGTATATAAAAGACTCTATTCCTACATTAGAAATGGAGTCGATTCAGAAATTTTTCTACGATCTATTCTTTGGCTCCAATTGGGACAAGACTTATTGTGAAGCCAATACTGTACAAACTGTACAAACTGTAAAAACAAACACAGAACCTACAGCAAGCAATAAGAAATTAGCCGCCGATCTACTACCCTTCATGCTCAAACAGCTTCCATCTTAGTGCTTGGCCGCATACTTCGCCTTCTTGCGATCAATCCGCACCTTTCGTGTCTTTTTTCCTTTAGCATCAGCCTTCGCTCGTATTCCCGGGCGTTTTTCACTGTATTTGCGAGTCCCGTGAAGTTTTGACGCCTTCACAGGTCTCAAGTAAGAATTCCTCTCATTATGGACAAGCCGAGGTCTATTGTCGTTATTGTTATTGTTATAATCAAAGTTGTTGTTATTATCATTATTCCCCCTATCCTCAAGGATGTCCTCAATGCGTCTATGAAACTTCTTTTTCTGAGCCTCCAAATGTTTCTTAAGCCGGAACTCCTTATGAGGAAAGGACGGCCTCTTGGCTACAAAGTCCTCATCCCTCTTCACCAGAAGACCTACCTTGATCAATTCATCCAACTGATCTTCGGCCTTCCTTTGATCCCACATGAGCGCATCGAGAACTTCGGGAAGTTTGCGGAATTGGGGGTACAGATCAAAGAACAGTTCTTTATGTTCCGTATGGTACTCTCCCACCGGTTTCCCGTCCACATAGTGTTGTAAGAACTCAAACAATGAACTGGCATCCCCAAAATCCTCGTAAATGGCCTTTTCCTCCGGGCAGAGCATGAAACGATTCTTAGGGCAGTCCCCATGTGTTTGAAACTCCATCATGGTTCGGATATGTTCCGAATGATCTTCCAACCATCGCAACTTGGCACCGCTAATCACCAAGGTATCATCCTCCACAAGTTCCAAAAAATCCGCCGGCCTATGTTTGAGACACGAACGCAGGATCTTGGATCGCTTCAACAAGCACTCCATCACGGGCTTCTCTACGGCATCTTTTACAATCTTCATGGCCTCGGGCAACAGATCAGATACATCTTGAACGAACATGGATCTCTACTTATACCTTTATTTAAGTTCAGCGAATACGGCATAGTGTTGCGCCTTAATTTCCACTGATGCTGTTAGAGAGAGACAGCATGGATGTCCCGAAACCACCCGATGCTTCTATTACGCCCTTTTTACTGACTATCGTCATCCTTACATTGGGACTGATGATTTCGTTCTATTCGTCGTATTTGAAGCAAATCGGGGCCAACTTTGCGCAGTATCGATGTAATCCCGCCTTCATGCCGTTTGCGTCCCTCTTTGGATACGACACCAGTGAAAATTTCAACTTCTGTCTCGGGGCGATCTTTAAAGGTCGTATCGCTGAGGTCTTTTCGCCTATTTTCAAAATTCTCGAGGGATTCACGTCGATTCTTGGTACAGTCACGAATGTCGCCCTCGGAATAAGGAAACTGTTCAGCAACTTCTTGCTTACCGTCAACGGCTTTGTTGCGAATGTCAGAGACCGTATTCAAGCGCTTATGTTTCAAGTTCGGCTACTTCTGTTGCGAATGAAGGAACTGATGGGCAAGGTGTACGGAACCATGTACGCTGTTATGTGGATGGGCCTCAGTGGAGTTTCCGCCGGTAAGAATATGGCGGAAAACGATCTCGTCAAATTTATGATGGAATTCTGCTTTGATCCAGCGACACCCGTACAAAAAGCCGACAGAACCTGGATACCCCTTTCGGACTTACAAATCGGAGATGTATTGGCACCGACTCCCACGAATCCAACGCCTAGAGTCACAAGCGTCTTTTCCTTTGACGGACGCAAGACGCCGATGGTACAAATCGGTGATGTATCCGTCAGTGCGTCCCATTATGTTCAATACAGAGGTCAATGGGTGTCAGCCGAAGACCATCCCGATGCGGTCCCTACAGTCAGTCTCAATGCGTTGACGTGTTTAAATGTCTCCGGGCACGAATTTCTAGTAGGTCGCAGCGGTCTTGTTGCGGCGGATTATGACGAACACGAGGACGAGGACACGGTGGAAGCGACGCAGCGACTGGCCTTGCGAGCTTTAAATGGGTCCGAGTCTAAAGACCCCGTTGTGGCCGATTATGCGCTCGGTATCTCGCCCTCTTGTACTATTTGTATGGCAAACGGCGACTTGAAAGCGATTGGTGATCTTCGGTTGGGAGACTCGATAAAGAATGGCGGTACCGTGAAAGGCCTTGTTCAAGAACTCTGTGAATCGGTGGTTGAAACCCCTTGGGGCCCCATGGCGGCGGCACAACTTGTCTTTAACACTATGCGATGGACTCGTGCGGCATCTCTCTTTCCTAAGGCGAAGGAGGGTGCGGTACTAGCACAGGTCATCACTGAAACAACGGGCGCACTCGAACTCTGTGTAGGAGACTCGACAGTCTTTATCCGTGATTATCGTGAAGTGGCACTTACCGAAATGGAATCCGCTTACGAAGACGCCTTTTCTAGAAAAAATACGATGATCCCAGTAGAATGTGTGAGACCAACGCTGCTTGCGCAAAATTAATGGGTCCTCAGATTCAACTACGAAACCGGTCCTCCGCTGATTACACGTCCTTTATCGGTGCTCGTCAAATTTACACCAATACTGTTGCGACCTACAATGGTCAATCACCCTACACCCCACAATTCAAATCTGGAAGTGATTATATGAAATGGAAACGGGTGACGGCGAATCTGTACTCCACCGTGCCGTCCAATCTACCAGTGGTTCGAACCTGTGGTGGCTGCGGTCTGTGATGTCTGTGATGTCTTTGATTGTTGTGAGCCCACAAAAATTGAATCTATCAATTCCGGTATGCTTCATGATCATACCATGTCCGTCGTTCTTACCGCGTCTCAATATAATGATTATCTTGCGATACGAGTTCAACCCCCTTCTCTACCTTCCTCCGCCCCCTTGCTCCCGAAGCATGCTGTCTTCCTCTTTGATACCAGTGGCAGCATGTCCGAGGAAGGACGCATGGAGGCTCTCAAGAATACGATGAAGCTCCTGATTCAGAAGAAGCCCGTATCCTACAAGTTTACCTTTGTATCGTATAACTCCAAAGCGACGATAGACGCCTTAGCAGAGGATGATGCGACGAAGTTACATGCGGCGCTCGAACCTCTTAGACCCGATGGAGGTACGAATATAGAGGCCGCCCTTGTCCTGATAAGAGATGTGGTGGCACACGGAGTTCCGATAGATGCGATGGTGCTCTTTACCGATGGACACGTCAATGATGGGGCTATACGAAAGAGTTCCGGATTTATTTCGCTCTTACAAGGCTTCCTCCCTGTATTACCGCCCATTCATACAATTGGATGCGGTCCCAATTACAATCAACAGTTTCTCAAGAACGTCGCCGATGAAACCCGAAGCATTCACTTTTACGCTGATGTAGGAGAGACGCTCCCCGCAGTTGTCGCCGACATCTTGGAAGGAATGCGCACCGAGGTTGCCACTCAGGCCATGCTCGCCATTCCCGATGGCTGGATCAATGCTGAATATGGAAAGGAAACATTACGAACTGTCACTCTAGGACATTTGATTGCGGATCATACACAGTGGATCGTGTTGAAACCGGTGATTGAATCTGGGACCCCTCCTACATTGACTCTTCACTATCTTCCCAGTCATGCGACTAGTTCTGTCTCTGTATCGACGACTGTGTCCGACGATCTGAACCCATTGTTGATTGCGGAACAAGTGTGCCGTGTGCGCATCGCTGCTGTCTACAATCAGATACAGGACTTACTCGAGAAAACCGAGATTGCGGAGGTCTTGACGAAACTCGACGGGTTAGCCACGGAATTAAAGGCGTCCGTGGCGAATAAGACGACCTTTGTTCTTACAGCCCTTGCGCAAATAGAAGAGATGAAGGAGTCGCTTATACTACCCAAAGAAACCTTTCATGGCCATGCGGGAATTCCTTCCATGCGTCTCCCTGGTGGCCCCCCTCCTCTTCTTCACAGTGTTCGTACACCCAGTGGACCGCCCCTTATGTCCCGTCTTGTCTCCAATACATCGGCCCTGACCAACCAGCGGGGATTCTTTAGCCGCATGTCCTCTGGACCTCCTGATGAAACTTACACCTTTAGCAGTCCCGCACAGAGGCAGGCACAACGGGATCTTACACAATCATATGCTATGGATACCAATACAGTGACTCCTTAATGCGATTAAGTTGTGAAAAAAAACCATTTTTCTATAGGAAAGCGTACAATGTCCGTCTCTGAAAAACCTATTGCTAACCGGCTCAAAGAAGTCGTTGAAGTTATGAAGAAACTGACGACAGATCTAGGTCTTCCACTAGACTCTCCCGAAGTCCAGGAACTGAAAGGTCATTTAGACGCCTACGTTAGAGAAGGTACCGTATGGGAAGGCACCGTCGATTTTTCAGCGTATGGACGTAAGGCGATCGTAAATCTACCGAAATCGGCGACCAAGACGATTGAGGTCACACTCAAGGCCCTCTATATTCCGAAAAAGAGGTAAGCGGTGTCCTAGACGAAATCTCCTGTGTTCTGTTAGAAGACAAGAGATGTCCAAGTATATTGATGGAACTCTGACCGTATATTTTGATAATTCGAACGGGAATCTGACCATTCCTGGAACGATGGCTATTGGAACACTTTCCACCGGTACGCAACAAACGGCTGTTATATCATCCCTCGTCGTGAATACAAGCACAATCATAACGACCCTTCTTCAAACAAATCGAATCAGTTCCTTGCTCGAAACGACAAGTTCTATGATTGCTAATAATGTGTCCAGCCTTACGAGTCAAACTGGTACAGGAACCTTTGGCACTGTCTCAACCTTGGGTATGAGTCTGAGCAGTTTGGCAGCCGTGGGGGGCAAATTTATTGTGACTGGAATTCGTAATGACGAAGCCATTACTGCTGGATTTTTACACTATAATACAACTACAAAAGAAGTTGTATTCAATTCACAAGGAGGCGGAGGAGGGGGAGGAGGTGTATTAGTAAGTGCGTCCACCCTTATTGGCACGAATTCTATAATTGCGCCCAACCAATTCTATGCGCAAGAATTGTATACAACCAATGCCTACGATTATTCCCAATTCGGTGCTTCCTTTACACAAACCGCCATTTCTCAGCAATGGATTGGTATATCGATGTCCGCTAACGGTCAGTACATGCTCGCTGCCCCAGACAATGGATTCCTATATTCCTCATCCAACGTTGGATCCACGTGGATACCAGTCGGAACATCCCAAGGATGGGGATGCGTCGCAATGAATGCGTCTGGAAGTATTCAAATTGCGGCCATTGGTATAGCAGCAACTGTAAATGCTGGAAATATTTACATATCACGAGATTATGGAAATACCTGGACGATTCTTGCTGGTTCACCCTTTACATACTGGCTCAAACTTACTGTAAGCGCATCTGGTCAATATATGTCAGGCATTGATAACGCTGGTGGAATCGAAACAGATGGATATATTTATACCTCCTCTGATTTCGGAACCACCTGGACTCAAAATACAAATGCGCCCTTACGCACTTGGTCCTATATACGTATGTCTGCGTCTGGACAAATTCAAACTGCCACATCCCATGTCACAAATGGATCTGTATATATTTCTACTGATTACGGCCAAACATGGACGATCACAAGTCTAACAAATGATAACTTTTTTTCAGTTGCCCTATCTGCGTCAGGGCAGTATCAAACTGTATGTTCCGCTACATACCCAGGGGGTCATTCCTCCATCTTTGTGTCGTCTAATTACGGTGCGACCTGGACATTGGTTGTTGGACCGGACACAGGTAACAATTACCTACAGGTGTCGATGTCAGCTTCTGGACAGTATCAAATGGCAATTGTACCCGCTGTTGGTGTCTATCAATCCTCCAATTATGGTGCGACATGGATACTAAATTCGGCGCCTGTAGATGACTATACTAGCATGGATATGAGTGCTGCTGGAAATATTACCGCACTTGTATCAGTAGGACCTCAATACATTTATATCAACCGTGCGCCTTTACTATTACAAAATGTTAGAATAAATTCATTAACTACATCTATTGCTACGACAGATTCACTCTTCACAAACTCTATATCACCGTTTCATGTGAGTTGGCAAACGACCACCACAATCGATGCCTTTAATACAGGAGTTACATCCGCATTGAATCAACAAGCTAGCAATTTTACCTTAGAATGTTATTTCTATCCTACGCTTAATAACACCTTTAACAGTGTTCTTTCAGTGAATAATGGAGTCGGCGCATATGGTCATGAGTTTCGTATTTATTATAACGGACCCAACGGATTTGGTATACTATATCCTAATGGGGCTTCTTCGGATGGAGTTCAAACCGGAGCTAGTGTAGCCTTAAACGATTGGTACCATCTAGCACTCGTTCGTGTGGGCACAACGATCACCCTGTACCTAAATGGTACAAGTTGGGCTTCTGCCACTATGTATAATTTTAATACTTCTGAAAATCGCCAACTTCAAATATTTAGTACTCCTTACGGAGATCCACATGGTCAAGGAAATATTAACAGTGTTCGTTTTACGATAGGGCAGGCCCTTTATACGGGTGCGTTTACACCCCCCACACAACAACTTACAACCACCAGCGTGGGAACGTCTGGTGCGAATGTGGCCGCCAGTATTACTGGCTCCGTCGCCTTTCTCGGGGCTGTCACAAACAGCTTTACAGATCAAGGTTTGTATACCTTGCCTGTAATAACTACAGGAAGTCCCGTATCATCGCCATTTACTCCTCCAACGTTTACAAATACTGTTATTATTAACACTGGAATCAGCACACCCGCTGTACAAGTCGGTGCTTTAACAGCAAGTTCGATCACGGCTTCTTCTGTAGATACGGCTATTGCTGGCATCACTAGCGCCAATATAAGTACAGCGCAAATCGGCAATCTTATTACAAGTTCGATTCTGAACTCAGGGTCGTTCTTCATAAGTTCTCTCAAATACGATGCTGCGATAACAGGGGCGTCCGTCCATTACAATTCGACCACCTTTGAACTTGTATACAATGCTTCAGGAGGCATTCAAAGCACCATCAGTTCCTTTGATACAATGTATGCGGATACAGCCGGTATTAGTACAGCGAATATCAGTACAGCAAATATCAGCACGGCCAACATTAGCACTATACAAGCAGTTAATCTAGGTGTCAGCTCTCTGACAGTGAGTTCAATTGCGTCTTACTATGAAGCACCAGTGATCGCCAGTATTAGTACGGCGAATATCAGTACTGCGAACATTAGTACTGCTTTCATTAATTCAGCACAAATGGGAAGCGCTAACGTAGGCACAGGCACGATTAGTACAGCCAATATTAGCACAGCAAATATCAGCACCGCTAACATCAGCACAGGTCAAGTGCGTGGTTTAACAGTGAGCTCTCTGACAGTGAGTTCAATTGCGTCTTACTATGAAGCACCAGTGATCGCCAGTATTAGTAC
>Ga0114963_10003672_pt1 | contig 10511 bp, 10 predicted proteins | sample C_131016_EF_Meta_FD_87019 | JGI IMG/M metagenome (GOLD analysis project Ga0114963, IMG submission 87019) | Freshwater microbial communities from Lake Croche, Canada to study carbon cycling - C_131016_EF_MetaG | ecosystem: Environmental > Aquatic > Freshwater > Lake | place: Lake Croche, Canada...
ACTGTGGTCCATCCCAAACGTCTCATATTGAATTTCGGCACCGATTCACCTCCTTTTTATCGTAGGGATGAGAGGGACGGGCTGCAAGGTCATTTAGTACTTTTCAATCCCCGATTGTGTCATGAATGAAATGGCTTGGTTGGTGTCGGATTTTTTATAAATTCCGAATCCCCCTTCGTATTTGTTGCATCTTTGTCACACAGGTCGAGGAAGCGAAGGCAGAGGCAGTGCCGGAGTCAAATTTGGTGGCTTTTTTTTGATTTTGCCGAAATCCTGCCACAAATTCGAACATGTTGAGAGGCATTAATAAGAGCAACTGTAACATCTACGTCTCAATAGTTTGTGACTGTATGCACGTGACAGTTGTTTAGTCAGTGGAAGTCTTCGTAAATGTTGCCAGGGCTCCTTTTGAAACGGGTTTTGATCGATGGGTTTGGATCGCATGGTGTTGCAGGCAACTTGCATCGATTTAAAACTGGGGTCTTTGGCCATCCGGTGTGTCGAACACAATGAAGCCTCCTAGGATCATCAGATCGGCTGTTTATGGCCTTTGCTTCGTCTGCTGCGGCAGCGTGGCTGTTTCTGTTTCCTATGCGCTTGATGCGTCGCCCGCTCCGACCAATGTTCCGGTCATTTCCGGCCCGTTCAAGACCGTGTCCGAAGCTTTCAGGCTCGGCATGACCCAGTATAACAATGGTGACAAAGGCAGCGCATTGAAGGCGCTTGAATATGCCGCCGGCCACGGCCATGCGATGGCTGAATGGAAAGTCGGGCGCATGTATGCCGATGGTGACGGCGTCAGTACCAATAAGCTCAAAGCCTTCGAGCATTTTTCCAAAATCTGCAATGAATTTGCCGATGAGACCCCCGATTCCCCCAATGCACGTTTTGTCGCCAATGCCTTTGTGGCCATGGGCACGCTGTATCTGGAGGGGATCCCCAATACCTATGTCAAAGCCAATGCCGAGCGTGCCCGCGAGGTATTTGCCTATGCCGCCACCTGGTTCGGCGATCCCGATGCCCAATATTCGCTGGGCCGACTGACGCTTGAAGGGGTTGGCGGCAACAAGGACCCGCGCCAAGCTTTGCGCTGGTTTAATCTATCTGCCGAAAAAGGCCACGTACAATCCCAGGCCATGCTGGGCCATCTGCTGTTTAGCGGGAAGGGGGGCATGTTGCAGCGGGCCCGCGGGCTGATGTGGTTGTCTATGGCCAAAAACGCAGCCAATCCCGAGCGCGACAGTTGGGTCATAGCCCTTTACGACGAAGCCATGGCTGTTGCTGCCGATACCGACAGGCTGGCAGCCACCAGCTATCTCGAACAGCACAGCAAACACAACCAGTAAACGGCTGTTACAGGGCCAGGTCGATCAGCACAGGCACGTGATCCGACGGTTTTTCCCAATCGCGCACATGGTCATCGATCCGCACATTTGCCAGTTTTGAGGTGGCTTCGGGTGACAGCAGCAGGTGGTCGATCCTGATTCCGTCATTGCGCTGTCTGGCACCGGCCTGATAATCCCAGAATGTATAGACGGCCTCTTCCGGCAGGCACTGGCGCAGGCTGTCGGTCAGCCCCAGCGCTTTCAGAGTCTGGAAACGCTCGCGGCTTTCGGGCTGGAACAACGCGTCATTACTCCATTTTTCCGGATGGCGGGCATCAAGCGGTGTCGGGATGATATTATAGTCTCCGGCCAGCACCAGCGTCTCTTCCAGGGCAAGCAGGTTCTTGGCATGGCCGATCAAGCGGTCCATCCAAGCCAATTTGTAGGGGAATTTCTCGGTGCCGAGCGGGTTGCCATTGGGCAGATAGATCGAGGCGACACGGACAATGCCTTGGGAATGTGAGACCACCGCTTCGATATAGCGGGCTTGCAGGTCATCCGCATCTCCGGGCAGGCCGATGCGGATATCCTCCATCGGGCTTTTGGACAGAATGGCAACCCCGTTGAAGGTTTTCTGACCGTGAACGGCAACATTATAACCGAGTGCCTCGATGTCGCTGGCCGGAAAGGCTTCATCCATGCACTTCAATTCCTGCAGGCAGACGATATCGGGCTGGGCCTCGCCCAACCAGCGGGTCAGGTGGTCCAATCGTTGCCGGATCGAATTGACGTTCCATGTCGCGATGCGCATCTGCTGTTTTCCCGCTCAAAAGTCTACCGAATCAGACCGTAATCGACAAAGTGACATGAATAAATTTATTTTACGTGCCATTGGCCCGTCCTCCAGCGGAATCGGGCCGCTTGGTCTAACGGGTCAAACGAGAACGAGGATCATCATGATACAGGCCAATCGAACACTGGCTTTGACATTTCCGGGGCAGGGCAGCCAGGCTGTCGGTATGGGGTTGGCACTGGCCGAGCAGTTCAAGGTTGCCCGCGCGGTGTTCGAAGAGGTGGATGAGGCCCTGTCGCAAAAGCTCTCTAACCTGATCTTCGAGGGACCGGAAGGCGAATTGACCCTGACAGCCAATGCCCAGCCCGCTTTGATGGCCGTCAGCATGGCGGTGATGCGGGTGCTGGAAACCGAAACCGGCTTCTCGCTGGCCACACATGCCCGCTATGTCGCCGGGCATTCGCTGGGAGAATATTCGGCACTGGCGGCGGCTGGCAGTTTCACGCTGGCCGATACCGCCCGTCTGTTGCGGATCCGTGGCAATGCCATGCAAAAGGCTGTTGCACCGGGTGATGGTGCGATGGCTGCTCTGCTCGGCCTCGATTTCGACGCTGCTGCCGCAGTGGCTGCCGAAGCCGCCCAGGGCGAGGTCTGTCAGGCTGCCAATGACAATGGCGTCGGGCAGGTGGTGATTTCGGGCACCAAGGCGGCTATCGACCGTGCCGTCGAGATTGCCAAGGCCAAAGGCGCGCGCCGTGCCTTGTTGTTGAGCGTTTCCGCCCCCTTCCATTGCGCCCTGATGGGTCCTGCAGCCGATGCGATGCGCGATGCGCTGGCCGGCGTTGACATCAAAGCACCAGCCGTGCCCTTGTTTGCCAATGTGCATGCATCGGCGGTCTCTGATCCGCAGACGATCCGTGTCGGTCTTGTGGCGCAGGTCACCGGCACCGTGCGCTGGCGCGAAAGCATTGCAGCCATGGCGGCCGAAGGTGTGACTTCCTTTGCCGAAATCGGCGCAGGAAAGGTGTTGAGCAGTTTGGTCAAGCGGATTGCCGACTCGGCTGAAGGATTTTCAATCGGTTCGCCTGATGATATTGCCGCCCAGCGGGCCCGTTTGGGCGTTTGAGAGAGGATAGACCATGTTTGATCTGACTGGAAAAACCGCACTGGTCACTGGTGCGACAGGTGGCATCGGCGGCGCGATTGCCCGTGCCTTGCACCAGCAGGGAGCCACCGTGGCCCTTTCGGGCACCCGCAAGGAGGTGCTCGAGACTTTGGCTCATGAATTGGGCGAGCGCGCATTTGTGTGCCCCGCTGATCTGTCCGACACGGCCAGCGTCGAAGCGCTTGTGCCTGCGGCGGAAGCGGCAATGGGCAGTCTCGATATTCTGGTCAACAATGCCGGCCTGACCCGCGACGGCCTGTTCATGCGCATGAAGGACGAGGATTGGGATCTGGTGTTGCGCGTCAATCTCGATGCCGCATTCCGGCTGTCGCGCTCGGCCATCAAGGGCATGATGAAACGTCGCTGGGGTCGGATCGTGTCGATCACTTCGGTGGTTGGCACCACCGGCAATCCCGGTCAGGCCAATTATGCAGCCTCGAAGGCCGCACTGGTCGGCATGTCGAAGGCCTTGGCGGCGGAAGTGGCCAGCCGAAATATAACTGTGAATTGCGTGGCCCCGGGGTTCATCTCGACCCCGATGACCGATGTGCTTAATGACAAGCAAAAAGAGACGATTTTGACCTCGGTTCCGGCCAATCGGTTGGGGACACCTGATGAGATTGGGGCTTCTGTTGTCTATCTTGCCAGCCAAGAAGCATCATACGTGACAGGCCAGACTTTGCATGTAAACGGTGGAATGGCAATGATTTGAATAGGTTAGGTCGAAAACGATTGTTTTGTTAAGGGTGCATTCACCCTCTCGCATTGCATTTGGAAGTATGATACCAACCCCTCACTTCCGGTTCGGGGGGACTGAAGCCGCAAGCCCAGCTTGTTGCCCATCTCCGGTGCAGACATGGGATGATGCAAATCATGCTGTGGACGTGCCATGCTGTGATCGTGTCTTGCCGGATGTGTGTTTTCTGATAATCAACGCGTGATGCGTTGACAATGATACCAACAGTGGCTGTCCCAGATGGCCGCTCTCTTTTATGAGGGAATGACATGAGCGATATCGCAGCCCGCGTGAAAAAAATCGTAATCGAACATCTCGGCGTTGATGCTGAAAAAGTTATCGACACCGCAAACTTCATCGACGATCTGGGCGCAGACAGCCTCGACACCGTCGAGTTGGTGATGGCTTTCGAAGAAGAATTCTCGGTTGAAATTCCTGATGATGCCGCTGAAACCATCCGCACGGTTGGCGATGCAGTGTCCTTCCTTGAGAAAAAGGCCGGCTAAGGCTTTTCTCTGATGGCATCGGAGCAGGGCACCATGCGGCGTGTCGTCGTTACGGGAATGGGTATGGTTACCCCGCTTGGTTGCGGGGTAGAGCCTACTTGGGAACGGTTGATTGCCGGACAGAGTGGAGCGGTTCCGATTGACCGTTTCGATGTGTCGGATCTGCCTGCCCGTGTGGCTTTCCAGCTTCCTGCCGGCGATAAGGCCGATGGCTTGTTCAATGCCGATCAGTGGATGGATCCCAAGGATCAACGAAAAGTTGACGATTTCATCATTTACGGCATGGCGGCTGCCCGTCAGGCTCTGGATGATGCAAAGTGGCATCCGCAAAGCTATGAAGACCAGACCAGAACCGGTGTGATGATCGGCTCTGGAATTGGCGGCATCGGCGGCATTTATGAGGCTTCCGTGACTTTGATAGAAAAGGGACCGCGTCGCGTTTCCCCTTTCTTCATTCCCGGGCGTATCATCAATATGGCTTCGGGCTATGTATCAATTGAATTCGGCCTCAAAGGGCCCAATCATGCCGTTGTGACGGCCTGCTCGACCGGTGCGCATGCCATTGGTGATGCGGCACGTCTGGTTGCCCTCGGTGATGCCGAGGTGATGGTGGCCGGTGGGGCTGAATCACCGATCAACCGTCTCTCTATGGCCGGTTTTGCCGCCTGCAAGGCCCTTTCCACCAATTTCAACGACGATCCGCAGCGCGCCTCACGGCCCTATGACCGCGACCGTGACGGTTTTGTCATGGGCGAGGGATCGGGGGTCGTGGTTCTCGAAAGCCTCGAGCATGCCCAGGCGCGCGGCGCCAAAATCTATGCCGAAGTGGTCGGTTACGGCATGTCGGGTGACGCCTATCACATCACATCGCCTGCCGAAGACGGTGACGGAGCGTTCCGTTGTATGACGGCTGCATTGAAACGGGCCGGTCTGGCTGCAGCCGATCTCGATTACATCAATGCCCATGGCACATCGACGCCTCTGGGGGATGAAATCGAGTTGCGGGCGGTCGAACGTCTTGTCGGTGACGCTGCTTCAACGATTGCCATGTCTTCGACCAAATCGGCGACCGGCCATCTGTTGGGTGCTGCGGGCGCAATCGAGGCCATTTTCTCGATCCTCGCCATTCGCGACGGTGTCGTGCCCCCCACTTTGAATCTGGATCATCCCTCTGTGGAAACACGGATCGATCTGGTTCCCCACAAGGCGCAAAAGCGCAAGATTGATGTGGCCCTGTCGAATTCGTTCGGCTTTGGGGGCACCAATGCTTCTTTGGTGTTCAAACGGTTCCAATCCTGACAGTCCGTCATGGCTTTGCCATGATTGGATTTTATCGGTCTGGTCTGCTCATGGTCGGTGTTCAAGTGTCGGGGCGTTATTGTTCCGGTGCTGGTGTTGTCGCCCCTGATGGCGGGTTGTGTATCACCTGAAGGAAGTACTCCACGATGCCGCCAGAAAGATCTGAAGAAGATCGCCCTTTAGCCACCAAGCGCAGCTTGATTGGCCGGCTTGTGCCAAAAAGCCCGTCTGCGGCTCTTAAACCTGTGTCCGTTCCAGAACCGAGCAAGGAATCAAGCGGAACTGTACTGTCGATCCTGGGCTATCTGACACGTCTGGCCATCATAATGGGCCTATCCTTAGCCCTGCTGCTCGGAGCGGGCTATACGATTTACGAACAATATATTTCGCCGGGTCCCTTGCCGACCGAAAAGGTGGTGATGATCAAGGGCGGCTTGTCCGATGTGGTCGAACAGTTGGTGCAGGACGGGGTTGTCGAGCGGCCGATCTTGCTGATGGGGGCAATTTACCTCAATGGGGTCTCGTCAAGGATCAAGGCCGGAGAATATATTTTCAAGCAGAAGGCCAGCCTTGAGGACGTGATCGGGACTCTGACTGAAGGCAAGCCGATCCTCCAATCGATCATGATCAAGGAAGGTCTGACCAGCCAGCAGATCGTCGATCATCTGAAAGACAGCGAGTTGCTGAGCGGTGAGATCACCACGGTGCCACCCGAAGGGACATTGTTGCCCGAAACCTATAAATTCTCGCGTGGCATGAACCGCCAGCAATTGCTGGACAGGATGATGCAGGACCATGCCAGAGTTGTGAAAGAGTTGTGGGCCCGCCGCGTGGCCGGGTTGCCGATCCAATCGCCTGCTGAAATGGTGGTGTTGGCCTCTATTGTCGAGAAGGAAACCGGCAAGGCCGACGAGCGGTCGCGTGTAGCCCGCGTGTTCCTCAATCGGCTGGACAAGAAAATGCGTCTGCAATCCGATCCGACCATTATTTACGGTCTGGTCGGTGGCAAGGGCAGTCTGGGCCGCGCCATTACGCGCAGCGATATCGAATCGCAAACGCCCTACAACACCTATGTAATCCCCGCACTGCCACCTGCACCTATCGGTAATCCCGGTCGCGCTGCCCTGGAGGCTGTGATCAATCCGTCGCAGACCAAAGAACTTTATTTTGTTGCCGATGGTACCGGTGGCCATGTCTTTGCCGAAACCTATGAACAACATCAACGCAATGTGGTGCGCTGGCGGCAGATTGAAAACGATCGTAAGGATACTCCTCCTCCGGCGCAGACGCCATCTTCGCCGGCCATTCCAGCCGTTGTTCCTCCGGCATCAGCACCCTCCACCAATTCCAAAGCCCCTGTGGCTGCTGCTCCGGCCGTTGCTGCACCGACCACATCGGCTGTGACCATCACGCCTGCCAATCCACCCGTTGCCCCCGTTGCCCCCGTCGCAACGGCAGCTCCGGCAGAGCCTGTTGCCAGTTTTGTGCCGCCGCTGCAGGTTCCTCTGCCTCCCTTGCCGCCAGCAGGCTTGCGTGACGGTTCTGCAGGCATTGCTGCGCCGGCATCCGACCAGAATTTTGATCTGACGACACCCAAGACCATTCCGAAAATGAATTGAGCTCGATATTATCTGATCGGCCAGTGACACAATCAAACGAGGATAGAATGAGCATCGAAACGGCCACACTCGAGAACAATGTGATTGGCCGTCGCGGCTTGATGCTGGTGCTCTCCTCGCCTTCGGGTGCCGGAAAAACCACGCTGACCCGCCTGTTGCGCGAGGAAGAACCCAGCCTGACCCTCTCGATTTCGGTCACCACGCGTTCACGCCGCCCGAGCGAAGTGGAAGGGGTGCATTACCACTTCATCCAGCAGTCCGAATTTCTGACCTTGCGTGATCGGGGTGATCTGCTGGAATGGGCCGAGGTGCACGGTAATTTCTACGGCTCTCCCAAAAAGCCGATTGAAGCCTCGCTGATGCAGGGCAAGGATATCCTGTTCGATATCGATTATCAGGGGGCGCAGCAGGTCCGCGCCAATGCGCCCGATGATGTGGTCAGCATTTTCATTCTGCCGCCCTCGATCCCCGAACTACGCCAACGCTTGCATCGTCGCGCCGAGGACAGCGACGAGGTGATCAACCAGCGTCTGGCAGCCGCCAAAGGTGAGATCGATCGCTGGCGAGATTATGATTATGTGCTGGTTAATGACGATCTCAACCGCACTTTCTCGCGGTTGAAGGCCATTCTGGTCGCCGAACGTTTGCGCCGCGACCGGCAATTGGGTCTGCAGAGCTTTATCGACGGGCTGGCTGCGGCTTTATAGGCTTTTAACCGGCTGCAGGGCATCAAAGGCACGGGACAGCGCAACAAATCCCTCGACCGGAACCGTTTCGGCCCGCAAGGTGGGTTCTATCCCGACTGCGGCAAGTAGTGCTAGTGGATCGGTCCCCAGGGCTTTCAAACTCTGGCGCAGCATTTTGCGCCGTTGGCCGAAGGCCGCCGCAGTTACCCGCGAGAGGGTGTGCATGTTGCAGGGTTCGGGATGTGCACGCGGCACCAGTTGCACCACCGAAGAGGTGACCTTGGGTGGCGGTGTGAAGGCCGAGGGGGATACATCGAACAGGATTTTCGTCTCGCACCGCCAGTTTGAAATCACCGCGAGGCGGCCATAATCCTTTTGTTGTTCGGGAGTGGCCACAATCCGTTCGGCGACCTCGCGCTGGAACATCAGCGTCAAACTCTCGAAAAATGGCGGCCATGGCATGGTTTCGAGCCAGCCGATCAGCAAGGCCGTACCGATATTGTAGGGCAGATTGGCGACAATGCGGCAAGGTTCCTCCGGAGGCAGGAATTCGGTAAGTGATACTGTCATCGCGTCACCTGCAATCACCTGCAAACGATCCGGATAATGGGCCGCGATCTCGGCCAGAGCGGGCAGGCAGCGTTCATCGCGCTCGACCGCGATCACTTTTTTGGCACTATTGGCCAGCAAAGCACGTGTTAAACCACCCGGTCCCGGACCGATTTCAATCACCGTGCACTGGGTGAGGTCACCCGCCGACCGCGCAATGCGCCCGGTCAGATTGAGATCGAGCAGGAAGTTCTGCCCCAGCGATTTCTTGGCAGCCAGATCATGTCTGGCAATCACATCCCGTAATGGGGGCAATCCGTCAGCGGCCATCATTCCCGAAACCCGCCGCGTTCGCGCATTGTGTGCGCCAGTTTCAGGGCTGCAATCATGCTGTCGGGTTTGGCAAGAGAGTGGCCATTGGCTGTTTTGCCAGCAAGATCGAAGGCAGTCCCGTGATCGGGCGAGGTTCGGATATAGGGCAGGCCAAGGGTGACATTGACCCCGTCATCAAAGGCCAAAGTCTTGACCGGAATGAGTGCCTGATCATGGCTCGGGCACAAGGCAATGTCGTAGGTTGCGCGGGCTCGCTCGTGGAACAGGGTGTCGGCCGATAGCGGTCCTCTGAGATCAAAGCCGCGCGCTTGCAAGACCTGGACTGCGGGGATCAGAATATCGCGTTCTTCGGTGCCGATGCGTCCATCCTCGCCAGCATGAGGGTTGAGACCCGCCAGTACCATGCGCGGACGCGACTGACCGAACCAGCGCAGCCAATCGCGATCGATAATCTCGACGCAAGTGGTGAGCAGATCGGCTGTCATCGCCTCTGCAACGGCTTTGAGCGGGATATGGATGGTCAACGGCACAACGGCCAGCAAGGGCGACCAGATCATCATCACCGGATGCACCGGCTTGCCCCAACAGGTTTGGGCCAATTCGGCCAGAAACTCGGTATGGCCCGGATGGGTAAACCCGGCCGACTGTAACACCGATTTGGCAATCGGGGCTGTGACAATGGCTGAGCCACGTCTTTGATGCAGGCTTTCGACCCCCAGACGGATGGTATTAATAATGGCCTCCGCATTGGCCGGATCGGGGTGTCCCGCTTGTACAGCTCTCTTGACCGGCACGGGCCAGACCGGAAGCCCTTTGGTAAAATCCTGATGTGCCGTTTCGGGTGTGCTTGTGACCAGCGTGACATCCAGTCCGAGCGAGTGGACCCGAGCGGCCAGAGCCTGCTGGTCTCCGAGAACAAGAAAGGGAGGTAGGTCATGCTGCTGGCGCAGATGATACGCTGTCAGAATAACATCGGGCCCGATACCGGCAGGATCACCGCTTGTCACCAGCAGGGGCGGAACCATCATAGCCTCGAACATCTCATACAGGCAGGAAGAGCAAAGAGAATAAGTCAGGCAAGGGCCGGACGCTTATTGCTGGGCCGGTGTCGAACTCTGGCTGAAGCGTGTAGCCCCCAGTGTTTTCAACTCGATCCGCAGGAGCAGAGTACGGTTGCGCTGGGTTGTACCATACACGGCGCCACCCATGGCCTCGGAATAGCTTACCTCGAACACGGCGCATTCGTCTTTGTAGCCCAGACCGCCAAATACACCTGAAACAACCGGAAGACTGGTTGTGCGGTTGCTGGCACCCAACAAAGCAATTTCAGCTTCCTTGCGAGCCATATCCAGAGCAGTGCCACCGAAAACGTAATAATTGTCATCAATCGCATAGCGGGTAGAGGCCAGAACCCCTTCACGGCGATAGGAATAGCCTATCAGCGGTTGGGCAGCATAGCGGCCGAAGGTCACATTGGTCGAGAAGCGGCCGACCGTTGCA
>Ga0114963_10003677_pt1 | contig 10507 bp, 7 predicted proteins | sample C_131016_EF_Meta_FD_87019 | JGI IMG/M metagenome (GOLD analysis project Ga0114963, IMG submission 87019) | Freshwater microbial communities from Lake Croche, Canada to study carbon cycling - C_131016_EF_MetaG | ecosystem: Environmental > Aquatic > Freshwater > Lake | place: Lake Croche, Canada...
CTAATTCAGAACGTGCAGTGGAGTAAAGATAAGCCACCCCACCTAGCAAAATTACACCCATCACAATAATGACCTGCCAAGTGCTTAAGAGCTCGCGCAAAGTAGTTTGATAACTGTGATGGACTTTTTCAAAAATACGGTCAATCTTTTGAACAAAAGGCGAAGCTTCTTGCTCTTCAGTAAAAATACGTGAACACATCATCGGAGAAAGCGTCAAGGCAATCAATCCAGATACTGCCACTGCACTCGCTAAGGTAAAGGCAAACTCGGTAAAGAGCGCGCCCGTCAACCCACCCTGAAAGCCAATCGGGATATACACCGCGATCAGCACAACCGTCATTGCCAAAATAGGGCCGCCCAATTCACGCGCAGCAATCAAAGATGCCTCTAGCGGAGACTTACCTTCCTTCATATGGCGGTCCACGTTCTCAACCACAATAATGGCATCATCGACCACCAAACCAATTGCTAAGACCAAGGCAAGCAGTGTCAGCAAATTAATGGAGTAACCCAGCATCTGCATTAGGAAGAATGTACCAATGAGAGAAAGCGGCATCGCAATCACGGGTACTGCAACTGCGCGTGCACTACCTAAGAAGAGATAGATCACCACCGTCACAATTAACAGCGCTTCTAATAATGTGGCCACTACTTCATCAATTGAAGTAGTAATGAACTTAGTGGAGTCATAAACCACTTTGCCGGACATGCCGGTTGGCAACTGCTTCTGAATATCTGGCACGGCGGCACGAACCCGTGCAGCCACATCGAGTAAGTTCGCTTTTGGAGCCACCTTGATTGCGATAAATACCGACCTCTTGCCGCTAAATGCAACGTTGGTGTTGTAATCTTCGGAGCCCATAGTCACACTAGCCACTTGATCCAAATACACAATATTGATGCCATCTTTTTTAATCACTAACTTGCGGAACTCATCAAGTGTATGCAAATCAGTACCCGCCACCAAGTCCACTGCAACCATTTCGCCTTTGGTGCTGCCAACTGCTGATAAGTAGTTATTAGCTGCCATGGCGCTATAGACATCATCCGCGCCCACACCAAGGCCAGCCATCTTCTCGCGATCGAGCCAAGCACGCAAAGCAAACTTTCTACCGCCAGTAATTTCAGCGTTCTGAACACCGTCTATAGAGTCCAGCTTCGGCTTGACTACCCGCAACAGGTAATCAGTAATCGCGTTATTTGGAATATCTTCACTATAAAAACCCATGTACATGGCCGCAGTCGATTGACCAATCTGTACAGTCAGCACAGGTTGCTGGGCTTGCGGTGGTAGTTGATTCTTGACCGAGCTAATTTGGGTCTGGATCTGCGTCAATGCCGCATTGGAATCGTAGTTCAGCTTAAGAGTAGCGGTAATGGTTGAGAGGCCACTCACGCTCATGGATGACAAATAATCAATACCCTGAGACTGGGCAATCGCTGTTTCTAAGGGCTGCGTAATAAATCCTGCAATCGTCTCTGGATCAGCGCCATAGTAGGCTGTCGTAATCGTCACAACGGCATTTTGGGTTTGAGGGTACTGATTAACCGGCAAGGATCCCACTGCCTTCAAACCAAATACCAGGACGAGTGCACTTACTACCAGCGAGAGCACTGGCCTACGAATAAATATGTCAGTCCAATTCATCTAGGACTTATTCCTGTGGCTTTGGGTTGGGTGAATTAGCTGGTAACACCTTGTTATTCACAATCAATGGTGTTCCATTCTTCAACTTGAGTTGGCCGCTAGTAACAACCGTGGCACCCTCATCAACCCCTTTGAGAATCGCTACCTGATCTCCGCGTGTCGGCCCGGTAGTCACGAAGACTTGTTGAGCCTCCAGCGCAGGCTTACCCTGCTTATCTTTTTTACCAGTTGGCTTAGCAATAAAGACAGTTGATCCATATGGGTTATAGGTCACAGCAGTTTGTGGCAAAGTGAGCATCTTCACCTGCTCGCCTAACTTGATATTCACATTAGCAAACATGCCCGGCAAGATCTTTTTATCTGGATTGGCTAACTTAGCCTCAATCTGAATATTGCGTGTATTCGTATCGACCTTCGGGCTGACGGCGCTAATCTTACCAGTAAAGCTTACATCCTTGAATGCATCGGTGGTCGCCACAATTTCTTGGCCAACCTGAATTTGTTCGGCATTACTTTGTGGGAGATTAAAATCCACAAAAATCGGATCTAGGGTTTGGAGGGTGAGCAACTTATCACCCGGATTCACAAACTGACCAGGGTTAATCATCACAATACCGACGCGCCCACTGAAAGGAGCCTTTAAATTTTTCTTAGCAACTAAAGCAGTTTGCTGTTCCACCTGAGCCTGCTTAGACTTTGCATCCGCTTTACTGGTATCGAATACGTTCTTACTAATTGCCTGAATCTCTAGCTGCTGTCTATCGCGCTCATTAATTACTTGGGCTAAATCTGCCAATGCTTTTAAAGAATTAAGTTGAGCGACATCAGATGCGTCATTTAATTTAATGAGCAGCTCGCCTTCTTTGACATCCATACCAGATTTAATAGGCACGACTTGCACCAAGCCGCCAATTTCAGTGCTGAGCTCTACACCACGAAATGCACGCACATTACCAACACTAGATAACTTGGGTTGCCATGCTGAAGTTTCCACAACCATCGTAGAAACCGTTGCTGGTGGTAGGCCCATACCAGAAATGAAATACTTAATCATGAAGGTCTTGAGTTGATTGAATCCAAATATCAAACCCAATAACAAAAATACACCACACAACATGATAGTCATGCGTCGACCCAAGGGGGTCATAGACTGCAGTTTTGCATTGATCTTGCTGCGCATAAAGCGTTCGCGTAAACGCACCCAAAATCCTTTTATCTTTTCCCAAAGCACAATGAGCTTCTCGCGAAGTTTCCACTCTACCGCCTTAGCAAGTATCCAAGCCCATAAGGCAACTGTAGTAGCAGTTACTTTAGTTTTAATTGTTTCCAGAAGTTTCATTTTGATCTTTGTTCGCTATGTCTTTTGGTTGAAAGGCTGGGCCAGTACGATTCCACCAACCGCCGCCCAATGCTGCAAATAATGCTGCTGTGTCAGAGAATCGGGTCGCTTGCGCAGAAACCGATTTGACTTTTGCAATTTGATATTGATTTTGGTAATAGAGGACAGCCAAGTAGCTGGCAGTGCCTAGCTTGTATTGCTGTTGCACTAAATCTAAAGTCTCATAAGCGTAGCGTTCAGCGTCCGATGCAGACTTTAATGCTTGAGCACCAGTTTCTAAGGCACGTAAGGAGTCAGCCACTTCTTGAAAAGCTTTGAGCACAGTAGCTTGATATTGAAAAACTGCTTGTTCGTAATTAGCCATCGCACCACGGCGTTGTGCTAATAACTGCCCACCCTGAAAGAGTGGCTGAAAGATACCGCCAGCAATAGACCATAGAGTAGCATTCGGCCCAAACAAGGCTGAGCTTGTTAATGCTGCAGAGCCAATAGCGCCAGTGATATTAAATTTTGGCAATAAATTCGCAGTTGCAACACCCACCAAAGCATTAGTAGCTTTGAGTTGCGCCTCTGCTGCGCGGACATCTGGCCGCTGACGTACCAAGCTTGATGGCAAGGAGAGTGGTAGCTTCTCTGGCAAATGCAAGGACTTCAAGTCAAACTTAGTGATGTTGGCATTACTAGGTAGGTCGCCAACTAATACTGCTAGCTGATTACGAGCAAACGACAGATTGCGTTCATAAGTAAATAAATCTACTTGCGAATTAGAGACTAAAGTTCTTTGTGACGTCAGATCCACTCGAGAGACTGTGCCAATCGCCAATTGCTTTTCTGTTACTTCAGCTAAATTCGTTTGTGCTTTCAGAATTTCTTCAGTAGCTTGCATCTGTGCACGCAAAGCCGCTTCACGAACAGCGCCCGTCACAATATTGGCTGTTAATGAAAGATATGCACCCTCCAACTGAAACTGTGCAATCTCCGCTTGCGCTCTCGCGCCCTCAACTGCACGGCGTGCGCCACCAAAGACGTCTAGCTTATAAGTGACATTTACAGTGGCGTTATAAAGGTTGTAGGTATCAGAGCCATAAGGCAAGCCATAAATAGCAGAAGGCTGTAACTGCCGAGCGGCACCGCCATTTAAACCAATGGCCGGAAAATACTGTCCACCAATTTGTGCATTGACATTTTCTTGGCTCGCACGTAGCGCAGCATCAGCAGCGCCTAAATTAGGATTTTGCTGCAGAGCCTTCTTGATAAGTACCTCTAATTCAGGAGACTTAAATAACTCCCACCACTGAGCCTCAATATCTGCACCCTCAATAAACTCTTGATCCGTTCCACCAGATACCCCAGGTGCTGTGGCTAATTTCTGAGAGAGGGTGGTTTCGGTATATCTGGATGTATTAGGAGCATCTGGCTGCTTGAAGTCTGGCCCTACCGCACAAGCAGAGAGAAGCCCGGCAGATAGCAGCGAGAGCAAGCGCAAAGTATAGAAATCTTTTAAGTCAAACATGAAGTGGAACAAATATCCTTTTCTACAACAGATATTTGAACACACTTTACTAAACCAGTCTGTGTAACACCTTGATTTAAATAATAAATTTTGTACACAGCTCAGTGTAGAAGTCAAACGGATTTTTTTCACTCCAAGCATCTTCTTAGTGGGCAATTCTTCCAAAGCTTCCACTATTGAAATCCTGCATTGCCTGAGCTATCTCTTCTTTAGTATTCATGACAAATGGTCCATAGCCAACTATAGGCTCATCAATCGGTTCGCCACTCAGCAGGAGGGCAGTAGAGTCTTCTAGCACATTCACCTCAATATCCTGACCTTGATTGCTAAACATCAACATTTGAGCGTCTTTTGCTACTACGTCCTCACCAGCCTCAACCCTACCCTTAAGCACAACCAGAGATGCATTCCAGCCTTCTGGTACAGGAATGCTTGTTGAACCCTGCTTCAACTTCAGGTCAATCACATTCATAGGGGTGAAGGTACGGGCAGGGCCTTGCTGGCCATCAAACTCTCCAGCGATGATACGGGCTTGCCCCGCACCATTTGTTAAATGAATCGCAGGAATCTGTTTATCCAGAATGGCTTGATAGCCTGGCTTGGTCATTTTCAGTTTTGCTGGCAAATTGACCCACAACTGCACCATATTCAGAGTTCCGCCGTTTTTGGCAAAGCCTTCAGAATGAAACTCTTCATGCAAGATGCCAGAGCCGGCGGTCATCCACTGCACATCGCCAGGGCCAATGATGCCGCCCTGGCCGGTGGAATCCTTATGCGCTACTTCGCCTTCATAAACGATCGTGACAGTTTCAAAGCCGCGATGGGGATGTGAGCCTACACCCTTACGTTCAGTTGTTGAGGAAAACTCCGCTGGCCCCGCATAGTCCAGCATCAGGAATGGGCTCATCTGCTTTCCTAAGTCTTGATAAAAGAACAAGGTGCGCACGGGAAAACCATCGCCAACCCAGTGCCCCTGATCATTGCCCCGTAAACCAATGAGTTTTTTCATCATTCCCCCAATTTCTTTAGGATAAGCAATTCTTACTTAGCCTTCAGTTCGCTAGCAATCTTTGTAATACGCTCACCATAGAGACGTGCCGTTTCCAAGTCACCTACATTCACTTCATCGGCACTTGCATCTGAAGGTGTCTGCATCATTGCGCCAGCGGACGAACCTACATAGTTCACATCATCACGCTTCGCAGCTTTAGAATTCGAAGGCATCAGACCAGTACCGACCCAAATGCCTGAATGCTGCATGGCGAGAGTGAAGAAGTAATGCAAAGTTGAATGCTTGTCACCATTCATAGTGGCAGAGTTAGTAAAGCCGCCAAATACTTTATCTTTCCATTGCTGTGAAAACCATTGCTTAGAACTTGCGTCGGCGAACTTCTTAAACTGCCAGCTTACTGTGCCCATATAGGTTGGTGATCCAAACACGATCGCATCAGCACCGTTTAGAACTTCCCACTGGGCATCGGTAATATTGCCTTCAGCATCAATGGCCACCAAGGTCCCATTCGCGCCTTTAGCTAGAGCTTCAGCTTGTTTAACTGTGTGGCCATAACCACTATGAAATACAACGGCTACTTTAGTCATGATCTTTTCCTTTGAAAATTGAATTTTTTGATGCCGATAGGTGCAATTTCTATTTAGTTAAATATTGCTTTAACTTCTTTTAAAACCGTTACCGCTTGTTCTAATTCTTTCTTGCTGAGCTTTCCGAAGGCTTTGCCGAGATACTCAACATGCTCCGGGAATACTTTCTTAAATAATTTGTCGCCAGCTTTTGAGAGGCCAATCTTGTAGCTACGGCCATCATCGTCATTCATCAATTTTTCTATGAGGCCCTTAACCTCAAGCCTTTCCAGGACACCCGTCATGGTTCCTTTAGAAATTAGCGTCTTTTCACCCAACTCCTTACAAGTCATCGGCGGCTGATTACCTAGGGTCGCAATAATGTCGAACTGAGTGGTCGTTAAACCCATCCGCTTGATGTGTATAGCCGAATGTGCCTCAAATGCCTGATATGCCTGAACCAATTCCTTAACAAGCGATAGGTGATTCATAGGCTTACCTTAATTTAGTCTGTATGCGTACTAGTTTAGTACTAGTTCGTACTAATTGCAAGGCCTCATGAAATGTAAGGATACTTACCTAGGCGCTGAGAGTTGGCTGCCCCCGCAATGAATTACTCTACCGTAACACTCTTCGCAAGGTTGCGAGGCTTATCGACATCAGTACCCAAGGCGCAAGCGGTGTGATACGCCAGAAGCTGAAGGGGAACTACATGCAAGATTGGTGAAAGATTGCCGTAATGCTCAGGTAAACGAATCACATTGATACCCTCGCTACTAGTGATCTCGGTATCACGGTCAGCGAAGACATATAACTTTCCACCACGTGCCTTAACTTCTTGCATATTGGATTTGAGCTTTTCCAATAGGTCATCCTTAGGTGCCACGGTGACCACTGGCATCTTGTCAGTAACCAGCGCTAAGGGTCCGTGCTTTAACTCACCTGCTGGATAGGCTTCAGCATGAATATACGAAATCTCTTTTAACTTGAGAGCACCTTCAAGAGCAATTGGGTAATGCATGCCACGCCCTAAGAATAGGGCGTTTTCACATTTAGCAAAAGCTACGCTCCAAGCCATGATCTGTGGCTCAAGCGCTAATACTGCGTGCAAAGCTTTGGGTAAGTGGCGCAAATCACGCAAGAACTCTTTCTCTCGCTCGGGGCTTACTTTTCCTGCGCGCTTTGCTAATGAAACAGCCAATAAATAAAGTGCAAGCAGCTGAGTGGTAAATGCTTTAGTAGAAGCTACGCCAATCTCGGTACCGGCCTTAGTTAAGAAATTCCAATTGGTTTCGCGAACCATGGCACTACTCGCTACATTACAAATCGCCAAGGTGTATTGATGCCCCAAAGACTGTGCATGACGCAGAGCTGCCAAGGTATCTGCAGTCTCACCAGACTGGGAGACCACCACTATTAATGTATTCGGATTTGGTACGGTTGTGCGATAGCGATATTCACTAGCAATCTCAACCTGCGTCGGAATACCTGCTAAGTCCTCTAGCCAATATTTAGCAACACAGGCAGAGTAGTAACTAGTGCCGCAAGCCAAGATCAAAATTTGATCAAACTTTTTCCATTGCTCAGGATCAGCATTAAAGAGTTCTGGGCAAAAGCTAGCGATATTGGCAAGCGTGTCGCCAATTGCTCTTGGCTGCTCAAAGATCTCTTTTTGCATATAGTGCTGATAAGGCCCTAGATCCACTGAATCAGCCTGAGCAGGCATGGGCTTTTGCTCTCGCTGCGCCGTCTTTCCTGCCTGATCAATGATCTCAACACGCTCTGCCTTGAGAACAGCAACATCGCCCTCTTCCAAATACATCATCGAATGTGCGCGACCAGCTAAGGCTAAGGCATCAGATGCGAGGAAGTTTTCATTTTCACCAAGAGCAACAACCAATGGTGAGCCAACACGCGCGCCCACTAGAACATTTGGGCGATCTTGTGCAATCACGCCAATCGCGTAAGCACCATGAAGACGCGGCAATACGGAGCGGACTGAAGCAACTAAATCTACTTGCTTACTGGATACATAAGCTTGATGAATTAAATGCGCAATCACCTCGGTATCTGTTTCTGAGCTAAATACATAACCCGCAGATTTCAACTCAGTGCGTAGTGATTCGTAGTTTTCAATAATGCCGTTATGGACCACGGCGATCAATCCACCAGAGATATGGGGATGCGCATTTTGTGTATCGGGTTGACCGTGAGTTGCCCAACGGGTATGTGCAATACCTAAGGTGCCATGAAAATCCTTACCCTGCTCTGCCAACTCAGAAACACGAGCAGTTGTGCGAGCACGCTCAATCGGGTGCTTGGCATCATCACCATTAATAACAGCAAAGCCACAAGAATCATAGCCGCGGTATTCAAGACGACGTAAGCCTTCAATTAAAACTTCAACAATATTCGTACGCGATGCTGCGCCAACGATTCCGCACATTATTTTTTAGCCTTAACGGATTTTTTAGTAGCTACTTTCTTTTCCTTCTTTGCTGGGCGTTGCCACTGTAAAGAGATTTGCTTAGCTCGTGACACGGTAAGCTGATTGGGGGGCGCATCTTTAGTTAAGGTAGTTCCAGCACCTAAAGTAGCGCCACGCCCAACGCGCACTGGGGCAACCAGCTGAGTATCAGAGCCAATGAACACATCGTCCTCAATAATAGTTTGATGTTTATTTACGCCATCGTAGTTGCAAGTAATCGTACCAGCGCCGATATTGACTCTAGAGCCCACGATCGAATCGCCTACATAGGCCAAGTGATTGGCCTTACTGTTTGCAGCGATTTTGCTATTCTTCACTTCGACAAAGTTACCAATGTGCACATCGTTAGACAAATCTGCGCCAGGACGTAAACGGGCGTATGGCCCGATTAGTGAATTTGCACCGACCTGAGCGCCATCAATATGGCTGTAGGGATGAATCGTGACATTCTTGCCAATGACACTATTACGAACAATGCAATACGGGCCCACTTTTGTACCGGCAGCCAAAGTCACACAACCCTCGAATACACAACCGACATCAATAAAGACATCAGTACCGCACTCTAGTGTTCCACGAATATCGATGCGCGCTGGATCAGCCAACGAAACGCCAGCATCCATTAATCCATTTGCTTGATTGAGTTGATGTGCTCGCTCTAATGTAGCCAATTGATCGCGACTATTAACGCCAACGGTCTCATATTCAAAATCGGCTTGTGCAGTGCGAATGGGTACGCCATCTTTCACCGCCATTGCAATCACATCAGTTAAATAATATTCACCTTGGGCATTACTTGCACGCAAAGACTTCAACCATTTCTTGAGTGAGTTGGTTGGTAGCACCATAATGCCAGTATTGATTTCTTGAATATGCTTTTGCTCGGGCGTCGCTTCTTTGTCTTCAACAATTGCTTTTACCGAACCATCAATATCGCGCACGATACGGCCATAGCCTGTTGGGTTACTGAGAGTCTGAGTCAGGAGCGCTAAAGCACAATCTTGACCACGCACACCATCAGCCAATTTAGTTAACTTAGATAGCGTCTTCTTACTTGTCAGGGGGACATCGCCATACAGAACCAAAGTAGGTTCATTCATATCTAGCTTAGGCAAAGCTTGTAATAAAGCGTGGCCCGTTCCTTTTTGCTCAGCCTGTAATGCGGTAGCTACTTTGCCAAATCGAGAATCTTGCTCACTGGCAATTTGCAGAAATTGCTTAACATCAGCGGCGCCATGTCCAACAACGACGATGGGGCCAGTTTTAGTGCTTTTACCTTGTAGGTCTAAAGCGGTATTGAGAACATGCTGGAGAAGGGGTTTCCCAGCCAAGGTTTGAAGAACCTTGGGTAATGCGGACTTCATCCGCTTTCCCTGCCCAGCAGCCAAAATAACGATGTTCATAAAGAGGGATTATAAGACCCCTGAATCAGGGTTCCACAGGCTATTTCATCAATTTCCGTCTCGTCAATTGCCTTGTCGCCAGCCGATCTTCCGGCAATACCTGTCAGTTCTGTAGAAATCTCTAAATTCTTAAAGTCAAATGCTTCCCCATCCATGAGGTGGGAGGGTACGATATGGTGCATTGAGCGGAATAGATTTTCAACTCGCCCAGGATGCTTTTTCTCCCACTCACGCAACATGTCTTTCATGGCGCCACGCTGCAGATTGGGCTGACTGCCGCACAGATTGCACGGAATAATCGGGAAGCTCATATCTATTGCATAACGCTCAAGCAACTTTTCAGGAACGTAGGCGAGAGGGCGAATGACGATGTGCTTGCCATCATCTGAACGTAATTTTGGAGGCATACCTTTGAGCTTGCCAGCAAAGAACATATTGAGCATTAATGTTTCTAAGATGTCATCACGGTGGTGACCCAAGGCAATCTTGGTTGCGCCCAACTCATCTGCTACACGATACAAAATGCCACGACGTAATC
>Ga0114963_10003678_pt1 | contig 10505 bp, 10 predicted proteins | sample C_131016_EF_Meta_FD_87019 | JGI IMG/M metagenome (GOLD analysis project Ga0114963, IMG submission 87019) | Freshwater microbial communities from Lake Croche, Canada to study carbon cycling - C_131016_EF_MetaG | ecosystem: Environmental > Aquatic > Freshwater > Lake | place: Lake Croche, Canada...
ATGCCGGGGCCGAGGCCCTCCGGTTTTTCAAGATGAGCGTCGCCGAGTGCCGGGACCGGACCGGTGATCGCCGGAAGATCGACAGGCGCGACGCCGGTGGCGTACGCGGCAGCCCAGCCCAGCACGTTCTGCGCGTAGGCCATCGAATTGTTGTAGCGCAGGATCGCGGTCAATACCTGGGCCTGGTTACGCAGATTCAAGCCTCCACTGCACAGGTAACGCGCAGCCGAAAGGGTGGCGTCGAACAGGTTCTGTGGGTCGGCTCGCCCGTCGCCGTCACCGTCGGAGGCGTACCGGGACCAAGTTCCGGGCAGGAACTGCATCGGCCCCAGTGCGCGCGCGTAATTGGCTCGGCCGCCCATATTGCTTTGCACGATCACTTCGTTGCCCGGCAGGGAGCCGTCCAGCGCGGGTCCGTAGATGGGCCGGACTGCGGTGCCACTCGCGTCGGTGGCGCCGCCGTTGGCGTGAGACGACTCGATCCGGCCGATCCCGGCCAGCAGGTTCCAACTGACGCCGCAACCCGGGGCGGCGGTCGCCATGGTCTGCTCGGCCTTGCGATAGGCCGACAGGGCCATGGCCGGAATCCGCATTCCGCCGACGGTACTGACCACTGCGGGCGGCGGTGGCGGCGAGTAGACCGTGTTGGCCGCGAACCGGAAGTCGGCCGGCGGCTTTGCCATTGCCACCACGGCCACGCCGTGCGATTCCGGCTCGGGCGACTGGACCGATGCCAGCGGGGTGACGTCGTTGCTGTTCACGGGCACAGCCGTGCGGCCCGGGGAGGCGGCCACGGCACCGGCGAGCAGGATCGGAGTGAGCACGACGATACCGAATGCGGGGGTGCGTAATCCCCCGCCGATCCGGCGCTTCATCCCCACGTGCCCATCCTCACCAGAGTTCCAAACCCATTCTGTGAACCAAGTCACCATACATAAGGCTGTGACGCCTGGGGAATGCTATGCCAGCTTGTCATCCTGGGATCTTTTCGCCCGGCGCTCCGCTGACCCGGGTTTGCCGGACGGCTTCGTCGATGGTTGCAGGGACTCGAGAAGTTCCCGGAGCTCGTCGAGCTCGCGACGCAGATAGTCGCGGGTGGCGACTTCACCGACCGCCAAGCGCAGGGCCGCCAGCTCGCGGGCCAGGAATTCGGTATCGGCCTTGGTCTGCTGCGAGCGCTGCCGATCCTCCTTCAGGGCGACTTTATCGCGGTTCTCCTGGCGGTTCTGAGCCAGCAGGATTAGCGGTGCGGCGTAGGCGGCCTGCGTCGAGAACGCCAGGTTAAGCAGGATGAACGGGTACGGATCCCAGCGCAGGCCGACGGCGAATAGGTTCAGCGTGATCCATACGATCACCAGCACGGTCTGCCACATGAGGTAGCGGCCGGTGCCCAGGAACCTGGCGATCGACTCGCTGTACCGGCCCACCGTTTCCTGGTCGAAATTCAGTGACGGCCGCCGTGATGTGCGCGGGGTGTCGAGACGCTGACGCGGATCGCTCACGGCGCGGGCCTCGCGATCAGGTTTGCTTCGTCCTCCTCGAAACTCTCCCGCCAGTCGTCGGGGAGCAGGTGGTCGAGGACGTCATCGACGGTGACCGCACCCAGCAGATGATTGGACTCGTCGACCACCGCGCCGCACACGAGGTTGTAGGCGGCGAGATGCCGGGTGACAGAGCCGAGGGGGCTGTCGGGCCGCAACGGCGGCAGATCCGGGTCGAGGATGCCGCTGACCAGGTTCGCCGGCGGCTCCCGCAATAGCGCCTGCAGGTGAACACAACCCAGGTATCGGCCGGTCGGCGTGGCGGTCGGCGGCCGGACCACGAAAACCAGCGACGCCAGGGCCGGAGTGAGATCAGGGTCTCGCACCCGGGCCAGCGCCTCGGCGACAGTGGTGTCCGGGGCCAGCACCACCGGCTCCGAGGTCATCATGCCGCCGGCGGTGTAGGGGGAGTGGCTCAGCAACCGCCGCACCGGTTCGGAGTCTTCGGGATCCATTCGGCGCAGCAGCGCCTCGGCCTCGGTGGGATTCAGCACGCCCAGGAGGTCGGCGGCATCGTCGGGATCCATCGCCTCGAGCACATCGGCGGCCCGCTCGGTGTCCAAGCCCATCAGCAGTTCGGTCTGGTCGTCTTCGGGCAACTCTTGCAGGATGTCGGCCAATCGCTCGTCGTCGAGCGCCTCGATGACCTCGATGCGGCGCTTGGCTGGGAGATCGCGCAGTGCGTCGGCCACCTCCACCGGGCGCCGTCCCTCGAACTGATGCAGTAACTGGGCCACGCCCTGACCGGGCATCGCCAGGCCGGACGGGGTGAGCCCCTGGACGTTCTGCCATTCCACGACCGCGACCGGCGAGCGCCGCCCCAACCGCCGCTGGCTGCGCACCGCGACCCTGGTGACCAGCCAATCCCGTGTGCGGCTCTGTTCGATCCCCAGGTCAATGACCACGACGTCGACGTCGGCGAGTTGCTCTTGCTCGGGGTCGGTGACCCGAACCCGGGTGTCGAGCACCTGGCCGAGTACCAGAACCTCGCCCGGATGCTGGTCGAATCGGCGCAGCGAAAGGTTCGCGGTAATGAGCGTGACGGCATTGGGCTCGATCGCCGTCACGCGCAGCATCGGAACGAAAATGCTTTTGCGGCTGGTCATTTCAACGACGAGGCCGAGCACCCGCGGTTGCTGGCGCACGATGCTGATACTGATCACGACGTCTCGTACCCGGCCGAGGGATTCGCCGTCGGGGCCGAGTACGACCATTCCCGCCAGGCGCGCCGCGTATACCCTGTTTACCGACGCCATGACTACAAAGGGTAGGAGTCTGCGCGTGGACAACACCTATCGACCCCGCCGAAGCTGTTTGTCGGTTCCGGGTAGCAGCCTCACGATGATCGAGAAGGCCAAGGGTCTTCCGGCCGACGAGGTGTTTCTCGACCTGGAAGACGCGGTGGCGCCGGATGCCAAGGCGCAGGCCCGTACCCAGGTCGCCGCTGCGTTGGCGGGGCCGGGATGGTCCGGCCAGTTGCGTGGGGTCCGGGTCAACGACTGGACGACACCCTGGACGTACACCGACGTGATCGACGTGGTGTCGGCGGCGGGTTCACACCTCGACGTCATCGTGCTACCCAAGGTGAGCGATGCGCACCATGTGCAGGCGTTGGATCTGTTGCTTACCCAACTCGAGCGCAGTCACGGGATTCCGGTGGGCCGGATCGGCGTCGACGTCCAGATCGAAAATGCCAAGGGGCTGAGCAACATCCACGCGATCGCCGCTGCCCCACGGGTTCAGGCATTGGTGCTCGGGCCGGCCGATCTGATGGCCGACCTCAATACGCGCACCCTCGTCGTCGGGGAACAACCGGAGGGCTACGACATCGGTGACGCCTACCACCACGTGTTGATGACAATTCTCGTCGCCGCCCGTGCACACGGCGTCGCCGCTATCGACGGGCCATACCTGAAGGTGCGGGACACCGAGTCGTTCCGCCGGGTGGCCCGTCGATCCGCCGCGTTGGGCTACGACGGTAAATGGGTGCTGCACCCCGACCAGATCGCCGCCGGCAACGAAATCTTCAGCCCCGGCCAACAGGAGTACGACCACGCCGAACTGATTCTTGAGGCTTACGGATGGCATACCTCGAAGGCCGGTGGCGCGCGCGGCGCGGTGATGCTCGGCGATGAGATGATCGACGAAGCAAGCCGCAAGATGGCACTGGTTGTGGCGGCCAAGGGGCGGGCCGCCGGGATGACCCGGCAGGCCGATCCATTCGCGCCGCCGAATTAATTCCGGGCGCTAATTCCGGGCGCTAGTTGCGGGCGGTGCTAGTTCCAGGCGTACGTCATCCAGACAATGCTGATCACCAGCGACGCCACACCGACCACGATTCCCGCCACCGCCAGGCCGTAACCACCCTGACGGGTTTTCTTGATCTGGCTGATCGCGACCGCGCCGAGGATGATTCCGATGATCGACCCGACGCCGCACAACAGACCGACCACCGAGGCCACCAGGGAGAAGATCGCCAGCGAGTTGGTGCCGGACTGTTGTGCTGCCGGATAGCCGTAGCCGCTCGGGTACGGGGCGCCGTACTCCGGTGGAGGCGCGTAGCCGCCCTGGGGTGGCGGGTAACTGCCGCCGTACGGTGCGTTGTATCCGCCACCCGGTGCCGACTGATAGCCACCCGGTGCCGACTCGTAGCCACCGGGTGGCGGAAAACCGGCGTACCCCGGTGGCGGTGGGGGCGGCGGGTATCCGCCGTACGCGGGCGTCTGCTCGATGGGAGGCGGTTCATAAGCCCCCGACAGCGGCTGTTGGCCCTCGTTGTTCGGATTTTCGCCGGGATCCCCACTGCCAGCTGTCATGCTGATCAACCTAGCGTATGTGCCGCAGGTCAGGGCGGCGCTGATCGACCGAGGAGAACGCAACTATGACCAGTCCTTTCCAACCCGGGCAGAACCGGCCCGTGGGTCCCGGCGGCGCGGGCGCATCACGTCGCGGTCCGTTGGGTCTGCCGACCCCGCCCAAAGGCTGGCCGGTTGGTTCCTATCCGACCTATGCCGAGGCGCAGAAGGCCGTCGACTATCTGTCGGACAATCAGTTCCCGGTGCAGCAGGTGACCATCGTGGGCGTCGACCTGATGCAGGTTGAGCGGGTTACCGGACGGCTCAGCTGGGGCAAGGTTCTCGGCGGCGGGGTGCTCAGCGGCGCGTGGCTGGGTGTCTTCATCGGCCTGCTGCTGGGGCTCTTCAGTAACAACGTGGGCCAGTACCTGCCCATCGGGATCCTCTCCGGCGTGATCTTCGGGCTCATCACGTCGGCGATTCCGTATGCGATGGCAAAGGGCACAAGGGATTTCAGCTCCACCATGCAGTTGGTGGCTGGACGTTACGACGTCCTGTGCGATCCGCAGAACGCCGAGCAAGCCCGGGACATGCTGTCGCGCTTGACGTTATAGCCGGTCATCGGCTGATCGTCGGGCTAAAGTACCGGCAGGTTCGGCGCGCGGATGGCGAAAGGCGGTGGGTGATGACGATCGTTGGCATCCGCGCCCGGCGCGTAGGCGCCACCGGCCTGGCAGCCCTGATCGCAGCCACCTCGTCGGCATGTGGTTCGGCGGGTGATGAGCGCGTCGTCAGCCTCTACACCCCGGCCAGCGAGACCGCGACGTTCACCGCGGTTGCCAAGCGATGCAATGACGAACTCGGCGGCCGGTTTCGGATTCAACAGTTCAGTCTGCCCAAGGGCGCCGACGATCAGCGGCTGCAACTGGCCCGCCGGATCACCGGCAACGATCGCACCTTGGACCTGATGGCACTGGACGTGGTGTGGACCGCGGAGTTCGCCGAAGCAGGTTGGGCACTGCCGTTCTCCGATGATCCCGGCGGGGCGGCCGAAGCCGACGCTGCCGCGGATACCTTGCCCGGCCCGCTGGAGACAGCAAAGTGGCAGGGGAAGCTCTACGCCGCGCCGGTCACCACCAACACTCAAATGCTCTGGTACCGAAACGATTTGGTGTCTCCGCCGCCGTCCACCTGGGATCAGATGATCGCCGATGCCACCCGCCTGCATGCCGAAGGCAAACCCAGTTGGATCGCGGTGCAGGCCAAGCAGTACGAGGGCTTGGTGGTCTGGTTCAACACCCTGCTGGAGAGCGCCGGCGGTCGGGTGCTGTCAGAGGATGGCAAGACCGTCACTCTCGTCGACACACCCGAGCACCGCGCCGCCACCGTCAGGGCACTGCAGATCATCAAGTCCGTCGCGACCGCTCCCGGTGCGGATCCCTCGGTGACTCAGACCGATGAAGGCACCGCGCGGCTTGCGCTTGAGGCCGGCAATGCAGCACTCGAGGTCAACTGGCCGTTCGTCTTCGCCTCTATGCTGGAGAACGCGGTCAAGGGCGGTGTGTCGTTTCTGCCGCTGGCCGACAAACCCGAACTGGCCGGGAGCATCAATGACGCCGGTACGTTCTCGCCCACAGACGAGCAGTTCGACATCGCGTTCGGCGCCAGCCGCACGGTGTTCGGATTCGCCCCGTATCCGGGCGTGACGCCCGGCCAGCCGGCCCGGGTAACTCTCGGCGGGCTCAACATCGCGGTGGCCAGTACCACGCGGCACCCGGGTGAGGCGTTCGAGGCGATCCGTTGCATCCGAAGCGAGAGCAACCAGCGCTACACCTCGATCGAGGGCGGACTGCCCGCGGTGCGCGCGTCGCTGTACTCCGACCCGGACTTCCAGAAGAAGTATCCGCAGTACGCGATCATCCGAGACCAGCTGACGAACGCGGCGGTACGACCGGCAACGCCGAACTATCAGGCGATGTCGATGCGCATCTCGGCGACGCTGGCCCCGATCACCGCTATCGACCCGGAGAGGACCGCCGACGAATTGGCCGAACAGGTCCAGAAGGCAATCGACGGCAAGGGGCTGATCCCGTGACGGCGCCGGCGTTGGGTACCGACGATCGCCGGTCGCAACGGCGGCTGGCCTACCGGCTGATCGCACCCGCGGTCATCCTGATGCTGGCGGTGACCGCCTACCCGATCGGGTACGCCATCTGGCTGAGTCTGCAGCGCTACAACCTGGCCAGCCCGGCCGACACAAAATTCATCGGGTTGGCCAATTACCAGACCATCCTCACCGATAAGTATTGGTGGACAGCGTTTTTCGTAACTCTGGCCATCACGGTGATCTCAGTGGCGATTGAGTTCGTCCTCGGCCTGGCCCTGGCATTGATCATGCACCGCACCATCTTCGGCAAGGGTGTCGTCCGCACGGCCATCCTGATCCCGTACGGCATCGTCACCGTCGCCGCGTCCTACAGTTGGTACTACGCGTGGACACCGGGCACCGGCTATCTGGCCAATCTGCTGCCGGATGGAAGCGCCCCACTGACGCAACAGATTCCGTCGTTGGCGGTGATCATCCTCGCCGAGGTGTGGAAGACCACACCGTTCATGGCACTGCTGCTGCTGGCGGGTCTTGCTCTGGTGCCCGACGATCTGCTCCGGGCGGCCGAGGTAGATGGCGCCGGGGCCTGGACACGTCTCACCCGGGTGATCATTCCGCTCATCAAACCCGCCATCCTGGTGGCACTGTTGTTCCGCACCCTGGATGCTTTCCGGATCTTCGACAACATCTATGTGTTAACCGGGGGGTCCAACGACACCGCGTCGGTCTCGATCCTCGGATATGACAACCTGTTCAAGGCCTTCAACATCGGCCTGGGATCGGCGATCAGCGTGCTGGTGTTCGCCGCAGTGGCCGTGATCGCCGTCATTTTCATCAAGATCTTCGGCGCGTCGGCGCCGGGGGCTGACGGCGAGGTGCGCTGATGCCGCAACGAGTTGATGCGCGGCGCGCGACTGGCTGGGCTGTCATCAACACCCTGGTGCTCGTCTACGCGCTGTTACCGGTTCTCTGGATCCTGAGCCTGTCGCTCAAACCCACCTCGACGGTCAAGGACGGACATCTGATTCCGTCGTCGATCACGTTCGACAACTACAGGGGCATCTTCAAGGGTGATGTGTTCTCATCGGCATTGGTCAACTCCATCGGCATCGGTTTGGTCACCACGATTATCGCCGTGGTGATCGGCGGTATGGCGGCCTATGCCGTTGCGCGCTTGGATTTCCCCGGCAAAAAATTGCTCGTCGGGGCGGCGCTGCTGATCGCGATGTTCCCGCAGATCTCCCTTGTCACACCGCTTTTCAACATCGAACGCCGACTCGGATTGTTCGACACCTGGCCGGGGCTGATCATCCCGTACATCACCTTCGCGTTGCCCTTGGCGATCTACACCCTGTCGGCATTCTTCCGGGAGATTCCCCGGGATCTGGAGAAGGCCGCCAAGATGGATGGCGCCACCCCGGCTCAGGCGTTCCGGCAGGTGATCGCGCCACTGGCCGCACCCGGGATCGTCACCGCAGCCATCCTGGTGTTCATCTTCGCCTGGAACGACCTGCTGCTGGCACTGTCGCTGACCGCGACCAAGGCCGCCATCACCGCGCCCGTCGCGATCGCGAACTTCACCGGCAGTTCGCAATTCGAGGAGCCAACCGGGTCGATCGCGGCCGGCGCTATGGTCATCACGATCCCGATCATCATCTTTGTTCTGATCTTCCAACGACGGATCGTCGCCGGGCTCACCTCCGGCGCGGTGAAGGGGTAGCCGAATGGCCGAGATCGTTCTGGACCATGTCACCAAGCGGTACCCCGACGGCGCCACACCCGTGCATGACCTCCGCATCACGATCGCCGACGGCGAGTTCGTCATCCTGGTGGGACCGTCGGGGTGCGGAAAGTCCACCACGCTGAACATGATCGCCGGGCTCGAGGACATCACTGACGGGGAGTTGCGCATCGGCGGCCAGCGGGTCAACGAGCGTGCGCCCCGCGACCGTGACATCGCGATGGTGTTCCAGTCCTATGCGCTTTATCCGCACATGACCGTTCGGCAGAACATCGCCTTCCCGCTGACCTTGGCCAAGCTGGGCAAGTCCGAGATCGCGGCGAAGGTGGCAGAAACCGCGAAGGCGCTCGACCTCACCGAACTTCTGGACCGCAAGCCCGCTCAACTTTCCGGCGGCCAGCGCCAGCGAGTGGCGATGGGCCGGGCCATAGTTCGCAAACCCAAGGCCTTCCTGATGGATGAGCCGCTGAGCAACCTCGACGCCAAACTTCGGGTTCAGATGCGCGGCCAGATCGCGCGTCTGCAGAACAGACTGGGTACGACGACGGTGTACGTCACCCACGATCAAACCGAGGCGATGACGTTGGGCGACCGGGTGGTGGTACTGCGGGCCGGGCAGGCCCAGCAGATCGGGACGCCCGCAGAGTTGTACAACCACCCGGCGAATCTGTTCGTCGCCGGATTCATCGGCTCACCCGCGATGAACTTCTTCGCGGCTGCGCCCACCGGGGACGGATTACGTCTGCCGGTCGGTCAGGTATTACTCGGTGACACGGCTCGCAACACTCTGGCCCGCAATCCCGGCATCACCAATGTGATCGTGGGTGTTCGGCCGGAACACTTCGAGGATGCCACTCTGCTCGACACCCACCAGCGGGCCCAGTCGCTGACATTCGGAGTGAACGCCGATCTCGTCGAGTCCCTGGGTGCGGACAAGTACGTCTACTTCTCAACTTCCGGAGCGGGCGCCCAGTCTGAACAGCTTGCGGAACTGGCCTCCGAATCGGATACGGGTGAGAACCGTTTTGTAGCAAGGGTTTCCGCGGAATCGAACGCTGCCACCGGGCAGACGGTGGAACTTGCCCTTGATCCGACGAAACTGCACATCTTCGACGCTGACACCGGAGTTAACCTGAGCGCACCGGCGAGGTGACTGATCCGCTGGCTTCGGTGAGGGACCACCTCCGAGACTATTTCACCAGCGCCGGGATCGAATCTGCGCCAGACGTCGCGAGTGTGACTTTTCTCGGCGTGGAGCGCATCGACGTGCTGCGATTCGGACCGGACCGCCGACGCGGGCGCGAAGGCATGTTCCACTACGTCTCGGTGGGATGTTCGCGCTATCCGATGGCTGACGCCGCCGCGGCGATATCTGATCCGATCAGAGGCCCGCGCGCCGAGATCGTAATGAGCTTGCGCAACGGCGCGCCGGCAGACGGCTTGGCGCGCAGTCTTGCCGTGGTGGCCGCGACGCCGGCCGTGGAGGGCGTAGTACTGGGTGCGGGCGCCCTGGTGGACCTGTCCGGCCCACTGTGGCAGGGGGCGCCGTTCACCGCCGTGCTGCTCGGCGAGTCCGAGATGCCCGATCTACCCCTGGACCCGCCCCGGGATCCGGTGCACTTCCTGTCGGCGGTGCCGGTCACCCAGACCGAAGGAGCATGGGTGCGGCTCAAGGGCGCCGAGGCGATGCGCCAGGCGTGGTCCGACGATGGGGTCGATGCGCTCGATCCGGGGCGACGGGCACAGCGCCCGGGCTGACTGCGGTGAGCTACAGCCAGTTGTTGCGGTGGAATGTGCGGTACAGGAACCCGCAGATCGACAGCATCAACAGCAGCACCGCCGGGTAGCCCCACTTCCAGGCCAACTCGGGCATGTTCTCGAAGTTCATTCCGTATATCCCGGCGATCGCGGTGGGCACCGCGGCCATCGCTGCCCACGCTGAGATCTTGCGCACGTCGCGGTTCTGCTGCATGCCCACCCGGGCCAGTGCGGCCTGCACCAGTGACGACAGCATCTCGTCATAGCTGGAGATCCGGTCAGCGGCGTGGATCTGGTGGTCGAGCACGTCGCGCATCTGGCGGCGGACCTCCTTGCTCATCAGGTCCTGATGGTCGGTGGTGATCCGGGTCAACGCCTCGGTGAAGGGCGACACCGCCCGTCGAAGTTCGACGACCTCACGCTTAAGCATGTAGATCGGCTCGATCGAGGTCCTGGTGTCGGGTGAGAACGTGGCTTCCTCGACGGCGTCGACATCGGCCTCCATGGCGTGCGCCACCCAACGGTAGGAATCCACGATGTGGTCGGCGATCGCGTGCATGACC
>Ga0114963_10003682_pt1 | contig 10503 bp, 8 predicted proteins | sample C_131016_EF_Meta_FD_87019 | JGI IMG/M metagenome (GOLD analysis project Ga0114963, IMG submission 87019) | Freshwater microbial communities from Lake Croche, Canada to study carbon cycling - C_131016_EF_MetaG | ecosystem: Environmental > Aquatic > Freshwater > Lake | place: Lake Croche, Canada...
TCTTGGCGTCGCGCATATCGTCCGTGTTCGCCTTGAACGCCAGTCCCAGGACGGCGACCTTTTTACCGTTGAATCCGCCCAGCGCCTTTTCCATACGGTTGATAAAGCGCTGAGGCTGAAGATCATTGGTCTCAATGGTTGCGGCAAGCAGCGGGAATTCATAACCGACGGAACGCGCGGTATGTAAAAGTGAGGAGGAGTCTTTGGGGAAGCACGATCCGCCATAGCCCAGACCGGCGTTCAGGAAGGCATGACCGATGCGATGATCCAGTCCCATTCCCTTGACAACCTGAGTGATATCTGCCTCTACTTCGTCGCAAATATTAGCGACCGCGTTCGCGAAAGAAATTTTCATCGCCAGAAAGGCATTGGAAGCGTACTTGATCATTTCCGCTGAGGCGACATCGGTGATAATCATCGGGCGCTCGAGCGGAGCGTAGAGTTCCAGAATCTTCATCGCGACGATCTGGTTCGGGGCGCCGATAACGATGCGGTCAGGATGCAGGGTATCCTGAATCGCTGAGCCTTCCCGCAGGAATTCGGGGTTCGAGACAACATCGAAATCCACATTGCGGCGCCGGTTCGTCTCGATAACGTTACGCACAAAGTTACCCGTGCCAACCGGGACGGTGGACTTATTCACGATGACCTTGTAGCGATCCATCGCTGCGGCGACGCCTCGCGCCGCGCTTTCAACCTGTGACATATCGGTCGAACCATCGTCTTTAGGTGGCGTTCCCACACAGATAAAGACGACATCCGATTTTCGGACTGCCATTTCCAGGTCAGAGGTGAAGTTCAGGCGACCTTCATCCGCATTTCGGGCGACCATCTCTTCAAGTCCCGGTTCGTAAATGGGCATGACGCCCGCACGAAGCAACGCGACCTTTTCTTCGTTCTTGTCTACGCACGTGACCTCATTACCCAGGTCCGCAAAGACAACGCCCGTCACAAGACCTACATAACCTGTACCAATGACACAGATATTCATGCTAAAATTTTCCTTTCGGAGAGGAGATGCGGCCAGAAGGGGAAAGAGGGTTCGAGAAAATTTCTGGCCGACAATATTAACGAATCGTGAACTACTGATCTCAAAGCAAGTGAATGACGCTTCTCCACAATTACGGAAAAAGGCTCGCAATTTCCTCACGCGATGCGGTGACAACGCCTACTTTTCGCACTACAGCCCCACCGGAAGCGTTCCCAAGCGCGATTGCATCCTTTACCGAAGCGCCGGAAGCGAGTGCCAGAGTCAGAGCGGCGATAGTGGAATCGCCCGCTCCCGTCCCATCAAAAACCTCAACGCGGTGTGCGGGCATATCCGTATAAATATCCCCATTATGAAAGACAGTTAAACCTTCTCCACCCCGCGTGACCAAAAGATTCTTGACAGCAAGCGCGGCGCGAAGGCGCGTTCCCGCTTCGTGGAATGTCTGAGCGTCCGCCGATTCGAAGGGATCATTTCCCGGCAGCGCATACGCGAGAGCCGTCTGGTCAGCCTCAGTACGGTTGAACTGCGCGACATCGATTCCCTCATAGAACTTTGCGGAAGCGGGCTTGGGGTTCGCCGTAATGACAATGCCCTTTTCCTGACCCGCTAAAGTCAGGGAGCGAACCGTATCCCGACTGAGAACGCCTTTCAGGTAATCGGAAAACAAAATAGCGTCGCACTTCTCCAGCAGTCGGGTCGCGCTCTGAACTAAACGGGATGCCGTAAAGTCCGGCAACGGGTCGCGTTTCTCCCGATCCACCCGTACTAACTGCTGGGTTCCGGCGACGATTCGGGTTTTCTGGGTCGTAGGGCGGTCATAGGTCGCGATTACCGCAGATATGTCCGCTCCCATTATACCCAATTTTTCCTTCAATCGTTCACCGGTGGAATCATTACCGATTACGCCTGCAACCATGACCTCTGCGCCGAGTGTCAGTAGTTGCGCGGCGACATTCGCCGCTCCGCCAGGAACAAAAGATTCCCGCACCATATCCAGCACCAGAACGGGCGCTTCCGGGGAAACGCGGGACACGTTACCCCAAATATACTCGTCCGCCATCAAATCGCCGACCACAAGGACTCTTTTACCTTCGAACCGGGACAGTATCTCTTCAGCCTGTTTTCGCGTCATCGGCGGTATTTTATCGCATGGACGCCTGTATTCCTGCCATCGCACCTCAGAGGGTCGGCTACGAAGGCGATTACTGGGCGCAGGACGGGGAATTAGGATAAAATCCTTGCGCTATGTTTGAGAAGTTAGAGGAAGTCGAAAAACGTTTTGATTCGCTGGCGGCGCAAATGTACGATCCCAACACAGATTCGGGATCGTATCGGGATATTGCGCGGGAGCACTCCGCTCTGACGCCCTTGATTGAAAAATACCGGGAGTATAAACGTATCCGGCAGGCAATCGCGGACGCGGAAGAAATGGCTTCCGATCCGGAAATGCGCGAACTCGCTCAGGCGGAGATTGACGAACTCAAGCCCCGATTGCCTGATCTGGAGCGTGATCTTAAAATCATGCTTCTGCCCAAAGACCCGGCGGACGACAAGGACGTCATCATGGAATTTCGCCCCGGAACCGGCGGCGATGAAGCGGAATTATTCACTGGCGAGTTGCTACGAATGTACATGCGCTACGCCGAGCGACGCGGTTGGCGTCCGGAACTGATCGCGATTCAGGAAACGGGTATCGGCGGCGTCAAGGATGCGCAACTCTCGATCCATGGTCAGGGAGCCTATTCACAGTTGAAGTTCGAGGGAGGCGTCCACCGGGTGCAACGCGTTCCTGCCACGGAATCCGGCGGTAGGATTCATACTTCCACTTCCACAGTTGCGGTCATGCCCGAAGTCGAAGAGGTCGAAGTTCATATTGACCCCAAAGACCTGGAGATGGACTATTACCTCTCCGGCGGCGCGGGCGGGCAGAATGTCCAGAAGAACGAAACGGCGGTTCGCATCAAGCATAAACCTACTGGTCTGGTAGTCGCCTGTCAGGATCAACGTTCCCAGTTGCAGAACCGGGAACAGGCGCTACGCGTCCTCCGATCCCGCCTTTATGAACTGGAAGTCGAAAAGCAACGAAACAGCGAAGCGGCGGGGCGACGTCTACAGGTCGGTTCCGGAGACCGTTCCGACAAAATCCGCACCTACAACTTCAAAGATGACCGCGTCACCGATCATCGTATCGGGTTGACCATTCACGGTCTGCCGACGATTCTGGCAGGCGATATTCAGCACGTTATCGATTCGCTGGTGACTATCGATCAGGCGGATAAACTGGGTGAGGGCGAGGCGGATTAAAAGCGCAGGCGGGTAGTGGAATCAGGTTTCCACTACCACCGTCTTGATGCCAGACCATGTCCCTGAGGAGTCCCTACCCACGATATAGACGGGGATTTCCGGGTCGCCTTCGATGCGGAACGCCTCCGGATTTGTCAGATTTTCCCGAATCGCCTGAACCAGAGCGGTGAATTTCGCGCAGGTCTCTTTTTCGTCATCTCCCCACCAGTCTTTAGGCTGGGTCATCGGAGCGAAAAATTCTTCCACGGTAATCGTCTTGACCAGTGTCGGGTCTTTGGGTTGCAGGGCGTTCAGTAAGGCGTCATGAGCGCAGGAGGCGTCGCCCGTCTTTTTCCCGCTCCAGGAAAATGCTTTTATCGGTCGGTCGCTTTCGCTCATCATCAACAGACCATGCGCTACATCATTGAGCGTATCCCGAACGGAGGCTTTTTCGGAAGTATTCTCCTTCTCCGAAGCGGATTGTTGGGCTTTCTGTATCGCACTGGCAGCATTCATCAAAAACCTCCGAAGGCGTTACTGGTTTTGCTACGCGATTTACGTGGGCGTTTGGCTTCGTGATTCTTCGCCTCCGGGTCTAGTTTCGTACGTAACGCGGCGGCGACAGGCGCGGGTAACGCCGTGAAAAATTTCAGATTCGTATCTCGCTCAATCTTCTCCGGGGTTGTCACAAATCCCTGCCAGCGTTCCTTACTGATCGTGCTGATATTGGGCATTTCCACCGCAACTACCCGTGCGGCGGCGGTGATAACGCCCCCCACCGGAACAATGACGGCGATTTTCCAACCAAAATCGGGAACGGCTATTTCCGTTCGCCCAATACGCTTGAAGTTCTGGTCACGGAATCCGTGCCCGCAAATAATGTAGACATCCATACCGCTTTGCGCCTGCGAACGGCAATATTCTTCCAGATATTGCCAGGGTCCTGCGTTCATGCCATGCGCCTGAGGCGTGATATTGATCATCGTGAAGACGGCGTCATTATCCTCGGGGGTGGCGCTACGATCTTTACTGGGGCAATTATGCCCCCGATCATAGCCAGAACGCGTATAATCCGCAGGCGTGACCCGTGTATACCCTGAAGGTAACTCCGGATCGGGGAAAAATTGCCCGCGAGACACATTCCCGATATCTTCTGCACGCAAGCGCCACGATACCCAGTTGGGAAAGCGGAGCGCATCATTATACGAAAGAGCAAACTGGGGGCGCACTACCAGGTACTTTGAGGAACTTGCCGGGTTACCATTGGCATTGTCGGGATTGCCCAGCTTCATTTGCTCTGGCGCAGCGCTTTCCGGCATCGCAACGCCGGAAGGTTGACGATTTGGATTCTGGCTTGGGCCGGGAGGAGGAGGAGGCGTCGCATTGACTGTCACGGGTCCGGATATTGGGCTGCCGGGTTGTACCGATGCGTTACGACATCCGGTAAAGAGCGTAAACAAGCAACAAGCCGCCAGAGGCAAAAGCTTCATTGCTAATGCCGATGGTCTCTCCCCCCGTAGTACCGCATAAAAAGTGGCGAACACGCTTCTAATTTCTCGGTACGACGATCAGATTCCTGCACTGTCAAAATCTAACGGACTACGACACAGGCAATGAAGGAAAACACAGGAACGACTCGTTGAAGGAAACATCCCCTGCTACGTCCAAAGACAGTGTGAAGGAATAATAACGTGGAAATAGTCGCACCGCGTCGCGCCGCCATCTGGACGCACGCATTGACCGCTGCAGGTATTTTCGGGATGACCGCCGCCCTTGCTCTGGTAACGCCTATGAATGCTGAAGCTCAAAATAATAACGCGCCCTCTAAGTTGTTTTACGTGGGAACATACTCTCCCGCTGAAGCGGCAGGAATTTATGTATTCCGTCTGGATGACACGACCGGGTCTATCCAATTGGTTGGGTCTGTCGCCGGTATCGAAAACCCTTCTTTTCTGGCTCTTTCGACCGATAGAACCAAATTGTATTCCGTGAGTGAAACGTCCAACGGTGGCATCGCCTCATTCAAAATAGACCCGGAAACAAAGTTGCCAATCTTGCTGAATAAGGAATCGTCCAAAGGTTCCTATCCGTGCCACCTGAGTGTGGACAAGATGGGCAAGATGCTGGTCGTGGCGAATTATGGCGATGGCGTCATCGCTTCATACCCGTTGAATTCCGATGGACAGATCGGGCCTGCCACTTCGGTCATTAAGCAGGCGGGTACCGGGCCGAACAAAGCGAGGCAAGAAGGACCGCACGCGCACTTCGCTACCTTCGATACTGCAGGAACGCGGGTCTTTACCTGCGATCTGGGCGCAGACAAAATCTTTATGTATCAGGCGACGCCGCTGGCAGGAACGCTCGCGCCGACGAAGCCAGCATTCGGCAGTGTGGTTCCTGGTTCCGGCCCCCGCCACCTGGTTTTCGATGCGACAGGTCGATACGCCTATGTTCTGAATGAAATGACCGCTACAGTCACCGTATTCCGCTACGACCACCAAAGCGGCTTCTCTTCCCGACAGAACGTATCCGCGTTACCGGCGGACTATAACGGCGAAAATTCCGGCGCAGAAATTGTCATGCATCCATCAGGCCGCTATCTTTTCACCTCGAACCGGGGGCATGATACGGTCGCCGTCTTCGCAATCAGTAAAGTGGATGGCAAGTTGATGCTCAAAGGTCATATTCCGGTGGGCAAAACGCCGCGCGGATTCGCCATTGACCCAACCGGTCGCTGGCTGGTTATCGCCGGGCAGGACGATGGCTCTGTCCGTGTCTTCAAGTTTGATGCTGAGACCGGCAAGGCGACGGACACCACATTCACAGCGACAATCTCGAAACCGGTTTGCGTCCTTTTCTAAGCGCAAGCCAACAAAAAACCCTCCGGGCGGCAACGTTGCCGCGCCGGAGATTTTTTAACTGTTCATGTAACTAAGAATCATCTTACAGATATAAACGCGCCATCTGACGCCAGTAGCGTGAGCGATGCGCCTCACCATGCCATACGGACAGATGAAGCCAGATATCCTTCGACCAGAGAATGTCTGAAAACTCCCGATTGTTGGGAAGAAAGACATCATGTTCGCCCACTGCGAACGTAATATCCAGTTTCCGTATGTCTCTCAGTAGTTCCGAGTCTTCCAGACGCGGAATATAATGACTCGGTGTGTTATAGTACACCTTCTCGTCGTAGAAACCATCGAACAGATCCCGGAAAGAACCGATAGGAATCGTCAGATCGTATCTGCCGGACAACGCCACCACTTTTCCAAAAGTCACCGGATTTCTGAGCGTGATATTCATCGCATGAAACGCCCCCATGCTACAGCCGAATGTAATGACAAAAGGGTTATCGTTCAGCATCTCGGAAAAAGGCAGCAGTTCATATAGAACATAGGTCTCATACTCCTGATGACGGATCAATCGCTCTTCCGGGGTTTTATGGGTTGCATACAGCGCTTCGCCGTCCACACTATCGAGGCAGAATACCTGCAGATACCCCGCTTCGATTTTGTCGCGCAGGGACTCGATAATGCGCCAGTTTTCGTAATCGAAAAACCTGCCTTCCCGTGTCGGGAAGGTGATGACACGCGCCCCGGTATGACCGAATACCAGAAACTCTATGTCTTTTCTGAGAGCGTCACTGCGCCATTTGTAATATTCGCGCTTCACCAATCCCCCTTTTGTGCGGGCGTATAAAATTGAAGTGACACATCAAAAACCGATATCGCGACGGTGTACAGAAATAATCTGCCACCAGACACGATAGCCATCACGGGTCATATGAATCCCGTCCTCCGCCCACAACTCGCGGCGGGGACGACCGTTATCGTTGAGCATTGGGGTATAGACATCAATGAAATGACTTTGTGGTCGTTTTGCAATTTCCCCGGCGATCCGTCCATTGACCTCCTTGATACGGTCAACGAAAGACCAGCGATTGGGGGATGGCTTGATCGAGAGATAAACAAAGGGAATGTCGCCGGGCAGCGCTGCAACTTTCCCATGCAATAGGTTGAAGTCCGTCATAATTTGATCCGGAGAGCGCCCGTCTCCGATATCATTCTCTCCGACGTAGCAGACCATAGCGCCGGGTTGACAGGGCGGCACCAGAGCGTCAAAGTAGAAAACGCAGGAACCGAGGGTCGAACCGCCGAAGCCCAGGTTTATCAAAGTCATATCCGGGAAGTCTTCTGGGAGCGACTCCCAGAGGCGAATGGAAGAACTGCCATAAAACGCCGTCACTCCCAGAGGAGGAGGATTTTCCTCACGACACTTTACCAGAATCGCTACTTCTTCTGAAAACCATTCATACACATCCCGATTATAGCAGGAAATGCCCTGAGGCTGTTAGACGACATAAGAGGATGTCTTTCCCTTTCTGACAGGACAATATGGCGAACGCCCGTATTCTCTCTGTGTTATAATATAGCGTGATTTTCCCCACTCTTTTCGATACCCCGGACGACGATGCAGAAGACGAATCAGAATCAATTTCACCGACCCAGGAACCCGACCAACCGCCCATTTCGCCTGAGCGCTCGCCGGTAGCCCGGGATAGCGATCATTCTCGCATTACGCCGGATCGATCGGTTTCCGGATCGGCTGCCCCTTCACTTCCTCCTGTAGAACCGGAGGTGAACGAGGAGATATACGAGGACGAAAGTGAAGAATGGGACAAAGAATTTCCCGACAATACAGATCGTTTGGATGAGGCTCTGACGGTATCTTCCTCCGGAGTTGCTCCCTCGTCTTTGATCACAGGAACTCCGTCGAGTAGCGTTCGCCTGATGCATTTCGCCGATGTCCACCTCGGTATCGAGACCCATGGAAAACCGAATCCGGAGACCGGAATCAATTCTCGCGTTGAAGATTTTACAATTTCCCTGCATCAATCCATCGATGTCGCCCTGACCGAAGGCGTGGATATCGCTATTTTCGCCGGGGATGCCTATAAAGTCCGCGACCCTAACCAGACACATCAGCGGGCGTTTGCGGGCGGACTTCGGCGCTTGACCGAAGCGGGCGTCCCGGTCGTCATGCTGGTAGGCAACCACGATCTGCCTAACTCGCGTGGGCGCGCCCATGCGCTGGAGATATACGGACTACTGAGCGGAGCGGGCGTATTCATCCTGCAAGACCCTGATATTATCGTTGTTCCGACGCGGAAGGGAGAAGTTCTGGTAGCAGGAATGCCGTATTTGACTCGTTCTCGTGTCGCTGCGCATGAAGATACGCGTGGCAAATCGGTAGAGGAAGTAGCCGGACTTATCAGTGACCGCTATGCCGCCGATATCGCCCGATTGGCGGAACAGGTGACGGCGTTTCCACAGCACATTGCTATTCTTACCGGTCACTTTACGGTGGCGAACGCTCGTGTAGGAATCCAAGGTGCGCTGATCGCTCCCGCTGAGCCTCAGGTTCCCGTGGAGGCGCTCGCCCTGCCCCGCTTTTCCTATGTAGCGATGGGTCATATCCACAAGTATCAGGACATGAATCGTGGGTTGCAACCGCCGGTAGTGTACGCAGGTTCGATCGACCGAGTAGATTTCGGCGAAAAGGATGAGACCAAAGGCTTCGTCATCGCTGATCTTGCCTACGGACAGCCCACGATGTTCCGGCATATTACACTGGAGACACGGCCCTTTGTCGATATCAGCATCGATGTTGGCGATTCCGCTGACCCCACGGGCGATATTCTGCAAGCGATCCATAAACGCCGTATCGCCGGGGCGATTGTCCGTTTGACTTACCGGGCGTCCCCGGAGCGTTTCGCTCTTGTTCGTGTGGACGAAATAAAAAATGCGCTGGATGTCGCGCAGTCATTCCGCATTCACCGTGAGATTCCCCCAGCGGAAGCGTCCCCGATATCTCAGGAGTTTGCTCAGGCGTTAACGCCAGAAAAGGCGCTTGCGCTATATCTGGAACATGAAACCCGCCTGACATCGCGTAAAGCGGAATTTCTGGCGGCGGCAGCCCCGCTCTTTGAAATTCTCGCGCATGAAGAAGCGGCGTTGGCGTGAATAATTCCGGACGAAACTCTATTTTCAGGACTAATTTTGAGGAGAGCGCAGAGTGATTCCCGTTCGTTTGCAGTTACAGAATTTTCTCAGTTATGGCGAGCGCGTGCCACCGCTGGATTTTACCGGGTTACGGCTCGCTGTCCTATCCGGAGATAACGGCAATGGTAAAACGGCGTTGCTGGATGCGATTACCTGGTCACTCTTCGGCAAAACGCGGGCATCTCTGGAGGATAATATCATCCGGCTAGGGGCGTCTGAGGCGCAGGTGATTTTCGATTTTATGGTGGACGGCATCTCGTATCGCGTCCATCGTCAGCGAGGTCGTCGGAACGGAGCGATGTGGGAATTCCAGATGCGCCTGTCCGACGGAACGTTCCAATCCCTGACCGGCGCGAACGCACGGGAGACGCAGACAAAGATCGAAAGCGTTCTTCGGATGAACTATCAGACTTTCCTGACGACAGGCTATCTGGCGCAGGGAAAAGCGGATGAGTTCGCCCGTTCTACCGCCGCAGACCGTAAAAAAGCCCTTGCCGATATTCTGGATCTTTCCCGATATGAACGTCTCGAAGCCCTTGCAAAAGAGCGTCAAAAGGAAGCCGACGCTCGTGAAATCGACGCAGAACGAGAAATCCGTCAGATCGACGCCACTCTGGAGCGGGAAGATGAGTGGAAAACGCGGCGAGAGCAGGCGGAGGAAAAACGGAACGAATTTCTGATGCTTATCGAGTCGAAACGTCTCGAATACGAGCGTGTGTATGCGCTGGCGGAGAGCCAGGAGCGCGTTCGTGAGAGTGTCGAGACCACGCAGGCACGGATTCAGGAAGTGATGTCGGAAAATCGGGAAGCGATGCGACAGCGCGAGGAGATTCTTGAAAGGATTCGGCGCGCCGAAACGATAACGGCGCGGCGGGATATCATTGAGGACGCCTATAACCGCTTTCATTCCCTCGGCGAACAGTTGAAACCGCTTCGCCGTCAGTATGAGGAAGCGTTAGAGTTACAGCGAAACGCCAGCGATCTGGAACGAATTATTTCCGCTGCTCGCGATACTATCGACCGGGAACGCTATCGGCTCTCCTGTCTGGTGGAGCAATACGATAAAGAGGCGGAAGATATCGGGCAATTCGAAGCGGAGCAGGAAAAGCTGGAAGCGCAAATATCGGAATACGGCGATCTCGCCGCCCGCCAGAAGGAAAGCGAAAA
>Ga0114963_10003685_pt1 | contig 10501 bp, 9 predicted proteins | sample C_131016_EF_Meta_FD_87019 | JGI IMG/M metagenome (GOLD analysis project Ga0114963, IMG submission 87019) | Freshwater microbial communities from Lake Croche, Canada to study carbon cycling - C_131016_EF_MetaG | ecosystem: Environmental > Aquatic > Freshwater > Lake | place: Lake Croche, Canada...
AGGCCTGCGTCAAATGGCTCTTGCCGACCCCCGTGGGACCCCAAAGGTAAATGCATTGCGGCACCTCCGCGATCTGCGCGGACTGCCCCGACTGCGCCGACCGCTCCGCCTGCGTTAGGTTGCTCGGGCTCGCGTTGGGATGCGCGCGGGTGCAACCGTCCGTGAGCAATCGCAGGCAGCGCAGCGCGGCGGAATTTTCGCCGACGATAAAATTCTCGAGACTGGGGGTCGGGGCTGCGCCAAATTCGAACGCGAGTTGAGCGCTCACCGCTGCGATCCGTCCTGGCCTAAAAAAACCGCACTTTGCAGCCAGGCCCGTCGCAGCCGACGCAGCACCACGAGGGCAGCAGCGGCGAACGGAAGAGCCAGCAGGACACCGATAAAGCCGAACAAACTACCAAAAATCAGCAACGCAAGAATCACCGTGAGAGGATGCAGGCCGATGCGCTCACCGACCAGTTTCGGTGTCAGCCACCAACTCTCGATCGCCTGCCCGAGGGCGTACACCAGCGCGACCCGCCAAGCGCCCTCGATGAGGCCGAACTGCAGCATGCCGGCGACCAGTGCGAGGCCAAGCGCCAGTGCAAAGCCAAGGTAGGGCACGAACATGAGGAGGCCGGTCAGTAGGCCGAGCGGCCACCAGAGCGCGAAGCCGGCGACCCACAAACTGGCGCCATAAAAAACGGCCAGGCTCACGGTGAGGAGCACGACACCGTGCAGCCAACCCATGATCATCTCGTCGAGTTCGCGCATGGCTTCGATTAGCCCAGCGCGCCAGCGTGGGGGTACCAGCGCGAGGCTGTTCGCGCAAACCGTGGGCCAGTCCAAAAGCAGATAAAACAGAACGATCGGAACCAATAGCACGAGGCTGATGACCTCCAATGCGGCGGAGCCGCCGCTGCGGGCGTAGTCGAACACGTTGGCGGCAAGGTCGGTGCCGCCATCGGACCACTGTCGGGCGAGCCAAGCTCGTATCGACGACGCGTCCAGGTGCAGGCGAACGCCCGTGGTGCGCTCAATCCAGGGGCGTAGCGAGTCGCTTACGCGGGCTGCAAGGTCGGGGAGCTGCTGACGGACAAGTTCCCCCTCGGTTTGTAAGACCGGGACAAAAACGAGCGCAATCGCGACCACCGCAGCGATCCCCAGCAGCATCGTGAGCAGACTGGCGCCGGCGCGTCCGAGCCCAAAGCGTTGCAGCCAGTCGACGGGGCGCGCCAGCAAATACGCCAGCACGCCGGCCGCGATGAGCGGAGTCAGGGTCGTCCACAACAGGGCCAGCAGTGCGCCCAGTCCCAACCCCACTGCGATCCAGGGGGCGATTACGCGCCAATTGCGTTGTGGGCTCGGGGTTGGATGCATGGTGCGCTCTTCAGAGCTGCTTATTGTAGGGGCCCTAGAATGCGGGTTTGCTGGGTTGTGAAGACCCAGAAGGGTCCTTAACGAGCATTTTTAATGACTGAACCTATTTCTTATCGCGATGCTGGGGTCGATATCGATGCTGGCGATGCCCTCGTCGACCGCATCAAACCGCTCGCACGGCGCACGCTCGGACCCGGTGTTCTAGCGGGTATCGGGGGCTTTGGCGCGTTGTTTGAATTGCCTGCGGGCTACCGTGAACCGGTGCTGGTTTCGGGAACCGATGGAGTCGGCACGAAGCTGAAGTTGGCCTTTGCACTCAATCGTCATCACACCGTTGGCATCGACCTGGTCGCGATGAGCGTCAACGACATTTTGGTTCAAGGCGCCAAACCATTGTTCTTTTTAGATTACTTTGCCTGCGGTCGGCTCGATGTGGAGACGGCGGCGGCGGTCGTGGCGGGCATTGCGGCCGGGTGCGAACAAGCGGGCTGTGCCCTCATCGGTGGCGAAACCGCAGAAATGCCGGGGATGTACCCCGACGGCGAGTACGACCTTGCCGGCTTTGCCGTGGGCGTGGTCGAGAAAGCCGCCATTCTCGACGGGCGCCACGTTGGGGCCGGCGACGTGGTGCTTGGATTGGCGTCGAGCGGTGTCCATTCCAACGGCTTCTCGTTGGTGCGACGGATTTTGGAGCGTGCGGTGGGAGAACCCAACACCTGGTCCTCTGCGCTCAACACGATGCGGGTGCCAGGCGACGCTGAGGATCGCTCGCTGGCGGATGCGCTGATGGCGCCGACGCAGATTTATGTCGCCCCGTTACTCGCGCTGCTCGCTGAGCGCCCCGGCGTCGTCAAAGCGATGGCGCACATCACCGGTGGGGGCTTGGTGGAGAATTTGCCGAGGGTGCTGCCCGATGGATTGCAAGCCGTGCTGGAGCGTAATTCCTGGCAGCGGCCAGCAATTTTTGATTGGTTACAGCAGGCGGGCGCCGTCGCTGACGATGAAATGCACCGCGTGTTCAACTGTGGCATCGGATTGTGCGTGATTGTCGCCGCTGCAGAGTCGACCGCAGTCGTGGAATCGTTGCGCGCGCGCGGGGTCGGCGTATCGACGATCGGTCGTATCGAAACCTGCGAGAGCGGCGCGCTACGGACCGTCGTGCGCTAGTGCTGCGACCCGCCTAGTAGGGTACGCAGGGCGTCGACCGCGCGCGCTGTCGCGTCGGGGGCGTCGCAGGCAATCACGAGCCGATCCTCGATCGCGCGTAACCAGGTGAGCTGACGTTTGGCGAGTTGCCGCGTGGCCGCAAGGGCGCGCTCCCGCATTTCTTCGAAGCGACATTCGCCCGCCAGGTACGCCCAGATTTGCCGGTAGCCCACGCTTCGGATGGCGGGCAGGTTGGGATGAAGGTCGCTACGGGCCTTCAGCGCCCGGACTTCCTCCAGCAGACCGCCCGCCAGCATGGAATCAAATCGCTGGGCTAAGCGCTCGTGGAGCCAGGTACGGTTGTTCGGTTCGAGCGAAACAAAGACCGCAGGGCGACGGCTGGCTGTGGCGCGTCCCTGTAGTTGCGAGAGGGGTTTTCCGGTGACGTAGATCACTTCGAGGGCACGCTGAATGCGTTGGGAATCGTTTGGCGAGAGCCGTCGCGCGGTGATGGGGTCTCGATCCGTTAAGTCGGCGTGCAGGGCAGGCCAGCCCTCCACCGCTGCCTTGGCTTCGAGACGAGCGCGCAGCTCGGGGTTGGCTGACGGGAGATCGTCAAAGCCAGTCGTGAGTGCGCGTGCGTACAGCATGGTTCCACCCACCAGCAGGGGGCGGGCGTGCCGTTGCTCAATCGTTTGCAGGCAGGATTGCGCATCCTCGGCGTAGCGGGCCGCGCTGTAGGACTCGGCCGGATCGCAAAGATCGAGCATCCAGTGGGGTACCCGCGCCCGCTCCGCCAACGACGGTTTGGCCGTACCAATATCCAGGCCGCGGTAGACCAGTGCCGAATCCACGCTGACAATCTCGATCGATGTGTCGTGGGTCGTTCCCCAGGTGCCAGCCAGCTCCAATGCGACGGCGGTCTTACCGGAGCCCGTGGGGCCCATGAGAAAGACGAGCGGGGTCCGCGGATCAGCCATTGCTCTCGGGCAAACGTCGGACCAAGTATTGCCAGCTGAGCGCGACGCCGACCCCGCAGACGCCGATTGCAAAGCAAAGTGGGCGGGTGGTGCCGTCTTGACTTTCGGCGATTGCCCAGCCGATGGGGGCCGCCCCGATTGCCATCAAGGTGCCGAGCAAGGCGGCAGCGGTGCCAGCGCAGTGGCTGAACGGTCCGAGCGCGCCGTTGGTGGCACAGGGCTGATTGATGCCATGCGCAACCAAATAGCCAAAGACGGGAAGCAAGATCGCCGCTGGATGTTGGACATCCAAGGCAGCGAGGACCGCCATGAGCAGGCCGGACCCCGGTGCGAGTAAGGCGCCGATCGCGGGCGCATCGCGAAGCCCACGCGAGACGATGCGCCGGCGCACCCAACGTACACCGACAAGGTAACCAAGCGAGGTGAACGAGAAGCTGAGCCCGAATTGCGCTGGGTTCAGTCCGAGGACCTTCATCAGCGCAAAAGCGGAATTCGACAGATACGCGAACACGCCGAGATAGCTCCAGCTGGCCAGCGCGAGCCAGGCGCGAAAAGTGGGTGAGCTCAAGACCTCCCGGCAACTGGGCCAGAAGGTGTCGAGCCGAATCGCCAGACGTTGCTGGTGCGGCAAGGTCTCGGTGCTCCAGCGCAGGGTGCAGACTGTGGCGACGAGCGCGTAGAGCGCCAGCAGGAGAAAGTTTGTCCTCCAGCCCCAGTGCTGTTGTGTCCAACCGCCCACCGCTGGACCCACAATGGGTACCACGACCATCCAGCTGAGCATGCGTGCGGTGACCCGCGCACCGGTGGCGGGATTAAAAAGGTCGCGCGTCATCGCGCGCGCGCAGACGACGGTGCAGCTCGCGCCAATCGCTTGCGCAGTGCGAGCGGCGATCAACCAACTTAATGAAGGGGCGCAGTAGCCAACGAGGGAGGCTAGACAAAAAATGAACTGGCCACCCAACACCACCGGCCGTCGGCCATAGCGATCGCTCACGGGCCCGACGGCGAGTTGCGCGAGCGAGAACGCCACGAGAAAAACCGTTAGCGTCCACTGAACGCCGACCGCTTGGGTGCCGAACTCCGTTGCAATCGCGGGTAATGAAGGGAGGTAGAGGTCGGTCCCAGCGGGTTGGAACGCAATCAGAAACGTGAGCACGAGCAGCAAACCTGCGGTCGGTCCGTTCGACGGTTCGGCTCCTTCGGGCGTCGCGCCGGTGCCCAGGTGTGGGGGGGCACTCACGGGCGGTCGACGGTCATTGGCCGCGCAGGAAGCGTTGATCCAGGTCCTGCAGCGTCAGCACCATCCAGGTCGGACGACCGTGGTTGCAGCGATCGGCCCCAGGCGTCGTTTCCATCGTTCTCAGTAAGGCGTCCATTTCGCTCAGGGAGAGCTGTCGGCCCGCGCGCACGGCGCTATGGCAGGCCATGCTGGCGAGCAATCGATCGCGGCGTTCGTCGAGTGCGTGTGAGCCCGCGCCCTCGTGCAGATTGGCGAGCACGTCGCGCGCGAGCAGGATGGGGTTCGCGCGTGACAGTAACGCCGGTACCGAGCGCACCGCGAGCGTATTCGGACCCATCACCGCGAGTTCAAGGCCGAGGTCGAGGAGCGTCTTTTCCCACTCCTCGGCGATCGCGATGTCAAGCTCACTGGCGTGAAACGTGGCGGGCACTAGCAGGGGTTGCGAGACGATTGCTTGGCCGGAGGCTGCGCTGCGCAGTTGCTCGAAGACGATCCGTTCATGGGCAGCGTGCATGTCGACCAAAATCAAGCCTTGGGCGTTTTGGGCTAGCACGTAGAGTCCATGGAGTTGACCAATGGCGTGGCCCAGCGGCGGCATTGCCGGCCCGTCGGGCGTGCGCGTGGCAACGGGTTGCGTTGTGTGTGCTGCGGGTTCGAGCGGGGTTTGCCAGGCGAACGCTCTTGCCCTTGCGGCGGCCGTTGGTTCGGTGCGCGCGGGTGGCGTACCCTGGGCAGCCCAGAACGAGCGTTGCGGCGCATGCTCGCCGAGGTCGGCAACACGCTCCGATGGTTCAGAGTTGATCGCGACGCGGGTTTGGGGCCGCGGGTCGAAATGATGGGCCGCGAGGGTTCCTGCGCTCGCGCGCAGACGTTCGGCAACGGCGTGGAACAAAAACGAGCGCACTGCCTGGGGCTCGCGAAAACGCACCTCGGTCTTTGCGGGGTGAACGTTCACGTCGACCAAGGCAGGATCGATGCTGAGCATCAGCACATAGCAGGGTTGCCGGTCGCCGTGGAGCGCTTCGCCGTAGGCTTGGCGGACCGCAAAGGCCAGGGTGCGATCGCGGATGCAGCGCCCATTGACGAATAGAAATTGCTGGTCTGCGCGCGGTCGTGCGGTTTCGGGTAGCCCGATCACCCCGTGCAGCGCGAGACCGATACCGTGTTCTTGCGACGCGGCGAGAACCCGATCCACCACGTGATGCGCCGAGCGGACTTCGTCGCCCAGGCAGGACAAGGCGCGCTCAATCGGATCGCTTGCTGGCCAGCGCAGGCTGCGCCGGCATTCGCCGTCGGTCCAAGCTTCGAACTGAAAGGCGACGCTGGGGTGGGCAAGGGCAACGCGCCGCCACGCATCCAGGCAGTGGGCACTTTCGCTACTGATCGCCTTGAGGAACTTTCGGCGCGCGGGAATGTTCGCAAAGAGTTCGCGCACTTCGACGATCGTTCCCGGGGTGCCTGCGTTCGGGGCGATCACGCCGCTCGCGCTATCGAGTTGATGGGCATGCGCGTCGTGCGCCTGGCGGGAAGTGAGCAGGACCTGCGCAACCGAGGCGATGGCGGCTAAGGCTTCGCCGCGAAACCCCAAGGTCGCCACCCGTTCGAGATCGTCCAGGGAGGCGATTTTGCTGGTGGCATGGCGCGTCAAGGCGAGGGCTAATTGGGCGCGCGGGATGCCACAACCGTCATCGGTCACGACGATGCGTTCGATCCCCCCGCCGTCAATGCGCAATTCGATCCGTCGGCTGGCCGCATCGACCGCGTTTTCCATCAATTCCTTGACGATCGAGGCGGGACGCTCAACAACCTCGCCGGCCGCGATCTGACTGACCAAATGGTCGTCGAGCGGCAGAATTGGCCGCCGTGCGGCTGAATCCGTGGGCGCGGACGCGAGCGCATCAAGGACGGCAGAATCCATGCCAGCCATTATAGTGTCGCGCCCGTCTTGGGCCTTCTGCGGAGAGCATGGGATGGAAATACTCGGCCAGGGGATGGAGCTTTTCCTTCACCTCGATCGGCATCTTGCGCAGGCGGTCGAGGCCTATGGCGTTTGGGTCTACGGCCTCTTGTTTGCGATCATCTTCGTTGAAACCGGGCTGGTGGTGATGCCCTTCCTTCCCGGCGATTCCTTGCTGTTTATCGCCGGAGCTTTGGCTGGTATCGGTGTGCTGGATCTACCCACGTTGCTGCTGGTTCTGTTTTTTGCTGCCGTGAGCGGCGACGCGCTCAACTATTCGATCGGTCGCCGATTGGGCGCTCGCGTCGTGTCTCTGGAAAATCGCGCTTGGTTCAACCGGGACGCTTACGAGCGCACCCGCGGGTTCTACCAGCGCTACGGCGCGGCGACGATTGTGATTGCGCGCTTTGTTCCTTTTGTACGCACCTTTGCTCCGTTCGTCGCGGGTATCGCCGCCATGGACCGGGGACGCTTCGCAGCCTATAACGCTGCGGGTGGATTGATCTGGGTTGGGTCGTTGACGACCCTCGGCTGGGCCTTTGGTGAGCAGGCCTGGGTAAAAGAACATTTCGCCTGGATTGCCCTCGCGATGATCGTGGTTCCCGGGTTGCCGGTCGTTTTTGAACTGGGCCGCCACGCGTGGCGATCGCGCGCGTTGTCGCGCAAGGACACGCTGCCGCCGTCGACTCAGGAGTAAACTTGGTTCTATTTCATGAGGAGAATTTGTGATGAAGCGCAGTCTTCTTAACGTGGTCGGCGTTGGATTGCTGTTGACGTGGTCGATCGGCGCGCGCGCGCAGCAAGAGGTCGCCCATGTTCTGCAAATCTCGCCACGGATGGTGACGATCCAGCAGCAACAGTGTCAGCAAGTGCTCGTGCAGGGGAGCGACAACAGTACGGCGGGCGCGGTCATTGGCGGTGTCGCTGGCGGCATCCTGGGCAACCAGGTCGGCGCGGGCCAGGGTCGTACGGCGGCCACTGCCCTCGGTGCGGTGGTCGGCGCTTTTTCGGGCAGTGCGATCGGGGGCCGCGATGCCGGTGTCGCCCAGTACCGGACCGTCTGCAACGCGGTGCCCGTCACCCTGCAGCAGGGTGAGATCGTGACCTTCGAGTTTCGGGGTCGTCAGTTCACGCAAGTGTTTACGAACTAGCAGACGGTATCCGCAGGCGCCTTCTCAAGAGGCGTGCTTTTGCACCGTGTCAGGTTTGAGCGTACGCACCCGCTGCGGCTTTGAGTGCGGGGCTCGTGGCGGCGGCTCGGGGGGTGTCGAAGACGAGCTGGGCTTCGCGGCCGCGCTCGGTGATCGCAAGCGCGATGCGCAGATCGCTTGGAGGGAGAGCCTCGGCCGCCCGCTCAGGCCATTCGATGAGCGCAACCGCTTGCTCATCGATGAGATCCTGTAGGCCCGCGTCGTTCCAGTCGGCGGCGTGATTAAAGCGGTAGAGGTCAAAGTGGTGGACCGTCCAACCGGGCGGTGAATAGCTCTCTACGAGCGTATAGGTCGGACTGCGCACGCGCTTGGTTTCTCCGAGGGCAGCCAGCAAGCCCTGAACGAGGGTCGTTTTGCCAGCCCCGAGTTGTCCCGAGAGCGTGACGATCCAGCCGGGCGCGAGTTGCTCGGCCAGGCTTGCTCCAAGCGCGCGGGTCGCCGCATCATCCGGCAAGCGAAGCGTAAGGGTGGCGAGCGCAATGGACATGGCAGACTTGGGACCGATGATTCGGGGCTGGGCGCTCGAATGTGGATTCGCGAGCTGTGGGGTAGCCGACGTCGATTTGAGCGATGCCGAGCCGGGTCTGCTCGCTTGGCTGGCGGCAGGCATGCACGGCACGATGGATTACATGGAGCGACATGGCGTTCGACGAGCCCGACCCGCCGAGCTGGTTCCGGGAACGGTGCGCGCCATCATGGTGAGTGCAGATTATGCCCCTGCTGACGCTGACTGGGTGGAGCGCGCCTGGCTAACCCTTGCCGACGGCGAGCGCGCCTTTGTTGCCCGCTACGCCCTTGGCCGCGACTATCACAAAGTGGTTCGGGCGCGACTGCAACGTCTCGCGCAGCAGATCGCTGCCACGTTGGGGCCCTTTGGCCACCGGGTGTTTTGTGATTCTGCCCCCGTGATGGAGGTTGAACTGGCCCGCCGCGCAGGCCTCGGCTGGCGGGGTAAGCACACACTGCTGCTGCATCCCCGACAAGGCTCGACGTTTTTCTTGGGTACGCTTTACGTCGATTTACCTCTGCTGTCGGACGCCCCCACCGATGGGCACTGCGGCACCTGTGAGCGTTGCCTGGAGGTCTGTCCGACGCGCGCGATCGTCGCGCCCTATCGTCTCGACGCGCGGCGTTGTATTTCTTATCTCACGATTGAACACAAGGGAGCGATTCCGGTCGAGTTTCGTGCGCCGATCGGTAATCGTATTTTTGGTTGTGACGATTGCCAGTTGGCGTGTCCGTGGAATAAGTTTGCCCAGCGCGCTGAGCTACCGGCGTTGAGGGCTACGGATCGCACGCAGGCGGGCCGGCAAAGCCTCGAAGATTTGTCCTTGGTCGCGGCCTTCTCTTGGAGCGAGGACGATTTTTGGGCGCAAACCGCCGGCAGCGCGATCCGTCGTATCGGGTACGAGCGTTGGCTGCGCAACGTTGCGATTGCGCTCGGCAATGCAGACGCTACCCCCACGGTTTTGGCCGCCTTGCGCAGTCGTCTCGACGATCCGTCGGCCTTGGTACGCGAGCACGTGGCATGGGCGCTGGATGCGCATGAGTCAAGATCGGCCAGTCTCAAACTCGCTGCGCAGTCGGTGGTCGAGAATTTAACGCACCCAGGCGAGCCAGGCTGGCAGGGTGACGAGCGTAGCCAGCGTTGAGAGCGTGATCGCAGTGGCCACCAGGGGCCCATTGCCCCCCATCTGGACAGCCAAAATATAGGCGCTTGACGCGGTTGGCAAGGCGGCGAACAGCAGTACGGTTGCCAAGGTATCGGGCTCTAGATGGAGTAGCCACCCTAACGCCAAAGCACACGCTGGCATCAGGATAATTTTGATCACGGTTACCGTTCCGAGCAGCGCGCTTGCGCGGCTCGCTCCGGCCAGGGTCAGGCCCGCACCAACCGACATCAGGCCGAGGGCAACCGCAGCCTGGCCCATTCGATTGAGCAGCGCGTGCAAGGGTTCCGGCAGTTCGAGCCCGACCAGGCTGCCGAGCAGACCGCTGGCGGTTGCGACCAGCAGCGGGTTTCGCAGCAATTGGCGCGTCAGACTGCCCCCGGCTTGTGAGGCAAGCGGCAACACCGCCAAGGCGTTGCACAAGGGTACGGCGAAGGCCAGGATGATGGCCATCTGGGCGACACCGGGGGCGCCGGAGAGCCGGTGTGCGAGCGCTAGCCCGATATAGGAATTGAATCGATAAGCGCATTGCTGCAAGGAGGCGAAATCGCGTGCATCGGGCTTCAACAGCGCGCGCGCGAGCCAGATGACAGAGAGGGCGGTGATCACAGCGGCCAGCGCAACCAGCAGCATAGGCAGCGTGGCCTTCTGGTCCGGGTGACTTTGGATCGTCGCCGAGAACAGCAGGGCGGGGAACAGGACAAAGTAGACGAGGCGTTCGATCCCGGGCCAGATGTCGGCGTGGAACTTTAAGCCAAGCGGTTGCTCGGGACCCGACAGGCGCCGCAGCGCAAAGCCAATCAGGATCAGGGCTAAATCAGGGAAGAGTAAGAGCGCCGTGTGCATCGCCGGCGCAGTGTAGCGCGCTTGCCTCGCTACACTGGCAGCCTCACTGGCTCGCTGTTGATGGTTGGAGATTGCATGTCCGCACCGATCCG
>Ga0114963_10003693_pt1 | contig 10490 bp, 9 predicted proteins | sample C_131016_EF_Meta_FD_87019 | JGI IMG/M metagenome (GOLD analysis project Ga0114963, IMG submission 87019) | Freshwater microbial communities from Lake Croche, Canada to study carbon cycling - C_131016_EF_MetaG | ecosystem: Environmental > Aquatic > Freshwater > Lake | place: Lake Croche, Canada...
AAACATCGACGAGGCCACCGAGCGCGCCCATATGCAGCAGGCCATGGACATCATGACCGATCTGTGCGGCCAGCGCCCGCTGGGCTGGTACACCGGCCGCGACAGCCCGCGCACCCGCCGCCTGGTGGCCGACTACGGCGGCTTTGCCTACGACAGCGATTACTATGGCGATGACCTGCCTTTTTGGATGCAGGTGCAAAAAACCGACGGCAGCGTGGCGCCCCAGCTCATCGTGCCCTACACCCTGGACTGCAATGACATGCGCTTTGCTCTACCGCAGGGCTACTCGCACGCTGACCCGTTTTTTCAGTACATGAAAGACAGTTTTGATTCGCTGTATACCGAGGGCGACCCCGCCGGCCTGAACGCGCCCAAGATGATGAGCATCGGCATGCACTGCCGCTTGCTGGGCCGCCCCGGGCGCATTACCGCTTTGCAGCGCTTTTTGGACCATGTACAAAGCCATGACCAGGTGTGGGTGTGCCGCCGTCTGGATGTGGCCACGCACTGGGCCGCCACCCACCCCTACCTCGGCGCCGCATGACCTTAGACGAACTCAACCACGCGCCGCTGCCCCAGGCGCAAGGCATGCTGGCGGGCTTGTACGAGCATTCGGACTGGATTGCGCACCAGGCGCTGGACCAGCGGCCCTTCAAGTCCTTGGCGCAACTGCAGTACGCCATGGCCAAAGTGCTGGACGGCGCCGGCCGCGAGGCGCAACTGGCCTTGCTGCGCGCCCATCCCGAGCTGGCCGGCAAAGGCCTGGTGCCGGGCGAATTGACGGCCGAGTCCCGCCACGAGCAGAAAAAAGCCGGCCTGACCGACTGCACGCCCGACGAGCTGGCGGCCATACAGCAGTTCAATGCCGATTACCGTGCCAAATTTGGCTGGCCCTTTATCGTGGCGGTGCGCGGGCCCCGAGGCAGCGGCCTGAGCAAGGCGGAGATTCTGGCCACCATGGCGCGCCGCCTGCAGGAGCACCCCGACTTGGAACTCCAAGAATGCCTGCGCAACGTGCACCGCATTGTGGAAATCCGTTTGGCAGACAAGTTTGGCGTCCAGCCCACGCGCGGCCACCAGGTGTGGGACTGGCAAGAGGCGCTGGCCCAGCACAGCGACCCCGGTTTTGCCGAGCGCGGCGAGCTGACGGTGACTTACCTGACCGCAGCGCACCAGGCCTGCGCCCGCGACTTGGTGCAGCGCATGCAGGCCTGCGGCATGGACGAGGTGCAGATCGACTGCGTGGGCAATGTGGTGGGCCGCTACCACCCGCAGCAGTCCGGCGCACCCTATGTGCTGACCGGCAGCCACTACGACACAGTGCGCAATGGCGGCAAGTACGACGGGCGCTTAGGCATTTTTGTGCCGCTGTCTTGCGTGCAGGCGCTGCACCAGGCCGGGCGCCGGTTGCCGTTTGGCATTGAGGTGGTGGCGTTTTCAGAAGAAGAAGGCCAGCGCTTTGCGGCCACCTTTTTGTCCGCCTCGGCGCTGACCGGCAGTTTTGCGCCGCAGTGGCTGGAGCAAACAGACGCGGACGGCATCAGCATGCGCGCGGCCATGCAGGCCGCCGGGCTGGACCCGGCGGGCATACCCGCCCTCCAGCGCGACCCAGCGCAGTACCTGGGCTTTGTGGAAGTGCATATCGAACAAGGGCCGGTGCTCAACGCGCTGCACCTGCCGCTGGGCGTGGTCACCTCCATCAACGCCAGCGTGCGCCTGGTCGGAGCGGTGCGGGGCACGGCCAGCCACGCCGGTACCACGCCCATGGACCAGCGCCGTGACGCTGCGTGCGCAGTGGCCGAGTTGGCGTTGTATATGGAGCAGCGCGCCGGCGCCGATGGCGACTCGGTGGCCACCATCGGCCAGTGGCAAGTGCCCGCAGGCTCGGTCAATGTCGTGCCTGGGCGCTGCGAGTTCTCGCTGGACATGCGCGCGCCCAGCGACGCCCAGCGCGACGCCTTGTGTGCCGATGTGCTGGCGCAGCTGGACGCGATTTGCCAGCGCCGGGGCTTGCAATCGGAGCTGCGCGAAACCATGCGCGCCAGCGCCGCGCCCAGCCACCCGGCCTGGCAGCAGCGCTGGGAGCGCGCGGTGCAGGCCCTGGGCCTGCCACTGCACCGCATGCCCAGCGGCGCCGGCCATGACGCCATGAAAATGCACGACATCCTGCCCCAGGCCATGCTGTTTGTGCGCGGCCAAAACCGCGGCATCAGCCACAACCCGCTTGAATCGAGCACCAGCGCCGACATGCAACTGGCCATCGAGGCCTTGGACCACCTTCTGGCCGATCTGGCCGATCTGGCGGACACGCCGGTCTAAGCCATTGACTGCACGAACCATTCTTTATTACCTGCGAGCACCCCATGAGCAACAGCCTTTACCACGACCTTGATGCCTGGGTGGACCAGCACTTTGATGAAGAAGTGCGCTTTTTGCAAGAGCTGGTGCGTGTGCCCACCGATACGCCACCGGGCAATAACGCCCCGCACGCCGAGCGCACCGCCGAGTTGCTGCAGGCCATGGGCCTGACAGCCGAAAAACACCCGGTGCCCGAGGCGCTGGTGCACGCCGCCGGCATGCAAAGCGTGACCAATTTGGTGGTGCGCCGCCGATTTGGCGCGGGCCGCACCGTGCTGCTCAACGCCCACGGCGACGTGGTGCCCCCGGGCGAGGGCTGGACGCACGACCCCTATGGCGGCGAGATCCTGGACGGCAAGCTCTACGGCCGCGCCGCCGCCGTGAGCAAATGCGACTTTGCCAGCTACACCTTCGCACTGCGCGCCTTAGAGGCGGTGGCCAAGCCCGGCAAAGGCAGCGTCGAGTTGCTGTTTACCTACGATGAAGAGTTTGGCGGTGAACTCGGGCCCGCCTGGCTGCTGCAAAACGGCGTGGTCAAGCCCGACCTGATGGTGGCCGCCGGTTTCAGCTACCAGGTAATTACCGCGCACAACGGTTGCCTGCAAATGGAAGTCACCGTGCACGGCAAGATGGCGCATGCGGCCATTCCGCAATCGGGCGTGGACGCTTTGCAGGCGGCGGTGCATATATTGAACGCGCTGTATGCGCAAAACACGCTCTACCAATCCATTCATTCGGCGGTCGAGGGTATTCACCACCCCTATTTAAATGTGGGCCAGATTGAGGGCGGCACCAACACCAATGTGGTGCCCGGGCGCGTCAGCTTCAAGTTGGACCGGCGCATGATTCCCGAAGAAGACCCCACGCAGGTGGAAACGGGCTTGCGCGCGCTGATTGCCCAGGCCGCCGCGCAGTGCCCCGGCGTGACGGTGGATATCAAACGCATCTTGCTGGCGCGCGCTTTGCAGCCGCTGCCGGGCAACCAGCCTTTGGTGCAGGCGCTGCAACACCATGCGCAGCAGGTGTTTGGCGAGCCCATCCCGGCGCTGGGCACGCCGCTCTACACCGATGTGCGTTTGTTTTGCGAAGCAGGCATTCCGGGTGTGATTTATGGCGCCGGGCCACGCACCGTGCTCGAATCGCACGCTAAACGCGCCGACGAACGTATCGACCTGCAAGATTTGCGCCGCGCAACCCAGGTGATGGCGCGCGCGCTGGCGGATTTGCTGGCTTAAACCAAAGCGCAAACAGCGCACGCCCTGTTGCGGCGCGCTCCAGGGTAATCCGATAGCCCGGGCGGCAGCTGGGGTGCGATTTTTCTCCGAAAAAACGCCTGCGTACCGGTCAAAACTGAAAAATTTGACGCGTTACTGTGAAATTTGCGAATATCATCGTTGGTTATTGCGCTTGCGCAAGGCGCAGTTGATTTTCTGGCTGTCATTTTTTAACTCTGGTAACACATATGGACACACCCACAGATCAAAGACCTGACGTTCCCAAGATGAAGTTCACCACGGGCGACTACATTTTTTTGAGCTTCATGGCTGTGGTGGTGGTTGCCGTCGTTTGGATTGGTATCCTGGCCCATGAAGAGGCAAGCAAAACCGAAGGCGCCAAGCGCAATGGCGAGCAATTGGTTGCCTGGTTAACCGAAGCCGGTACCCAGCGTGCAAACCCCGACTATTCGATTGGGGCTTGTGCTGCAGGTGGTAAAGCGCCGGAGGCAATACCCGTGGCTGCAGCGGCTGCTGAAGCCGCCCCCGCACCCGAGGGTGCAGCCAGTTCCTCGGAGGCGGCACCCGCGGCCCCGGTTAAGGAGGCAGCCAAGGGCCCAAATACCTGGGGAGCTTGCACAGAGCAAATGTTCAGTTTGCCCGCGTTCAAGGACATGAAAAACCCCTTCTTTGAAGAACGCCCCCAGTTTGTGGCGGCCTGCGTGCCCTCCGATGCCACGCTGACGGGAGCGCTGGTCGTAGAGAAATTAGTCCCAACGCCGGTGGGCTCCTCAATTCCTTTTGTCGCATCCCAATTGGTGGACACCGATTTGATTGATGGCAAGTTGCAGCTGCGTGTTTCCGTGTGCGACAAAGGCTCTTACGCGATCAAGATCGCTGAGTTTGAATTCTGAGGTCTACCATGAGCGAAACTAAAACCTTTATTTCTCTCAAAGAAATCAACGTCAAGCATATTCTTGGCGAAGAGGACCAACCGGCGGATATCTCGCCGGACTTGCCTTTGCGCAAGTGGCTGCACTCCTGGCTACTGAATCCGGATATTCGCGGAAATCACCAAGCCACCGTCGAGAGTTGGATCGGGTTCTTAATTGTCACCAACCTGTTTGTCATGCTCTTTGAGCATGTTCCTCAGATTTACGATCCCTACAAAAACTGGTTCCATTTTTTCGACGTGTTCTCCGTGGGTATTTTCACGGTGGAGTATTTGCTGCGCTTTTATCTCGCGCCAGAAGACGAAGAGTTTTCTCAAAAGAAAAATCCTCGCCTGGCCTATGTATTTAGCCCGTTTGCCTTAATCGACTTTTTGGCTGTCGCGCCGTTTTATCTGCAGGCGTTTATTCCGGTAGATTTGCGCGTGCTGCGTTTCTTGCGATTGTTGCGGATGCTAAAGCTGTTCCGCATCGTGATTCCTGCGTACCATGAATTTTTGGAATTGAATGCCGGGCGCACCTTTCGCCAGCGTATCCACGCATTAATTTTCCCCAGCGCCTACGGCGGCAAGCTACAGGAAATTTATGACGGCTTTATTGGTGTCTGCGTTTTGCTCTCTGTGTTTGCGGTAGTGATGGAGTCCGTGCAGAGTGTGTCCTATTTGCTAAATATTGAATTCACGATATTGGACGCGGTGGTCGTCGGAATATTTACCGTTGAATACTGCATGCGTATGTATTCCTGCGTGGAAGAGCCGGGCTTTAAGGCGCCTATTGCCGGGCGCTTAAAACAGGCCAAAGGCGTATCTACCATGATCGACTTTTTGGCGATCCTGCCCTTCTTTTTGGAAGTATTCCTTCACCACTTGCTGGATTTGCGGTTTTTGCGCGTGTTCCGGCTTTCGCGATTGCTGAAATTAACCCGCGGCAATGACGCGACCCAGATATTGGTGAAAGTGCTCAAGCGGGAGTGGCCTGTTATCAGCGCATCTGCTTTCATCATGGTGTTGTTAGTGGTGCTGACGGCGTCGCTGGGGTATCTGTTTGAACATGACGCCCAGCCCGACAAGTTTGAAAATATCCCGACCACGATTTATTGGGCTGTTATTACCTTGGCCTCGGTGGGTTATGGTGATATTTCCCCCGTCACCGTACCAGGGCGGGCCATGACGGTGGTGCTGGCGTTCATTGGTATTGGTATTTTTGCGATCCCTGCCGCTTTGCTGTCCTCCGCTTTCAGCGACGAATTGGTCAAAGAGCGCGAGGTTCTGAAGAGCGAACTCTACGAGATGATGAAAGACGGCCATATCGACGCCGCTGAAATAGAAACGATCCGGGCAGAGGCCAACCGTCTGCACCTCAGCGAGGAAGAAGTTAACGCTTTAATTACCCAAATTCATCAGGCCCTTGAACGAGAAGCCAAGTTTTCTCATTTGCCTATCAATCAAATTGCCGCGCGTCCTGATTTTGCGTTAGAGCACTACAAGGCTTTGGTGGGCGATATTCGGCAGCTAGGCCTGCTTGTCGATCGGTCAGAATTTGACAAACTGGCCATTGACAAGGGCCGTTTGTCACCCGATGAACTCGCGCTTTGGAAGCATATTCAGCACCGAGATTAATGCACGATAAAAAGAGTGTTCCTTTAGCTGGCGCGTTCTTATAGTTTGGTGACACGTGCGCCCCTGGACCGGGGCGCGATTTTTTGATGGTTGGGACAGGTCGTGATAAAAGATTTTCAGCGTGCGTTGATGGAGGTCCTCGATGGATCTCCGAATTACCGAATTAGCCAGTATGTCGAATGGCTGATCACGGTAGTGGTGTTAATGAACTGTTCGGCTGTGATTTTGGATTCCGTGCCTGAAGTGCATGCCGAATACAAAGATTTCTTTCACGAGCGCGAGGTTTGGAGCGTGATGTTCTTCACCGTGGAATATGTGTCCCGCGTCTGGTCTTTGGGCGCCAAGTTTGTCAAAGGCGAGGGCGGCCCCTGGAAGGGGCGGCGTCAATATATGTTCAGCCCCTTTGGCTTGGTCGACTTCTTCGCCACCATGCCGCATTATTTGCACATATTTTTCCCGACGCTGGATTTGCGCATTTTGCGGGTGCTGCGTTTGCTGCGCATTTTGAAACTCTCCAAATACAACACCGCTTTGCAGGATTTGTTCCACGCGGTGCATTCGGAGCGGCGGGCCTTTGGTTCGGCGGCATTTTTATTGTTAATCGCCACTGTGGTGTCGGCGTCGCTCATGCATTTTGCCGAGGGCCATGCCCAGCCAGAATTTTTTGGCTCTATTCCGCATTCGATTTACTGGTCCATCGTGACCATTACCTCGGGCTATGGCAATGTGGAGCCCGTTACCAAGGCCGGAGAAGTAATTGCATTAATGACCGGATTTTTGGGCGTCTGTATGGCGGCCATCATGACCGGTATCGTGGCCTCGGCGTTTTCCAACCAAATATCACGCAAGAAAGCGGCTTACCAAAGCCAGTTGCGCGCGGTATTGGCTGACGGCGTGGTGTCGGATGCTGAAAAAGAATCTCTGCGGCAATTGCAGCTCAAATACCGTCTTTCGGATGCGCAAGTGCAAGTATTTATCGATGAAGCGCAAGGGAAGAAGAAATAATGTCTAGCGAACACTTGGAACCGGTTGGCGCCGAAGAGCGCACCGGCCTGCGCCGTATTCAGCGGCGCATATTTGAAATTCTGGACGGCGCCGTCGTGGACCGCGCCAACCATATTTCAGAGATATTTATTGCCACCTTGGTGGTGGCCAATGTGCTGGCCATTATTTTGGAGTCCTTGCACGATTTGCATGAGGAATACCACGAGCTGTTTTACATGTTCGACATGTTTAGCGTGGCCGTGTTTTCTATTGAGTATGTGCTGCGTGTGTGGTCGTATGGCGAGAAATACGCCGCCGCACCTGGCAGTGGCTGGCAAGGCCGCAAAGAGTATTTGTTCAGCGTGTTTGGCATGGTGGACTTTTTCAGTACTGTGCCCTTTTATTTGCAGCTGCTTTTCCCGGGTGCCGATTTGCGCGTGCTGCGGATGTTCCGGCTTTTGCGTATTTTCAAGCTGTCGCGCTACAACAGCGCGATGGACGATATGTTTGCGGCCATCAAGGCGGAGAAAGATTCATTTTCTTCGGCCATGTTTTTGTTGCTCATCAGTTGCTTGCTGTTCTCTTCGCTGATTTACATCATCGAGGGCAAGGACCAGCCCGATGTCTTCCCCTCCATTCCAGCGGCCATGCATTGGTTTATCTTGACCATTATTTCCGGCTGGGGTAATGTGGACCCGGTATCCTTCTTGGGTGTGGTCTTGGTGGTGGTAACGCAAATTTTGGCTATTGCGCTGGCTGCTATCTTGACCGGTGTGGTGGCCACGGCTTACACCGCCCAGGTGCAGCGACGTGAGGCGCTCTACGAGATGGAAGTGCGTGAGGTGCTGGCTGACGGCATCGTCACCGAAGAGGAGATGGTCAAGCTCAAACAAATGCAGGCCAGGTTTGGCATGACCGACGAGCAGGTCGAGGCCATTGCCGAACAGGTTCGCCGAGAAAAAGAAGAGAGCACCGTCAATATCTAGGCCGCGGCGACGCTTTATAGAATGGCCTGATGTCCTGGCACGCCCGACTTCAGATTGACTACAAGCTGCACCAAGGTCAGCACATCGGGGCTGTAGCGCACGGTGACGGCTTGCTAGCCAGCTGCGATGCGCAATTGCAGCATGGACTTGGGTTTATCAGCCGCCAGGTCTGGATAGGAAAATTAGCGATTCATTCCAAGAATCCGCGATATTCCTGCTTCGATCTTGCCTAGATCAGCGTTCGATATGGAGCCAATCTTCTCGGCAAGTCGGATTTTGTCGATGGAGCGGATGTGTTCACATCGAGCTACCGAGCCACCTTTCAGGGCAACATTCAAAAACTCGATGGCTGGTGCCGAAGTCGAGAGTGGAACGATAACCACCGTCTTTCTTGCCTTATTGAGTGGATTGATGGAGAGAACGACCACCGGGCGGGTCTTTTGAATTTCGGAGCCAACGGTCGGATCAAGTCGTGCCCAATAAACCTCTCCCCGTGCTACGTCAGGTTTTATTTTTGACATAGCGCGAAAAGTTTGGCGTTATCAAAGGTTTCGTTGGGGTCAATCCCGTCCATGAGTGTTGATTCGAGGTCGTTCAATTCTTCAGGGTGGGCGCGATCAAATGCCTCAGCCTTGAGGGCGAGTTCGTACATGTGTTCATCGGCATCCGGGAGGTTTTGGTCCAGCAACTTGCCAACAAATGCGCTCCGCTGGCGGGCAGGAACGGCATTACGAAAACGCCGTGCAATCTCTGTGGGAAGTCGGATGAGAACTTGAGTGGTCATGATAGGCTTTGAAAGCTATTGATATCAATATCATTGTATGCGCCTAAGCAAGACAGTCAAGCCCCAACTTCGACAGCCTCAACTTCGAGGGCATGCCTTTGGGCATCTCCAGGGGCGTCGTTCACGCAGCGGCATTTGCACTGGGTTTGCACGCAAACCGGCAAGACCCTGAGTGAAGTGGTGCGCTAGTTGCTGGCAGAGTCTTTGCGCAGTTATCGCCTGCGCAAGTCTTTGCAAGCGGGGCCCGTGCCTAAATACCTTCCGACATGCCCTCCCGCCACCGTTGCCAATGCGCAAACGCGCTTTGGTAAGTGGTGAGCTGCACCCGCACCGTGTCTTCTATTTGCACCCCGTAGCCGCCGGCCATGAGCAGCACCAGGGGGATGCGCCGGGCCAGGCACCAGTCCAGCACGCGTTGGTCGCGCGCTTGCATGCCGGCGTAGCTCAGTTTGAGGCGGCCCAGGCGGTCGCCTTCGAAGGGGTCGGCGCCGGCCAGGTAAAAGACCAGTTGTGGCGCGCAGCGCGCCTCCAGCGCCAGCAACGCGGCGTCAAGCGCGGCCAGGTAATCGGCGTCGCCGGTGCCGTCGGGCAGGCCCACGTCCAGGTCGCCGGCTTCTTTGCGGAAGGGAAAATTCTTTTCTCCGTGCAATGACAGGGTGAACACACTGGCGTCACCCTGAAAAATGTGCGCCGTACCGTTGCCCTGGTGCACGTCCAGGTCGATGACGGCTACTTGCAGCGTGCCGCCTTCGCGCTGGCGCTGGGCTTGCAGGGTGCGGGCGGCTACGGCCACGTCGTTGAACACGCAAAAACCGCCGCCTTTGTCGGCATAGGCATGGTGGGTACCGCCGGCCAGGTTGGCACCTATGCCTTGGCGCAGCGCCGAGCGGGCTGCCGCCACGGTGGCGCCCACCGAGCGGCGCGCCCGCTCGGCCATAGCCTCGCTCCACGGAAAGCCGATCTCGCGCTGCACCGCCGCAGGCACCGTGCCCTCGGCAATGCCGCGCACATAGTCGGGCGTGTGCACCCGCAGCAATTCGGTGTCTGTGGCGCGCGGGGCCTGCAGCAGTTGGATGCCGGGCAGCTGTGCCACCAGCGCGTCACGCAGCATGGCGTACTTGGCCATAGGAAAGCGATGCCCCTGCGGCAGGGGCAGCACAAACTGGTCGCTGTAAAAGGCTTGCATGGCGGCCCCGGTTTTACCACCCGCTAGAATCCCCGCCCATGGAAGCTTGGCCGAGCGGTTTAAGGCACCGGTCTTGAAAACCGGCGAGGATGTGAGTCCTCCGTGAGTTCGAATCTCACAGCTTCCGCCACGATGCTGACACCCATCCGTGTAATATTAGGTTTACCAGGTCCCCACAGCCCGCATCCGGCGGCCCATCCATTGCCTGTGGCGAGGGTTTGGTTTTGAGGCCTTTCGCCTATGCAAACCAGCGCCGTGCAGACCGACCCGCTTGAAAGCACTCCCGGGTCCGAGCGCCTCCTAGGCGCTTCCGCCTCCGCCCTCGCTTTGGCCGCCTGCGGTGGTGGTGGCGGCGGCGCAAGTCCACCGACCAGCACAGCGGGGGGCGGCACCATTGCCCAAGCCCCCG
>Ga0114963_10003695_pt1 | contig 10488 bp, 7 predicted proteins | sample C_131016_EF_Meta_FD_87019 | JGI IMG/M metagenome (GOLD analysis project Ga0114963, IMG submission 87019) | Freshwater microbial communities from Lake Croche, Canada to study carbon cycling - C_131016_EF_MetaG | ecosystem: Environmental > Aquatic > Freshwater > Lake | place: Lake Croche, Canada...
AGCAGCGCGGCCGCGAGGAGCGGCAGCGCCAGGCACGCCCGGCCACGACCGTCGACCGGGGCGGGATGAACGATCGCCGGATGGAGGCGGGCGGGACGCAGCGGATGCATGGCATGAACTCCGGTGGGACGGCTGGTGTGTCCGTGCAGGGGTGGTTGTCGAGGTCAGGATTGATCGGCCGCTCGTGACCGCTCGTCAGGCACCCCCACGATGCCTGCCGCCACGGCGATCCGCCAGAGTCCGGCCGGGCCGGTCTCGTCGAGCGTCCGGACGTCCGCGATGCCGAACCCTCCGAGCGCTTCACGATAGCGGTCGCAGAGCGGTCTGTCGCCCACCAGCACGATCGGCGGGGGGCCGCCGGCGGGCAGTCCGGTCAGCCCGCTGCGAATCTCGTCGCCGACGAGCAGGCCGGAGAGGTAGTCGAGCGTCTGGGCCGCCGTCAGTGTTCCGGCCAGGAACAGGCTGCGTGTGGAAAACAGCCTGCCGGGGATCCCGCTGGCGCCGCTTTCCCGGGCCATTGCGACGCCGTGCCGAAAGGCGGCGAGCGATCCGTGGCCGGTCGTGGACCCGTCTCTGGCGGCATCCTCGGCTGCCGGCCTGCCGAGGATCGAGTGGTCGCGAAGCAGGGCGAAGAGTTCACCCGTGAGGTAGGTCGTGAACCGCAGCACGCGTCCATTCCCGACGGTCGCCCACTTGCAGTGCGTGCCGGGAAGCAGGAAGAGCGATTCACGGCCGAGGGCAGGATCGATGGCGAGCCCCCCGAGGATCTGGGTCTCCTCGCCGCGCATCACGTCGGGAGTCGGATGGCTCAGGCTCAGCCCGGGGACGAGATGGATGATGCCGCACCCGCCGTCGAACGGCACGAGACCGGCCGCGACGGTCGTGGGATCGGCGGGGCAGTCCACGTACGGCACCTCCCGCCATCCGTGCCGGCTGCCGACCATGCCCGAGGCGAGGATGGGCAGGTTCGGCCACTCCTCCAACCATCCGTCCGTGATGCCGCGAAAGGCCGCCGCGAAGCCGCCCGCCGGAAGATGCTGAACGCCCCAGGGCTGCCCGCGGCGGTCGAGGAGCGCCCCGTCGCGGCCGATCAGGTAACCGCGCAGAGACGACGTGCCCCAGTCGAGGCCGATCAAGGCGGGCTCGGGCCCCGGGCCCCGCATCGCGAGCGTTTCCATGTCGACGTGTCCGTTGGGGTGCCGGAAGCGACGAGCGCGGCGACACCGGTGGGGAGTGCCCGCGACGTGCGGGCGGGATCGCACCCGTTCCAGTGCATCGTACCGCCCGCCGGGGAGTCGCGTTGACAGGGGCGGGGGGCCGGGAAATAGTGGCAATCGCCCCGAGGAAAACGCCGCATGCGAATCTCCCCAACCAGACTCGACGGTCGCCGTCGGCGCATGCCGGGGGGTGCGCCAGTCGTGGCCCGGAGGCTGTGCCTCGTGGCCGCGGGAGCCTGCCTGGCCGCGGCGGCGGCGCGGATCGGTGCGGCCCAGGAATCGGTGGCGGGGCCGGTCGCCGTTGCCGGCGCTGATGCCGTGATTTGCGGCCCGGCCGGAGGCTCTGAGATCGTGATCACGACGACCGCGCGGCTCGCCGGTGCGATTCACTCGCTCTCCTGGAACGGACGGGAGTTCATCGATTCCGCCGATCATGGCAGGCAGCTGCAAAGCGCCGCCAACTTCGAGGTCGACGGCGGCTTCTTCAACGAGACCTTCAACCCCACCGAGGCGGGCAGCATGCACGACGGGGCCGGTCCGACCAGCGGCAGCCGACTGCTCTGGGCGTCGGCCGCCGGGAGGGATCTCCTCACGCTCAGCCAGATGGCGTTCTGGCTGCGGCCCGGCGAGCAGAGCGGCGGACACCCGGCCACGAACACGACGGTGCTCTCCGACCACCTGCTGCAGAAGGAACTGCGGATCGGCGCCGAGGGGCATGAGCATGCGATCCGCTATCAGGTCACGTTCACGGTGCCGGCGGGCGAACGCCACGGCCGGGGTACCTTCGAGGCGCTGACGGCCTACATGCCGCCGGAGTTCCGCGTGTTTCACGGACTCCGCGCCGACGGGGTGCTGGAGCCGCTCTCGGACGGCCCCGGCGAACAACCGCTGCCGGTGATCGTCTCCACCGCCGACGGGGGTCATGCGATCGCCGCGTGGTCTCCCGACGTCGCCCACACGACGGGACGCCCCGCGACCTATGGCCGCTTCTGGTTCGAACGCGACAGGGTCTCCAAGTGGAACTGCGTGTTTCGCGAGGGGGTGGCGGACGGGACGGCAGCCGGACCCGATGCCGGGCTTGCCCCGGGGTCCTACCGCTATCTGGTCTGGGTGGCCGTCGGCACGCGGCAGCAGGTCGCCGCCACGCTGACGACGCTTCGCCGGTCGGCCGCACCGCGCGTGCCGCCGGCGGAGTGACCGGGGCGATCGGCCCCCGACGCGGTCAGGCCGCCGCGGCAATTCCAGGTGCGGTGCGCGGATGTCACTGCGGCGTGAGGAACAGTTTCGCGTCGATCAGCGGGCACCATGAGAAGTCGTGGATCGTCGGCGAGGTGGGGTCAATCTCGGCCGGATCGACGGTCGCCACCCGGCCATCGGCATAGGCGACGTTCAGCCGGCCGGCATGGCGCCTGCCGACGTCTCGCCACCAGGTGATCGTGCCGGTGGCGGTCGGGCCGACGACGTCCGCCACGGGGGTCGCGTATTCGAGCGCCAGCACCTTGAACTGGTCGGTCGTGAACCGGGCGGACCGGGAATTCAGCGCGTAGCTCGTGCGGATGCCGGCCACCGTCCAGGTGAATCCCTTGTCGAACGGGTTCGCGATGATGACCCCCTTCGGATCGCGCAGCTGATGGGTGTAGGAGTGGGGATTCGACCCCACGTGCGTGAGCCTGGAGCCGCCCTGGGCGAGCGGTTCGACGAGGATGACGCCGTCGAAGGGGGTGTTGTAGGCCATGTCCTCGAAGACGAGAAAGTAGCTGTCGGGCGTGGCCCGCTTGACGCCGGTGAACTGCTCGCAGAACACGGGATCGCCGATCGAGCACCAGGGACCCGGCTCGAGCGGGATCGTCCGCTTGTTGTTGACGATGTAGACGGAGTATTGATTGATGTCGTAAAGCTCCGACCGGAGATCTCCGGGGCAGAGGAGGCTGCGACGCTGGTCCTCCATCTCGGGCAGGATGTTGCGCCGCCAGTCGTAGGCCGGCATGCCGGCACGATACTTGGCGACATAACCGGCGTGCGCGACGCCGATCTGCTTCATGTTGTTGAGGCAGACCGAGGTCCGTGCCGACTCGCGGGCCGCCTGCAGCGCCGGCAGCGCCAGGCCCGCGATCAGCATCAGGATCGCCACCACCATCAACAGTTCGACCAGCGAAAACGCCCGTCGAGACGGCGTGGTGGCCGGGGATGTCGGTGGCTCGAATCGCATGCTCGTCTCCCGGCCGTCCTGACGGCCACCGTCTACCATCGGGCACCCTGAACCGTGTGTGATTCCCACCACGCCCGCCCGGGGCCGTCGAGGGCCGCCATGTCGGCGCGGGCCATCGCGGCCACGCGACGGCATTCCTCGCGGTCGAGCGGACGATCTTCAACCCCATAACGAACGCCCAGCAGGTGCTGCGCCGCGGCCACCGCCCGTCCTGCCACGAGCGGGTCGTGATCCTCGATGGCCGCGACGACGAGCGGCAGCAGGCCGCGGTCACCGGTGCGGGCCAGGCCCACGACGGCCGCGGCGCGCACTTCGGACGTCTGGCCATGGTCCAGGGCATCCCGCAGGCCGGCGATCACATCCGCATCGCCCTGCGGGTGTGGCTGCCCCGCCAGCGCGGCCAGCCGGGTCGCCGCCCGCGCCTGGGCGGGGCCGCTTCCGGCGGCGACGGCCTGACGGGCGAGATCGAGCGGTGATTCGGCGACCGACCGGGAACGGATCGCCGCGGTGATCCCGCAGGTGGCAAGCAGCGTCGCCGCGATGCCGGCGAGGAGGACTCTGGTGCTGTCCATGATCGTGTGGTCCAGTGCCGGGTGGGATCAGTCGTAATCGGACGAAGAGAGCGTGTAGGGCCTCGGCCCGAGGCCGAGCCAGCTCTGGGCGACCGTCGAGTTGGCGACGTAGCTGCCGCTGGTGCCGCTGGCCACCCACTCGCTGTCGGTCGTCACGAGCTGGGCATACACATGCGGCGAGATCGTATCCCGCAGGAACCGGGTCTGGCCGTCTCCGTGGGCGACGACGACCCCGCCGGGATGGTTCGAGGAGGGGGCCCCTTCGACGCTGTTGAGGATCTTCTGCGCCGCAGCGGGCACCGTTCCGTAGAGGCCGAAGACGGGCACCGCCGAACCGGACGTCGAATTGAAGACGGCGATCGGCTGCACCGAGGTGCTGGTGGCGACCGACAACAGCGGCACGATCGCATTCCACGAGCCCTGCGTGATCCGGGAGGAAGACTTCTCCCCCACCAGCAGCGTGTTGCCGACCCCGTCGCCCCCCGAGATGGAGTCGAGGTTGGTGCGGGAGGGCGCATAGACGCTCGGGCCCGAACCACCCGGAGGAGGATTGCCGACCGTGTCGAGGAAGATGCCGTCGGCACGATACTGCCGGCGTGGCGACGCGGGGCTCGGGCTGACGACGCACGAGCCCGCGTTCACCGTGTAGGCGAGCTGCGCCATGGTCCTGCTGTCGGCCGGGGACGTCGGGCAGATGAAGGTCGCGATCGTGGGCGCCTCGGTCGGCACGGGCTGCGTCTGCGTCACGGATTCCCATGCCTTCTCGATGTCGAGCCGCTCGAGGAACGGCAGGAGCTCGATCGGCCACGAGGTGGTGTTGGCGTCGAGCACGGCCGCGAAGGCGGGGTTCGACGTCCGCAGGCCGGTCCGCATCGCGGGGTGCGTGTTCCGCCAGCCGGGCAGCACGCGGTTCTGGCCGTCGTAGCTGATGAAGGCCTTGGCGATCTGGCCGACGTTGTTGGTGCAGGTGATCCGCCGCCCGCTCTCGCGTGCATTTTGCACGGCGGGCAGCAGCAGTCCCATCAGCGTGCCGATGATGGCGATCGCCACGAGGAGTTCCACGAGCGTGAAGCCGTGACGGAGGTGAGTGCGTCGCATGTGCGGGTCCTTTCGAGGAGAGGTCGTCCAGAACGTTGACCCCGCGGGTCGCACCGGGCGGCGGTCCGGAATGGTGCCGGAACGGCCGAGCGTGGCAGCCAAATGCAGGGGATGCATGACCGGTCGGCGTGAGCCGCGTGGCTGCGGCGAGAGCCCGTGGGCGGCGTGGATCGCGGAGGCGACCCGAAGGCTCTGGCCGGTGTATCGACCGCGGAACCCTGCGATTCCGCGGAGGCCGCATCGGAGAGCATTGCTGCCCCGCTTCGCACCTCCCTTCCGGCTGTTCACGGCCTTGGCGACTGTCTTCGCGATGCCGTGGCGGTTGTCGGACCCCGTCCGTCAACCCCTCATCTCGTCTGTCAGGCCGTCGTGGTGACGTCGCAGACCCCGAGGTGATACGGACGCTGTCCAAAAAAAGTTCGCGCCCCTCGCCAGAAATGGTACGGCGGCCCCGGCTGAGCGGTCGCGCGGCACCGCCGCCGCCGGCAGAGCCCGATCCGGTTCCCGGCGTTTCGCCCGGTTCCGGGCGACAATCCGCGCGGGCGGCAGTCGGAGCCGCCATCTGGACAGTTGGCGGCGGGCCGCGATGCTAGACTTTTGGAGACTCATCTCCGCGGGAGACACCTCATGCCGGCCGCCGTTTCGCGTCGCGTGCTGATCGTCGTTGGCGATGCCACCGAGACCGTCGATACGCTCTACCCGTTCTTCCGCCTCCAGGAGGCGGGGTTCGAGCCGGTCGTCGCCGGCCCGGAAAAACGGACGTTCCAGATGGTGCTGCACGAGGTGCGGCCCGGCTGGACGATCACCCGGGAGTGGGAGGGCTACCAGATCCGGGCCGATGTCGCCTTCGCCGAAGTCGATCCCGCCGACTATGCGGGCATCTTCTTCAGCGGCGGCCGGGCACCGGAATACATCCGCTACGACGCAGATCTCGTCCGGATCACGAAGCACTTCTTCGCCGCCGGGAAGCCGACCGCGAGCGTCTGCCATGGCGTCGAGATTCCGGCCTACGCAGACTGCGTGCGGGGGCGGCGGATGGCGACGGTGGCGAAGTGCCGGTTCGACCTCGAGGTGGCCGGGGGAATCTTCGTCGATGCGGCCTGCGTCATCGACGGCAGCCTCGTCAGCGGTCGTACCTATCACGACAGCGGTCACTTCGTCGCCCCCTGGATCAGGCTCCTGGAGGACGCCACGCGGGGCCGCTGACCGGACGTGGTGGGACGGCGGATGCCTGGGCGAACCGTTGCCCGGGGAAACAGATGCCCGGCAAACCAAACGTGGCGATACGGATGCGAAATCGGGTCCGCTCAGGATCGAGGCCGGCGGCGTGCGGCGTGGCTGCCGTGCAGGGGCGGGGGCCGCAGGCGGGGCTGCTGATCGCGATGGTGGTCTGTCTGATCCTGGCCGGCATCGCGGGCCCGTCCGCGGTGCGGGGGGCCGACGTCGATTTCGAGCGGCAGGTGCGGCCGCTTCTCGCGGCGCGGTGCGGCGACTGCCACGGGGCTGAGACGCAGGAGGCGAACCTTCGGCTCGACATCCGCCACCGGGCGCTGAAGGGGGGCGACTTCGGTCCCGTCATCCTCCCGGGCAGGGCCGCTGCGAGCGAACTGATCCGCCGCATCAGCAGCGGCGACGCGACGGAAACGATGCCACCCGGCGGCCCGCCGCTGGCCGCCGCCGAGGTGGATCTGCTCGTCCGCTGGATCGACGCGGGAGCGGCATGGCCCGAGTCGGAGGCCGACCGGGTGGCCCGCGAGAGCGACCGCGACCCCCGGCTCACCCACTGGGCCTGGCAGCCGGTCGTGCGGCCCGCCGTGCCGCCGGCCCGTGCCGGCTGGCCGGCCGGGAACCCGATCGACCGCTTCCTCCAGACCACGCTCGCGGAGCGGGGGCTGGCACCCGCCCCCGAGGCCGACCGCCGCACGCTGATCCGACGGCTGTCGTTCGATCTCATCGGCCTGCCGCCCACGCCCGCGGAGGTGGCCGCGTTCGTCGCCGACGAGTCACCCGACGCCTACGAAGCCCTGGTCGATCGGCTGCTCGCCTCGCCGCACTACGGCGAACGCTGGGCCCGCCACTGGCTCGACATCGCCCACTACGCCGACACGCACGGCTTCGAACGGGATCAGCTGCGGCCCAACGCCTGGCGCTACCGCGACTGGGTGATCGATGCCTTCAATCGTGACCTGCCCTACGACGAATTCCTCCGTCGGCAGATCGCCGGCGACGTGCTCGCCCCCGACGATCCCGACCGGGTGATCGGCACCGGCTTCCTCGCGGCCGGCCCCTGGGACTTCGTCGGCCAGGTGGAGACCAAGAGCGACCTCCTGCGGCGGCAGGCCCGGGCCGACGACCTCGACGACATGGTCACCCAGGTGATGACGTCCGCCTGCGGCGTGACGGTCAACTGCGCCCGCTGCCACGACCATAAGCTCGATCCGGTGCCACAGCGCGACTACTACGCCCTCGTCGCCGTCTTCGCCGGCGTGCAGCGGGCCGACAGGCCGACGAATCGCGCGGCTCAGGAACGATTTTCGAAGCGGCAGGCCGAACTGACCGCCCTCGTGGCGGCCGCCCGCGGCGAGGTGCATGCCCTCGCCGGCAAGCCGATCGATCTGGCCGACATCGCGGGCGGGGGCGACGGCCGCGGCAGCGGCAGGAAGGGTGTCGGCATCGACCCCCGCAGTGGCCGGGAGGTGGATGCGAAGCCGCGTGGCTATCTCTCCGGGATCACGGTCAACGCACCACAGCCCGGGCCGACGAAGCTCGTCAACGCCGTGTTCGTGCCGCACGGCCCGGGTGACGTGCCGGTGACGACGACGGGCCTCACGGTGCGCGGCATCCCCGAGACGAGCAAGGCGGGCTGGGATGCGATTCGCAACGGGCCGGTTGCGGCACAGCATTCCACGACGCTCGACGGCGTCGATTACACGCAGGCCGGCCACACGATTCTCGGACTCCACGCGAACGCGGGCATCACCTTCGATCTCGCCGCGATCGCCGCGACGGTCCGGCTCGCGAATCCCCGGTTCCGCGCGGTCGTCGGCTATGGTGGCACCACGCCCGAGGCGGGGGCCGACTACTGCGTGTTCGTGGACGGCGTGCCGCTGGCGAAGGGGCGGATCGGCCGCGACGACGGTGGCACGCCGCTCGATGTCTCGCTCCCGCCCGCGGCGCGGTTTCTGACACTCGTCGCCACCGACGCCGGCAACGGCATCGGGCACGATCAGATCTTCTTCGGCGACGCGCGGCTCACGGGGGATCCGCCGGCGCTCGAGGGCGAGCGGAAGCAGGCGCTCGCGGCGGCCGAGGCGAAGCTCGCCGGCCTCGAGGGGGACCACGCGCGTCTGGAGCCGCCCGACAGGGTGTTCGGCACGGTGGCCGAGGCCGCGGCCCCGGTTCGGGTGAACCTCCGCGGCAACCCCGAGACGCTCGGCGATGAAGTCGGCCCCGGGACGATCTCCCTCCTCACGGGGCTGCCGGCGGGGTTCGGCGATTCCGCGACGCCCGAGGGGCAGCGTCGTCTGGCGCTCGCCGAATGGATCACGGCGCCCGCCAACCCGCTCACGCCCCGCGTGATCGGAAACCGTCTCTGGCACCACCACTTCGGCGTGGGCATCGTCGATACGCCGAGCGATTTCGGCCTCGGCGGCGGCCGGCCTTCGCATCCCGAACTCCTCGACTGGCTCGCCGCCGAAATCGTCGACCGGGGCTGGTCGCTCGCCGCGATGCATCGGCTGATCTGCTCGAGCCATGCCTACCGGCAGCGGAGCGTGGACGTGCCGCGGGCGGCGGAATCGCTGGCCATCGACGCCGACAATCGGCTGCTCTGGCGGCAGTCTCCGCGGCGGCTCGACGCCGAGAGCCTCCGCGACGGCATGCTGGCCGTCACCGGCTGCCTGAACCCGGAGATGCATGGCCCCGGCTACCGCGACTTCGACTACGAGGAGGCGTATGCGCCGGTCTATCGCTACACCACCCCCGACCGTGCCGACCTCTGGCGACGGAGCATCTATCGGTTCATCGTGCGGAGCACGCCGCACGCGTTCCTGACGACGCTCGACTGTCCCAATCCGGCGAACCTCACGCCGGCCCGGATCGAGACGACGACGGCGCTGCAGGCGCTCGCGCTGTTGAACAACGACTTCATGCTCCGGCAGGCGGGACATTGGGCGCGGCGGCTGGAGCGCGAGGCGGGGCCCGATCCGGCGGATCAGGTCCGCCGGGCCTTCGCCCTGGCGCTGTCGCGGGAGCCCGCTGACGTGGAACGCGCCGCCGGCGTCGCGCTCGTGCAGTCGGCCGGCCTGCCGCAGTTCTGCCGGATGCTTCTCAACACCAACGAATTCATCACCGTGGACTGACCGATGCCGCACGACGCGTTTCCCTGCCGTCTGCACCGCGCCGACGTGTCGCGGCGCGACTTCCTCTGGGAGCTCGGCGGCGGGCTCGGGGGCGTCGCGCTCACGGCGCTGCTCGCCGAGGAGGTGGCCGCGGCCACCCGGGCGGCCAATCCGCTGGCCGCCAGGCCGCCGATGTTTCCCGCCACGGCGCGGGCGGTGATCAGCATCTTCTGCCCGGGCGGCCTCTCGCACCTCGACACCTTCGACCACAAGCCGGCGCTCGTGAAGCGGGCCGGGACGCCGTTCGATACCACCGGCGACGTGCAGTTCTTCGCATCGAAGCCGGGCAGCTGCCAGCCGAGCTACTGGCCCTTCCGCCGGCACGGCGAGTGCGGCCGCTGGGTCAGCGACCTGCTGCCGGGGCTCGCCGGCCACGTGGATGACATGGCGTTCATCCACTCCATGCAGAGCAAGACCGCGCTCCACGGACCGGCGATGTTCATGGCCAACAGCGGCTTCATCCTGCCCGGATTTCCGGCGATGGGCGCCTGGGTTACCTACGGCCTCGGCAGCGAGTCCGAGGACCTGCCGGCGTTCGTCGTGCTCCCCGACCAGCGCGGTTTGCCACCCGGCGGGCCGGTCAACTGGGGCGCGGGCTTTCTGCCGGCGGTCCACCAGGGAACGGTGATCGAGACGGCCGCGGGACGGCCGCCGGTGGCCGATCTCTTTCCACCGGCGGATCACGACCGTCTGGCTGCCGGCGAGGCGGCGGGCCGCGAGTTTCTGGCCGCCGTGAACGCCCGGCACCTGGCACCGCGGAGCGACGCCAGCGAGCTGGCCGCCCGGATCGCCGCCTATGAGCTCGCCGCGCGGCTGCAGCTCTCCGCCCCCGAGGCGACGGACCTCGCGGCGGAGCCGCAGAGCGTCGCCAGGCGGTACCAGCTCGATCATCCCGACATCGGCCCGTTCGGCCGGCAGTGCCTGCTCGCCCGGCGGCTCGTGGAGCGGGGCGTGCGGTTCGTGCAGATCTACTGCGGCGCCGAGAACACGGC
>Ga0114963_10003697_pt1 | contig 10486 bp, 12 predicted proteins | sample C_131016_EF_Meta_FD_87019 | JGI IMG/M metagenome (GOLD analysis project Ga0114963, IMG submission 87019) | Freshwater microbial communities from Lake Croche, Canada to study carbon cycling - C_131016_EF_MetaG | ecosystem: Environmental > Aquatic > Freshwater > Lake | place: Lake Croche, Canada...
CTGGAAATTTATTTTTAATAATTTCAAGACGGCAGGGACGTATAAAAGCCAAGTTCAACCTGTAAACGATGCTCTTAAAGATGTATTGCAGCCTTATCTTACAAAGGTGACCCCACTGCGGTCTGAATTCAAAAAAAAGAATGCATCTATTCCGTTGCTGGTTGATTATGAAGGTAACCCATTCGAAGCAAATAACTCGATCACTCGCATCTTAAATAAAATTTTCGGTAAGAGGATCGGCGTCAGCATGTTAAGAAACATTTACCTAACAAATAAATACGGGGCTAAGGTCGAGCAGTTAAATGAAGACGCCACGGCAATGGGAACATCTAGCAACGTAATAAAAGACCAATACGTAAAATTAGACACTAAATAAATTTTTATTTTACTAAGTCGCAAACAATAATATCGAATGGTTTCCCAGTATCGTCTTTTATCTCCTCCATCTTGTTAATAAAATCCTCAAGATCATACCCGAATTTATTCATGAAAACCCTAGCTACCACCCAACGGCCGCATGTATCAACGTCATCATTTAACTCTTGAAATTTCTTTTTGTTATAAATTACGCTCTGTTTATCGTCTGCGGTTTTTAAAAGCCGAGTTAAATGGCGCTCGGTTTCCCCTAACATTTTCCTAATAGCCAAAGGTATGAATTTTAATTCACTGTCAGGCGATCCACTGTAAGAATCGAACCATTCAATTACTTCCTTACCTTTACTATTATATTTCAATAATGCGCACCAATGACCTTGATTGCGTTTGCTCTCTGTCAAAATAATACGATAATCTCTTTCTTCAGGCAAAAGATCCGCTAAAGTTGCATAATCAGCGAGTTCGGAATATTTGACGATTTTCTCCTTACCGCCTCCAAGATAATTAGTTATATCGGCATCGGAAAGCATGGTTGACAATAATTTTTCATAATGCTCAATTAATCTCTGCTTTGCTGATTTTCTTGACATTTAAATAATAACAACAAAATATTTATTTAGATTTATTCAGACTTAAAGAAGTTTTTCTCTCAGCCTACATAAAAAAGAATAAAATGACGTTTAAGAATTCGTGGTATAAATATGGAAAGCAGAAGGAGACCGAAATTTTACCGCTATTGATTGAATTTTTTGGCAGCGAAATCAAAGCATATGACGATAAATTCTCGTCCCATGATTTTTTTGATAATAATTACGACTATGAGCTAAAATCCCGTACTGTAAAAAAGACGCAGTTTAAAGATACTCTGATCGCAGTTAACAAAATTTGCGGTGAGAAGCCTCTGCGTCTCATTTTTAACTTTACTGATTGCATCTGTTACATCAACTACGATAAAGAAAAATTTGACACCTATCGAAAGGATTACGTTAGAGGAGAAGAAAAACTTCATTACATGATACCGATCGAAGATTTAGAAACAATAAAAGTCTGGGAAAAATAAATTTCTATGTATTAAATAAAAAAAATGTCGTTCGCATCATCTACCACTAATTTACCAGCTAGTACCACCAGCTCAATAAACTGGGTTATTGGTCAATCACCTGTAGGTACAGTCATCACTTATAACATACCAGCCACCGATTTTGATCCAGATATAGCCCTTAATTTTCCTTATTATCTTTCGGCGGGTGTATGGTCTGTAAGCCCTGTTTTTGTTGTAACAAGTTCAAATGACGACATGCTGCTGACCGAAATTATAATAAAAATAACGGGATCCTCAGCCACCTCCTTCATCCAGAATTTTTACTATGGTGCCGACAATGACGTACTAGATGGCTTAACATTTACTCAATCCACGTCAGCGACTATTTACGTGGTAGATGAAGAAGTAAACCCAATAATTACTACATTGACAACACTTTACACGGCTACAACCAACGCCGCACTTAGCGGATATATTCAATATATTCGGATAGCATGATTTTTTTCTTTATATATAATAAATGTCATATTCGTCGTCAACAAATAATACGATTTTTAACGCATCCGAGTGGGAAGTTGGTCAGTCTGTCGTCGGTGCTGTAAACTCGTACACTCTACCTTCTCAATCTTTAGCGACAACTTCATTTTTAAATAATACTCAATCATTGTCGTCTGGAATTTGGGCAATTACGGCAACGTATACAATAACGTCAACAGCCGCTGACACGCTTTTAACAAATGTTATTTTTCAAGTAGTGCAACCGACAAAACCCACCGTTTACCAAGAGTTCTACTATAACGCAACGTTGGCGGCGGATCAAGAAGTAAACGCATCATTCACGACCATAGTGGGAGCAAACTCAAACATAAACCCGTTTACTTATGGGATTATATTGGTTTACGATACAGCTTCGACCGATGTAAATATTAGCGGCGTTTGGAATTTTATCCGAATCGCATAAAAATAATATTAGCATAAATAAAAATGTCTTATGCAAGTTCAACAATAAACTCCGAGAATAATGCTATTTCATGGTTTGCGGGTCTTAGGGCCGATGGTGGTGCTATTACTGGCTATATACCAGCAACAAATTTAACCTCTGGTGTAACAGATTCTGAGGCGTACACCCTAGGATTGGGGGCATGGCTGTTTACTATAAATGTTACTATAACGATTAGGGACAATACGACCGCATGGAGTCCATCATTATTTGGGTTATATTCCTCGACGGGTGGCCTAATATCAGGTACATCCTTATGCGGATCAGCAACTTATACAAACGGCACGGTTTTAAAACAAACCTTGACATGCTGGACGAATTGCGCAACAGCAGCAGTTACATCACCATTTTCAATTAATTTCACCCCCGTTTTTGCTGGATCGACTACAGTACCGACTTATTCGATGAATTTCGAAGCTGTCAAAATTCGATAAAAAATAATCTTTAGTATAAATAAAATGTCATATTCATCAGCATACAGTTTAAACTATGCACCGACAACGTCGAGTTATACTAATCCACCCGTTATTCCGCTTCTCAATCCGTGTAACGTTGCCGTTATCGATGTCGTTACTACTACAACGCTTACTTCTGGAGTTGTTGCAAATGTAGGAAGTCAGCAAGTAAGTACGGGGATTTATGCAGTACGTTTCAACGGATACATTTCAACAACTGGCGACGATGTTATCGTAACAAACGCATACTGTTACATAACTCCACCTAATGGGCTGGTATCTGTTCAAGCGTCAATTGTTTCATGCCCTGCGGGAGGTTTCGAAATGGTCGAAGATCAACAATATTGGTTCTCTTTAAGTGAAACTTTCATGTATCTGAATGTACCCGATACGCTTGAACTCTCCGTTGTTGTTACATATTCTTCCGCATCAGGTGCATCAGTAACTTGCGGAGGAAACGGATCATATGTAAAACTTCCATAAAAATCCAATTTTTACATGGGGTTCCTAATTTGGTCCTAATAAAAGGAAGAATGCCCAATTTAATATGAGAAAAAACGGAAATCTAACCAATATCGGCCCTAAAATTATAGTTAAATCAAATATATGAGATGTCTCATATAAAAATCTACTACCTTTCTCCATACTTATGAGTAAAAATTTGCAAATTTCTACAATAGAAATCTAGTATAAGCATGTAAAAACGTGGGTTTTACGATTTTTATCGATTTAGTAAATAAAAATCTATTAGTATAATAAAATAACATGTCATTAAACTCGCACGGTCAATCAGATAAAATTTATTATGATATTGTCATCACGAATTTGCAGACTGTTACAACTCCGCCGCCAGTCCTATATTTTAACGAGACCAGAAATTCACCATTTCTTAACAATCCTGAAGATTATTATATGAGCATAATCCGTTTTACTCTAGACACTCCGACATTACCGATTTTTATCCCCGAGATCCAACCCAATCAGAGCAATATCAATCTGACGATCTATAGCGTTACGCTTTCATGGACTTCGCCGACTACTGGGACAACTTATACCCAACCGACTTATATTACATTTCAAACGCAAGACAATTCAGCACCTATCCCTTTAGCGCCTTCTGTAAATCTTAACAAACTGCAGGATAATAGTCAAGGTTATTACAGCATTTATACCTTTCAATATTGGATTTATTTAGTAAATCAAGGGTTTACAACTTGTTTCAACGATTTAAGCACCCAAGTCGTTGCGGCAGGTGAATCTTTACCAACTCCAAATGCGCCGATCATGACTTTTGACACCAATAACCAAATCGCCATACTTAACTGCGACGTTGCTGGGTATGATTACACCTCTAGCAACTACATAAAAATATACATGAACCCCGCTTTATTTCAACTTTTTGGGTCATTTCCATTTACGGTTAATACCTTGTCAAGTACGTCTCAAAATGAAAATGTATTGATCCAAACCAATACCTTTGGGGGTGCTAATGAAATCCCATTTCCCCCCGTATCTCCCACTTATACGGCTATTCAGGTAATTCAGGAATATTCGACAATTGCTTTATGGAGTCCGATAACGAGCGTCGTTTTTTGTAGCAATACGTTACCAATAGTACCGACTCAAATCAGCGCTCCTAGTGTATATTTAAATGGTCTCAGCTATAATAATGGCGGCAACAATTCAAACGTGTCGCAGATCATAACCGATTTTGTCAGCGATTCGGGATTTTATAAGCCTAATATTGTCTACAACCCTACGGCTCAATATAGACTCATCGAAATGACTGGTAACCGACCAATTAGTAATTTAGACATTTCGGTATTCTGGAAGGATCGAATTGGAGCGCTTCAGCCTTTTCTACTAGGAAGTGGCGTAACTGCTACCATAAAAGTTTTATTTACTAAAAGGGGGAGTGCTGGAAGTAGTAAACCGTAATTATTTAGGCGGATGTATTTAGAACAAATTAAAGTTCAAAAATAAAAATATTATCTTATTATAAAATAAAAATGAGTGATTTCAAAACCGTATTAATCGAGGATTCTCGCATTGCAGACATTACTGACAAAGAAGTTTTCGGGGTTCAGAGCGGCGCTTCTCAATCGACATTTCAACAGTTTCAAGCTGTTTCGGCGTCAAATAGCAGCATCGTCTTTAACGTACAAGTTCCGTCTGAAAATATCGTTATAGATCGTCACCTACTCCTCCAAACCACTCTTTATTTTACGGTGAACATTAATTCAATTACAAATGGCGGCCTTGGTGTTCCAGCTGGGTCTCAGGCTTTTCAGTATGGTCTCACCGATTCACTTCAGGCGTTTCCATTGAATTCGCTCTTTACTACTGTTCAGAGTACAATCAACAACGTGAGCGTCAGCAGTAATTTACAGGACATCCTTCCTATGCTTACCCGCATGAATGACAATCGCATGTTAAGCCGTTATAATTCTCTCACTCCTTCCTATGTCGATAACCAATGGGGACTTTATTCTCAGGGTGTTCTTACCAATTCGAACCCTTTAGCATCTTATAGTAATAACGGCTATGACGAGGATTTTGAACCCCGTGGAGCTTTTCCCTTGACATCTCTATTTATTAACCATTACAATGCTACGACCGACACTTTTGATTCTAGCGTGATCTCGTCAGGAACATCGGACTATTGGAATATTTACATCGGTGTCGAAATAACCGAGCCATTTTTGGCTTTGTCTCCATTCATCAACTGCAGACCTAACCAAGAAGCTGGTTTGTTGGGTGTCAATAACATGAGTTTCGTTTTGAACGTTGATAGTCAGTGCAAACGGTTGTTTTCTACCGCCAATACTGTAGTAAATACCTCGGGTAATGGGTTGCAGAGTTATATCACCAACATCCAGCTAGGAACAGCTGGGAATACTCTGGGAACTGCTTACCCTAATGCTTTCCAGAGTACCCGCCTACTCTTTAATTTCTTGAGTCTACAGCCCGAGCAATATAGCAAGATTTCAACAAAGAATTGCGTCCCATTTCTAGATTACCCTCGTTATTTAAGCATACAAAACAATAATAACTCTATCGCTTCAAATGCTAGTACAACCCTGACGGCTCCCTCTATCCAGTTGAATCAAATCCCTGACTTGATTCTTATTTCCGTTCGGGTTCCAATGTCGTCTCAAACATGGTCTTACGCCTCGTCGTTTCTAACAATAAACAATATCAGCATTAACTTTAACAATGCCTCGGGTCTGCTTTCAACTGCGACTCAACAGGATCTATATAATATGAGTTACCGCAATGGATCCCAACAATCGTTTTATGAATTTAATGGATTTGCTGGGATCAACAACAACAGCGCAGGAACTCAAACGCTTGTTCCTACTATCGGCTCGTTGCTGGTTCTCAATCCTTCGCTTGATTTCTCCCTGCCGTCTTATTTGTCTGCGTCATCTCTAGGACAATATCAATTTCAGTTTAACATCAATGTCACTAATCAGTTCCCCTTTTCAATTACTCCTGAAATCTGCATTGTTACCATGAACTCGGGTATTTTTGCGATCCAGCAGGGAACTGCCCAAATCTTTACTGGTATCCTGACCAAACAGCAAGTGCTTCAGACCAAAGAACAAAATCCTGTTCCTCATCTCGAAACTTCTGAATATCAGCGCCTAGTTGGTGGTAAGTTGGGTAATTTAGGCATGGCCAACGTCTTGAAGATGGTGCGAGAAAGGCCACTTTTGAAGCATATTAGTCACGTCATGAGCGGAGGCGCAACCAGTGGCGGAGTAATGAGCGGCGGCTCTCATAAGAAATCAAAACTTGATAAATATCTTTGTTAAATGTTTAGCTACAAAATAAAAAAATATAATCTTATTATAAAAAAACATGCAAGAGTATAACAACGGAATTTCTCAGACTCTAATGAACAACGTTTATAAAGGGATCATTAAGGGAACACCGCAACCAGATATGCTAGGCGGCAAACGTGCCCGACTTCATCCAAAAGCAGGACTTACCCAGTACGATTATCCGAGTACTCTAGCCGTTGGTCATCGCAAAATTCATCAGCCAGATTTATTGGGTGCTGGATTCTGGAAAGATTTCGGTAAAGGATTTAAGCAGGGTCTCGTTGGTTCCGCTCAAGTTGCGGCTCCTATTCTTGGTGAAGTGGCAAAAGATGCAGCTGCGTCTTATCTACGTGGGGGAGTAGCCCGTAAAAGAGGCGGTAAGTATTCGATCGGGAAATTTTTCAAGGATGCTGGTGATGTTTTACACCCAATTTATAAGGAAGTGGCCCCCGTCGCAAAAGATGTTGCCGTATCGGTTGCCAAGGACGCAATCAAATCTTATTTAAAAGGTGGTGCTTTGATGTCAAACCATCCCGATGAATTTCACCGAAGTATTTATCCCAAGGCGCTTGAGTCTTATCATCCGATGGAAAGCCATGCTTACGGTGGCCGAAAAATCGATTATGATAGCGATAGCGATGACGAGGAAATGACTGGCGGAGATCTTAAACATTATTGGGCTGCAGTAAAAGCATTAAAGGACCAGCATGGTATTACTACTAAAGAGGCTCGACTTCGTATTAGGGATAAACTTGAGCCATATGCTCCAAGTGAGCCAAAGAAACGAGGACCAAACAAACGTACAACGTCGAAGTCTGCTGAAGCGGCTGCAAAGAAGACACGTAAACCCCGAGCTAATGCCCCAATCGGTCTCAATGCGTTGGCTGATTTAATTAATATTCATCAAAAGAGGAAAAGAAAAACAAAAACAGAAGTAGTACCCAAATCAAAGAAAAACGCAGCCAAAGCGGCCGTTGCTAGGTTCCTTCAGACGGGAGCAGGTCGTCATAATTTTCTAGATGATGCAGTAAAGGTAAGTAAATCGGTGGCTCCGTTCGTTCCTCTCATGATGATGGCTGCAGGACGGAAGCAATTACCTCGATCAGGCCATAAAAGGAACATCGCAAGAGGTGACATTGTTGGTTCTATCATGAGACAACACGGGCTTAGTTTGCCTGAAGCCTCCAAGTTCGTCAAAGAACATGGACTTTATTAAGAACCGTAAAAAATAAAATATTTTATGATAATAAATAAATGCCTCTCTTACCAAGTTATGGAAATCTCGGGGAAAATAGTGACAGTATTTTCGAAGCCTCGAAAAATGTCGCAAGGACTTCTTTAGTCAATATCCAACCACCTGACAGCGTAGACGCCGAATTTATTACGGCTCGTAAATCATCCGAGGAACTTGCTACTCAGTTCCTCGAGTTTAAGAGTCTCGTTTCAGATTATTATCAAAATATGGAACTTCTTGAATTATTGCCTGAGCCAAATAGTGATGACGAAAGTTACGACTTTATCGCTCTTATAAAATTCCTTATGGCTGCTTTACGTAAAGCGGTGGTGTTCTTTAGAAAATTTATAAAGCCAAATGTTTCTGATTTAGACGGTAAAGAAATCGCTGATTTGATCGATATACAACGCCATATTAAAACATACAGTGAAGCGGTATTAAATTGGAAGGAGTTTTTTGAGAGCATTAATTACGGCGAAAATACTTGGGAACTCCTAACAAATGCAACTTTTGATTTTCTGGAACAGGTTACAATTGCACTCAATAGTTACCGTCAAAATGCACCTGTCGAACTTACTGGCGCAGGTCGTAATTTCTACGGTAAGAAAATCAACAGCACCGCCGACATTCCAACCATCTGGTCTAGACGAATTCAGGACTGTCCTACAAAATATTTATTATAATAAATAAATAATGTTTGATTTATTTGAGAAGCGAAGTATTAAAGACTTTAAAAAGTCGGTTCGTAATATTTTCAACCTCATGACGATAACCCGCAAATATAAGGTTATAGGATCGGCGTCGCTGAAACATGCAAAATATGTTTCTGATTACGATTTATCAGAATTATTTGAGACCAATAACCATACCAATATTTTACACCAGATTTATTTAATGTTTAAGGGTAAATTCGCAGAGGCCGAAGCCGATCCAAATCTTTTTATTACTGATTTCAAGTGCGGAATGGATTCCGACGGTGATCCGCTGAGATGGGATAAATATGACATGAAGAAAGGTTTCAAGGTTTTAAAGAATGGTGAAAAAATTGCGTTTCAGGATTGCATTCTCATGAAGACAACGATGAAACTGGACGTGATCGCCGTAATTGATAGCGTTTTCACGGAGTTTAGTGATAACTATTACGTAAAAATTGGAAATGATGCCAATTTTTTCGAGTCTGATATTTCAAAGGAGAAAATTCTTAATGAACTGAAGCATTCGTTTGATGAATATTTTTACGTTGCGAAAAATTACATGAAGGGGTTGAAACGTTGCTTCTCGTATTATGATCTTTCGGGTAAGAATTTAAACAAGATGGAGACGCTATTAAATTTTTTTAATTCAAGCGCTGGGCTACTGTATAAACAGCGGTCAGAGATTATTACCATCTTAACGGTTCTAGATCAAAATTTTAGAACTCCAAAGATTGCTGACATAAGGAAAAATATCGAGCTGATTGCCGATAAATGTAATTTTTTGAGAGACAGGACTTTAGAGAAATATCTAGCGGCCGCTTACCATAGTCATGATTTTAACGCCATTAAAAAAAATTTAAACGAAGCCAGTAACGAACTACTGAAGGTAATAAATCAATTATGTACGGAATTCCTAAAAAATAATAAATCTATTTTATTATATTAAAAAATAGAATTATGAATTTCGAATCTGAAGGCCAACCCGTTGCAGTTATTAAAAACTCAAGGACAAAAAAGACGCCAATCATTTCAGTAGATGACACCAAGAACGCTAAGGCTATTTTTAATGAGTTGAAAATTGCGGGAAATGAAAAATTTCAACAGATACCCGACACCAAAAAAGAAAGACAGATTCTGTATATAACTGGCGCCTCAGGTAGCGGTAAATCTTACTATACAAAGGAGTACTGCGACCAATTCAAAAAGATGTTTCCGAAGCGACCGATTTATTTATTTTCATCGATTTCAGACGATTCTAGTATTGATAAAATCAAGGATTTGAAACGGATCCCATTAACCCCTGAATTACTGCAGGACGATCTCAAAGCTGAAGACTTTAAAGACTCAATGGTTATTTTTGATGACGTTGATTGCATAACTGACAAACCCATGAAGTTGAAAGTTGCTGGTATTCTTAACAGCATTTTGGAGACTGGTCGACATTTTAATGTTTACTGCATTTATACCTCTCACCTTGCATGTAGCGGAAACGAAACGAAACGAATTTTAAACGAGGCTCATAGTATTACTTTTTTCCCCAAAAATTCGGGCGGTCGGGTTCTTAAGTATCTTTTAGAGTCTTACCTTGGGCTTGATAAGGATCAAATAAAGAAAATAAAGAAACTTAACGGTCGGTGGTGTACGGTCATCAAATCTTTCCCGATGGTTGTCATGAGTGAACAGGAAATTTATACTCTGAACTCAGCTGACAAATAAAATATTATTTATTAATATTAAATGCCTCGTGGAAAAAAAAATATAATACCAACCGAAGACAGAAGTTACGATTTAGCAACATTTGGCCAAACTGAGTTTAATATTCCTGATCAGATGGTTGACAAGACAAAAAGAGGTTATA
>Ga0114963_10003698_pt1 | contig 10486 bp, 8 predicted proteins | sample C_131016_EF_Meta_FD_87019 | JGI IMG/M metagenome (GOLD analysis project Ga0114963, IMG submission 87019) | Freshwater microbial communities from Lake Croche, Canada to study carbon cycling - C_131016_EF_MetaG | ecosystem: Environmental > Aquatic > Freshwater > Lake | place: Lake Croche, Canada...
GCGGACTCATGGTCAGGAAGATCCAGGTCAAAATCAAGGTTGACGTGGTCCTTCAGACTACCAGAGGTCATGTTGGCTTGTTCGCCCGCTTTGGGGTTCTTCAACTCATCTTCATCAAAGGGTGTGTCTTTTTGCACAAAGACATTGGGTCCCAAGGGTTTGATGGGTTGAGGCGAGACCCTCAAACTTGAGGGGATGGGCGTGTCGATGTCAAAAATCGAGCTTGGTCGACTCAAGGGATCGATCGACTCGCCTGAGCCAGTCGTTCCATCTTGACGATCCCGTGTTTTCCAAAGTGACAAAAGCACCAAAAAGCCAAACAAGGAGCCGCCCACGATGGGCGCCAATGGATTTTGAAGCCATTGTGAGATGCGTGATTTGAGCGAGGGGACGCCCTCTTGAGCCACTGCTGCTTGATCCTCAGCGCCTTTGTTTTGCTCAGCGATTTGTCCAAGCTCCTTGATGTTTTGATTGACCTGCTTGGCTTCCTTGAGGTTTTGCTCGGTTTGAAGTTCCTTGGCGGTTTGTTCTGTGGCTTTTGCGCCCTTGCTGTTGGGCTTGGAGAGTTTCAGCTGGTCTTGGTTGCTGGGTGTTGGAGCTTGTGCCTTGGGGCTGATCAGGCCCGTTGCAGATTGTTGGGTCGGATTGATGCTGTTGGCACTGGATTTTCTAATTTTCGCAGCCAAACTTTGACGGTAGTTTTCAAAGTCAAGATTTTGTGCTTTCAACTCCTCGCGTGCTTGGGGAAGGTTGATGGACGAGGCCTCAGCGTTGGAGGGAATTCTCAAGACGGCATCAGCACGTAAACGGTTGATGTTTTGATTCACAAAGGACTTGGGGTTGGCCTTTAGAAGGGCCAAGAGCATTTGCTCATAAGTGATGGGGGCCGTGGCATATTGCTTGGCAATGGCACTGGCCGTATCGCCAGCGTTGACCACAATGCTGCTGTCTTTTGGGGTTAGTGCACGCTTGGTGGCATCAAGCAAGACACCGATCTCTTTGAGCTCGGAGCCACTGCTCCACTGCAGATCAATCAACAAACTTAGAAAGGTTTGCGAGGAGGGTTTGTCGGATGTGATGGCGATGATGTTTGAGCCCTTGGAGTTTTTCGCCAATCGTGCTTGCGCGCCAATGGCACTCAAAAAAGCCGCATCGTCTCCCAGTTGTTTGCTCTGGTAGGTGCTCAAGGGCGCGATACCTACCTGAAGGCTTTTGAGCTCCTCAGGGTTTGTTGTCGATAAAGGGATTTCGATTTTGAGAGGTTCGCCTTGGTTTGACAGCATCAAGGGGTGACCCAGATCCATTGCAAAAGCGGACACCGCAAAAGCCTGTGTCAGGCTCAAGCGCAAAAAAAGGCTTTTGAGTACCGGCTTGCTCTTGGGGCCGTTGCATGGCTTGACGTGGGTTGATTGAAACAAGGTCATGGTGAGATTTTCAAGTTGAGGCCGATGAAAGGGAGGGCGGACAAGGTGGTTTTTGGCACAGATCCCATGATAAAAAATTCAGTGTTTTCACTGAACCCATCACAAGGCCTTAGGGGAAAACCATCCTCATCTTTTGCATGTGCTCAAAGGCACTTCAATTAGCTACAGCACATTGTCCCATGGCTTGAGCGCCTTGGGGCCCACAATTGGACGCACTTCAAGCGTCAAGTAAAATTCGAAGCATTCTTCTGAGGGGCTCTGCAGCACCCCAAAGCAGTTGATCTCCCACCGTGAAGGCGCCTAAAAAGTCCTCACCCATGGCCAGTTTGTGCAAACGCCCAACCGGCACATCCAGCTTGCCTGTGACTGCACTAGGAGTAAGTGAGCGCTCGCTTACCTCCCTTTCGTTGGGAACCACTTTGACCCAGTCGTTGGCACTTGCCAACAGGGTTTCAATATCAGTCATGGGGACATTTTTTTTCAGCTTGACCGTTAATCCTTGTGAGTGACAACGCATGGCCCCTACGCGAACGCAAAGGCCATCGATGGCGATGCTGCCTGGTGTTCTAAAGGCGGGAAGTCCAAGAATCTTGTTGCATTCAGACCCCCCTTTCCACTCTTCTTTGCTTTGACCATGGTCAACAGGCACATCAATCCAAGGAATCAAACTTCCCGCCAAAGCCGCTCCTCGGAAGTTGCTGGTCGGAAACTGCTCACTGCGCAAGGTTTGTGTGACTTTCCTGTCAATGTCCAAAATGGCTGAGGCTGGGTTGACCAAATCATCTTTGACACTTGCATGAAGTGCGCCCATTTGCTCCAGCAATTCACGCATGTTTTGAGCGCCTGCTCCAGATGCGGCTTGGTAAGTCATGGCCGAGACCCATTCAACCAAACCGGCCTTGAACAATCCTCCCATGGCCATCAACATGAGACTGACCGTGCAATTGCCACCAATCCAGTCACGTGTTCCGTTGACCAAGCCTTGGTCAATCATCTCTCGATTCACCGGATCCAAGATGATGATGGACTCAGGCGTCATGCGAAGGGCGTTGGCCGCGTCAATCCAGTGTCCCTTCCATCCTGCAGCCCTTAATTTGGGGTGAACTTCTTTGGTGTAGTCTCCACCTTGAGCGGTGATGATGATGTCACATTTGCGCAGTGAATCAAGGTGATGAGCGTCCAAAAGTTTCTGTTGATTTTTGGCCATTGCAGGCGCTTGTCCGCCCACATTGGAGGTGGTGAAAAAAATGGGCTCAATCAATGCAAAATCACCTTGAGCAAGCATCCTGTCCATCAGCACAGAGCCAACCATGCCTCTCCAGCCAACAAGTCCTACAACATTCGATTTGCTATTTGTGGTCAAGATGAAATCCCCATTGAGTCAATTAAAAATAAAGATCGATAGACAAATGTTCATCAGATCAAGCCTTTTAAGGCTTTTGCAACCGCATTGCCCATCTCTTGGGTGTTGACTTTCACAGTGCCTTCGCTGTAGATGTCAGCCGTACGCAGTCCTTGGCTTAAAACGGTTTTGACGGCAGCCTCGATCAAATCGGCGGCCTTGGCTTCTTGCAATGAAAATCTAAGCATCATAGCGGCACTCAAAATCGTCGCCAAGGGGTTGGCGATGCCCTGGCCAGCAATGTCTGGAGCGCTGCCGTGGCTGGGTTCGAACAAGCCTTGATGGTTCTGGTTCATGGAGGCCGAGGGCAACATGCCAATGGAGCCAGTGAGCATGGCTGCAGCATCCGACAAAATATCTCCAAACATGTTGCCCGTGACCACCACGTCAAATTTCTTGGGTGCTTTGACCAATTGCATGGCCGCGTTGTCGACATACATGTGGTCCAGTGCCACATCGGGGTATTGCAGTCCAACCTCACTCACCACGTCCTTCCACAACTGGAAGGTTTCTAAAACATTGGCTTTGTCAACGCTTGTGACACGGTGAGAGCGCTTTTGAGCGGCTTGAAAGGCCACGTGTGCAATTCTTTCAATTTCTGGTCGAGAGTAGCGCATCGTATCAAAGGCCTCTTGGGCTCCTGGAAAGTGACCGTCGGTGGCTGTGCGCCTTCCCCGGGGTTGACCAAAGTAGATGTCTCCCGTGAGTTCTCGAATGATCAAAATATCAAGCCCCGAGACCAATTCAGGTTTCAAGCTAGAGGATGCAACCAGTTCGGCATAACAGATGGCTGGACGAAAGTTGGCAAACAAACCCAAGTGTTTTCTTAGGCCCAAAATGGCTTGCTCAGGGCGAAGAGGACGATCCAGTTTGTCGTACTTCCAATCTCCAACAGCACCAAATAAAATGGCGTCGGATTGCATCGCTAGGTTCAAGGTGCTCTCAGGCAGGGGGTGTCCCAAGAGATCAAAGGCGGTTCCCCCAACAGGAGCTTGCGTGATTTCTAGGGGCAAGGACAAAACATCCAACACCTTCAAAGCTTCAACAACAATCTCTTGTCCAATCCCATCACCAGGGAGTACAGCAATTTTTCTCATGGTCGTTTTTTAAAATAAGAGGCCAAACAAAACAAATCCTTGCAGCAATGCAAGATGCAGGCGTGAGAGGTTGTTGCTAGGTCAAGCCTCAAGTGAGGTGGTGTGCGCCAACCAAGGTTTGGTGGACAAGCGATGGGTTTCAAAGTCGCGAATTTTTTGCGCATGGTGCAGCGTCAAACCGATGTCATCCAAGCCATTGATCAAACAGTGCTTCCTGAACGCTTCAACCTCAAAGCGGATCTCTTCGCCTTGAGCGCGAACAATCACTTGGCGTTCTAAATCAATGGTGAGTTGGTAGCCCACAAAACCAGCCACCTCATTGAAGAGTTGATCGATGGTGCTCTCGGGTAGAACAATTGGAAGCAAGCCATTTTTAAAACAATTGTTAAAAAAGATGTCTGCATAGCTAGGTGCCAAAATGACCCTGAAACCATATTGATCAATCGCCCATGGCGCATGCTCACGCGAAGAGCCACAGCCAAAATTCTTGCGGGCCAGCAAAATCGATGCGCCCTTATAGCGCGCTTGGTTCAACACGAAGTCGGGATTGATTTTTCTGCTGTTGGGGTCTTGTCCGGGAAAGCCTTCATCCAGATAGCGCCACTCATCAAACAAATTTGGGCCAAAACCTGTTTTTTTGATTGATTTTAAAAATTGTTTGGGAATGATGGCGTCCGTGTCCACGTTCTCGCGGTCCATCGGAGCCACCAGGCCTTTTAGGGTTAAGAATTTTTGCATTTTGACGCCTGCCCCTTAAGAAAATTTGCGAATATCAACAAAGTGACCATGAATGGCTGCAGCAGCGGCCATGGCAGGGGAGACCAAATGCGTGCGACCCCCAGCGCCTTGTCGGCCTTCAAAGTTTCGGTTGCTCGTGGAGGCGCAGCGCTCGCCAGGCTCGAGTCTGTCGGCGTTCATGGCCAAGCACATAGAGCAACCCGGCTCACGCCATTCAAAACCAGCGGCCTTGAAGATGACGTCCAGACCCTCTTTTTCCGCTTGCGCTTTGACCAAGCCAGAGCCAGGAACCACCAACGCTTGGCGAATGTTTTTAGCAACCTTTTGACCAAGGTTTTTCACGACGTGTGCCGCTTCACGCATGTCTTCAATTCTGGAGTTGGTGCAAGAACCAATGAAGACTTTATCCACGTGGATGTCATCGATGGCTTTGCCCGGCTCCAGACCCATGTAGAGCAAGGCCCGTTCGATGGCACCACGTTTGATGGGATCTTTCTCCTTGTCGGGATCTGGCACATGGCTGGTGATGTCCAAGACCATTTCGGGTGACGTGCCCCAAGTCACTTGTGGGTGGATGGTGCTCGCATCCAAATCAATCACCTTGTCAAACTTGGCGTCGGGGTCAGAGTGCAGTGTTCTCCAGTGCTCACATGCCAAGTCCCACTCCAGGCCGGTGGGCGATAGGAGGCGACCTTTGACGTAGTCGATGGTTTTTTCATCCACGGCCACCAAGCCTGCTCTAGCACCACCTTCAATGGCCATGTTGCACAAGGTCATGCGTCCTTCGATGGTGAGAGACCTGATGGCTGAGCCGGCAAACTCGATGGTGTAACCGGTGCCCCCAGCTGTGCCAATGTGACCAATGATGGCGAGCACGATGTCTTTGGCCGTGCAACCCTTGCTCAAGCTGCCATTGACACGCACCAACATGTTTTTGGCTTTTTTGGTCAAAAGAGTTTGAGTTGCCAAAACATGTTCCACCTCACTCGTGCCAATGCCATGAGCCAAGGCACCCAACGCGCCATGTGTGGAGGTGTGTGAATCACCACAGACCACGGTCATACCAGGCAAAATGGCTCCGTTTTCTGGGCCGATCACGTGCACAATCCCTTGGCGTTTGCTCAGAAACGGGAAGTAGGCGGCTGAGCCATATTGAGCAATGTTTTGATCCAAGGTGATCACTTGTTCTTTGCTGATGGGGTCGGTGATGCCATCGTACCCAAGCTCCCATCCGGTGGTGGGCGTGTTGTGATCGGCCGTAGCAACAACGGAGCTGATGCGCCAGACTTTGCGATTGGCTTGTCTCAGGCCCTCATAGGCTTGAGCGCTGGTGACTTCATGAACCAAGTGTCGATCGATGTACAAAACAGACGTGCCGTCTTCTTCAACATGAACAACATGTTCATCCCAAATTTTGTCGTAAAGCGTGCGTCCCATGGTGTTGCTCTTTCTTGTTCTTTAGAGAAAACCAATATTTTAGGCTCTAAGAGCGCTTTTTTTTCGGCGCACACTTATTTTTAATGGACCCATTTTTCGGGGTGTGGTCCATGTGTTTTGCTCGTACGGCACAAGAAAGAAATTTCGCCCTCAAGGGGCGAGATCACTTCGGCGCTTGAATGATCAGTTGAGGGTCCAAAAGTCTGGCACGTGGGTCGACATAATAGCCCCCAAATTCAGTGTACCTGAGCGCGCATTGTTTGCATCGTTGGCACTCAAAAACGGTTGAGCGATTGGTTGGAAAAAACCCCAATGCTACGGGCGCTTGAGGTGAGTCATACCGCGTGCCGTTGGGATGAAACTCCTCAAAGCTCAGCTCGTGGTTTTCAGGGTCCTGCAAGGTCGCAATCGCTTGCATGTGCGCCGGCCAATCGCTTTCTGTAACGCTGGTCCAGCCATGGGTGTTTTTAAGTGTACAAGTGCATGCCGAAACCTTTTCTTTCGAGGGGCACAGGCCAATCAATTGATCAGCTTGAGTCAACAAGGGCAAAGGCTTCTTGGTCATGGTGTGAGTTGGGTGGCTTGAAAAAAAACAGGGGCCAGAGCCCCTGTGTTTGTTGCAGACGTCGTGAGGAGGGGAGCTTGACCAAGGAGGCGCGCTCCTGTGGGTCGAATCACCCTCGTGACCAGCTTTTAGCGCTTATCAATCGCGACAACGTCTCTCTTCGTTGAGCCCGTGAAGAGCTGACGAGGTCTGCCAATTTTGTACTCAGGGTCAGCAATCATCTCATTCAATTGTGCAATCCAACCCACGGTTCTGGCGAGTGCAAAAATACCGGTGAACATGTTGACAGGTATACCAATGGCGCGCTGAACAATGCCGGAGTAAAAGTCAACATTGGGGTAGAGTTTTCTTTGAACAAAATAGTCGTCTTCAAGAGCAATTTTTTCCACTGCCTTGGCCAATTTGAACAAGGGGTCGTTCTCCAAGCCAAGCTCTTGCAGAACTTCATTGCAGGTTTCTTGCATCAAGGTGGCTCTTGGGTCATAGTTTTTATAAACCCGGTGACCAAAACCCATCAACTTGACGCTGGAGTTCTTGTCTTTGACTTGGTTCATGAATTCGCCCACTTTGGCGATGCCGCCCTGCGCTTGGAGGTCTCCCAACATGTTCAAACAAGCCTCGTTGGCGCCACCGTGTGCGGGCCCCCAAAGACAAGCAACGCCTGCAGCAATGGCTGCAAAGGGGTTGGTGCCAGAAGAGCCACACAAGCGAACAGTTGAGGTGGACGCATTTTGCTCATGGTCGGCGTGCAAAATGAAGATACGGTCTAGCGCGCGTTCAAGGACAGGGTTGACAACAAAGTCTTCACAAGGGTTTCCAAACATCATGCGCAAAAAATTACCTGCATAGGAGAGGTCATTTCTGGGGTACATAAAGGGCTGCCCAATGCTGTACTTGTAAGCCATAGAGACCAAAGTAGGCATCTTCGCAATCAGGCGAATTGCAGATATTTCACGGTGCTCAGGATTGTTGATGTCAGTGCTGTCGTGATAAAAGGCTGACAACGCACCGACCAATCCCGTCATCACGGCCATGGGGTGCGCATCTCTTCTAAAGCCTCTTAAGAAGAAGTGCATTTGTTCATTGACCATCGTGTGATTGGTCACCAATTTGGTAAAAGCGACTTTCTCGCTCGCATTGGGCAATTCACCATGGAGCAACAAGTGGCAAGTTTCCAGAAAGTTGCAATTGGTCGCCAGTTGCTCAATGGGGTAGCCACGGTACAGCAACTCGCCCTTGTCGCCGTCGATGTAGGTGATGGCCGATTCGCAAGAGGCGGTTGATAAAAAGCCTGGGTCATAGGTGAACAAACCTGTTTGCCCGTAAAGTTTCCTGATGTCTATCACATCAGGCCCAATGTTGCCTTGGTAAACAGGCATTTCAAAACTAGGTGCACCATTTGAAAAAGCTACGGTGGCTTTGTAATCGGCGAGTTTCATGATCGATTTTCCTTTAAATTGAACGGCGAAAGTAACGGTCTTATTTTCTCATCATGCTTAAAACTTCTTGTCTTTCAGGCGTGTAAAAATCTTTTGTCAATTCCGTTCTTTTGAGCAACAGATCCAGCAAGTCATTGTCTGAAAGATCCATTAAATCATAAAGGGCTTGTGAAATTTTGACAGTCAGATCTTTTTCAAAGCGGTTGAAAAATGCTTCAATCATCAAATCATTTTCCAGTAGTCCGCGGCGACAACGCCAACGAAGTTTGCTCAATTCTCGCGTCCCAAGCATGGCTTGGGGATCAAGACCGGCGAGAAAGGAGTCAACGACGTTCATGAAAGAGTTGGATCAAACGGCTCTGCGAACCATGAGTTCTTTGATCTTACCAATGGCCTGAGTCGGGTTGAGTCCTTTGGGGCAAACATCAACACAGTTCATGATGGTGTGGCATCTAAAGAGTCGGTAAGGATCCTCTAAATTGTCCAAGCGTTCACCCGTGGCCTGGTCTCTGCTGTCAGCTATGAAACGATAGGCCTGCAAGAGTCCTGCTGGACCCACGAATTTATCTGGATTCCACCAAAAAGACGGGCAACTGGTTGAGCAACTTGCACACAAAATGCACTCGTAGAGTCCATTGAGCTCATCACGCTCCTCGGGGGACTGAAGGCGCTCTTTCTCTGGGGGCAATGTTTCATTGACCAAGTAGGGCTTGATGGAGTGATATTGCTTAAAGAATTGAGTCATGTCGACAATCAAATCTCTGATCACGGGAAGACCTGGTAAGGGCTTGAGCGTGATTTTTTCAGGCAAGCTGAGCATGTTGGTCAAACAAGCCAAGCCATTTTTCCCGTTGATGTTCATGGCATCTGAGCCGCAAACGCCCTCTCGACAAGAGCGTCTAAAGGAAATCGTTGGATCAATCTCCTTGAGCTTCATCAAAACATCCAACAGCATGCGCTCATGGCCGTCCAACTGAATGACGATGGTTTGCATGTAAGGCTTGGCGTCCTTGTCTGGATCGTAGCGATAAATCTGAAAGGTTCTTGATTGCATAAAATTCTCCAAAATAGGGTGTGTCTTAGAAGGTTCTGACTTTGAGCTCAATGCTGTCAACGGTCAAAGGCTTCATGGTGACGGGCTTGTAGCTCAGGCGGTTGCCCTCGCTGTACCAAAGAGAGTGCTTGAGCCATTCTTCATCATTGCGTCCGTTGGGATGCGCAGGGGAGTCGGCATAGTCGTCCACCGTGTGTGCGCCGCGGCTTTCGTGCCTTGCCGCAGCACTGACCATGGTGGCTTGTGCGCATTCAATCAAGTTATCGACTTCCAAAGCTTCAATTCTTGCGGTGTTGAAAACTTTAGAGGTGTCTTTCAAGCCAATCGATTTGACGCGTTCGCGCAATTGAGCAATCTTGACAACACCTTCATCCATGCTGGCCTGGGTTCTGAAAACACCAGCGTGTTGTTGCATGGCCTTGCGAAGATCGTTGGCAACCACTTGAGCATACTCGCCGTCCTTGGCGCTCTCAAGCCGAGCAAGTCTAGAAAGTGTCAAGTCAGCTGCATCTTTGGGAAGAGGTTTGTGCGCCTTGTTTTTCTCATGGAAGTCGACGATGTGATTGCCCGCTGCACGCCCAAAGACGAGCAAATCAAGCAAAGAGTTGGTGCCCAATCGATTGGCGCCATGAACCGATACGCAAGAGCATTCGCCGACTGCGTAAAGGCCATTGACGGGCTCGGAGTGGTTCCTTGCAGTTTCACCTACGACTTGGCCGTGAATATTGGTTGGAATACCGCCCATTTGGTAATGGATGGTGGGCACCACAGGGATGGCTTCCTTGGTGATGTCCACGTTGGCAAAATTCAGTCCAATTTCATAGACTGAGGGCAGACGTTTCATGATCGTCTCAGCACCCAAGTGATCCAGCTTCAACAGCACATAATCTTTGTTGGGTCCACAGCCTCGGCCTTCCTTGATCTCTTGATCCATGGAGCGAGAGACAAAGTCTCTAGGCGCCAAATCTTTCAAGGTCGGCGCATAGCGCTCCATGAATCGCTCACCGTTGGAGTTCAAAAGGATGGCACCTTCGCCTCGGCAACCCTCGGTCAAAAGCACGCCTGCACCGGCAACGCCCGTGGGGTGGAACTGCCAAAACTCCATGTCTTCTAAAGCAATATTTGCCCTGGCGGCCATGCCAAGCCCGTCCCCAGTGTTGATGAATGCATTGGTGGATGCGTCAAAGATCCGTCCAGCGCCACCGGTTGCCAAAAGAACTGTTTTGGCTTCCAAAATATAGATGTCTCCCGTCTCCATTTCAAGGGCAGTAACGCCGACCACGTCTCCTTCATGGTCACGGATAAGATCCAAGGCCATCCATTCAACAAA
>Ga0114963_10003701_pt1 | contig 10484 bp, 10 predicted proteins | sample C_131016_EF_Meta_FD_87019 | JGI IMG/M metagenome (GOLD analysis project Ga0114963, IMG submission 87019) | Freshwater microbial communities from Lake Croche, Canada to study carbon cycling - C_131016_EF_MetaG | ecosystem: Environmental > Aquatic > Freshwater > Lake | place: Lake Croche, Canada...
AATTCTTCCATTTCATCATTATTACTATGAATTATTTCAACATCTATCCATCCAATTTTAGATTTAGTAAATTTATTATCCATATACTCATATAATTCACTTCCTTTAGGAATTTTGCCACCTTGGTTATCCATCCACAATTTAAATTCTTGATTTAAGTCATTTTTCTTAATTTTACCTCCTTCTCTTTTACGAACCTTTTCATTAACAAACGTAGAAATATGGTCCTGTTTTTGACGATAACTATTAGACGAAGCTTTTACAATATCACAATCTGTAACTATTCCTTGTTTTTGAAATGCGATTTTTACCAGCATACTAGCAAATACGATTGCCCATTGTGGTAATTTATCTTTTAGATTTTTATCTTTCGGATATTGATATTTTACATTTGCATTACTACATTGGTCAGGGTCAACAAATTTTGACATAAAATCACAAATACGAATTCTTCTCCACGTACCATCATCATTGCTGACAATTTCAAACAATGTATTAGTACAAACAACCAAATGAAACTGTATAGGAAATGTCTGTGTTTCACAATAAAGAGCACGACCTGATAAAGTTGAATCCCCTGTTAATTGTTTCATCATACCTTCATTAATTCGTGCGTCTTTAGATGGTTCCTGCATTACAGCATATCTAACGCCTTTTAACTGCATAATTTCCGAAGATGTTCCGCCAATATTAACGCGTTTTTCAGTAACAAGAGTTACGGGGACTGTTCCTGTATAGTCACCTAATGTTTCCGTCATTAAATCAGTTAATATTGATTTACCATTACTTCCACTTCCACGATAAATATTGAATGTTTGATTTATATTCTCTCCAATTAATGTTGAAGATAGATGTTCCCACATATAATTATTTAGAGAAGCATCCGGGAATAATTGGTCCATAAATTTTGTTATATTTGCCGCAGTTTCACCGTGTTTATTTTCATCAAAAGATTCATATGGAATATTTGTAGATTTTGAAATATAATCTTGTGGATATCCATTCCTGAAAGTTTTATTTTTCAAATCAACAACACCATTACTAAAACACATAAGCCATTTATTAGAATCCATATTTTTATCAAAGTCTTCATCGAAGAATATTTCGGCTGCTTCTCTCATAATGTTGTTTTTATCATTTGTTTTTTTTAATTTCATTGATATTTCAGCAAGTAATTTTATTCTTTTATGTAAACTTGAATATCTATCATCATCTGATTCATAGTGACTCATTTCAGTTACTAATTCATTTGTTTTTGTTTGATAAGCAGAATACATTTCAACAGATATTGCTTTTCTCAGTGATTGTCCGCGGTCTAATTCCCATCTATGTTTTTTAAAAACATACCACGTTTTATTAACTAAACTACTACAAACATAAACATCTTTGAACATTTGATATAAAACTGTCGCGAAATCGAAATCAGTCGGCGAATTTATTGTTTCGTCAATGAAATAATCGCGTGTTTGTTTTTTTACATTTTGGTAATCTTCAAATGCGTCTTGTTTTGCCCAATATATAATAGAACGAATTGTTACCCCATTTTTCTTATCTTTAAAATATTTATTCCATTTATTATACAATTCAGGAATACTAGAATAATCAAAATCACTTGCTTTACTTCTTAACATAACCCACGACAGGAATAACCTATCATCAGTGTGTTTTAATGCAAACGCAACTAATCTATTTTTTTCGTGAGACCCTGGTTCATAATATTTTTCAGGTAATATTTGAGTATAATTATGGGCTTCTCTAATATAATATTCGGATGTTTTTAATGTTGAAAGAATTTTATCCATTTCATTTTTCAACTTACCAAAACAATCAATACTATTTATATCAATTGCATTATCGTCATCATCATCATCATCTTTATTATCGTTAATATATTTAATTTTTGGTTTGTTAGTATTTTTTCTACTGGTAAAGGTTTTTCGTGACATTGCATCATATTCTTCTTTAACTTTTTCATTCATCTCAAACTTAATGTGCTTATCATACTGAGCCGACAATTTAAACAAGTCTTTAGAAAAGTCAAATTCGGATATTTTTTTCTTCTGTGATTCAAATTCGCTATCATTAACTCCATAAGAGTCTTCATCGTCATCATCCACATTTTTATATGTAATATTATAATGACCGACTAACTCATATGCTTCATTGCCTGGTTTTCGTGAACCAAACATTTGCCAATTTGTTGTTCCCTTACTAATACAGTCGTCAAATACTGTATCCCATTTATTTATAATAGGAAGGTCCCAATAATCACCTATTTTAGATATTATTCTTTCACGTAATATTAATTGTAATTGATGGTCCATTTGCATTCCGATAATAATATGAATTCCATCCTTGGTTAATGATTTATCTATTAATCTATTAACTTTCGGTTTTTCAAAAACATATATTGGAAATGGTTTATTTGGTTCAAAAACAACAATATCTTTTAATGTTTCTAAATATATTTCTATAAGGTCGGTTATATGTTCCTCAGTATGAATTCTAGTTTCCACATCATAACTGTATCTTAAATCAATATCAATTAATATTGGACCATTATTTATTTGTTTTTCAGTTAAATATTCAAATTTATGATTTTTAAATACGTGTTCATAATACAGTTTGTAAAATATTTCATATTCTTCTTTAGGAATTATATAAGAACCTCCAAAAACATTCAATTCTTTATCAGGTATCCTTGTATGTGTAGGTGAAATATTATGTTCATTTTTAGCACTGTGCTTTACTAAAAATGCTGATAAGTCTTTATAAATTTGTGTATTTTCCATATTTTCAATTTTGTTTGTTATAATATATTAACAATTTTCTATTTCATTTTTTTTTTAATTATATTATTACTATTAACGTTATGTTGTTAAAAAGTATTTGGTATTGTATTATTTTGTGATGCTAACCCTGTGTCAACTACTTCATTTTGGTCGTAATCAAAAAAGTCATCTGGGTTGCGTAATCTATAATTATCACAGTCACCTCGTAAACATTTTATGTTAGTCCAAAAATTATAAGACTGACAATTATAATGATTTAATATAAACCACGGTTTATTAATACAAAGAAAGTTATTTTTTTCATCGAATTCATTTACAAATAAAGCGTGATGTACAAACAAACAATTAATTTTGAATGAGGAATTTACAAAATATTTTCTATTCCCAGGAGTTGGAGAGAGAGAAGAACGAGTTAAAAAATTAGAAACTATTGAACTAGGTTGTTGAATAAATCCATTTGAACCAAATAAGGTTTGCTCAACTTGTATTTGTCCAAGATGATTACATTTTTCTAATATATCATTGAGGTCAATAGATAATTCTGACCACATATATTCGTCTACATCAACAATTAATAACCATTTTGTTTTGTTTAATTGAGGTAAAATAAAATGATTGTACATATCCTTTTGTCTTCCATTATAATGGTCCCAATTATTTCCATAAAATAATGTTACAATATTTCTATCTATATAAGGTGTAATAATTTCAATTGTATTATCAGAACTAGAGTCATCAATTAGAAAAAAGTGTTCTACACCGTGAAATAAATAATGTTCAATCCATTCTTTTATGGAGTTGCTTTCATTTTTGAATATTGCTCCAACAGACAATTTATGCATATAAATATTATATTTATTATTTATTATGTTTAAATTTAAATACATATCAATAAGATTATTAAAATGAATATAACAAAAGAAACAGTAAATAGATTATTAAAAGATATCAAATGTATTATGAAAAATCCATTGAATGATAATGGTATTTATTATGTGCACGATGAAACTGATATATTAAAAGGATATGCTATGATTGTTGGACCAAAAGGGACGCCTTATTTTGGTGGATTTTATTTTTTTGAAATATTATTTCCGCCAAATTATCCACATAGTCCACCCCAAGTGTTGTTCAGGACTAATGGAGATAATATAAGATTTAATCCAAATTTATACACAAATGGTAAGGTGTGTATATCAATATTGAACACGTGGAAAGGTGACCAATGGACATCTTGTTTAACTATTTCTACAATATTGTTATCACTATGTTGTTTGTTATGTGAAAACCCATTATTAAATGAACCGGGTATAAATATGACTCATAATGAGGTTGATAAATATACAAAGATTATTGAATATAAAAATATTGAGATTAGTATTTTAAAAATGATAAAAAAGACCGAAAATTATTTTATGCCGACATTTAATATTTTTAGTTCAGTTATGGAAGAAATATTTAATAAAAATAATGACGCGATAATAGAATTCCTTGATAAACAGGAAATAGAAAACTCAAAAAACGAGGTAATTTGTATGAATGTATATTCAATGAATGTTACTATAAATTATAAAAATCTTAAACAAGAATATTTAGAATATATAAAAAAAAATTGAATATAAATATAATATAATATGTTTAAGTATAATATAAAAGAATAGAAGATGCACTTCTGTAACAATTGCGAAAATATGTATTACATCAGAATTGATAGCAACGATACAAATAAATTAATTTATTATTGTAGAAATTGCGGAAATGAAGATACTTTGCTTACAAATAATAATTTTATAATTTCAAAAAGTAAATTAAATAATAATGAAGAAGAATATTCACATATAATTAACGAATACACGAAGTTAGACCCAACTTTACCAAGAATAAACAAAATTAAATGTCCTAATTCTGAATGTGGAACAAACAAATCAAATACTGAACGAGAGATTATTTATATTCGTTACGATGACATAAATATGAAATACATATATCTTTGTTCAACTTGTGATTGTGTTTGGAAGATATAATCAATCATTCTTTAAATTAAAAATAATATATATTATAACTCATCTTTAAATTAAAAATACATATTTTTTTATCTCTAACCAAAACTTATAGAACTAATAAACTGATTGTTTATTAGTTCTTTTTTATAAAGGTATATGTTGAATTAAAATTAAAAATTGATTTATATTTAAAACTATATTTCTTTAGTAAATATAGTAAAATAAAATGAGTTTTAAAGGAATTAATATTGGAGCTTTAAATTTAAAAAAATCTAATCACGATGATGATGAATATAATGAAGATATTGATGAAGATGTTGAAGATGTTGAAGAAGACCTTGATATTGATATTGATGATGACGTTGAAGAAGACGACGATGATGAAGATAATGATGATGATGAAGAAAACGATGATGCAGATGAGGATGATGAAAATAAACCAACAACATTTGGCGGCAAAAAAAGATTTGTAGGAGGAAGTGTTGAAAATGATGATGATGATGACAATGAAAAAATCGGGTTTGATATGAATGTTATGGATGAAGATGATGATGACGAAGATGAAGATGAAGAAACATATTTACAAAAATTTAATAATGAAATAAACAAGAATTATTTAGTAGAATATCATCCTGAATGTGTTATTCATAATTATGATGAAATAATTACTTTAACAAAAGTTGTTAGGGATAAGAATAATAATATTATAGATGATTTACATAAAACATTGCCTTATTTAACAAAATATGAAAAGGCACGAATATTAGGACAACGAGCAAAACAGATTAATTCTAAAGCAACAGTATTTGTAAAAGTGCCTGATAATATTATAGATGGTTATTTAATAGCTGAATTAGAATTAAAAGAAAAACGAATACCATTTATTATTAGACGTCCTTTGCCTTGTGGTGGTTGTGAATACTGGAGTTTAAAGGACCTTGAAATTATTGACTTCTAATAAATATATAATTTTCAACTTAAAGAATTATTATCTATCACATATTCAAATAAATATTTCATCTAATTTTTTTTTGTTCAATTGTGAATCTTTATATCCATCGTCATATAATTGTTTTATATTAAACTTATTCTTATGAACCATTGTTGTAAAAAACATATTGTTATAATTCAAATTATTATTCCAAATAATTGGTGTTATATGCAATGAAGAATTAACAATATTTAAATAAGGATATTTGCTGAACCCGCCATCAAAATAATAATTATTACGATAATAGTTTAATAATCCGCCGGTTAATAATGGTATATGAGAACTTGTTATACAACAATCTATGGCATCTTCTAAGTTATTAAAATCTGATAATACTAATGTTTTAATTTTAAAATTGTTTAAACTAGTAATCCCTATAAATAATTTATCTAAATTAAAATCATCCATTTTATAATTACTTAAAATATGGTTTTTAATAATATTTTCAAGTTTATTAACATTATTTACTTTCTTATGTAAAATTAAATTATTTATAATATTATGACTTAATTCCGTTGTATTTTTCTTGTATGTAAGTAACAATGAGTTCCAGGAACCTGCCGAGGCACCAGAAAATATATAATTATCTAAGTTATAGTTTTCTTTTATAAAAGATATAACTCCCATTATATAAAATCCATAAAATCCACACGGTTTTATTGTTATTAATTTTTTGCTTTTTATAAACTCCTTCTTTTTTTCTTCTATTTCATTCTCATAATAATAATTTATACTATTTGGTTTAAAACTGTATTTGAAATTTTTTATAAATAACTTATTCATAATTAAATTATTATTATTATTATTATTATTGTTATTATTAAACAAGAATATATAAAACAATATAATTATCATTTTTATAATTATACTTTATTTTTTAAACATTTTAACATTTCAAACGCCTATTTTTTATATAGTGAAAATTATATAAAAAAATATTATATTATCTTAATGAATCACGAAGAACTTATTGAGGTAATAAATATACTAAAATCAGAATTAGAAAAAACTAAAAATGAATTATCTCGTTAAAATCGGTATTTGAAATATTACATAAAGATAATTATTAATATTATGTAAAAAATGAAAACTGCATTATGTTTTATAATTAGTTACGAACATAAATTAAACAAAGAACAAATATGGATGGATTGGATTAAACCAAACAGTGATATAATTAATGTTTATTTTCATTACAAAGAATATAAACAAATAACTTCTGATTGGATTAAAAAACACGCAATTCCATCAAGTTATATATGTAAAACTGATTATTTTCACGTAGTCCCCGCATATATATCTTTATTAAAATATGGTTTGGAGCACGACAAAAGTAATATATGGTTCTGTTTTTTAACTGATTCGTGTGTTCCTATTATCTCTCCTTTAAAATTCAGAGAGATATTTCTAGAAAATTATAAAAAAACAATAATGAGTTGGAAACCGGCGTATTGGAATATAAATTTCTGCAATCGTGCAAACTTAAAACGTTTCAATAAAGAATTTCATTTGGCAAATACTCCGTGGTTTATTATAAACAAAGAAGATTCGCAATTTTGTTTAAAGTATTCCATTATAAATAAAAACATTTTTGATATTATTTGTAATGGTAATATTGCGAATGAAAGTATATTTGCTATAATGTTATATTGCAAAAATAAGTTGAAGAATATTATTAATAAGGAAACGATGGCAACAGATTGGACCAGAATGACAAGTCCAACAAGTCCATATTTATTCAAAAATGGTGATTTAGAGGATGAGAAATTTATAATTGATTTTTTGAATAAAAATGAATACACAATTTTTTTGAGGAAAGTAGACAAATCATTTCCGGATAATGTTTTAATAAAATATATTAAAGAAGAAAGAAAAGTTATTGAACAAAGAAGAAAGAAAATTTTTTGGTTAGAATTTCGATTATTTTACATAAATTATTTAGGATTGTTTTTACTATTTTTATTATTTTTCTATATTTATATTTAAAAACTTATGTCAATATAATTATACTATAAAAATGTTAATTAAGCAAGAATATATTAATGAAATAATATCGTCATATAATATTATTATTAATGGTGCATTTCATATAGGTGCTCACGATTGTGAAGAATTACCATTTTATAATAAACTGAATTTAAAAAATGAAGATATAATATGGATAGATGCAATAGATAAAAAAGTTATTGAGGCAAAACAGCGAGGAATACCAAATGTTTACAATGCTGTAATAACAGACAAAGACGATACAGAAGTTATATTTAATTTATCAAATAATAATCAATCATCAAGTGTATTAGAATTTGGAACTCATTTGCAAGAACATCCAGGTATTGAGTATGTTGAAAAATTACAAAAAAAAAGTATTAAAATTGATACTTTTTTTGAAAGAAATAATATAGATGCTTCTAAATACAATTTTTGGAATTTTGATATTCAAGGTGCTGAATTATTAGCATTAAAGGGAGCAACTAAATCTATACAATATGCCAAATTAATTTATCTTGAAGTAAATGAAAAAGAATTGTATAAAGGTTGTGGGTTGATTGGTGATATAGATGCTTTTTTATCACAATATAATTTCCAACGGGTTTTAACTAATATGACGTCCCACGGTTGGGGTGATGCTATATACATTATACCAAATTAGCATTTCCATCTATTACCACATTCAATACACGTTACAAAAGTAGTCATTGGTTCATCTGCTGAACGTGTCTGCATTTGATAATAAGTACATTTATTTGAAAAACATTTTCTACATTTAAATGTATCCGTAGCAGCTTCTATTTTTGTTTCATATTTGTTTTTATCACGTTTAATTTTTTCATTTATTAATTTTTCCCATTTTTCAGGATTAAATTCTTGATGAGTCATAAAAGCAACATTTTTTGCTAATATGGTGTTATTCTTCAATTTATCAATTATTACATCATCTAAGTTAATATATACTGTTTTTAACCGGTCTAAATATATTTGAACGAAAAACGGATTATCCCATTTTTTAACAACTTTACGATTAGTTGATTCATTGAGTGAATAATTAAATATTCCCTTTTCTAAATTTTTACTTTTTTTTTCATCGCCCAACTTTTGATTTATTTTTTTGCAAATATTGCTTCTGAAAATTTCGGGGTTTTCGATTTTTGTCATATTTTAATTTTTAAATATAATTGTATAATTATGTTTAAATAATAATCAATTTTTTTATTTATTATTATATTTGCCCTTTTTATTCTTATTCTTATTCTTATTCTTCCTCAGAATATTCTTCTTCACTCAATTCTGAACCGATTTCAAGTTCAGGTTGTTCTTCATTTTCATTATTTACATCCACATCATTATCATTCGTTTCACTCGTAGTATCAGTATCATAATCTTCATCATCATTATCACTGTCAACAACAAAACCGTCTTTCAAATAACCATCTTTGGTTTTCTTTTCAGGAGGTATATTATCTAATTCATCAATTTCTTCATCATCAATAATAGATGTTAATGCCAAACTTTCAAATCCTCCAAATAATTTTTCATATATTTTCTCCCATTGTTCTAAATTAATAGAAACATATTCTAATTTTCTATCTTTTGGATCAATTAATAATTGAGTTACTATGGCACAATTTCCAAAAAATAATGTATTGTCTATTGGTGGTGGAAAATCATATTTATTTTCCATATTGGCTTTCCCGTCGGTTTTTCCAAAAACGGAAACTATGTATTTCTTCATATCAAGTTTAACACTCCATTCTGTTCTTTTTTCAAAATCATTACTTTTTTTAAATCCACACTTTTTAAATAATTCTTCTTCTTTATAGTCTTTAATTTTTAACTCTTTTAATAGACCGGTTTTTTCAACAATTATAATTCCAATATTTTTTGCCATTGTATAATTATTTAATTTAATAATAGGTTTAAATAGTTATCACATATATAATTAAATAAAAATATATAAATAATCAAAAATGAACAAAAACAATAACAATAACATTAAGCAATATAAAATTTATATTAAAGAATATAATATTTCAAAAATTACTGATAAAATACTAGAAAAAATAGATGTACATTTCAATTGTATAAAAAATACAAAAGAATTGGTATCAAATCAAGGATTATATTCAATAAAAAACAATAAAATATTCAAAAAAAATATAATAGATATTCCTTTAAATTATATTTTTTTTGAAAATAAGACAGAACTAATTATTGATAAAAGTTATTTTGAATTTACAGAAATTATCTCTCATATTCCAATAAATCATATACTGATTGAAAAAACAATATTTTATTATTCTATTCAAAAAACAAATTGTGGAACATACAGAGGTGTGCAATTAGTAATTGAAGGGTTTTACGATACAATAAATGATAATAATAATAAGTATTTAAATTATATTATAACAGATTTTTATTTTTTAGCAAATGGGGAAATTGATGATTTTTTTATTAAAAAAGATATTAATGTGTTTTTATCTCTGTTAAACTAATATTATATATATTATATGTTATTTTGTACAATTCAAACAACAATTATATCAATTATTTTAATTTTTTTAGTTCATAATTTATTAACTTTTTTCAAATCCACATTAACAGTTCCGAAAGTAAAAGATATGTTAAATTCACCTTTAAAGGATTATGATGATATAATAAATTCAATAAATTCAATAAATTCAATAAATTCAATAAATTCAA
>Ga0114963_10003705_pt1 | contig 10473 bp, 10 predicted proteins | sample C_131016_EF_Meta_FD_87019 | JGI IMG/M metagenome (GOLD analysis project Ga0114963, IMG submission 87019) | Freshwater microbial communities from Lake Croche, Canada to study carbon cycling - C_131016_EF_MetaG | ecosystem: Environmental > Aquatic > Freshwater > Lake | place: Lake Croche, Canada...
GAAACCATCACGCTGGAAGTCCGCTGGGGATCACTGATGATCCCGTGGGGCATGCTGCTCGTCTGGGCCGCGCTCATATCGACTATCCGAGCCGGTGCCTGGGGCACTCGCTCGCGCATGGGAGCGTGGGCGATCCTCATCGGCTGGCTCGTGGCGACCATCACTTTCTCAGCCGAGAATGCCTCGGGTGCGTTGGTGATCACCAGCGGAGTGCGTGAGGCCGTCTACGTCATCGGCGGCGTCATTCTTGGTGCCTTCGCCGCGACATTGCCAGTGCACAAGGTCGTCATCGACCCGACCGCCCCCGTCAACTAGGGCACTTAAACCCGGGCCGCCTGCGCGCTGCGCTGCGGTTCATTGCTTACCATCAAGGGCTAGGGGCCTTCGCCCTTGGCGAGAGGGGCGATCGTGCAGTGCGTGCGGGAAGCGGCGTGAAGCCCCGCTACGTCCTCATCGCCGTTGGTGCACTTGTCCTCATCCTCCTGGCCATGGCCGTGTCCCGCTACGTCACCTCTGGTGACCATGCTCGTCCCGGTAGCACCGTGCAAGGCGTCGACATCGGTGGCATGACCCGCGAGGAAGCCGCCGCGGCCGTCGAGTCAGGACTCGCGAGCATGGCCACCAAGCGAATCCGGGTTCGTCTGCCCAACCACATCGCCACGATCAAGCCGGCCGAAGCCGGGCTCACGATTGATGCAGCCGCCTCCGTGGCACCAGCGTTCGGGCGAACCCTGAATCCGCTCGCACTTCTGGGTGGCGTCGCGGGTAGCAATGACTACCCGGCGGTGGTCAAAGTCGATGAGTCTTCTCTCGAAAAGCAGGTTGCGGGGATTGCGGACAACGTTGACACACCTGCAGTGGATGCATCAATCGACATCACCGGTACACGCGTCGCACTGACTCCTGCGCGCCCGGGCACTGCTGTGGATCGCAAATCAACGGCGGCGGCCATCGTGGCGGCACTTCTCAAACCGCGTACACCCGTCGATGCTGTGATCACAGAAAGTGCGCCAAGCATTAGTACTGCCGATGCCAAAGCAGTAGTGCGCACGGCAAGAGCTGCGATTGGGTCTCCCGTCAGCGTGACTGCTACGGATACATCAGGAAGATCGGTCACGGCCACGCTGGAGCCCAAGGATCTCGCCAAGGCATTGAACTACACCGTGGAGAACGGAACCTTTGTTCCGCAACTCGATGGCGCAGTACTGCATGACGCCATTGCCAAAGAACTCAAGGCAATAGAGACCCCCGGCAACGACGCGACTTTCCAGATTGTCAATGACGTGCCGCAGGTCGTTCCGTCAACCACGGGCAACGGTGTGTCCGACTCCGAACTTGCAGATGCGGTGCTCGCCGTGGTGAAGAACCCGCAGGTGAACCGACAGGTCACGGTGCAGATCACTACGCGTCCCCCGAGTGTCACAACGGAGCAGGCGGCGGCCCTCGGGATAACCGAGAAGTTGTCCAGCTTCACTCAGCGCTTCCCCTATGCGCCGTATCGGGTGCAGAACATTGGCGAGGCCGCCAAGCACGTCAACGGGACTCTCCTTCTGCCTGGCGAGACCTTCTCGATGAACGACACCATCGGTGAACGCACGATCAAACACGGCTACACAACTGGTTATGTGGTGGGGCCGGGGGGAATCTTCACCGAGGACCTTGGTGGCGGCGTGTCCACAGCGACAACCGCGACCTGGACTGCTGCGTTCTTCGCTGGAATGCAGCGTGTCTCCACAACGGCTCACTCGATCTATATCTCTCGCTACCGGGCGGGACTCGAGGCAACTGTGGCCTGGGGCAATTTCGACATGAAGTTCAAGAATGACACTCCAAACGGGGTTTACATCACCGCATCAATCACGCGCTCGTCGGTCACGGTGACCTTCTGGGGAACCAAGCAGTACGACGAGATCACGGCAGTGTCACACCCGCGCATGAACCTGGAGCCCTTTCCGACGTTGATCGACACCACACCCAAGTGCCATGCCCAGGGGGGTGAGCCAGGCTTTGTCATCACGGTCGACCGCGTCTTCTTCAAGGGTGGCGCAGAGGTCAAACGCGAGCCCATCACCACCTACTACAAGCCCGGTCCTGAAGTGAAGTGCGAAAAACCGTCGAAGGCCAATCTCGCGGCCGCTGCAGCCAATGGAGTGACGGTCATTGGGCCGACGTCGCCAGCTCTGGCGTCTTCAGAGCTCCCGAGCCCTTCAGTGTCACCCTCTCGACGGTAGAGCGAAAGATGCGGTCACCTCTGTAGTTGCTGGCCGTCTTTGCTGTCCGTGACCGTCCAGCCGAGTTCAGCGATGGCATCGCGCAGGCGATCGCTCTCAGCCCAGTCCTTGGCGGCACGAGCCGCGGCGCGCAGTTCCGCCAGTGCCGTGACCTCATCCGGGACCTCGATGCTTGTCTGGCGACCGATGTCTATCGCTAGATCCAAGCCCAGGACGCGATCGGCATGAAGGAAGAACTCCAGTCGCGCGCCGTCGGCGAGGTCAGGATCCTTCTCGACGTCACGCATGACCTGCAGGGCACGCGGCATGTCCAGATCGTCAGCGACAACGGTCTCAAAGCGGGCGCGGTAGTCGGCAGGCATAGGTGCTGACGGTGACGTCGCCCATTCCGCGACCCGAGCCCGCCAACGACGCAGCATGATGTCGGCTGCTTCGAGACCCTCCCACGTGAGATTGACCTGCTGCCGGTAGCGGTTCTGCAGAAAGGCAAGGCGCAAAGCAAGGGGATCGAGTCCACGCGCGGCGACATCAGACACGAGCACCACATTCCCCGACGACTTGCTCATCTTGCGGCCTTCGAACAACAGGTGTTCTCCGTGCACCCAGTGATGCACGACCTCGCGACCGGTCGCGCAGTTGCTTTGCGCGCGTTCGTCCTCGTGGTGCGGGAACCGCAGGTCGATGCCGCCGGTATGGATATCGATGGAGTCACCGAGCAGCGACAGGCTCATCGCGCTGCATTCGGTGTGCCAGCCGGGGAATCCGGCCCCCCAGGGGGTGTCCCAAACAAGTTGTGTGCGCTTCTCAGACGCTTTCTTCCACAGTGCCCAGTCGGCATGGAAGCGTTTGGCTGGATCGGCTTCGGTCATGCGGTGTCCTGGGCGCAGATCGGCAAGGCGGTTGCCGCTGAGTTCGCCGTACCCGGCGAAGGACTGGGCAGCGAAGTACACCGAGCCATCCGTTCCGACATAGGCGTGATCGGATTCCATGAGCTTGGCGATCAGGTCGATCATGAGCTCGATGGATTCACTGGCCCGCGGATAGTGGTCGGCGGGCCTGATGTTCAAGGTGTTGAGGTCCGTGTGGAAGCGAGCCTCGTAATAACGCGCCACGTCGAGTGCGGATCGACCCTCGGCGGCTGCCTGGAGGAGAACCTTGTCGTCGTCATCTTCCCCGCCCTGCCCCTCGTCAATCTGGGGCCCCAGGTCCGCTAGTCCGGTGTCGTCGGCCATGTGACCCACGTCGGTGATGTTCTGGACGAGGACGACGCGGTTGCCCTCAAGCTCGGCAACCCGGCGGATGAGGTCGGTCAGGAGGAACGTGCGCATGTTGCCCACGTGGGCGTCCCGGTACACGGTGGGGCCGCAGGCATAGATGGTGACGAGCCCGGCTCGGGCGGGGACGATGTCGACGACAGACTTCAGTCGCGTGTCATGGAGGCGCACAGCGCAAGACTAGGCGGGGATGTAGGTTGTGCTCGCTCAGCGCTGCTGGGTGCCAACCCCTCCGGCCGATGGCCGGGAACGACATGGAGGATCCGGTGACCTACGTCATCACCTTTCCCTGCGTAGACCTGAAGGACAAGGCCTGCATCGAAGAGTGCCCGGTGGATTGCATCTACGAGGGCGATCGCATGCTTTATATCCAGCCCGACGAGTGCGTCGACTGCGGTGCGTGCGAGCCGGTGTGCCCGGTCGAGGCGATCTTCTACGAGGATGACGTTCCGGGTGAATGGAAGGACTACACCGCGGCAAACGCGGAGTTCTTCGCCACGCTTGGGTCCCCCGGTGGTGCGGCGAAGCTTGGTGCGCAGGCTTACGATGCTGCACTTCTCGCATCAGTCCCGCCGCAGCAGCACGACCACTGACAACTGCCGCGTACGTCGTTGAATTCCCCTGCGTCTCGTCGTCGGGTGGCGGACAGCCTCCCGGACTTCCCTTGGGACGTGCTTGCTCCCTACGGTGACATCGCCCGCGCGCATCTGGGCGGCATCGTTGACGTTTCTGTCGGGACCCCGGTTGATCCCACGCCCGAGGTCATTCAGATAGCTCTTCGTGACGCCGCCAATTCACCCGGCTATCCCACAACGGTGGGACGTCCGGAACTTCGCGAAGCATCCCTGTCGTGGATGAGTCGAACGTTGGATGTCAACGAGCCAGACGTCGGCATCGTCCCGGCGATCGGCACGAAAGAAATGGTGGCGTGGCTACCGACTCTGCTGGGCCTACAGCCGGGCTCTCGCGTAGTCGTGCCGCGCATCGCGTATCCGACGTACGCGGTTGGCGCCTTGCTCGCGGGGTGTGAGGTGGTGGCCACCGATACACCCGAGGATGTCGACGACGCGGCCTTGGTTTGGTTGAACTCGCCGAGCAATCCCACGGGTGCGGTCCTGTCGGCTGAACGCATGGCGCAGGTCGTGACCTGGGCACGTCAACGCGGTGCGGTGGTGGCAAGCGACGAGTGCTACATCACTTTGGGCTGGCAGGAGCAGGCGACGTCGGTGCTGCATCCCCGGGTCAGTGGTGGACGCCTCGACGGGCTCCTGGCACTTCACTCGTTGTCCAAGCGTTCCAACTTCGCCGGATACCGGTACGGCTTCCTGGCCGGCGATCCGCAGATCGCGGCTGACGTTCTGGCGGTTCGCAAGCACGCCGGGATGATGGTCCCGCTGCCAATTCAGGCCGCAGCCATCGCGTGGCTTGCGGACGATGCGCACGCGCAGGCTCAGCGTTCGCGCTATTCCCGCCGCCGTGAGGTTCTTCGGACCGCCTTGACTGAACACGGCTTCCGGATTGATCACAGTCAGGCCGGTCTGTATCTCTGGGCCACCCGCGATGAGGACGCCTGGCAGACCGTCGGCTGGCTGGCGAAACGAGGCATCCTGGTGGCCCCGGGGACGTTCTACGGCGATGCCGGTGCGCTCCACGTGCGGGTGGCGCTGACGGCCACGGACGAGCGAATCGACCAGGTGCCAGAACGACTGTCCGCCTAACCCACGTCAGCGTGAGCGGGATCACGCCCACAGGCCGGGCACCCCGGTAATCGGCCTCCGCGCGGCCACTACGCTTGCGAAAGACCCATCCAGCCGGGAGGCCCAGTGTCCGACTACGCCCTTACCTATCCGGGCGGCGACCTGCCCCTTGCCGACGTTCCCGCCACGGTTGGTGAGAGCGGCCTCGACATCAACCCGCTACTCAAGACCACCGGTCGCGTCACCCTCGACCACGGATTCATGAATACCGCGTCGTGCACGTCGTCTATCACCTACATCGATGGTGACGCCGGCATCCTGCGGTACCGCGGCTACCCGATCGAACAGCTCGCCCAGCAGTCATCTTTCCTCGAGACCTCGTACCTGCTTATCTACGGCGAGCTTCCGTCAGCGACCGCGCTCGAAGAGTTCAAGACCCTCATTCGCAAGCACACGATGGTGCACGAAGACCTGCGTCGCTTCTTCTCCGGTTTCCCCAGCGATGCGCACCCGATGCCGGTTCTGTCGTCGGCAGTGTCCGCTCTCTCGACCTTCTATCAGGACTCGCTGGATCCGTTCGACCCCCAGCAGGTCGAGATTTCCACGATCCGTCTGCTCGCCAAGATGCCGACCATCGCGGCCTACGCCTACAAGAAGTCCATTGGTCAGCCGTACCTGTACCCCGACAACTCTCTGGGCTTCGTCGATAACTTCCTGCGCATGACGTTCGGCGTCCCGGCCGAGCCGTACGAGGTCAATCCGGTGCTGTCCAAGGCACTCAATCAACTGCTGCTGCTGCACGCTGATCACGAGCAGAACTGTTCAACGTCCACGGTGCGTCTCGTTGGCTCGTCACACGCCAACCTGTTCGCTTCGGTGTCAGCCGGCATCAACGCACTCTTCGGCCCACTGCATGGTGGTGCCAACCAGGCCGTCATGGAGATGCTCGAGCAGATCCACGCATCCGGTGGCGGCGTCAATACCTTCATCCGCCAGGTCAAGGATCGCGAGGATGGCATCAAGCTCATGGGCTTTGGTCACCGCGTGTACAAGAACTACGACCCTCGTGCGGCCATCGTCAAGCAGACCGCCCACGATGTCTTCAAGGCACTCAACGTCAGCGACCCGCTGCTCGACATCGCCCTGCGCCTCGAGGAGGTCGCGCTCGCCGATGACTTCTTCATCTCGCGCAAGCTCTACCCCAACGTCGACTTCTACACGGGCCTGATCTATAAGGCCATGGGCTTCCCGCCCAAGATGTTCACGGTGCTGTTCGCCCTGGGTCGACTGCCAGGCTGGATCGCTCAGTGGCGCGAAATGATCAGCGATCCGGACACCAAGATCGGCCGGCCGCGCCAGGTCTACATCGGTGCGGATATGCGCGATTACGTCTCGATTTCAGAACGCGCCTAATCGTCACACTCGACCGCGCACCCGCGTAGTGTTTGCAGGCGTGAGCACACCTTTTATCTCCCGCGTCGCGTCCGCCCCCATTTCTTGGGGAATCTGTGAAGTTCCCGGCTGGGGAGCGATGCTGCCCACCGATCGAGTCCTGGGGGAGATGAGCGGCTTGGGGCTGACGGCCACCGAGCTCGGGGCCCCCGGCTTTCTGCCCGAGGATCCGGACGATCTCAAGGCTGACCTGGGCGAGTTCGGGATGACCCTGCTGGGTGGCTTTACCCCGATCGTCTGCCACGACCCCGCGTTTCGTGACGAAACGATCCGCTCGGCCACCGCGACCGCCAAGCTCTTTCAGCGCGCAGGTGCCACCAAGTTCGTCAGCGCCGTCGTGGTCGATCCGAGTTGGTCCTTGCCGACCGCGCTCGATGCACAGCAGCAGCGCGCGATGGTCGAGATGCTCGACATCATCGACGACATCTGTACGGAGCACGGTTTGGAGCAAGTCCTGCACCCGCACGTCCAGACGCTTGTCGAGACCAAGGACGATGTCAACCGAGTGCTGGACACGTGCGATGTGCACTGGTGCCTTGATACCGGGCATTTGGCGATCGGTGGTGTCGACCCGGTGCAATTCGCGATCGACGCGTTTGAACGAGTGGGTCATGTGCACCTCAAGGACGTCAACCTGTCGATGGTCGCACCGGTGCTCGCACGCGAGACGACGCTCATGGCTGCGACCCAGGCTGGGCTGTTCACCCCACTGGGTCAGGGCAACGTGGACATCGCCGGTGTTGTGCGCGAGCTGGAGTCGCGTGGCTACCAGGGCTGGTACGTCATCGAACAGGACACCGCCATCACCGACGGGCTCCCGCCGGTGGGCGAGGGCCCCATTCATCAGGTCACCACGTCCCTCGACTATTTGCGTGACGTCGTCGCGCCGTCGCTCGCATGATCGAGCTGCTCACGGTGGGACGCATCAGCGTCGATCTCTACTCCCGTGAGCTCAACGCCGGCTTCGACGATCCGCAGACGTTTACAAAGTCGGTCGGAGGTAGTCCCACCAACGTGGCGGTCGCCGCCGCACGTCTGGGTCACACCGCAGCGGTCGCGACCAAGGTGGGAGCCGATCCGTTTGGCGCTTTCATTCGCGAGCGGCTTGACGGGTGGGGAGTCGACACGCGATTTGTGGGCACGCACCCGGAGGCGATGACACCTCTGGCGTTTGCGGCGCTCGATCCACCCGAGGATCCGCAAATCCTCTTCTACCGATGGCCTTACGCGCCAGACACCACTCTCGTGGCGGATGACGTTCCGCGCGATGTGGTCACCGATTGCAAGGTGTTGTGGATGTCGCTGGGGGCGCTGGCCGCAGGGACTACTGCACAGGCGGGACTCTCCTGGATGGCAGCCCGAGCTCGACGTCCGCACGTAGTTCTCGATCTCGACTATCGCCCGTCCATGTGGGCCAGCATCGAGGCTGCCCGCCACGTGGCGCAGCAGGCGCTCGAGCATTGCACGGTAGCGGTGGGCAACCGCCAGGAGTGCTTCATGGCCGTGGGTCACGAGGACCCCGATGCTGCAGCCGACGCGCTTCTTGATGCGGGCGTATCGCTGGCCATCGTCAAGATGGGCGCAGCCGGAGTACTGCTCGCCACGGCCGACGGACGCTGGCGGGTACCGCCCACGCCCATTGACGTGGTGTGCGGGCTTGGTGCGGGCGATGCTTTCGGTGGTGCTCTGGTCCATGGCCTCCTGCTGGAGTGGGATGTGCCTCGCATCGGCGAGTATGCGAACGCTGCGGGAGCCTTTGTTGCAGCACAATTGACCTGCGCTGACGCAATGCCGACGGTCAGTGATCTTGAAGCGTTGCTGGCCAGTGGTAGGGAGAGCGCATGAGCCTCAGTCGTTCCGCGTACGAGGACCTGCTCAAGGCCCGTGTGCGTAAGCCCAAAATGCTGGTCAAGGCGTTGCGCAATCGCGAGCGCAGAGGTCTGATCGGCCCCGATGGCAACCTGCTGATACTCGCGGCCGATCACACGGCGCGCGGAATGCTGGCTGCCGGTGGCGATCCGCTCGCGGTTGCCGATCGCTACACGCTGCTGGATCGACTCATGCGCGCGCTGGCGGTGCCGGGGGTCGACGGCGTGATGGCCAGCGCGGACATCCTGGAAGAACTCGCCTTCCTTGGTGCACTCAACGAGAAGATCGCAATCGGCACGATGAACCGCGGCGGAATCATCGGTGCGCGCTGGGAGCTCGACGATCGACTCACGTCGTACGACCCCCAGCACATCGAGGACAATGGTCTCGACGGCGGCAAGTTGCTTCTGCGCATCTAGGACACCGATCCGGGCGTGGCCGGCACCATCGAGATGGCCGCGGCCCTGACCACCGATCTTGCCGACCGCAAACTCATGTGCATGATCGAGCCGTTGCCATACGTGAAGGACGAGCAGGGCGTGGCCAAGCTTGATACGTCTCTGGAGCGACTGGTCAAGGTTGTTGCGATTGCGTCAGGACTGGGCGCCTGTTCTGCGTATACATGGTTGAAGATCCCGGCGGTTGATGAGATGTCGGTCGTGGCCGGAGCTACGACCATGCCCATTCTCATGCTGGGTGGTGATCCCGGTGCCAATGCTCCGGCGGTCTTCGATCGCATGAGCAAGGCCATGGACGAACCCAATGTGCGCGGACTTGTGTCCGGTCGCACCCTGCTCTACCCGCACGAGCGCTCTGTTGAGGATGTCGTGGCGATGGCGGCTCTCATGGTGCACGGCGACGTCGCATCCCGACCTGCCGCAGTGGATGAAGCCTCGTGAGCTGGTACCGGCCGGCGGGTTCACTTGCCGCTCAGGGTGCGGACGTTCTCATTACCCCGCAGGTTGCCGCATGGGAGTACAGCGGGTTGCGGGTGTATTCCCTCGACGGGTCGCCGATCACCCTCACCTTGATCGAGGAAGAGGCGGTCATCGTTCCGTTGTCGGCTCGCAGTGTCGTGGTCGAGCTCGACGGCACCTCCTTTACCCTCCTGGGCCGAGACGGCGTCTTCGCTGCTGTGAGCGATTGGCTCTACATCCCGCGTGACTCCCGCATCTCGATCCAAGGCGGCTCCGGTGAGGTTGCCGTATGCACGGCCCGCGCGCGCGCCAAGCTTGAGCCGGTGTACACCGCGGCCGCTGATGTGCCGGTGGAAGTGCGCGGAGCCGGGCAAGCCTCACGACAGGTCACCAACATCGCCACTCCGGATTCCTTCCTCGGGGCGGATCGCATCAACGTGTGCGAAGTGATCACGCCCGGCGGGAATTGGTCATCGTGGCCGCCGCACCGGCACGATGGGATTGGTGATTGCCCCTTCACCAACGAAGAGATCTATTACTTCCGCATGGGCCGGGTGGATTCCGCCCATGGAGCCAAGGCGGCGCACGGACTGTTCCACGTCTACACGGTTGACGAGAGCGTCGACGAGACCGTGACGATCCGCGATGGTGATGTCTATCTCGTGCCGCAGGGGTATCACGGCCCCACGGTGGCCCCACCGGAATACCCGATGTACTTCCTCAATGTGCTCGCCGGGCCGGGCGAGTCACGCACCATGGCGTTCTGCGACGACCCTGATCATCATTGGATTCGCGAGTCATGGGCGCAGCAGTCACCCGACCCTCGTTTGCCGTGGACCACCGCGGCCGGCCGCACCCCGCAGTCCAGAATCACCATTGGAGGTTCGCTATGAACGTAGGCATTGCCGTTCTGGGCTTGGGATGGATGGGTCAGGCGCACAGTCGTTCGGCGCTGCGTATCCCGTCGCTCTTCCCTGATCGCAAGGTCACACCATCTCTTGTGGTCTGCGCCGACACCGAGGCCGATCGACGC
>Ga0114963_10003706_pt1 | contig 10472 bp, 10 predicted proteins | sample C_131016_EF_Meta_FD_87019 | JGI IMG/M metagenome (GOLD analysis project Ga0114963, IMG submission 87019) | Freshwater microbial communities from Lake Croche, Canada to study carbon cycling - C_131016_EF_MetaG | ecosystem: Environmental > Aquatic > Freshwater > Lake | place: Lake Croche, Canada...
CCTGGCGAAACAGGTACGGAGTTCACGCTGATTCAGCCGCTCGTACCAACGAGCCGACCGAACATGATCGCTTGGGTTGCCGCACGAAACGACGGTGCCTCGTACGGTCAAGTCGTGAGCTACCGCTTCCCGAAGGACACCTCGGTCTTTGGCCCAAGTCAGGTCGGCGCCCGCATCGATGCGGACCCAATCATCTCGGCGCAGACAACGCTCTGGGATCAGTCGGGTTCAACGGTCACACGCGGGAACCTTATTGTGACGCCGATCGGCGGAACGATTGTCTATCTGCAGCCGGTCTACCTGCAATCCACCGCAAGCTCATTCCCAGAATTCCAGAAGATCGTCGCTGCAACTTCGACCAAGGTGGTCTGGGGAAACACGCTCTCTGAGGCACTAAATCTTCTTGTTGGTGGTGGCGTGATTGATCCAGGAGGCGGAACGAACCCAACCGACATTGCGGGACTCGTCACAAAGGCATCGACACTCTTTGCTCAAGCACAGAGCGCGCTGAAGGCTGGCGACTTCGCAACGTACGGTGTGCGCATCAGTGAGCTGCAGGTGGTACTGAAGGAGCTTTCGGCTCTCACGGAGAACAGCGCGCCGTAGCGGCGAACACATGAACACGGTGTCGCGGCCAGGCCTCTTGCAACTCGCGGGACGTGAAGCGCCAGCGCTCTATGTGATCGGCCTGCTCTTTAGCGTGGTCGGGGTGAGTGCCCTTGTGGCGGGAATCGCTGGGGCAGGAGTTGGTCTCGCAATCTTCGCCCTCGTCGTGATTGGCGTAGGGGGTATTGCGCTTTCAGGTGCTTCGGCCCTACAACGCCGTGTCGACACCCCTGTTGCAGGCTGGCGCGGACCAGGTCCGCTCGCGATCTTCTGGACGACGATCCCGTGGGCCCTTCTTGCACAGCTACTGGTCGCCGCACTGCTCACCGCCGTTGGCGCCGCAGCCACCCTCAGCACGCCGCTCGGGACACTCGCCCTCGCGGCTGCATCGAACCTCGCAACGATTCTCATCATCGGCCTTGTGGTGATTGGGACCGGTGCCGTTCACTGGCGGGATCTTCTTGTTGCGACACCAGCTGCATCTCCGAGCACGCTGCCGACACCCGATCGTCGCGGCGGACTTGTCGGCGATCTCTTCTGGGGCGCTGCACTTGCTCTTCCGATCCTGAGTGCCGCCGGCCTCTTCGCGGCGCTCGTGATGAGTGCCACCGGCGTACAGGCTCCCGTTGTCTTGCCACCATCAGTCAATCCCGTGGACCTGGCCGCGAATGCCCTTACCGCCGGGCTGATTGCGCCGATCGGTGAGGAGCTTCTCTACCGCGGTGTCATCGCACAGGCCTGGGCACGTCAATCATCTGCACGCCGAGCGATCCTCTTCTCTGCGATCGTCTTCGCCTTCGCGCACACACTCACCGTTGGGGGAACATCGGTCGGCGACGCTGCAAGCGTTGCGGCCGTGGCCCTTCTGGTGCGGCTGCCACTCGGCATCGCTCTCGGGTGGCTGTGGGTTCGGCGCCGCTCGCTTGTTGCGACGATTGCGCTGCACGCCACGTACAACCTCGCCATCGTCGCGCTCTCGTAGCGGCACCAACGACTACGCGCCCAGTACGTGGCGCGCGAGAGGATGTGCTCGCCTTCGGTAGGGCGGCGGGAAAACGGCGGGCTCGCCTCCCTGCCGGGGGTGCCAACCTCGGCCGTTTCTCTACGCCGCGGAGGTCTCATGAACCTCGCCATGGCAGCAGCCGTACCGGGCGAAACAAGTGCCGAGCAGCACGTTCGTGACCAGCGCTTCATCGATGCGCTCAGCACGTTGCTTGATCACCGCGGCTCGTCACACACCGCGCGCGAACTTGTGGAGCTGATCGAGGGTCCCGAGGGGCTCATGCAGGCGAACCCCAGCGGTAGGTTGTTGCAAGCGGGCGTGCCGCAGCACACCGTTGAGCTCGTCACCCGCACGATCAGTGCCGCTCACGAACTCACAGCCTGGTGGCCGCAAGAGCGACGGCGTGTTCAGGCGCCGGCCGATCTCGCCGCGATTGCCCAGCCACTCTTCGGCAGGTCGACGCAGGAGCAGTTACACATCGCCATCGTTGATGGGCGCAATGGGCTGCTCCATCTGCGTCATGTCTATACGGGCACGGCAACCGGTACGAGCGTTCGTATCGGCGAACTGCTGCGGCCCGTCCTTGAGGCGCGCGGTGTCGGGTTCGCCGCAGTTCATAACCATCCGAGCGGCGACCCAGAGCCCTCCGACGAAGACCTGCGGCTAACCAGCGAGCTTCTCGCCGCCGCCCGACTACTCGACGTTGAGTTCCTCGACCACCTCGTGATTGGGCATGGTCGCTGGGTGAGCATTCGCTCGAAGCAACCCACGATCTGGGGCGGTGAGGCGCAATAAGGGGGAGGGGAGGGGTGCGCGGGGTGGGTGCTACCATCGCGCCATGCTTGACCGAATCTATAACCTCTTCTCCCGCGATATCGGCATTGACCTAGGCACGGCCAACACGCTCGTCCACGTATCTGGCAAGGGTGTCGTCATTAGTGAGCCTTCGGTGGTCGCCGTTGAAGCGAAATCCCGCAAGGTAATTGCCATTGGGGCTGAGGCGAAGCGCATGCTTGGGCGCACGCCCGCCAACATTGTGGCCATTCGACCGCTGCGTGATGGTGTCATCTCTGACGCTGCGGTAACCGAGCAGATGATTAGCTACTACGTGCGCAAGGTGCATCAAGGCGGTTGGCTCTCAGCACGACCGCGGATGATCATCGGCATCCCTTCAGGTGTAACCGAGGTTGAGAAGCGTGCTGTGCGCGACGCTGCCATTCGGGCTGGTGCACGCTGGGTCCGCCTTGTGGAGGAGCCGATGGCTGCAGCGATCGGCGCCGGCCTTGCGGTCGGCGAACCGAACGGCAGCATGATCGTCGACATTGGCGGCGGTACCAGCGAGGTTGCTGTGACCAGCCTTGGCGGCATCGTTACGGCGCGGAGCATCCGCATTGCGGGTGACGAAATGGATGAGAACATCGTTGCCTATGCCCGACGCCAATACAACCTGCTTCTCGGCGAGCGCACCGCTGAAGATATCAAGATGGCCATCGGATCCGCACACTCTGGCGAGTGGGATTCCCAGCGAATCACCTTCCGTGGGCGCGATCTGCTCACTGGCCTGCCACGTGCGGTCGAGGTCGCAGCGCCGCAGGTGCGCGAGGCCCTTGAGCCATCAATCATCGAAATTGTCAACGCTGTGCGCGACACCATTGAGGAGACACCACCAGAGCTCGTCGCCGACATCATGGACCAGGGGATTGTTCTCGCTGGCGGCGGTGCACTGCTGCTGGGCATGGACGTGCGCCTTGCCGCTGAAACAAAGATGCCGGTGCGTATTGCCGATGATCCGCTCACCTGCGTTGTGCGCGGCACGGGCATCATCCTTGAAGAGGTTGAGGCGCTCGAGAAGATGCTCGTCCCTGAGACCTACCAGCGCCCACTCCGCTAAGGACATGCTCCCTCCAGACCGTGGTGGGCGATATTCACGGGCAGGCCTTACCGCGATTGGCGTCGTTCTCGCCGTTAACGGTCTCCTCTTTCTACTCTCGGGCAGCGCCCCCGTGATCGCCGTGCAAGGCGCACTGGGTCAGATCGCTCGTTCCGGAACAGAGCCGATTGCCGCGGCTGGTCGGGGGATCGCTTCAGTCCGCGATCTCTTTGTCGAAATTCGTAGCCTGCAGCAACGGCTATCCGCTGTTCTCAATGAGCGCGATCTACTCGCCGCTGAGGCGGCGCGACTTGCCAGCCTCGAACGGGAAGTGGCAGAGCTGCAGGCAACGCTTGACCTGCGCGCCACCACCTCATTTACGACCGTAGCCGCCCAGGTTGTGGCCCGTGATTTTGCAATCGATCGTCGGTACGTGATTCTTGATGTGGGGAGCGCTGATGGCGTAAAGGTGGGTGATGTTGTGATTGGCGCCGGCGCCTCTCTTGCCGGGCGTGTCGTGCAGGTCTCCGATCAGAGCTGCCAGGTGCGCCTTCTCACCGACCCAGAGTTCTCGGTTACCTCTGAGGTCGCCTCGACCGGTGCCATCGGGCAGGTGCGCGGCCGTGCGGCAAACCCCCTCGCATTTGATGATGTTGATGCACTCCGGCAGGTGCTCGTTGGGGCCGAAGTCACAACCTCTGGGATTGAACTCAGTCCAACGCTGCGATCGGCCTTCCCGCGCGGGCTCGCAGTGGGGCGGGTTGTCGCCGTGAATACCATCGCCACCGCTGTCTTGCAGAGTGCAGATGTTGAGCCAACACTCAATCTAGATTCGGTGCGAACGCTCCTGGTGATCCTTAATTACCGCGGCGGCCTACCAGATCCGAGCGTCGCGCCATAGCGGAGCGCTTTGCAATCTTCTTCTTGTAGGCGTCAATCACTCGCTTTGCCGGGCCATCTGCAACGATTTGACCACCCTCAAGCTCAATGGCACGTGTGCAGAATGTCGCTGCGGAGTCCAGGTCGTGAGTCACAAAGACAATGGCGCGCGCCCGTTTCATCAACTCCATAATGCGACCGCGCGATTTCTCAATGAATGCCGCGTCGCCAGTGGAGAGCACCTCATCGAGGAGCAGCACATCTGGCTCGACTGAAGTCGCTACGCTGAAGCCGAGTCGGGCGCGCATTCCAGAGCTGTAGGTGCGCACTTCAGCCTCAGCGAATTCGCCGAGTCCAGCGAACTCAAGAATTGCCGGAAGGCGCTGCAGCATCTCGTTGTGCGGCACCCCGAGGAACTCTCCGACAAGGAGCGTGTTCTCGCGCGCGTTCAACTCTGGATCGAATCCAGCGCCAAGCTGCAAGAGGGTCGCAATCTTGCCGCGCACCTCGACCTTGCCCGCCGTCGGCTCAAGGATGCCTGCGAGCACCTGCAGCATGGTGCTCTTCCCTGCCCCGTTCGGACCGATCACCGCAACAGACTCACCAGAGTCCACGCGAAAATCTACGTCGCGAAGCGCCCAGAACTTGCCACTCTTAGAGTGTCGTCTGTCGCGAAGCACCGTGTCGCGCAGCTTGCGCTTCTTGCTCAGGCGAAGGTCGTATTGCACCCCAAGCCCTGAGAGCAAGATCGGTGGCGGTGCTGGCGGCGTTCGCGAAACCTTGCGCTGGGCCATCTAGAGCACCTTCACAAAGAGGGGCGAGACCCGTCGGAAGAAGTAGATCGCGAGCAAGATCGCCGGGATTGCGGCGAGGGCGAGGATCGCGAGTGGCCCCCACTCTGGCGAGCGACCGTAGTAGAGGGCATCACGGTACCCAGCAAAGATCCAGGTGAATGGGTTTGCGTTCACGAAGAGGCCAAACCAGGGGTGGCGGTCGGCAATACCGCGCAGCGTTTCAATTGAGTAGAGCGCTGGCGAAAGGTAGAACCAGACGCGCAGGCCATGTGGAATGAAATTCGCGATGTCGCGGAAGAAGACAGCGAGCGCGCTCAGTGTGATCACCACTGGGATTGTCCAGAGAAACTGCACCAGAGCGACGGGCACAACGGCGAGCGCCCACGGTGTTAGGCGGTCTGGATAGAGCAGGTAGAGCGCACCAAGGGGCACAAGGGCGAAGAGGAAACTGCCGACACTGGCAAGCACCGAAGAAATCGGCAGAACAATATGTGGGAAGGCAATCTGACGCAGCACCTGCTCGCGACCCCGCACTGCGGTTGTTGCGGTGGTCAGCGCGGCGGTGAACCACTTCCACGGCAAGATCGCCGCCCCGAGAAAGAGCAGAATGGCGGGCTGGCTGCGATTAAAGATGACGTTTACGAGTAGGAAGTAGACGAAGAGCTGCAGGGCGGGGTCGAGGAACCACCAGACGTTTCCGAGCAGGGAGTTAGACCCCTTATTTCGGACCTCCGAAACGGTCAGGTACCAGACGAGCCGGCGGCGCTCAACGAGGGAGGCGAGGCTCTCCAGGATGGTGCCGATACTCCCGCGGCGCGGCCTGCCGACGGTCAGTTCCGTGCTGTGGGTCGTCATGAGAGGGCGAGAATAACACCCGTCCCCCCTATACTGCCCCTAACTAGGCCCCCATTGAAGGAGGAGCACTGAGCATGAACCCGATCGCACGACTCCGCGCTCGAGTAGCCGCCCGTTTTCGGGCAGCCGATAAAACGGCGCTGACCAACCTCTCATTCGTCGTTGCGATCGCGCTTGCCGCGATCCTCCTGGTCGGTGTTGCAGGGTTCTCTGTCTACGACAGCACCTGGGCCCCCGCCGTCGAGGTGAATAACGCTGGTATTAACAAGGCCGAAGCGAAGGCTCGCGCCGAAGTCACAGCCTTTGAGATCGCCCTCCAAGGCTCACGTATCCGCGCTCGCGTTGCCGCTGGAACAATGACGAACGCCGCCGGCGACACCGCCCTAAAAGCGCTGAACGATCAGGCGCAGGCAATTAGTAATCAGGTCACAACCGACATGGTCGACACGCTCCTCATTCGTGACCTCGCCGCCGCAAATGGCGTCACCGCGGATCCAGCAGTGATCGCTACCGAATGGGCGAAAGAGACCACCCTTCCCGAACTACGACTCTTCCGCCGCATCAGCATCGACGCGGCCAAGGATCCGAAGACAAAGAAGCCGACCGCCGCGACACGAGCCGCAGCGAAGGCGAAGGCCGAGGCAATCCTCGCCGAGATCACCGCAGGTGGTGACTTTGCGGTAATCGCAAAGCGCGATTCTACTGACTCCTTTGCCGAACTCGGCGGGCTCGTTGGCTGGAGCACTCTGGCCGAAGACCCAACGGACGACCCCGCCTACACCGCAGCTTGGGCGCTCACGCCATCTGTCGATGGGTCAACCCAGCCGCTCACCGCCGTCATTGCCGAGAGCGAAAACCAGTTCGTCATCTTCCGCCTCGAGAATTCGCAGGCCGCAAAGCTCGACCCAGACTTTGAGAAGCAGGTGGGCGACGCGGGAATTGATCGTGGCCTGTACGAACGCATGTCAGCCGAGCGGGCGTTGCAGACTGCCCTCAGCGAAAAGATCACCGCGCAGCTTCTCGTTGGACCAGTTGAGCAGCGCGAAGTGAGCTACGTCGCCGCCACCGTCCCAGCGAAAGATGAGGAGCAAATTCAGGTCAGCCACATTCTCTTTAGTCCGAATGACAAACCGAACCAGGTCAACAACGTCGACCCAACAGATCCAGCCTGGGCCGCCGCAGAGAAGGATGCGAACGAAGCACTCGCCCGCCTCAAGGCTGGGGCAAGCTTCGCGGAGGAGGCAAAAGCGAGTGACGACTCATCGTCTGCGAAGGACGGGGGGCTACTCGCGTGGGCTCCAAAGGGGACCTACGTGCCAGAGTTTGAGGCGGCGATCTGGGCTAACGGAGTGCAGCACAATGACCTGCTCGGCCCAATCAAAACGCAGTTTGGTTATCACGTGATCAAGTTTGATGCCCGCCGCCCCTCCCTGAAGGATCGGCTCGATGAACTCGCTAAAGCACTTGCCGCCGATGGCGTCGACTTCACCGAGGCGGCCACGACCGCCACGAATACAATCGAAGAGCTCAATTTCGCGAGCCCAGGATTTGTGCCGCGGTATACCGTCAACCCGGAGCTTGGCACCGTGGTTTGGGGTCTCAAGGCCGGTGGCACCAGCGCGGTCGTCGAGAGCTCAAAGAGGTACTTGATCGTGCACGTCAACGGCATCGAGACACGTGAGCTGACGCCGGAACAAATCACCGGCATCACGGCGAGCGGCTTCTCAATCTGGCTCGACCGATACCGCTCCGCGGCGCGCGTAGCAATCGATGGATCCGTGGTGCAGGAGGCTGGGGCTTCGCCAACTCCGTGACCGCACACGCACTCAGCGGATCACTCGATGCGCTCATCGCGGCGGCACGGCGCACTGACCCAAGCCTGAATCCGGCGAACGGCATCACCATCGTTGCCCTCAGTCAGTGTGGCGCGGTCGCGATCGACACTGGTCGACCACTGATTCTGCTGATCGATTCAGCGGTAGAAACTGGGCAGCTGCCAGGTCGTATGGGCACGGGCTGGGCGCTCATCTCGCGCCTCTACGGCAACGAGCGCAGCGTGACGCAACTCCCAAGTGGCACCCTCACGACCATCGCCTCGTGCACATCGGGTGGCGTGGGCGACGACGAGGCCATATACGTTGCGGGGCTTGCACCGCTCGACACTCTCGCCTCGCCGTGGACCATGCCGTGGCTGAGCGCGCGGTTGCGGGCTCCCGATGGCTGCCCCTGGGATCGTGAACAGACCCACGCCTCTCTCGCGAAGCACCTCATTGAGGAGGCCTGGGAGCTTCATGACGCAATCACTGCACTCGCATCGGCAAGTGAGGCTGAGCGCCCGCGGGCAACGGCCGACCTCGCCGAGGAGCTCGGCGACGTTCTCCTGCAGGTAGTGCTGCACACCCAGATCGCGCAGGAGCGCGGCGACTTTGATCTTGCCGATGTGCAAGATGGGCTGGTGCGCAAGATCGTGCGTCGGCACCCACACGTCTTTGGCGACGCGAGTGCCACGACCACGCGTGACGTGCAGCGGAACTGGGAGGCGATCAAGGCGGGTGAGCGCGCCGCCGCCGGTGAATCCGAGAAGCCGAAGGGTGCCCTCGATGGGGTGAGCCGCGGGCTCCCCGCACTCTCGGCGAGCCGCGAGTTGCAAGATCGAGCCAGCGCTGTTGGATACGATTGGCCGACGCTCGACGGGGTCCGCGCGAAAATTGCTGAAGAGTTGGCCGAGCTCGACGAGGCGCTCGCTGAGGCCGGGAACCCTGATCAAATCACCAGCACGCCAGCACGAAGCGAGGGCGCCCTGGCGCACGCGCAAGAGGAGCTCGGTGACGTGCTTGCTGTGATCGTGAACCTCGGTCGCCGAAGTGGCATTGATGCCGAGGCGGCACTCCGTGGGGCCAACGATAAGTTCCGACGACGCTTCGCTGAAGTCGAGCGTCGGGCCGCCACTCGCGGAATCTTGCTAAAAGATGCAGACTTCACCACATTAGATGCGCTCTGGGATGAGGCGAAGGCCGCCGAGCGCGAAGCGAAAGGGTAGGGGGCACCATGAGTAAGGTACGAGCCGACGGGCGCGCCGTAGATCAACTTCGCGACCTGAAGATTGAACTAGGTGTTCAGAAGTGGGCAGAGGGTTCAGCGATCATCTCTGTCGGCAACACCGTCGTGATCTGCTCCGCCTCCATCGAGGAGCGCGTGCCGCCACACCTTCGCGGTAAGGGGACTGGCTGGGTGACCGCCGAATACAGCATGCTGCCACGCGCTACGAACACCCGCTCCGATCGCGAGGCGGTTCGCGGCAAGCTTGGCGGTCGCACCCATGAGATCCAACGCTTGATTGGCCGCGCCCTTCGTCAGTCGGTGGATCTGACCAAACTTGGCGAGCGCTCAATTCTTATCGATTGCGACGTGCTCGTTGCCGACGGCGGCACCCGTTGCGCCAGCATCACAGGTGGCTGGATCGCTCTAGCCCTCGCAATGCGCGCCAAGAAGCTTGAGGCGCACCTAGTGCGCAACGTTGCCGCGGTTTCGGTCGGCATCGTCGACGGTCAGGCCGTCCTCGACCTGCCGTACGAAGAGGACAGCCGTGCCGATGTTGACCTGAATGTGGTTGCCACCGATGCCGGTCACTACGTTGAACTACAGGGGACTGCGGAACAGGATCCCTTCCACCGCACCGCTCTCGACGAGATGTTGAGGCTTGCCGACGCCGGGATCGCCGACCTCATCAAGTTCCAGCGCGCCACCCTCGCCGGCGCGTGATCGTGCCGCGACGGCGGCTGCTCGTTGCCACCGGCTCTGCCCATAAGCTGATTGAACTGCAACGTCTCTTCGGCGATCTGCCGATCGATCTAGTGACTCTGCGCGATCTGGGCATCACCGATGAAGCTCCCGAAGACGGTGCGACATTCGAAGAGAACGCGCTGCAGAAGGCCCGCTGGTATGCAGAAGCATCAGGGGAGTGGACACTCGCCGATGACTCTGGCCTCGAGGTCGCGGCGCTGAACGGCGCACCAGGTGTGTATACGCGTCGCTACGCGGGACCGAATGCGACCGACGTTGAGAACCACGAGAAGCTTCTCGCCACTATGCGCGGAATCGCCGATCGAGCGGCGCGATTTGTCTGCACGATGGCGCTCATCGATGTAGCAGGCGACTCAGAGCGCATCTTTCGGGGAGAGTGCCCCGGTCATCTCACCGAAGCGCCACGGGGCGAATTCGGCTTTGGATACGACCCGATCTTTGAGGTTGAGGGCCGAACGATGGCCGAGCGTGCACCCGCAGAGAAGGATGCCCTCAGTCATCGTGGACGTGCCGCCGCCCTTGTTGCCGCGGCGCTGAGGAGTGAACTAGCGCGCTAAGGCGTTGACTCCGGCGGCGTTGACTCGGTGGAGGGCGGCTCGGTGCTCTCTGGTGGTGAGGTTGGATCCGGTGTCGCTGTGTAGCGCGGCACGGCGAGCCCTGC
>Ga0114963_10003713_pt1 | contig 10458 bp, 10 predicted proteins | sample C_131016_EF_Meta_FD_87019 | JGI IMG/M metagenome (GOLD analysis project Ga0114963, IMG submission 87019) | Freshwater microbial communities from Lake Croche, Canada to study carbon cycling - C_131016_EF_MetaG | ecosystem: Environmental > Aquatic > Freshwater > Lake | place: Lake Croche, Canada...
AGTCTGTTTTATATTGGTAGTGCAGAGATCGCTGGTGGAATCTGGACATGTGTCGGCGGATTTAACGATTGCTCGGTGGCTGAGGTCCAGTTTTCTCATGAGGCGCTTGTAAAAGTCATCGGTTCGTCCGTTACTTGACAGAAGACACTACAATCACAGCGTCTTTTTCCACTAGATAAAATTAAATAATGGCGCAAATAACCTTCGTCATGAGTCACTCGTTTATACGTTCCACTATAGTTCAAAACAATATGTATAGATGGTAAATCAACTTCCGACGATTTTACAATACATTTTCGATGACTTGAAAATACTTGGGTAGCTTTCCTTTTTGTCAGAACCCTTGTAAAATTCTTGGGGTTGAATTTCGCCCGATTATTACATCCAAACCAATAATTTGGCAGACTGAGTACAGAAATCGTAGGATCAAAAAGTCGGAAATTATTCACGGGATAAATGTATTCGTCAAGATCCGTCAGCCCTAAATACTCGGGGCTGAATTTCCAGAGTGTATGACATTGTTGAATACACTGTCCAACACGAGCACGTGTAGCTTCACTATAAAAAAAAGGGAAATTCGCATTATAAACAAACAATTCGCCAGCATATTTTTGAAAAAGTTCCGTGTAATTCGTGGCATCAAAATTATTATCATATATGAAAAAATGTTCAAATCCCAACTTCTTGTGCCAGTCAATCCAAGATTCAATCAGAAGAACTTCGTTCAATTGGATAGTAGTCAGACATTTTTTATGAATAAATGATAATTCGGCAGGGCCAATTTTTATAGGGCACTCTTTACCCTGAATAGTTACTGTTATTTCAGATACGTCGTGTGGAAAATTTCGCACAATATAAATTTCAGGAAGTTGATATTTAAATATATCATCTTGAAATTCGGGCGTCCACGTGACTGGATGTTCCATAAACACTTCACGGCGCACCTGTATGTTTTCTAACAGATGTTCCGTACATCCTGTTTTCACCTGTAGAGAATTTAAATCAATCCCGTAATTTTCTTTTACGAAGCATGAATTATTACAGAGCAAAACGAGAGAATCATATTTATTAGATCTAAAAATATCAATTATAATATATTGATTTGATATTTTTAGAGAATTGAAAGTAAGTATATTAGTCATTTTTTAAACATTATATTATTTTTGTAATATTTTTCCACAAGCAATAACAATCATATCAATCTGATTGGAAAAGTCAGTATACGAGGGCATATGAAAGTCAATGTAGTACCTCTCCTTCAGGCGTAACTTGAGGTCCTTTGACATCGCCATCCATTCATTCGGTTTACTGCGACAGAGTCTGTTGAATTCGGCGGTAAATGGTAGAAGCCCTATCCGCCTAGGATCCCATGCCTTCACATGTCGGTATAATTCTAGTTGATCGGTAGCCCATCCAATGTAGGGCCGACCAGGTTCGACAGGTCGAAGCCCATCTGACTTGTGTGCTTGGGACCATTCTGTCAGTCTGTTACGAATATCCTGTTCACAGGTTATTCCGAACATCTCTCCCCAGACTTTGGGAATAGCTCCAACATAGCACATATAGATTTGTTTGGCCTCGTCGTCAATACCCCTGAGAGAGACAAACTGATTTTCTTCAAACTGCTTAAACCCATTTACGAACCAGTCTCCCTGTAAAGGAATCATATCCATATCACTTATCATAACGGCGCCGTCGGTTTCTAGGAGCGCCGGATAAAAGAGCCGAATACACTGAGCCTGTGTAGCCGTGGGCCAGCCGGCGATAGGTTTGAACCATCTTACGGCGGGATCACCGTGAAGGCCATTAGGTAATATTTCACCTACATAAACCATGATACATGGAAGTTTTGCTACTTCCAGCCAAGCCCTTTTCACGCTGGGCCAAAACTCCAGGTACTGTGTTTTCTCATTACATGCTACAAGGACACAGGATAGTTTCATTTGTAGTAGTATTTACTTATTAGTTTAGGTAATACGTGAAAAAAATAATATTTATTTTGAAATGATAGATTATGGATTCTTCTGAAATCATTAGTGGTGAAAAGATACAGGAATTATGTGATATATACTGTGGAACTGGCGCGGATTTTCAGCGCAATCCCAGAATTTCTAAACAGCTTCAAAAACAGATTCTCATTGAAAATATAAATGAGTCGTGGAATAACCCACCTTTAATATTTTGCTATTCGCACAGTGTTATATCTTTTATGAATAAACTACATTTTGTTACGAACCAATTTGTTTTCGTCACACATAATGAAGATACGAATATTGATTCGGATTACATAAAAATATTGGAGTCCCCCCTTTTACAAAAATGGTTCGCTCAAAATCCAATGATTCAGCATCCCAAACTTTTATTCATTCCGATTGGAATTGCGAATTCAATGTGGACTCACGGAGATATTAAGATGGTAGGAGATACTTCAGAATACGTTATCCCATTTAAAAAAACGAAGAATTTTTATTTCTATTTTTCTACAGGTACGAACTGGGAAGCCAGGGAATCATGTAAGCAGGCTCTAGAATCAAAGGGGCTTTTATTCGGTAAAGAGCAACAGTATCACAAATATTTAATGACACTTTCATCTCATAAATTCGCAATTTGTCCAGAAGGAAATGGTATTGATTGTCACCGAACTTGGGAATGTTATTATCTGGGAGTAATTCCAATTCTGCTAGAATCCGAATTTACGCAGATTCTTCAAAAATATCTTCCGTGTATTGTATTAAAATCATGGGAAGATTTTAATCCCATACAATCTTTGGCAGAGCATGAATCCCTTTCAAAACAACTCGCAGAATCGTGGCAGTACTTGAAATTCTCATATTATAGAGAACAAATTCAAGATGCGTTAAATAGCATAAATACTTGTTTATAAAATGAATAGATATGAATATCGTATATGCTTTTATTGGCCCCTTACCACTCTATTCGGTAGACACTGTTTTTCAAACACGGCTATTTTTTGATGGACCTATCTATTTTATCATTTCTGATTACCACAGTCCCCTTATAAAAAAATTAGAAGACTATAATGTAACTATTGTTCGATATGAGACTCTAACTCATAAAATGTTTAATTATGCTGTGAAGAAAGTCTATAATAAATTTTGTATTCTGAAGAATCTAAACGGGCGTGAGAAATTATTTATTTATTCTTTTGAACGATTTTTTGTCCTTCTTAATCTCATGAAACAGCGCGATCTGAAAAATGTTTTTTTCATGGAATTGGATAATCTTATTTATCAGGATCCCTCCCCCTGGCTCGAACAATTATCAAAATCTGAAATGGCATTCATGTTTGATAATGAAGACCGCTTTGCTTCTGGGGTATGTTATATAAAAAATACCGAGTTGTTAGAAACATTCTGTGAATTCGCAATTCAATTCATTTTATATACAGATAAATTCGTTTCAGAAATGGGCTGTCTGTCCGACTTTTATAAAGAATATAAAGAAAGAATACAACTACTTCCTATTCATTGGGCCGACAGTACCCTCCCAAAAGAGGCACACGAAACATTCCCCCTTTACAATTCTATTTTTGATTCTGCCGGCATGGGCATTTTTATTGGTGGACTGGATCCCTTTCATAGAGATGGACAAGTAGTAAAAGGACTCAAGGGTGAATGGAGTCTCATAGATTATACCAAGTATTCTTACAAATGGGAGGCAGATGACAGGGGTCGAAAGATTCCCTATGTTTTAAATGGAAGCAATTGGATACGAATTAATAATCTTCATATTCATTCAAAGGAATTATGTTTATATCTTTCTTCTCTGCCTCTCCCGCTTCCAAATCGACATGTACTGTCAACACAGGTCTTTTCAGAAGTCGATATACAACGAATCTATTTAACTGAAATTAAGTTGCCCCCTTCGTATTTTAATAAATATAACACAATTCCAGATTGTCCTGTAAAAGCCTGGAAATATCAGTGGGGTGATCGCGACTGTTCTCGTATTTTCACTATTTTAGATTTTAAAGAGTGGATCGCAAAACATAATATTATTTCTGAATCATTTGCTGTGACCTGTATGTCAGACCCAGAAATACAGTTTATTGACTATAAAAAATTAAATTTAATCGAGTATCCTGAGAATGATTTACATACAATAGATTTTCCTGAAAATTTTGACTTCTTCTTATTCAGTCAAACGCTAGAACATCTCTATAATCCCCTTATAGCAATTCAGAACATTTATAAGAGTCTCAAACCAGGGGGGTATGTTTTTACCAGTGTCCCAACAATTAATATTCCGCATTCAACGCCAATTCACTACGGTGGATATAATCCAATGGGATTAGGAATGTTATTCAAGTCGATTGGGTTTGATATAGTAGAAATTGGTCAATTTGGTAATTTTAGATATATTGAACACATATTTAAAAAACATGATTGGGTAGGTTATGACACTTTAAATATTAATGGAAAAATAGAAAATGAAGAGCGTAATGTATGTCAGTGTTGGATTTTGGCTAGAAAACCGTTAGTGTGATCTGTGCGCGGAGACTATCTAAATAAATCATCTCATCTATTGTCATATGAGTAGCTATAAAGATCATCCCTATTACACGCACCAGCCATTTTTTATCGAAATTCTAAAAAATACGAATGGTAATATTTTAGAATGTGGATGTGGAGATGGTAGTACGGTTATGATAAAGGAACATATAAAAAACACAAATCGTAAATTAGTGTCTATTGAATCAAATCTGGAGTGGTTGAATAAGTATAAACACATGGAAGATGAATCTCATAAATTACATCATGTAGATGCTGGCAATATAGATTCCATGGAAACTGGAAATATTTGGGTGGATTTCATAAAAAGCAACAATTTGAATGATTTTGAAATTGTGTTCATTGATTCTTCACCGTGGCTGTCAAGAAAGTGTGTATTTGATTATTTTTTAGACAAAGCAAAAATCATAATTTTTCACGATTTTGACTATTTTCCAACTAAAAAAATCATTGGAAAAATAACCAACAAAGAGTTTTACCAAGGTAAAGAAAAGATCACATGCGATTTGAGCAAGGTAGTCAGAAATTCCAAACTATTTTATCCGCCCTATGAATTTTTTGCTGGTAAAACCGGTCCGCCTACGTTAGTATGTAGTAATACAATGAGCGACGATGAATTCAATAAACTTATAGCTAATATTGAAGAGAATATTGGGTCATATTATTCATGATTTTTTAAGATAGTAGATCTTTCCAATATTCTTGATTATGTATTATATTTGAAAATTTTTTGTAGGAATTAAATTCTGTAGAATATTTAATATAATACATATTTTCTTCACTCCAATCCCCTTTTGACCATGAGGTAGAACCGTTTTTTTCTCTTACAGAGTACATAATATAAGGAAAATATTTAACATATTTATATATATTATTATACTCTAACCACCACTTTATAAAACATTCGGGATTTATATGATCTAAATCATTATATATATTTTTTACAAGTAGGGGGTTATGAATAATTGGATGTATAATATTTAAATATGTTTCAACATATTTTGCTGGTAGAATTGTATGTCTATCTGTAATTCCTCCGTATTTTTCTCCATCTGGAATATATATATAATTATCATTTAATATTGACGTGTTTGGATGTGGTATATTCCATATAAAGTCAGAGCGCGTTATTATAAACCATTTATATTTTGATATAAGTTCCTCTCTTCGTAATTGTTGTAACAGCAACCATCTATAATAATATAAATATGCTCCACTCCCTTTCGCTTTAAGAGTACGAATTCCTCCTAAATTTAAATCTTCTTTTTCCCCTGAATCCTCTTCAATATTCAATAAATCTTTCCAGTTAGGATCACCATTTTCCTTTAAACAGATATCTGTGTAAACTGGTCCACAATCGGGAGGGTCATCCACTTCCCAAATATATTTAGCATATGAATAATATTTGTTGCCCTCTTTTTCGGTATTTTTATTAATACCGACACAGAGAGCAAGATCGCAATTCATTTGATCAAGAAGATTTTCTTTGAACTTATCTTGACACAAACGAAATGCCCTTGTTTCACATAAAATAACTACAAGAGTATCTGCCATCTATTTGAATAAAGATTAGTATTTTTAATACTTACCGTAGTAATCTAAAGAAATTAAGATTTACCTATTGAGTATAATGGGTGATGTAAAGAAGCTGTGTGTTGTATGTGGTGCTGGAGGATTTATTGGAGGTATGTTAAGTAAACGTTTAATAGAGCAAGGGCACACTGTAATTGGTGTCGATATTAAGCCGCACGAATATTTAACACTAGAGTTTAATCGTTTTGTAGTTGGTGATTTAAGAGATGTTAATATCGTGAGAGATGTAATTCCTGATTCAGTAGATGAATTATACCAACTGGCAGCCGATATGGGTGGTGCTACATACATAAATACTGGATTACATGATGCTGATGTAATGAGTAATTCAGTTCTTGTCAATTGTAATGTATTAAAAGTATGTACGGAAAAGAATGTGAAAAAAATATTTTACTCGTCATCTGCCTGCGTTTATCCAGAATATAATCAGTTGGATCCAAATAACCCCAAATGTAGCGAAGATTCTGTTTATCCTGCCGAACCAGATACAGAATATGGATGGGAAAAGCTGTTTTCAGAACGTCTATATAAATCATTTGAAAAACAGTATAATCTAAATATACGAATTGCTCGGTTTCATAATATATATGGACCCTATGGAACATTCGCAGGGGGTAAAGAAAAGGCTCCTGCCGCCCTGTGTAGAAAGGTAGCAATGTCAAATGAAGCAATTGATGTAATTGGCGATGGAAATCAGACCCGTTCATTTTTATATATTGAAGATTGCCTCGACGCAATTGAACATCTTATGAAGTCGGAATTTAGGGAGCCGATTAATATTGGCTCTGAGGAAATGGTGACAATTAATAAACTAGCAAATATTATTTTTGAAATTTCAAATAAGAACCTGAATATTACTCATGTTCCTGGACCACAGGGAGTAAGAGGGCGAAATTCTGATAATACGCTGATTGAAAGGGAACTTAAGTGGACTCCTAAATATTCACTGAAAGAGGGACTAGAAATTGTGTACAAATGGATATCATCGCAGATTCAATAAATTGCGGGTCTAAATATTATTCAAAATAATTTATAGGGAAATGGATGAACTTGAAAAGGGAATTATTCCATTTGTAGTTGGTGGTCTAGGAAACCAAATGTTTATTATCTCAGCTGGATACATTGCTCACAAATTTTCTAAATGTCCTTTGTATCTTCTTCAACCTATAAAAAAAGAAAACAAGCATAATATAAAATATCGTAATTATAATAATTCGATATTTAAATATTTTGGAACACATCTTCCTTTTACGTCTGCTGCGACTCATTTTATACAGTCATTAGGATATACAGAATACGTTCAACATTACGAATCTAAAATAAATAATATACCATATGATCAACATGATCAAAGATGGAGAGCAGAAGATATTCAACCTGGAACAATATTGCATTCCTCGTATTTTCAGTTCTATCCAGCCATAAAACCATTTCAAAATGAATTGCGTGATTTATATATTCGGGGACTGGAAGAATTTAGTGAAAAGCTAAAAGACTACTCTCAGTACTCTTTTTTACATATTCGTCGCGGAGACTTCTTACTGGAGGCACACATACCAATTTTATCGATAGAATATTATAAAAATGCAGTATCAATTCTACAGGGTAAAGGTGTACATAAATATATAATCATATCAAATGATATTCCTTGGGTAAAAGAGCAGGAATATTTTAAAGATCCTATATTTGAAGTCTTTGATTCAGATGATGAATTGGAAACTATGGCTCTAATGTCAAAATGTACAGCGGGGGCAATTTGCGCAAATTCAACTTTCAGTTGGTGGGGTGCTTTCTTAGGAGCATACGGATTCAATAAACCAGTAATTATTACAAAAGAGTGGGTTCATGGTAGAGATTTAGTAGATCTTTTTCCAGAAGAATGGATTCGTATCTAAAGTTTTTAAACTACCATATTCAGAATAAATGGATAAGATTGATATAGTCTACTACATTAATCTTGACCATCGTACGGATCGCAATGAGGAATTTCTGGAGTGGATCGTCGAATCAGGATTTCCGTCAACAAAAGTTCAACGCATTCAGGCTATTTATTTACCTAAGATGCCTCACGCAGGATGTAGCATGAGTCATATAAAAACTTTGGAGACATTTTTAGAAAGTTCCTTCTCAAACTGTATTATTTTTGAAGATGATTACATTCCTTTGGCAGTGGGAAAATTCTGGAGACATTTTGAGAATCTTTTTGAATCAAAGTTACCCTTTGATTTAGTTTTGTGTTCATATAATGAATTAAAATCGGAAGAATTTGGCATTCCCTTTTTGAGAAAAGTACACGGATCCTTGACAGCATCTGGATACCTCATTACGCGTAACTTTGCAAGAACCCTCTTGGGGCACTGGAAAGAGGGACTCAAATTATTTATCGAGGAATTAAAAGCAGGAAGAAATCCGTTCGAATACATGCTTGATATCTATTGGCAGAAACTCATGCCAACCAATAATTGCCTTGCCTTTTATCCGCGCATAGGAATACAGAGAGCCTCGTATAGTGATTTACAGGAACAAAATACGAATTATCGGGTCTAAAAATGATCTATGTGATAAATCAAAAATGTCCCGCATTTTAGAAATGCCGGCGCCGCCGTCTGAAAATTCTTCTTCGTTATCCAGCCGGCACCGTATCCTGTGTCATGTAAATCTTGTAGCATTTTCCCATTCCATATCATCAAATGTTCCAATGACCAGCGAACACCTGTAATAGGAGTTATATTAACGATCTGAAAATCATGATGTACCAATAAATAATATTGATACATCACGTGGTCAAAGTGATTCCAAGTAAGCCGATCTAAAGGGCCGATTCGTGCAAAAAAATGGGGCAAATGTTCACGTTTATAGACTGGCAAGTCGCTCCACCATGTATACAGGCCAGCCACCTTATGACGAATTAGTATTGCCTCGTATTCGGAGAATATTGAGACGCATGCTCTTATAATCTTTTCTCCCAGGGGGTTCCCCTGAACTTCTCCGCCATATAACAGTCTCTTTTCAAAGATTGCTTCTATCTTCTGTAAAATTCCGTTGACCGTGAAATTCTCAGGTACAATATCAATCTCTGCGTCGCAAACAATAAAATAGTCATAACCGGAATTCATAAGTTTCTTGAGGGCGTAGAATTTCTTTGATGTCGTTATGGCATTCATGTTGATATTTTCAGCAATAATTGGTTTCACTTCATCTTTCATTGAAAACACTTCATAATCATCTTGACTGGAAAATACTAAAAACAGATCCAAAGCGATCTTATAGAGTTTCAGTTTTTTGAGTAAGTCATATATATACTGGTAATGTGGAGGGTGGACAGGAACTATTATAGCGTAGCTCTTAGAAAAAAGGGAGACCGGTACGAATAATTTTGAAAGATCAGTACTCCTGTTGACTACTTCCAAAACCCGATTTCGGTCCTTGTTCTCATCATGTCGTATGACCGGATCAAAAAATGACTTGAGCCCGTATTTGTGACAGAGGATATTGAAAATACTTTGGTCGCCTGGATGATGATGCGTAATCAGAGGCCGTCCTTCCAACTCGAGAAATGAATATTTGAGCCAGTCGGCAAAGAACAGTGTATTCTGTGGGCACTTCTTCATCATGAACCATGATGCGAGTACATGTGGAGCACCAATAACCTTCTCGTATTTGATGAGTGAATCAACGGCATTCCACACTTCCCGTTTATCACAACACCCATATGAACTGTTCAGAACATCTGTGCCGAATGAACCTGCTATGAAGGGGCACTCCGTGAAACAGTAGTTAGCAAGTCGGTCAATAGAATGCTGAAAACCGGTCATAAAATATCGGGACGAATCGCAGTAATACAGTATATCATTTTCACCCATCGACGCATAGACCTCGGCAGGAATAATAATCTTGTAGGCACAATAATAACCATCGCGACGACCGTGGTAATTAAAAGTCGGCAGCTCGGCGATTTTATCAAACAGGGGCAAGCTCTTCAGCCGATCCAGATCATACGCGTGCCGAACTACTTCATATCCTGTAAATTTGCCGATAGTCTCATTCAAAGCAACCTGGGTTTCCTTGTAGGGACTACCTTCCGCATAAGTTATAAAATGGATTTTTTGCATATCTATTTATATAGGAAACCGTTTATACCTAAACCTCACGCTTTTAAGGAGGTTAGGAAAATGGCCACGTCCCTTGTGGAATACATACGTAATCTTCACACTGTTCACATGAACAGTTTGACCGAAGAGCCTGAAGTAGTCCCGCAGATTCCTGAAGGCCTAATCAAGGTGCCCCTACATCCGCACCAAAAGGCTGTTTTGAACCGGATGGAGGAGTTGGA
>Ga0114963_10003716_pt1 | contig 10453 bp, 8 predicted proteins | sample C_131016_EF_Meta_FD_87019 | JGI IMG/M metagenome (GOLD analysis project Ga0114963, IMG submission 87019) | Freshwater microbial communities from Lake Croche, Canada to study carbon cycling - C_131016_EF_MetaG | ecosystem: Environmental > Aquatic > Freshwater > Lake | place: Lake Croche, Canada...
CTTCAGGAGTAGAAGTGATTAATTCATCTATTTTTTTAGAAGCATTATTGACAGATTCTCTAATAGTTTCCATTGTATAATACTAATATATATAATAGTATATAACTTTTTTTGTAATCCTTTCACAAGGATATATATATATTTTTTATTGTATCACATATAAAATTCAATTTCTACACCATTACAGAATTACACCGACCAAAAAGAATAATGAGACAAAACACACAGTTATATATTATGTAAAATAGGTACCCGCCCCCAGCGGTACCCATAAATAATTATACGGATACCATAAACACATATAAAATATATGTATATCGTATTATTTATAACAGCATCAATCTACTTGACACTCACAAGGGAAGTATAGTATTAGTAAAGTCATATTTATTTTTTCCATTTTTTCATCGATTTATTTCTTTTTACATTTTTGCATTTTTTATTTTTTTTGGTTTTTTTCATATGAATAGTGTTATTTTTAGCTCTTCCTCCGAACGTTAATGCCGGCATTGGTTGACCAAGTGCTGCATTAACTATCCATCCTATTGCAGTAGTTGTAGCTGTGCTTGTCGTGTCTGTAATAACTTTTTTTACTATATCAATGGCTGTATCTCCAGGATTGTTTTGAATCAATGTTGCAATTTCGGGTAAAATTTTAGCCAATTCATCATTTGTCAATAATAATTCTTCCATTATTTGGATTTGATTATGTTGGAGTAGATTGAATCGATTTTCAAATAATTTTTTAATATCCTGAATTTGAGATAATTCAACCGTTTTGCTTTCGAATATAAGTGATAAAACATCTTTTGAAAAATAAGTCCTAAATTCACTCATTATAGCTGTTGTAATAGCAGTTTTACCTACTGTATCAATTGTTTTAGCAATTGTTAGATTATATGTTTGTAAAAATGCAACATTTTGTTGTACCAAATCGGTGGCGTAAACGATTGTATCTTGACTATCTTGTATTATAGAACCTATTTTTTGTATTTCAGGTTGAAATACAATGTTTAATCCAGTAAATATGGCTTTTGAGAAAGTTGTGAGTATATAAAATCCAATACTTGTTTTCATTATTCCAGCGATCATAATAATAAGTAAAAAATTACCTATTAGTGGTATTTTTGATATTCCTACAAACGTTAACCATAATAGTTTAACTAATCCTATAAGCGATTTAACTAAAATAACACTTGCATTTTTCACTCTGTCAGTACTTTCAGGTGTTAGAATGATACAATATATATACTTAACTATTGTACGAGATGATTTTAATAAATTCGATGGTTTATCGTTATTTTGATCAATATCGCCTATACGTTCATAAAGATCTGTTATCAATGGATCAACGTTTTGTGTATCTATTACATTTTTAATAACGTTATTCATTGCTTCAGTTTCACTAGAAATTGTGGATGCTTCATTCTTAAGTATTCTTTCAACATTTTTTTCGTGATTTCTTTTCAAACTTGCTAAACGTTCAGCACGTGAACGATCGAATTCTATAGCTAATTCTTTTTGAGTAACACGCCGAGGTGGACGACTATTTGTAAGTGACATATATACTACTATTATATTTTTCTAAGAGAAATATTGAATATTATATAGTATTATTATATAATATGAAAAATTCGGCGTTTATTGATATTTTAGTAAATAGTCTCTTTACTAACAAAGACAAAATTTTAAACAATTTACTATTGACACTGTACGAAACTCGTAATTTTTTAATAAATAGTAAAAACGAGTATAATACATATGTCAATCATAATACTACTATTAACAACAGTTCAATCAAGAATAGTCGTAAATCATTAAAAAAATCTCAGGAAAAATACATAAATACAACAGAAAATTTAGATAGGTCGTTATGTTCTCTTATATTTTTGAAACAACGTAAAATATTATATGAGATTATAATATTCTTTTATTTACATAAAATATATAATACTAAACAAGAAATATTTCCATTATCATCACAAGTTGAAGAACTAAATGGTGGTGGTAATGGGAAGTATGTAAATTTATTTCAATGTTTATATTTCAATTACTATCTATAACTGCACAAGATAAAAACCTAGATATATTTAGTAAAACGAATACTTATATCGGTAATCATGCAGTTCAATCATTTAACAAATTAGACGCAACAGATAAAAACGCTTTAGCAGATTATGCAAAACTATTTGGTCATTTGGAAGAACCTGCTACTAGTATAGGAAATATAAATGTTATGCAATATTATGATTTATTTACTGAAATGAATAAAAAAGAAGAATTTTCATTATTTTCACTTTTTACAAAAAAGAATGACGATATAAAAGAATACAACAATTTCGTAAAGAATGAATTGAAAAAATTAAATGAATTATCACAAATAGTATCAAGTGAAGCTATCAAAATGTGTGATGGATTTATTGACGTATTTACTGATAAATTACCAATTGAACTAGTACAAATATTAATAGACAATGTAAACGCAAACGAAAGAGAAATAGAAAAAGAAACCGGAAGACTTAAAGACGAAGCTGTTAAAAATATGACAGCAATAGCGGTTGATCAACAATTACATGATAAAACTGTAGTAGATGATGTAGATGATAGTATTAGCTTTTTTCCAAGTTTAACTACATTCTTCGGTAGTACATATAGTACATATAGTACAGAATTACTTGATGATAAACAAGTATCTATATACCATGAAAATAGTATAACTAAAACAAATGTTAAAAAATTAGCTGATGAAATACAATCTAACATGGAGCAAAGAGTTGATGAAGAACACCCTATTTATAGAGAAAAGGCTATTGCAAGTATTAAAGCTGAAGAAAGCCGGAAAATTATCGACCAACTTAGCGGTAAGAATCATAATTTAAATAGAAAAAGATTTTTTAATGCAGTATGTCCTATTACGTTTATCCCCCCCTATTTTGTATATAATAATGGTAGTATAACAGTAGAAAATTATCCAGTAAATAATAATATAATTACTGTATTGATTAACAATATCCAATTATATAGTGAAAAAGCATTAGAAACCGCAACAGATAATAATGAAGTTAAGATAAAAAGTTGCATTCAAAAAGCAAACGCAATAGAAGATATTTTAGAAGAATTAAATACAAAATTAGCAAATATATTAATGAATTCTAAGACAAACGATATTCATTCATTTCTTAGGATGATAAATAATACATTATTAAATGTTCAAGGAAATATATTAATTGCACAAAAAACGTTTCCAATAAAATATAAAGACGAACTTGAAAAAACTAAAATAAAAATGGAAGAAGCTAATAATAGAATTGAAATAGCTAATCAAGAAGCCAACGTTGTAGACGCATTAAACGAAGAACGAAAAATAACAACAGATACATACACTAAAGGAGCAAATATGCTTAGTGAAACTACAAGTGAAATCCTTGAATCTACAGTTAAAGTTGGATTTGATGTATTAAATTCAGGTCTTAGTTCAACATTAACTGGTACTGGTCAAGTAGGTAAAACAGTAATCGATAATGCACAATCTGGTATATTATATACTGCAAATGCCGGATTTTCAACAATTACTTCATTAGCATTCAACGGTTTATATGCTATAATAGCCGTATTGGGTTCTCTACTAATTATAAAATTAAGTTTAAGTTATGTGTTAAGAGGTCCTATATATAAGCCACAACCTGTTAATCAAGGGACAGAATATGTTGAAACAAGTATAAGAAGAAAACCGCGTTTTGAACAGAAACAGATTGAAGATTTTTATAGGAGGACAGAAAGAAATACAGGTGGTAAGCAGAAAAAAATGACTAATAAAGTATATATGCGTAAACATAAAAAAAAGATTGAATCCAAAAAGAATAAATATTTACAAAAATAAAAGATAATATAATATGTCTAGACTTTGGTAAGGATTGTTAACCCTTTCATCCTGGGAGGGCATTAAATTGACATATATGTCAAGTTATCTTGTTACCATTTATGATATCATAGTATGATAGCATAATATTTCATAATATGATAGCATAACATAAAATAAGTATACTTGTAATAAAAATTGTCCGTACTGAAATGGTTAATATGCGTGAAATATTTTAATATCATAATTGGTAATAAAAATGTTTATAATCAACTCAAATATTTTCAAAAATCAGGATTTTCACAAAAACACTATTTTTCAGTAGGATTAATCTATTTATATTATAATAAAAAGTATATGAATACTATTATTAAACTCATTGTATCTTTTGTCATAATAACAGTCATTGTTCTATTGTTTTCGTATATCGCAAAACAGCAAAACACATTGACTCAAACAAACTATGGTTATTTATCTTTACTCGTTTTTCCAGTTTTGGCTTTATTCGCCCTTTTATTTCAAGAAAACGATGATAAAACAAAATCCCGACTTTTTCTCATACCTTGTTTTAGTATATTTCTCTTATGTTTTATAATTACAAATTACTATTTCTTTGTAAAATCGTCGTCCACCATAACAACAGTCGTAAATGTACTATTAGACATTTTAGTAGTTGCGATTTTGGTTGTCAGTTTATCCATTTATTTTTTCATTTATAGTAACTACTTGAAATCATTCACTGGATGGATTGGATTCCTTACAGAACTCGTTTTTTATATTCCTTGTCTACTAATAGATGCAGTGCAATTTTTGATCAATGAAGTAAAAATGACGAATAATACAGTATATGTATTACTATCCATGGAATTTGTCTTGATTTTGTTATATTTTCTATTACCAAAACTACTAAATCGCTATTACTATAATGATAGCATTCAACTCTTGGGTAAACCATCCACATTGAACGCCAATATTGATATAGCGGATAATGATATACTATTAGTATCCAATACAATGGATAACTCAACCCCAGCGAATGTATTTAGGTATAATTTCGGCATATCAATGTGGATATATATCAACAATCAACACGACTACGCATATAGTGACGCCGAATCAAACAAAGAATATACTATATTCACGTGTGGAAACAATACTCCAAAATTGACATATAATGTCAACGGATACTATAATTGTAAACTATATGTAACAGATGACCCCACTGATATGATAGAGTTTACAGTGCCATTACAACGATGGAACCAGATTGTGGTCAATTATACAAGTACAAAAGTAGACCTCTTTTTGAACGGAAATGTAGAATCGACGTATTTCTTCAAACATACATTACCATCATATAATAAAAGAGATACTATACATATTGGAGATGATAGTAAGCTATACGGTGCAATATGTAATATTGTCTACCATCGTAATCCGCTTTCTTATTTTAATGTTGTAAATTCATATAATTTGTTGATTAATAAAAATCCTCCTGTAAATATTTTATAATGGTAAATTATATAAATGAATTGGGTAGTTATAATTTTAGCAATTGTCTTTCTTACATTAATTTATATTTTGTATAGGTATTTTTATATAACTTATACTACATTAACACCGATTGCTGATTTGAAAAATTCAAATAGTTTGATTACGACGATCGATAAATCAGCGAATTCTAGTTATGCCTATGGAATTTGGGTTTATGTGAATAACGTAAATTCACAGAGTAATATTATATTTGGACGTTTAAATAGCTCTGGTGATATTAACAATATCGGTTCCAGAGGTGGTTATATGACACCACCAGCCGTATCTACTTTAGCCGCTGGTGCAACTGCGTCACCTGTGCAAACTGTTTTACTAAACAACGGTAATGAATATTCGATTGCACTTTATTTGGATTCGACGAAACCTACGTTATACTGTGATTTACCTGGAAATGGTGCATCCACATCAACCGCCAGTTATACTGATATAATAACACAGAACTTCCCTTTCCAAAAATGGTGCCATATCATTGTAAGCGTAGATGGTCAATATGTTGACTATTATCTCAATGGTAAATTGATTAAGTCGGTACAAAAAGATAGTTCATTTTCTCCAGACGATATCACGAAACAAAGTAATAGTAATGTCTTTATTGGAAACAGTGGTGGTATAGTTCCAAATGGATATAGACAGTACTTGCATTCTGCATCAAGTCAACCATTTGATGCGTATGTCGCCAATTTCCAAAGATGGACAGCAGCAATTGATCCACAAACTGCCTGGACAACTTATTTAGGAGGGAATGGGCAATCTAGTACTATGTCGAACTATAACATACAGTTCGCATTATTGAAGGATAATGTCCAACAATACTCCAGCACTGTCTTCTAGAGGGGGAACCTCCAGGTTCCCCCAACCCCCCTCCGGAAAACCGTTGAATGAGGTTTGGGGTAGGCTAGGTTAGATTAGCCTGTTTTACGTTAAAAAAGCTTTATTTAGACATATTTGTTCATTTATTAGTGAGAACTTGGAAAGCTGTGAGTGAAAGGGACAAATGTGTATTATTTTGTTACTACATATGCTAACAAAATAATAAATGGTTGAGTATCTATAATATGTTCAAAAAAACAAAAATGGGTAAAATAGCAAAGTCTTATATAAAAATGGTTTTTCTAGACATTTATTTAGGTGATATTCACTTCTTTTTGGATATACTATAGTCCGCTTCTTTTTGGATATACCATACTCCTTGTAAAAAACAATCGGCTAAATCATCTTTCTTTTTAGTATTCAACACACTTCTCCATGCTTCTAAATGTTTATTTTTATCAAATAGTTGAAAACAATAGTCAATACCATCCATTTTGTTTTTCTTATATTTCTTCTTATACATTTTTTCAATGGTATTGGTAGGGATGGTGGGATTGGTAGGATTAGTAGGATTGGTAGGAATCGCATTGTCACTGCTATTAGTTTCATTGTTCTCTTTCGGTATATAAGATTTCAACTTATTACTAGAAGAAACAAAATCGATTTTGACAGACGGATATTTTATAATGAAATATTGCATCAACATGCCTTGAATCGTTTTCATTCTCGTGGCAATCGGCGAAATTTGGTTCTCAATTACCACATGTGTAATACCTACAAGAGAATCTAATTTATTCAATTCTATATTCATATTTACACCTATTTGTATCAAATCAGTATCATTCGCTGTTTTTTTCTTGGGCGGTACAATCGGTTCAAAACACTTATTTTCGAAAAAAACGGCGATTTTTTGTAACAGTTCTTTTTTCGTCTTTTTGGGAAACTGGTCTGGCTTTGTTGTTAGTGACGACGACGACGACGGCGGATTACCATTCAATGAAATAGAATGTTCATTCACAATAGCATGTAATTCTTCTATTGTATTTTTCTTCAATTGCGCTAACTTATGACATTGTTTTGGTAGTATATACAGAGAACATTTCTTTGCGTGATTTTCACAGTAATATTCATTCTGTTTCTTATATTTCGCCGATTTTGTACAACATGAATTTGTTTTTTTTATCTTTTGTGTACACTTATAATCCATAGTATTTATTGACGGATTATCCATTAAATTCATACAATTCCAGTCTGTGATCGAGAACGTTGCTTCTCCAGAAACAGATAAGATACAATATGCCATGTTCTTTATACCTATATCAAAACTGATTACTTTCATATAATAGTATCTATAGGTATTTTATACAAACCAGAAACTCATATAAAGGTTATAATATATATATTTTATGACATTCAATACATTGTGGAATTATATGATTAGTTGTATAGATAATATTATATACTTTCTCTTATATGATTGCGAAAAACTATTAGATGATTATTCAGGTGTATAATCGGGGAATAGATTACCTGGTTTTATAACTTCATATTGTGGTAAATTCAATACGGTTCTTCTAGAATCTAGTTCTTCCAAGGATAGATAAATCGGTTTCACTTCGCTATTTCCAGCTATAGGTATAGTATTATAGTTAGCCATTTCCTGCGTTTGAATCGTATTGTTTGTTTTATTTAATAAAAGAATATATTCATTTGCATTGAACAATTGCCTGTTATTATAGTGAATAATATCTACAGCATTTTTTGTAAGAAAGTTCCGGTATTCATAGTTGGATTGAATTCCATTATTCGATATAATCTTATCATTCAATACTGAATATGGTTGTTCTGTATATTTATTATAATATCCTAAAGGATAACTATAAGGCATCGAATGAATATCTGGTTGATCCTTTACTGTAGATGACTCCATTTAAATATAGTATAAAGAGAGAGAAAAATAGGTATATAATCGTTCTTGGAATTATTTTCAACCAGTTATTGAATTCGTAACTGTCAATTCATTCGTTAGCATACTTTGGTAACAAATGAATTATACGTGTTCTCGCTAATTTACATAATCAGGAGAAAAAACAGACAATGACTCTGGACAATGGCTCTAGAGATTTTCTAGTAATTTCAATAAATCCGCTTTTTTCATTTTACTAGGGTCGCTACATAGACCTTTCAATATAACAGTGGTTTTCAATGTCTGTAGATTCATTTTTTTATAAACATCTTTATGTGAATGTTGGACTATATCAATAGATTCATCCGTTTGATGAATTGTATGAAATTCATCAATATTTGTTAGATTGTTCAAATCTTTCTCTAAATTCACCATTATATTTCTATTATTATCTATCGATGATGGGTCAATAATCGGTATATTATTACTATCCAGTGAAAGAAATACTACTGGTGAAGAACTAGAAATATCCACAATGGGTCTGGTTATTGTATTGTCTTCAATTTGTGTATCTGGATTAATACTAATTATTTTTATAGGAGATTCTTGGATTACTTCACTATCTTGATTAATGATAATATCATTGTCGTCATTTTCCTGATTATTCTTGTCGTCATCACCATTATCGTTATCATCGTCATCATCATCGCTTTCATTGTCGTCATCATTATCATCGTCGTCGCTTTCATTGTCGTCATCATCGTCATCGCTTTCATTGTCATCGTATTGGTTAATAGGAGTATCATATTCATTATCAAATTGTAACAATATATCGTGTTCATTGTTTTGTTGAAAAGTCTCGCTTAGTTTTATAGTATTTTCGTTTGTAAAACTCATATCTATATGTTTATTCATCTGCATTGGTACCAGCTTCAACCCATTTATATTGTTACGTAGTATGTTTATTTCACTGACAATATTGTTTACGATTTCAAACATTGTTTCGTTTTTTTGTTCAATAGAAACAATACGTTGTTTGAAATGATATACTAAAAGTAATATTAATATAAACGTAATTCCTAAACTTAGAATAAAAAAAGTTTCTATAAAATTCAAAAATGCCATATACTACAACAATCGAAAATAAAAACGATACAATATCGCATTTAGAGTAGAAAAATCATTATTCTATAATTTATACTCTATTGATGGTGTTTAGAACAGTAAATGTATACTCTTTTATACAATAGAATAGAATATTTTTTATATACTATGTCATACCATGTTAACCGAGTTTTTGAGGCAACTATCCAATCATAACCGAAATTTTACAATAAAAATATCTCCCTAAATTATTTTGTTCATTTTAAACCTTTTTTCACGCACGGCTTTCCAAGTCTTCACTAATAAGTGGACATATGTATCTAAATAAAGCTGCCTGAACATGAAAGAGTTAAAGAAAATACCTAATATACACATACAAACAAGTGATATTACCGATAGTCGTTTTTCACACTTTTGGAAAAGAGTTGTGACACAGAACCAATACTATCCATCATAGTCATTTCTCAGGTTTTTAGAGAAGGGGTCAAGTGAAACCAGTAATACCACTTATAGTTATTTCTCAGGTTTTTAGAGAAGGGGTCAGGTGAAACCAGTAACATCCGTGATAGTTGTTTCTCAGTGTTTTAGAGGAGGGGGTGAGAGGGAACCAAGGGGGACCAGTGGTTCCCCTCCTTGATAAATTTTATCTTTGAATTATATATTAATGGACTCAACAAACATAATAGAATCGACGATTAGTACATCTATTCCCTATCTGAAATATTTTATTCTCTTTGCGATTGTAGTATATGTTATTATATATATACTATTGAATACTAAAGGCAATATTACAAGTACGAGTTTATTGGAAACGTTGAATGATACTGTCCTACCAGCCTTTTATTTAGTAAGCTATGCGATTGGGACGATTCTCGAAAAAGTAACAGAGTTTACTTCGAATGCTTTGATAGTCGGTATACAGGTATTCAACGACGCGATTCATTCATTTGCTACTATTGTGAAACAAATATCAAAAAACGATAACAATACAGAATATGAGACAAAACTGGATAATTCGCTGGTAATTAATAAACAGCTATTATTAGCACCCGAAGTTACCGAAATAATACATTCGAATCCCACGTTATCTCCAGATGAAATACATTCACTGATTAAAGGTAAGATACCGATATTATCACCCGAGGAAATAGAATCGATTATCCAGAAACAAATACCTATATTATCTCCAGAACAAATACTCTCTATTATAAAAACACAAC
>Ga0114963_10003719_pt1 | contig 10443 bp, 10 predicted proteins | sample C_131016_EF_Meta_FD_87019 | JGI IMG/M metagenome (GOLD analysis project Ga0114963, IMG submission 87019) | Freshwater microbial communities from Lake Croche, Canada to study carbon cycling - C_131016_EF_MetaG | ecosystem: Environmental > Aquatic > Freshwater > Lake | place: Lake Croche, Canada...
ACTCTTCGCCAATGCCTATGACAAACTCCCTAAGGAATTTTTGTTTATGCGCGAATTGTTGTTGTCAGCGCTTTGGAGATCACCTGAAAAATGGGGATTAGAGCCTGAAACGGCATAATTGATAAGGTTAAAAACGGGAAGCCATCAACCCTAATCTGTAAAGGTATTACGCGTTATGGCTTCCCGAATATTTTTATGGTATTGCCGCAAATTGGCCAAGGCCCTCAATATTCTTAGCGTTTTCCAATAAGGCGTACCTTTTCGGTGATTGAGTGCAGCAATTTTTCGAATCATAGTCCAATGCCAAAGAATGGTCAAGACCGCTTTGGGGTAGGTCATCATGGTTTGATCGTAAATATGGGTTGGTTCCGCGCCTATACCGTTTAGTTCAATCACTTTTAGGTTTTCTCCCCGTTGTAGATCCTCTAAGCGCATACATTTCAAGTCGAACCTACCATAATCGAATCCTGGGATCTGATCGGCAATTCGATCGAAAGCAGCCACCATCTTAGGGTTGATCAGATGATTGCCATTGATAAAATAGGTTCCTTTAGAATGGTTGCCTATTTCGCCCAATGACACGCGTTCACCTATTGCCGGTATTGACTGAAGCAACTCATCACCATATGAAGACTGTAAACGTTGAAGTTGCAACAAGGCCCGTGGTTTGGCTGTAACCAATTCCAGTACTGAAGATTTCCCATCGCCAATGACGTGTAAAAATTCTTTCTGGGTAAATGACGTGATCCGTCCAGTAGCCTCCCCCGGCAACCGAAAATACAATAAGCCCACTTCGACGGGGTGTTGTAAAAATTCTTGGAGAATAATGGGAATCGAATAGCGATTTAGGTAATCTCGCAGTTCCGCTTCGCTGTGTATTTTTTGCACTAAAAAGCCGCGATAACCTACATCTGGTTTAGCAATGATGGGAAATTGCAAACCCGCTGCATTGATTTTTTGCTGGGTATATTCAAACGTTTCCCCAGTGGAGACCAAAAGCGAAATCGGGCGCATCTCGGCTGGAATGAGCTCTAGTGTTGCATATTTAGACTCTAACCCAAGTCCTCCTGCATCAATAGAAGGGTTTGTTCCCGTGAAAAAACAGGGATGCCGTGAACGTAAGGCCAACAAAGGGCCGTAGACAAACATGGGCCAATAAAAAGCCAAAGTGGGCCAATATTCCCAATTCAATAACTTGATAAAATAAGCCTTTTGCTCAATGCGATTCGACCAATTCACTCTTTAACTCCATTTTTGCTGCATAACTAACAGCGGTAATCAGATCAAAATGCCGAAGGTTGATCTCCTTGGGCATTTTTTCAATACTGGTAATGCTCACGGTTTGCACCATCCCATCCCGGTTAATGACCACATCATTGCGAGGGTCACCAGTTCCGGCAGTACGGTGAAACGCCAATACCTCTTCTAGATCGAAAGGTCTACCCTCGCTCCACCAATTTTCAAACCATTGCTGACGCATTGCTCGAACTGGCGTGGGATACAAAGTAGATGATGACCACAAATGCGGCGCATCGGGATCAAGTTCTTGCAAAAAAGAAGCTGAGCCATCCCAGCGAAACTCCCACAATTGCCCCTTATCACTGACAATAAAAGTGAAAGGTTCAATACCCTCAAAATAGTATTGCTGAAAAAAATCAATTGGCTTAAGGTAAGCAAAACTTTCCAAAACCATTACACCGCGACTGATGCGATAGGGTGGTTGTGGGCGATGCCCTTCAAAAGCCCCATTCAGCAAACAAACGGCGCGTTGGCGATCAGAGGCAGCAATCCAGGTGCCTCCAGCGCCTACATCTTGAGGAAACATCAATTGTTGCCCGTATCTTTCTATAGTCACCAACTGTTTGGCAGCCCGATTGGCTTGCTCATCGCGGTTGGAAGTCAGTATAAAATGGCCAGGCGAAGGCGATACATAAGTTACCGTACACATGCTTATCGTGATCGTTTAGTGATTTTCCTAGGCCATACCCGATACGTTCAGGTCGACACAATTTCAGAGCTTGTTCAAATTTTGGATTCTGGGCTCCATGAGGCAAATTTTATTTCCTGCTTCTTTAAAATTTTCGCCGTATTGCCCGCATAAAGCTGCAAATTTTGCCTCGCCTGAAGTGAAATTTGCATTCCTTAGCCTCAGATCCAAAACCTGAACAAGCTCTAAAGCCGACTGGGATTGAGTAAAAAAAGCAAAAAGCTAATAAAAAACTGCGATCTCTGACAATTCTTTTCTTTTTAGATCAGGAACTTCAGCATTATCCGCAGGAAATCCAACCGGAATAAGCATAAAAGCCCGTTCATTCGACGGGCGTTGGAGTATTTTTTGCAAAAAATTCATTGGACTAGGCGTATGCGTAAGCGCAACCAACCCAGCTTGATGAATTGCGGCTAGTAAAAACCCGGTAGCAATTCCTATCGATTCATTGACGTAGTAATTCTTCCGTTGTTGATCCCCTACTTGATCGTATATTTTTTTAAAAACGACGATGAGGTACGGGGCGATTTCCAAAAAAGGCTTTTGCCAATCCGTACCGAAGGGCAATAGATCTTCGATCCACTCTGGCGTCATTCGCCCATGGTAGTTTTCATATTCTTCTGCTTCTGCCGCTTCGCGAATGGCTTTTTTGATGCCAGGATCAGCAATAACGCAAAAAGTCCAGGGCTGTTTGTGTGCACCGGAAGGCGCCGTGGAAGCCGTGAGGATAATATTTTCAATTACTTTTCGATCAACAGTCTGATCCGAAAAAAAGCGCAATGATCTCCGTCTATCCATTTGCTGAAAAAAAGACTGGCTTCGTTCCGCCATTTCTGCTGGCGAAAGCACTTCATTAGCGTAAGGAATAAACCCGGGTTGATGGTCTGGCATGCTTCTGTTTTGAGTAAAAAAATCATGGTGTAGACACCGAGACAGGCAACACTTTGCCGTTGAATACTTTATGTCCGTTGAGCGCGAAATCTGCCACATATGTACCCATTGCCTCACTACTCACTGGCGCTACATAACCGGGAAACGCTGTTGCTAACATTTCGGTTTGTACAGCCCCCAAAGCGAGGCAATTTACAGCAATACTTTTTTCCTTAAGCTCTTCTGCAAGACATTCGGTTAGATTTGCCAAAGCCGCTTTGCTAGAGCTATAAGCCGCCAATCCAGGGAATTTACTACTCCCCTGAAAACCGCCCATTGAGCTGATATTGAGAATATGTGCTTTTTTGCTTTTTTCCAAAAAAGGCGTCAGCGCTTGAATGAGTCGAACCGGAGCAAAAAGATTACTTTCAAAAATCGACTGCCAATCTTCCAATGGGGTACTCAAAAAAGGCTTGTTGATCAATTGTCCGGCATTGTTGACCAAAATATCAATCCCGCCCATGACCTCAATTTTTTCAATTAAACTTGTGGGAAGTGGTTGAGTTAAATCTATGGCGAGAAAGTCAAACCGACCCGCTGTTTTAAGTTCTTGAATAGCCTTTTGCAAGCTTTGTAATTTATCACCATCCCGTGATAAAGCAAGGACGTGGTTGTCGGGATATTTGGCCAACGCCATTGTCGTGTGATAACCGATACCGCGACTAGCGCCAGTAACTATAATTCGCATAAAGAGGTAAATTTTTTTAAATTTTAGAGAGCTTGTTCATACAATTTGGATAAGGAATAACAGCATCGTCCAATTGAATAACATTAAAAATAGCACAACAATCGCAACTAAGCACTATTTTTGGCCGTTTTAGTGCGCGTTGTACTCAACGAATCGCTAGCTTTGCGCTGTTTTCTAAAAAGCTCAATCAAACAGCTATCAAGAGAGAAATATAAAACATCGATGATCCGCAGACAACTTTATCACTTTGGCAGATACCTCATCCTGATGAGTAGTGTTTTTTCGCGTCCCGAAAAGACAGCCATGTACTACAAAGAAACCCTTCGACAAATGAACGACATTGGCGTTGGGTCACTGCCGATTGTTTTTTTGATCGCACTATTCATTGGGGCGGTAACCGCGGTACAGTTTTCCTATCAATTGGACGGAACTTTGGTTCCCATTTATTACATCGGGTACATTGTACGTGATAGTACCATCATTGAATTGGCGCCTACCATTACCTGTTTGGTTTTGGCCGGTAAAGTGGGTTCCAATATGGCGGCTGAGATCGGGGGTATGCGCCAAAAAGAGCACATTGATGCCATGGAAATCATGGGTGTGAATACCGCAGCATACATTGTGATGCCCAAGGTAATTGCCGCTTTGGTTGTTATTCCATTGTTGGTAGCGGTGGCGGCCTTTGTGAGTATCGGCGGAGGTTATTTGGCGATTATTCCAATTGGAAAAATGTCGGGTAACGATTATATCCAGGGAGTTCGGTCTTTTTTCGTAGAATACAACGTTTTTATGATGTTTGTTAAAGCCTTGGTGTTTTCCTTCTTGCTCACTTCGGTTTCCTGTTACCAAGGTTTTTTTGTCAAAGGCGGCAGCATTGAATTGGGTAAAGCCAGCACCAATGCGGTGGTTTTTAGCGATATCTTGATTCTTTTGGCCGACTACATCATTGCAGCTTCCTTAACCTAAGCAACGCAGAAAAATTAACTTCCCGATTTTGGCTTTTGAATAGGAAGTCGAACGGTTCATTTCAAGTGAGCTTCCTATTCAAAAGCTTCTCAAAAAATCGGGAAGTAATTTTTTGCGTCAAACTAAGTCATATGATCAGAGTAGAAAATCTCTTTAAATCTTTTAACGATCAAGAGGTGCTCCAAGGCATCACTACTGAATTTTATCCTGGTAAAACCAATCTGATTATTGGCCGTTCAGGTGCTGGAAAAACTGTTTTGCTAAAGTTATTGGTTGGGTTGTTGACCCCCACTAGCGGCGATATTTTTTATGGCGACATCAACTTCAACAAACAGAGTAGAAAAGAAATGCGTGAATTACGCATGCAAATTGGGATGTTATTCCAAGCTTCAGCGCTTTTTGACTCTTTAACTGTTGAGGAAAATATACGTTTTCCGCTGGATATGTTTACCTCGATGACCTGGAAAGAAAAACTCAATCGGGTTAATTTTTGCTTGGATCGTGTGAATTTGGAAAATGCCAATCGCAAGTACCCCTCAGAATTGAGTGGCGGTATGCAAAAACGAGTGGGCATTGCCCGCGCCATCGTGCTCAATCCAGCTTTTTTGTTTTGCGACGAACCCAACTCGGGGCTTGACCCCAAAACAGCCATTGTGATTGATGAGCTAATCCGTAGCATCACCTTGGAGCAAAACATTACCACGGTCATCAATACCCACGACATGAACTCGGTGATGGAAATTGGCGACAACATCATCTTGGTTCATGAAGGAAGACTGGCGTGGCGCGGTAATAAAAACGAGGTATTAGAAAGCGATAATGATATTTTACAGAATTTTATTTTTGCTTCTCCATTCCTGCAACGCTTGCGAAAATCAGCGTTGGAAAATCTAAAGAAATAGAATTTGTGGGTATCTTTTTTTCAAAATGAAATAATGCCGCCCGAATAATTGCTTTTTTCGGAATACTGGTATAAATTTGCAACGCTTTTTTGGAGAATCTTCTACTTTTAGGTTTTCTATACCTGCCCAGATGGTGAAATTGGTAGACACGCTACTTTGAGGTGGTAGTTCCGCAAGGTGTGCAGGTTCGAATCCTGTTCTGGGCACCAGATTTTTAATCAACAAGCAATTTATAAGACCTTAATTATAGGCAAGAGAAAGGGAATGGCAATAGTCGTTCCCTTTTTCTTTATCCCAAAGAAACAATTCCAGATAGCCAAGTGTAGTTTCTAGGGAATATTTTGTGTATACTTACAACTAAGTTACCTTTCAGCATGGCTTATGTGTTTACCGATTCATAAAATCATGTCTAAAAAGGGATTTTTCACCGCTGGATCAAGGAAATCATGGACACAATAAAAGCAGGAGTCATTAACGATGCAGAAGCCGAAAAACTGGAGCGCATTGCTTTTATCCTTAAAACGATAGCCCATCCTACGCGTTTGGGCATCATTCACTTGCTAGAGCAATACCCAAAGCTTTCGGTGACGCAAATTTGCGAAATGCTCAACAGCGAACAATCGCTTACTTCTCATCACTTGCAAAACATGCGCCTGAAAGGCATACTTTCTGTAAAACGTGATCGCCGCAGCATGATGTATTCACTCAAGGAACGTGATGTTTCACTCATCATCGAATGTTTGTCCAATTGTCAGTGTAACATGTAATCACCATTTGGACAAAAAACACTATCATGTCAACAGTTAGAAGGCCGTCACTTTTAGGCGCTATGCTAGGGCTGAAGTGCCCCCAATGTGGAAAAGGAAACCTTTTTTCCACGCCTACCTTTTCCTTCAAAAAGCCTTTTGAGATGGAACAACATTGCTCCAATTGCGGCGAATCTTTTTTCCCCGAGCCTGGATTCTATTTTGGCGCCATGTTCATCTCTTACATCATTTCCGCCTGGTTTTGTATTGGGTTTGTGATGTTGCTCCACTGGGTATTTAAATGGAGCCTTGGTACTTCTTTTGCTTTGTTAATCCTTGTTGCAGCTGTATTTTTTGTTTATTTATTTCGCTTGTCGCGGTCGATTTGGTTGGGTTTGATGGTGAAAAGAAAAAAAGCTTAGCGTTAGTAACCGATATCTTATCGCAAAGCCATAATACCGATCCCATGGAAAAAAAATTCATTCAACATCTCTTCGAAACCCATCTAGGCGCACAAGAAATGCCAGCACCAAAAGCTGTTTGTCAATGGCTAAATGGTTTGCTAGGAATTTTGTTTCCGGAATTTTCCGACGAAAAATTCACCTCGCTCAGAAGCTTTGAACAGCATTTCCAAAATTTAAGACTGGAATTATTTAACCTCATTGATACGGTTGATGATCCCATCCACACCAAAGCGCACGAACTAGAGGAAGCGTTTATGGATCGCCTTCCTTTGGTTCGCGAATTATTGATCAAAGACGCATCTGCTATTTTAAAGGGCGATCCCGCAGCCACGGGGCTAACGGAAGTGATCCGCTCCTATCCTGGTTTTTATGCCATCGCTGTATACCGCTTGGCACATGAATTTCTATCGCTAGGGGTTCCTTTGATCCCCCGGATCCTTACCGAACATGCTCATAGCAAAACTGGGATCGACATTCACCCTGGTGCTAACATTGGCGAGTATTTTTGCATCGACCACGGCACGGGCATCGTCATTGGTGAAACCTGCCACATCGGCAACCAAGTCAAAATTTATCAGGGCGTAACTTTGGGCGCATTGAGCGTAAAGAAAGAGTTTGCCCAAATCAAACGACATCCTACAATTGAAGACGGCGTGGTTATTTACTCAGGAGCAACCATTTTAGGGGGTGAAACGGTGATTGGCCAAGACAGTATCATTGGCGGTAATGTTTGGGTCATCAAAAGCGTGCCCCCACAGAGCAGAGTATATTATAATGGCTACATGAACCAGCGGTATGAAGATGCCAATGCGGTTTAACTTTTTTGCACCTCAACAACTAATCTAATCTAAATGGCGACCGTTCTAGATCTTATCGGCAACACTCCGAATGTTGAAATCCAGCATGTTATAAAAAAACCGGGCATTACCGTTTACGGAAAACTAGAAGGCAACAACCCTGGCGGTAGTGTAAAAGACCGCGCAGCTTACAATATGATAAAGAGCGCGGTTGAACGCGGCGAATTACAACCAGGCATAAAACTAGTTGAAGCCACCAGTGGAAATACGGGTATTGCTTTAGCTATGATTGCCCGTTTGTTCGGTTTTGAGATTGACCTCATCATGCCCGACAACTCTACCCTGGAGCGAGTGCAAACCATGGAAGCCTATGGTGCTCGCGTTATTTTGACGCCCGCCGAAAAAACCATTGAATATTCCCGTGAATTGGCCGATGAAATGGTTGCCCAAGGCGGTTATTACATGCTCAATCAGTTTGCTAATCCCGACAATTGGAGCATGCACTACAAAACCACCGGACCTGAAATTTGGAGAGATACCGAGCAAAAGATTACTCATTTTGTAGCAACAATGGGCACCACTGGCACCATCATGGGCGTTTCTCGCTATTTAAAAGAACAAAACCCCAATGTCCAAATCATTGGCGTTCAACCTACCGATGGCTCCAACATTCCAGGTATACGAAGATGGTCGCCAGAATATTTACCAAAAATATACGAACCGGCGCGGGTGGATCGAATCATTGACGTTTCGCAGGAAGAAGCCATTCTGATGACACGGCGTTTGGCCAGCGAAGACGGTATTTTTGGCGGAATGAGCAGCGGAGGCTCCGTAGCAGCTGCCGCAAAATTGGCTCAAGAGCTGGACGAAGCGGTGATTGTGTGCATTATTTGCGATCGAGGCGACCGCTATTTATCGTCAGGAATCTTTGGCGGTACTATCTAAGGAATGATTAAACAATAAGTGCTTACTCGTTCTTGGTAAAAAAATAATGCTAAAATTCCCCATTCACACAATAAAATAAAATAAATACCTTCAATTGGGTATTTTTCGCATATTTATTAGCGAACTATTTCTCGATTTAAATATTTCTTCCTATGTTCGTGTCATCATAAACTCATGAGATAAAAAAAGCCGCACATCTCGGTGCGGCCTCACGCTAATAACAAATCATAATCTCATGAAAAAATAAGACGACCTAAATTTTATTAAGTACTAACGACCTAACTATTATTTTTGTTGTTGATACAACATACTCTTCATTGGGGGTTCCCCGCTGTACTTCAGCAGGGAACCTTCCTTGTTTTTGGGATAATGCTTACCGCACCATTAGCTTACCAGTATTGATTAATTGCCCTCCCGACTCTAGTTTGTAAACATACATTCCAGCAGCAAGTTGGTTGCGATGAATCAATATTGTATTATTGTTGACTACTTCTTGACTTACCAGTTGACCTGTCAAATCATAGATGCTCATTTGCAATCTATCATATAGACGGCCTTTCACTTCAATGGTCACCGATTCAGTAAAAGGATTTGGATAAACTTTAACATTTACACCCGGAACAAAAACTTCCTGGGTTGAAGTAATCACTTGAACGAAGTCTGGGAAAACCCCAACCTGGTGGCGTACCAAGTTACTGGTGTTAGGTTTTTGGTAATCAAAGAATACCGTAGCGCGATTTTTGATGATCGTGCCTTTTGGTGTATTCGGTTTCTGAGAAATTTTAAATTTCAGATACCCATATTTTGCTGCTGAGCTAGTAGCACTAGGCAATTGAATGCTATCGAACGTAATCCGGATAACGCCGTTTTGATAAACTTCAAAACGATAAGGGTAGTTACTCACCCCTGGTTCGATGCTGGTAAGATCAAGTGCAGCAGGTAACGTATCCCTAATCACAACACGCTGGACAGTTTCCGTACTAGTGTTTTTGAAAAGAACGGTGTAGTACAAATCGGTTTTAGCATCGATCAGCGCAGCATCGCGATACCCTTTGGGATACCCCCTCAGTTCTACTGGTAGCAACGCGCTTTGAATTTCTTGAACATCAATCGACGTATTGAGATCCTGGCCGTCGGTTTCCGGAAACTGGGTCACCTGACCTGTTTTTATTGGCGTACCATCATTTACACAACCTTCTACAAAAGCCGTTTGATAGCTGTTGCCGCTTGGATGTCCAGCCGCCTGCTGGGCAATCAAACGGTAGGTGGCGCCAGTAGCGGGAAGGCTAACTTTGATAACTTTTTGAGGCTCTAATTGGAATTGAATATCTTGTTTGCCTAACATAATATCATCTCTAACTACAATAGATCTTGACGGCTTTTTCATAGCGCCTTTACCCACATTCTGAATCTGGAAGATCACTGAATCGGCAGCACATTTTCCAGTTACTACAATACTCGAGCCATCCCAATCAGGATCAGCTTTAAGACAAGAAGAATCGGGGTGAATTTGAGCAGTTACCATGCCCGCCTGCCCGCTGGCTATACCTTGACATGGCAAAGAAGCAGTAAATGTAAATTTATTGGCGGTTCCTGCAGCAAAATTACCTATTTGCACCCGACGGACGCCGTTGGCAAGCACTTGAGTAGGAACTGAGCTTGATTTAAATGTCAGTTTTGGATCCAAGGCGAGGTCAATATAGCTTTTCATGGCTGCGCCTGTACCTGTATTGGCATAAGCTACCGTATATTCTAAATCACTACAGGCTGCTAAGAAAGGTGTAGAAACATTCACTTCCAAGTAAGGGCATCCGATGGCTACCTTCACGGGAAAATCTACTCTAATGGAATCGTAAACTGATTTTAAGCGAATGTTATTGCCAATGCTGCAGGGTTCCCAATAAACGTTACCCGGAACGACCCTGACGGTGTACACACCAGTATCGACCAATAGATTGTAATTGCCTTTGGCATCTGTAGTACCGTAATAAGTATTGACCGTACTTTTTGCCATTACG
>Ga0114963_10003720_pt1 | contig 10440 bp, 10 predicted proteins | sample C_131016_EF_Meta_FD_87019 | JGI IMG/M metagenome (GOLD analysis project Ga0114963, IMG submission 87019) | Freshwater microbial communities from Lake Croche, Canada to study carbon cycling - C_131016_EF_MetaG | ecosystem: Environmental > Aquatic > Freshwater > Lake | place: Lake Croche, Canada...
AAGACTACGTCCAACACAAAGCCGCCGCATCGGGCAGTAGCTTTTATTACGCTTTTTTGTTTTTGCCGCCGGACAGGCGCGCCGCCATCACCGCGTTTTATGCGTTTTGCCGCGAAGTGGACGATGTGGTGGACGAAATCAAGGACCCCAGCGTGGCTGCGACCAAACTCGCTTGGTGGCACAAAGAAGTGCTGCAAGCCTTCGCCGGCCAGCCCAGCCACCCGGTGATGCAGGCGCTGATGCCGCACACCCAGCCCTTTGGTATCGACAGCCATCACCTGCTGGCCGTGATCGAAGGCTGCCAAATGGACCTGAACCAAACCCGTTATCTGGACTTTGCGGGCCTGACCCGGTACTGCCACCTGGTGGCCAGCGTGGTGGGCGAAGTCGCGGCCCGCATCTTTGGCCAGACCGACGACGCCACCACCGCCTACGCCCACAAGTTGGGCCTGGCCTTTCAGATGACCAACATCATCCGTGATGTGGGCGAAGACGCGATGCGCGGGCGCATCTACCTGCCGCTGGACGAGCAGCAACGCTTTGGCGTCAAAGCGCAAGACCTGATGCAGCGCACCTATTCGGACAACTTCACCGCCCTCATGAAGTTCCAGACCGACCGCGCCCACGCCCTGTACGACGAGGCCCTGGCCCTTTTGCCGGGGGCCGACCGCCGCACCCAAAAACCTGGCCTGATGATGGCCAGCATCTACCGCACTTTGCTGCGCGAAATCGAGGCCTGCGGCTTTCAAGTGCTGCACCAACGCATCGCCCTCACCCCGCTGAGGAAGCTGTGGCTGGCTTGGAAGATGCAGGCGCTGGGGCGGTTTTGAACGGATAACAATGACTGGGGGAATTCAAAAATGACAGCTATGACGCTTCGCAAATAAGACTGCGCAGAGCGCCTCACAACCGAGGAAGAAATGGCTCTCTACTTAGAAGCCTGCCTGCAAGAAGCCGGTCACGATGTCGCTTTCGTTGCCAAGGCGCTGGGCCAGATCGCCCGCGCCAAGGGCATGACCCAGCTTTCAAACGATGCGGGTCAACTGACTGCCGTCATTTCATCGCCTGCGCCTGCTTGAAGGCGGGCCGCTCTGAAAATCGGTTCAACCACGTTTAATCACTGAACTGTGTCATCAAAGATGTTGGGGCCACAAGGCGCACAAGGCATTCAATTCGGCCACTTGCACCGGCACGGGGTGACTGGGGTAACTGGCTTGGGGCCACTCTTTGCCCTCGCGGTTCAACCACACCACCTGCATGCCCGCGTCCAGGGCACCCACACAGTCGGCGTGCGCGTCGTCGCCGATGTGCAGCACCTCATGCGGGGCCACACCTGCAGCCTGCGCGCCGGCCACAAAAATCAGCACATCCGGCTTGGCCACGCCCAATGACTGGGCGCTGACGCTGGCATGAAAATACTGGCCAATGCCCACGCGGTGCACATCGGCATTGCCGTTGGACAGGGCTACCACCGGGTAGCGTTGACTCCAAAAAGCCAAGGCGGGCAGCGCGTCGTCAAACAGCGTCACGCGTTGCCGTGCCGAAAAAAAGACCTCAAACGCCGCCTCGGCCAAATGACCAGGATCGCCCGCCCGCAGCAGCATTTCACGGATGGCTTCGCGCCGCAACAAGGACAAATCGTGCGCTTGGTCGGCATGGCGGAGAGTGATCTCGGCGCGCACCGCTTTTTTCAGTTCGGGCTCTTGAGACAAAGCCGCCGTGGCCGGGGCGTGTTGCATGAGCCAGTCTTTCAAGGCCACCTCGGCACCGGCGATGGTGGGCCAAACCGGCCACAAGGTGTCATCTAAATCGAGGGTAATGGCTTTGATTCGGGAAATGTCAATCATGGTGAGGGAGAATACCGCACATGGCATTCAACACAGAACCTTCATTCCAGCACGGCCAGGCTGCCCGCACGGCGGTGCTTTATTGCAATCTGGGCACACCCAGCGCGCCCACAGCACCTGCGCTGCGCACTTATTTGGCCGAATTCCTGGGCGACAGCCGCGTGGTCGAGATCCCCAAACCGATCTGGTGGCTGATCTTGCACGGCATCATCCTGCGTGTGCGCCCAGCCAAATCGGCCGCCAAATACGCCAGCATCTGGACCGAAGGCGGCTCGCCGCTCAAGGTGTTCACCGAACAACAGGCCCAGTCCTTGGGTACAGCGCTGCGAGCGCGCGGCCACCAGGTGTCGGTGCGCTACGCCATGCGCTACGGTCAGCCGTCCATCCCTGAGCAGTTGAACGCTTTCAAAGCCGAGGGCGTGCAGCGCGTGCTGATTGTGCCCGCCTACCCTCAGTACAGCGGCACCACCACCGCCAGCGTGTTTGACGCGGTGTACCGCTGGGGCCTGAAAACCCGGCTCATTCCGGAACTGCGCTTTGTCAACCGCTACCACGACGATGCGCGCTACATCGCCGCCCTGGCGCAAACGGTGCGTGAACACTGGGCAAGAAATGGCCAAGCCGAGCAACTGGTGATGAGCTTTCACGGCGTGCCCGAACGTACCCTGCACCTGGGTGACCCCTACCACTGCGAATGCATGAAAACCGGCCGCCTCTTGGCCGAAGCCTTGGGCCTGCGCAAAGACCAATACAAACTCACCTTTCAGTCGCGCTTTGGCAAAGCCAAGTGGCTGGAGCCCTACACCGAGCCGACGCTGATCGCCATGGCGCAGCAAGGCGTGAAAAAAGTCGATGTGATTTGCCCGGGCTTTACCGGCGACTGCCTGGAAACGCTGGAAGAAATTCAGCAAGAAACACAAGAGGCTTTTCTGCACGCGGGCGGCGAAAGCTTCAGCTACATCCCCTGTCTGAACAACCACGCCCAGTGGATCGAGGCGCTGGCCGACATCAGCCTGGGGCACATGCAAGGCTGGGACTTGGCTGGGCCGGATGAGACCGCCTTGGCCGCCAGCAAGGCCAGAGCCTTGGCGCATGGGGCTAAGACCTGACAGCTGACAACTGTCGGTCAAGCGACTGCTCAGCAATCAGTCACACCCTGAAAGAGCGCGACAGGGTGGGGACCAGTCGGGTGGCGATCAAGCCGCTCGGATGAAATCCGTCACCCAGTCCCATTGCTGCAGCACATTCAGGGCTGGCGCGTGGCCGCAACCTGGCAACTCGATCACCTGCAGTCGCCCACGCGCACCGGGCCCGCGCTGGCGCATCGCCGCTACGGTTTCGGGCAAGACCAGATCCGACTCGGCACCACGCAGCAACAGCACCGGCTGGGTCATGGCGTCGTAATGGTCCCAAATCAGATAATCGTTGGGATGCTGGGTGAATTGCATCACCATGGCGGGGTCGTAATGGGGCGTGATGCGCCCATCGGGCAAACGCCGCGCAGAGGTCTCGGCCAGACGCCGCCACTGTGCATCGCTCAACCAACCAAAGGGTTTATAGACCTGCCGGAAAAAAGCTTCCAACTCAGTCAGCGTGGCAAACGCGGGCGGCTGGCCAGCATAGGTCTTGATGCGTTCAATCGCCGCTGGCGCCAACTCGGGCGCGTTGTCGTTGAGCACCAGACTCAAAATGCGGTGTTTCAAACTCGGCTGCGCCAGGCCTGCGGCGCATACGGTTCCAATGGCCCCGCCCATGGAGGTGCCGACCCAGTGCACGGCGCGCAGTTGCAAACCGTCCATCAACTCACGCGCCAGCTGGGCGTAAAAGGCCAAACAATATTCTTGCTCGGGCGCGCGGCTCCATTGCGACAAGCCCCGGCCGATCGTGTCCGGGCAAATCACCCGGTAGCCCTGCTGGCTCAGGTGCATAGCCAACTCGTCCATGTCGCGCCCAGTGCGGGCCAGCCCATGCCAAGCGATCACCGTGCCGCGCTCGGCGCGGCCCCAGTCGGTGTAATGCAATTGCAGGCCAGCGCAGTCGATGTACTGCGAGGTCGAAAGAGTTGTGGCTTGTGTCATCTTGAAATCTCAGACAAAGTTTGCGTTGCACGCAGACGCCCCACCACCCCGGTGGGAAAGTAATACACCGACAGCACAAACAGCAAACCCAACCACAAAAGCCAGCGGTCAGGCGAGAGCAGCGCAGACAACAAGGGCACAGCCGTTGTGGCCTCGCTGGCCAGGCGCAGCAGGTCTTGCAAATAGCTTTGCGCTAGCAAGAACAGCACCGCCCCAATGGCCGCGCCGTACACCGTGCCCATGCCACCAATCACCACGATCAAGAGCACGTCCATCATGATTTCAAAGCTCAGCGAGGTGTCCGGCCCGTTGTAGCGCAGCCACAGCGCCAGCATGGCCCCGGCCACGCAGGCATAAAGCGCCGACAACACGCTCGCCAGCGTGCGGTAGACCACCACGCGGTAACCAATGGCCTCGGCCCGGAACTCGTTTTCGCGGATGGCCTGCAGCACCCGACCAAACGGCGAATTCACAATGCGCAAGAGCGACAGCATGGCCGCCAGCGCGATCCCAAACAGCAGGTAGTAGCACAGCAGGCGGCCATCGAGCGACACGCCGCGCAAGGGTGCGTCGCTGAACACGGTGCTGGGCAAAAGCAACTCGGGCAGCTTGAAGCTCAGGCCGTCTTCGCCTCCGGTGAAGTCGGACAGTTGCGAGGCCAGCGTCTGAAAAGCGGCCGCCACCGCCAGCGTGATCATGGCGAAAAAGATCGCCCGCACCCGCAGCGAAAACAAGCCAATGGCCATCGACAGCACCAGCGTGAGTGCAAGCGACAAGGCAAAGCCTGCGGCCAACGAAGCCCAGGTGGGGCCCCAAGCGTTAGACGAGATGGCGATGCCATAGGCCCCGATGCCAAAGAACATGGTGTGCGCAAAGCTGACAATGCCGGTGTAACCCAACAGCAGGTCAAAGCCTGCCACCAGCACCACAAACACCAGCACCTTGGCCGCAACCGACAAAGCCTTGACCCCGGGAAAGAGAAATGGCGCAAAAGCCAGACCCAGCAAGATGGCGATCAGCACCGCAGCCAGCCAGCGGCTGCGCGGGGCGTCGTTAGAAATGAGGCGTCTGATCATGGTCGTTCTCCGCCGGGCCGCCCCAAGGAGAACGAAGCCCCCTCGGGGGGCAGTGCGTACACGAAGTGACGAGCGTGGGGGTACATAGCTTGTTTAACGGTTGGCCACCGGGTACACACCCTGCGGACGCCAAAGCAGCACAGCGGCCATCAGCGCGATGTTGGAAAACAGTGCCATTTTGGGCGCCAGAAAGCCGGTGTAGTTGGCCATCAAGCCGACCAGCAAGGCCCCAATCAGCGCACCGCCGGTCGAGCCGAGGCCGCCGATGATGATGACAATGAAGATCAGCACGTTGACCTGCGCGCCCATTTGCGGCACCACGTTTTGCTGGTAAAGGCCCCACATCACACCGCCCAGGCCGGCCAATGCACTGCCCACCACAAACACGCCGACAAACAGACGGCGGATGCGGTAGCCCAGCGACTCGACCATTTCGCGGTCTTGCACACCGGCGCGAATCAACAGACCGATCTTGGTGCGGCCCAGCACCCACATTTGCAGCGCAAACACGGCCAGGCCCACGGCCACGGCCAGCAAGCGGTATTTCTCAATGGCCGCATCGCCCCACAACACTGAGCCGCGCAGGGCTTCAGGCAAAGGCAAGGCGATCTGCAGCGGGCCCCAAATCACCTTGATCAGTTCTTCACCAATGATCATGCCGCCCATGGTGATGAGGATTTGCTTGAGGTGCTGGCCATACACCGGCCGCACAATGAAGCGCTCAAACGCCAAGCCCACTGCGGCGGCCACGGCCATGGCGATCCCCATGGCCGGCAGCACCGCCACCATATTGCGCCACCACATCCCGGACCCAGTCCAGTCGCCCATGGCCCCCAGCACGCTGGTGGCCACAAAAGCGCCCAGCGCAATGAACAGGCCGTGACCAAAGTTGAGCACGTCCATCAGGCCAAAGACCAAGGTCAGGCCCGAGGCCATGATGAAGATGATCATGCCCATGGCCAGGCCCGCCACGGTGAGCGTGAGCCAGGTCGAACCCGAACCGATCCAAGGCCAGGCCAACAGCGCCAGCACCGGCACCAGCAGCAGCGGGCGTGTGTCGATGTCTTGCAGGCGTTTCATAAAGCCAGCCCCAACAAGGATTGCTGCAAAGCCGTGTCTTCGGCCAGCGCCTGCATGCGACCGGCGTGCACCACGCGGCCGTTGTCCATCACCGCCACGGTGTCGCCCAACTGCTGAGCGAAATGCATGTTTTGTTCGACCAGCAAAATCGTCACACCGCTGTGCTTGAGCTGCATGAAGGCGTCGATCATGTTGTGGATAATCGCCGGTGCCAGCCCCTTGCTGGGCTCGTCGATGATCAGCAAATCACGCGGCTCCACCATCGCCCGAGCCACCGCCAGCATTTGCTTTTGTCCGCCAGACAACTTGCCTGCCGGGTGGTTCCAGAATTTTTCGACCGCCGGGAAGAGCTGGAAAATCCACTGCAGCCGCGCCTCATCCATCTGCGCCGCATGCTTGGCGCTGCGGGCGGCCAGCAGCATGTTTTCTTTCACCGTCAGGTCGGCAAAAATGCCCATGTTTTCGGGCACATAAGCGATGTTCATTTGCGCTATGGCCGGGGTGTTGCATGCCGTGATGTCTTCACCGCCCAAGCTGATGCGCCCTTGCGAGGCTGGCCATAAGCCCATGATGGTGCGCAGTGTGGTGGTCTTGCCCGCGCCGTTGCGACCCAGCAGCATCGTGAGTTCGCCGCGCAGCACCACCAGGTCCACCCCGTGCAGGATGTGGTACGCCCCGATATGGGTGTGCACGCCTTCGAGGGTCAAGAAAGGGGTGCTCATGCTTTTTCCCTGGCTTTGCCCAGATAGGCCTCTTGCACGATGGGCGATGCGATCACTTCATTGGGTTCGCCATCGGCCACCAGCGTGCCGTTGTGCAGCACGATGATGCGGTCGGCCAACTCGCGCACCACGTCCATCTTGTGCTCCACCAGCAAAATGGTTTTGGTCTTGTCTTTTTTCAGCTGCCGGATCAGTTCGAGGATGACCGGCGCTTCGTCGTGGCTCATGCCGGCGGTGGGCTCGTCAAACATGTACACCGAGGGCTCGAGCGCCATGAGTAGCGCCACCTCGAGTTTGCGCTGATCGCCGTGCGGCAGACTGGACACCGGGGCATCTTGCTGCGCGGCCATGGACACGGATTGCAAAATTTCCATAGTGCGGTGCGTGAGTTGCGTGTGGTCACTCCAGATGCTCCACAGGTTCAAACCGCGCCGGTGTGCGCCCTCTTGCGTGGCTTGAACTGCAAGGCGCACGTTTTCCAGCACCGACAAATTCGGGAACAAATTGGTCAACTGAAAAGCCCGCCCCAATCCAGCGCGGGTGCGTGCCGAGGCCGACAAACCCGTCAGCGCGCGGCCATTCAAATGCACCGTCCCGGCCGTGGCGGGCAACTGCCCCGAAATCAGGTTGAAGTAGGTCGTTTTGCCCGCGCCGTTCGGACCCACGATCGCGGTCAGCGTGCCGGGTTCAAAGCGGCATGAGACCGCGTTCACCGCCACATGACCGCCAAACCGCACGGTCAAGTTGAGGGTTTCTAACATCAGCGTTTGTTGCGGATCGGCACGTTCATTTCTTCAGGCTTGATCTCGCGGATCAACTCTGGCACGCCCCAGGCGAAAGCCGGGTCCACTTTGATTTTGAAGTGATACATGCTCTGCATCGCTTGGTGATCTTCTTTGCGGAAAGTCATCGGGCCCTTGGGGGTGTCAAAGCGCATGCCCTCCATGGTGGCGATCAGCTTGTCGGCGCTGGTGTCGCCATTGGTTTTTTTCAAAGCGGTGACCAAGGCCATGGCCGAGGCAAAACCACCGGCGGTGAAGAAGTCGGGGGGCGATTTGAATTGGCTGTAGTGGCGTGCCACCAGGACTTCATTGACCGGGTTCTTGGGCATGCCGAAGTAATAGTAGGCGGCCCCTTCCATGCCCGGGAACTGCTTATATGACACCATGGCAGGCAAGATGTTGCCACCGGTCGCGATCTCGATGCCGTAACGCTTCAAGTCCATGTCGGCGATCTTGAACGGATTGCCACCGGCCCAGATGATGAAGATGATTTTGCGGCCCGGCAAAGCCTTGAGCTTGTCGATCATGCGCTGGGCACCGGCGGTGAAGTCGGTGGTGGCGGGCGGCAGGTACTCTTCGTGCACCAGCTTGGATTTCTTCAGCGCTTCTTTGAACGCCTTGACGCCGTCACGGCCAAAGGCCGAGTCTTGCGCCATGGTGACGATGCTCACCCCGTCTTTGTCCACCGCCACCGCGTTGGCAATCGCGTCTTGGCTGCTGTTGCGGCCAGTGCGAAAGATGTATTTGTTCCACTTGTCGCCGGTGATCGAATCGGCCACCGCCGGCTCGACCAGCAAAATCTTTTTGTACTCTTCTGCCACCGGCAACATGGCCAGCGCCACGGGCGAGGCGGTTGGGCCCACGGCCAAGTCCACCTTGTCGTCACCATAGGCGGCGGCCAAGAGGTTCTTGCCCAGATCGGGTTTGCCTTGGTCGTCTTTTTCAATCACCACGATCTTGCGACTGTTGATGGCCATGGTGCCGCCGGTGGCGTAGTCCAGACCCATCATCAAACCGGTTTGGGTTTGCTTGCCGTAAGCCTCCAGCGGCCCGGTCTTGCTGTAAATGTGGGCGATTTTGATGTCTTGCGCCTGCGCTGCGGCGCAAAGCGATAAAGCGGCCAGGGCAGCCACTGCAGTGAGTTGTCGACGGTTCACAAAAGTTTCCTTGATTGATCTTGACTCCCACGACCTGACACGCGTTGTGCCAAACGCCGCAGAAGCTTGCAACCTCGTATTAGAAGGCCAATCGATCACAAAGACCATGCGCAACAACCCGCACATCGTTCGGCCAAGTCAGGGGGCAAATTCAGGGGGTAAGGACCTGGCAGCGTGCGCACGGTGTTCATGCCCGCCTTGGCGAGTTCGTCGGCAAAGCGCTGCCCAACGCCCTGTGACGCTTCTTTTGTCCATGACCCAGGCCTCTGAAGCCCATGGTTCCCTCAAGTCGTTCACGGGCCTATTTCAATGGACTCACTTGATTGACAGTGTCTCCATGCGCTATAAAAATAGCCCACTGTGTCCAAATACGAAGCATCCTGTGCAAGAAAATAACTTGGTTCTTTCGTCCGCATGGCCGAGCATGGATGTGGCGGCGCTGTCATTGGCATCCCAATTTTTGCTGATCTATGGCGCGTTGATGTGGCTGGCCTGTGGCGTCACTTACATCATCTCCCTCAACGATGCCCGCACCCTGCGGGAGGTGGGCCTGTGGGTCAAACCTTTGAAATTCATGGCAGCCACGGCCTTATTTGCGTGGACCACCGCATGGATCGCCGAATTATCCCGTTCAGACCTCACACATGGGCAGGCGTACATCGGCATTACCGCCTTGCTGGTGGTCACGTCCTTCTTCGAGGTGGCTTACATCACCTACCAAGCGTCCCAAGGCGAAGCATCACACTACAACACCAGCGATTCTTGGCATGCCTTCATGTTTGGCCTCATGGCCATAGCAGCAGTGGGGCTCACGGCGTCACAAGGCTGGTTGGCTTGGGAGATATGGCAAGCCAAAGGCAGCCAACCAATGCCTGTGTCAGCTTGGGGCATTCTTGTTGGCTTGATACTCACTTTCATACTGTCCACCATCAGTGGGTTCATGCTGGGAGGAAACCAGCCCCCTGCAGGACCAGGACTACCGATTGTCGGCTGGCATCTGACCAAAGACATTCGTCCAGCCCATTTTCTGGGGGTACATGCCCAACAATTCATTCCACTGTGGGGCATCATCGTTGAAAAATTCTTTGGCGCCCATTGCACACCCGCGCTGACCGCGGGGTGCAGCCTGTATGTGGTGTTGTGGGCCATTTTGACTTTGACCGGCCTCAGCACCTGAGTATTTGGAAGTCAGAACCCAAAGGGCAACACTTCTTGAGACCGTGCGCGAGAGATCGGATTCAATTTTTGGTTTTGATCTCTTTAAGCCAAGAGCTTTTGATCAGAACGCCGCCTCAGCACTGAGAACAGCCAGCCGAGCTTGGCTTTAGTGAATGTCGGGGAAGGTTTAGAAATAAAAAACCAAACAATTCCACAATGTGCAAACAGCCGTTTGAATTATGGAAAAAAGTCACTGGCGGAAACGGAGGGATTCGAACCCTCGATGAGGCTCTACACCCCATACTCCCTTAGCAGGGGAGCACCTTCGGCCACTCGGTCACGTTTCCAGTCAGCAGAAATTATAGCTCAGGCTTGGTCGAGGTCGAAGGCCTTGTGCAGGGCGCGCACGGCCAACTCCATGTATTTCTCGTCGATCACCACCGAGGTTTTGATCTCGGAGGTGGAAATCATTTGGATGTTGATGCCCTCTTCGCTCAAAGAGCGGAACATTTTGCTGGCAATGCCCACATGGCTGCGCAT
>Ga0114963_10003722_pt1 | contig 10436 bp, 8 predicted proteins | sample C_131016_EF_Meta_FD_87019 | JGI IMG/M metagenome (GOLD analysis project Ga0114963, IMG submission 87019) | Freshwater microbial communities from Lake Croche, Canada to study carbon cycling - C_131016_EF_MetaG | ecosystem: Environmental > Aquatic > Freshwater > Lake | place: Lake Croche, Canada...
ACCAGGGTGCCTGCGGTATCGATCATGTCGTCCATGATGACGCAGTTGCGGCCTTCGATTTCACCGATGACGTGCATGACTTCGCTGACATTGGCGCGCGGACGGCGTTTGTCGATGATGGCCAGGTCGCAGTTGAGCTGCTTGGCCAGCGCGCGGGCGCGCACCACGCCGCCAACATCGGGCGAAACCACGATCAGATCTTCGTAATTTTTCTGGCGCAAATCGCCCAGCAGCACCGGCGAGGCATATATATTGTCCACCGGGATATCAAAAAAACCTTGGATCTGGTCGGCATGCAAGTCCATGGTCAGCACGCTGGAGACGCCGGCGGCCTGGAGCATATTGGCGACCACTTTAGCCGTAATAGGCACGCGGGTGGAGCGGGGGCGGCGGTCCTGGCGGGCATAACCGAAATAGGGAATGACGGCGCTGATGCGCTCAGCCGAAGCGCGCTTGAGCGCATCGACCATGATCAGCAATTCCATCAAGTTTTCGGCGGTCGGGGCGCACGTGCTTTGCAGCACAAAGACGTCGCGGGCGCGAACGTTTTGGTTGATTTCGACGGTAACTTCCCCATCCGAGAAGCGGCCTACGCTGGCCGCGCCTAAGCTGATACCCAGGTCGCGCGCAACTTCCGCAGCCAGGTCAGGATTGGCATTGCCGGTAAATACCATGAAGTCGGGCGGGGTAACGGCTTGCATAGGGATGGGGACTTGTGTGGGCGAGGCTGCGCGCTGGTGGGCGGTTTCAGGACTTCATCGTGCCGTCTGGCTGTACCGTTAATAAAATTTGGCAGGGGAAGAAGGATTCGAACCTTCGCATGCTGGAATCAAAATCCAGTGCCTTAACCAACTTGGCGATTCCCCTACACGGGTTGCCAGCACTAGGCTGCCAACCGAAAACCAACGCTTTCAACACCACCCTTGCAGGGGATGCGCCTCCAAACTGTTACAAACCCGCAGTGCCATGTTGCCCGGGGCAACCTGCAGCTGGGTATCTGCTGCCAGTGGTGCAAACACCGCACTGCCTGAACCCGTCATCCTGGCGGGAAGTCCCTGACCATCAAACCAGGCAAGGGATTGGCCCACAGCGGGACAAAGCAGTTCGGCAACCGGCTGCAAATCGTTGCGGCCAAAGCCGTAGGGGTTTGCAGCGAAGCCTGAAATTATAGCAAGGCCGGTATTGCGCTCCAGCATTGGGTGGGCGAAGACGCTGCGCGTGTCCAGACCGGCATCGGGCTTAAGAACCGCAAAACGGCCCGGCGGCAGGTCGATGGGCGTCAGCCGCTCGCCCACACCTTCCACCCAAGCGTGCTGCCCGAGCAGGAAAAAGGGCACATCCGCGCCCAATTGCAGGCCAATGGCGGCCAGTTGTGCCTGCGTCCAACCCAGCCCCCAAAGCCGGTTGAGCGCCAGCAGGGTGGAGGCCGCGTCCGAGGAGCCGCCACCCATGCCGGCCTGGGCGGGCACGGATTTGGCGATGCCGATGTGCACGCCCTGCTTGCAGCCGCTGGCGCTTTGCAGCGCTTTGGCGGCGCGCAGGCATAAATCGTCTTCGGGCAGGGCCCAAGTCAAGTCTTCACGGCTAATTCCTCCGTCCGCGCGCAACTCAAAATTCAGTTGGTCGCACCAATCGATGAACATAAATACAGACTGCAGCAAGTGGTAGCCGTCAGCGCGTCGCCCCGTAATGTGCAAAAACAAATTGAGCTTGGCGGGGGCGGGAATGTCGTAGAGCGCCTGCATGGCCTGCATTATCTGGGCTCTAGCAACAGGTCGATTTGGACCGCGGGTGTACGGTCCACACTGCGGGCGCGGATCCGACCTTGCAGCCTGTCCAGGGTTTGTAGTTCCCAGCCAGGCGCGGTTTCGGGCTGTCCGTGCAGCCAGGCAAATAGGGCTTGCAGCGGCAGGGCGCTGCCTAGGCTGTGGGTGGTCATGGCGTCAACGGAGTCAAAACTGCGCTTTTGGTCCCCAGACTCCAGGGTGGCCGAAGTGGCGTCCCACTGCATGCGTGCCATGCGGGTACCCAAGGGCGAATTGAGTGTCAGGCTTGCGCGGCGCGCAGTACCTTCCAGAAAAAAATCCGCGCTGATGCGCTGCGGCGCATCTCCAGACACCTGAACGGACAAGCGGCCCTCCCAGACATCGTTAGGGGTCACGTATTCCTGACGTTTAGCCGGTGCGCTGCAGGCAGTCAGCAGCGCACAAAACCACACCAGAGCAGCCCCGTAAAGCCCTCGGCCCGATAGCGGCCTGACACTCATAGGCTGCCGCGAAGGCGAAGCATGGTGGACTTGAGCGCGTCGTTATCGCGGTTGAGTTCCAGTCCCTTCGCCCATGCAGCATTGGCCTCCTCGCGCAAGTTCATGGCCCACAAAACCTCACCCAGGTGGGCTGCAATTTCTGCATCTGGCCGGGCGGCAAAAGCCGCGCGCAAGATGCGTACCGCCTCAAGCTTGTTACCACTTCGAAACTCCACCCAGGCCAAGCTGTCCAAAATGAAAGGGTCGTTAGGCGCGAAGGTGAGCGCTTTCTCAATCAGTGCGCGGGCCTCGGGCAAACGCTGGTTGCGGTCGGCCAGCGAGTAGCCCAAGGCGTTGTACGCCGCTTGGTAATCGGGTTGCAGCGCAATAACGCGTCGCAGGAGTTTTTCCATCTCGTCAGCGCGCCCGAGTTTTTCAGCGGCCAAGGCCAGTTCATACAGCAGGTCCGGGTCATCGGGAGTTTTCAGGTTCGCTTGGCTTAGTAGCGCATAGGCCTCGTCCTCGCGGCGGCCTTCGCGCAGCAATTGCAATTGCGCTTGCAACTTGGTGCGCGCTTGGTCAGCATCGTCCTCGGGCAGATTGCCTACCAAAGACAGTGCTTCGTCTAGGCGGCCTTGCTTGGCCAACATCAGGGCACGGCGTATTTGAACCCGTGCAATGTCTTGCGGACTGTTGATGCGTGCGAGAAAGCCTTGGGCTTTTACAAAATCACCCTGTTTTTCTGCGATCTGGGACAGCAGCAAATAGGCCTGCACCATGCCGCGCGGTGTCAGGCTGTCCTCCTCAGGGTCTTCTTGCGTGCGACTCGGGGGCAAAACCCCCAAGTAGCGACTCAAAGACTGCTCGGCCTGTGGGAGGTCCTGGTTTTGAAATTCAATCGAGCCGCGTACCAGCCAAGCGTCCGCAAATTCGGGTTGTGTCTGTGTCAACTGCGTGGCCTGCGCCAGGGCTTGCGGATAACGCTGCAAGTCGATTAATTTGCGCACATAGCCCATACGCACCTGGCCCGAAGGCGTTGCGGCAAAGTAGTTGCTCAGCAATGCATCCAAATCATCGGCACTACCGTCGAGCAAATTGATGGCCAAAGAGGCAATGTCGTCAGATAAGGGTGCTAGTGCCGCGCCTTTGCGCGCGGCCGCCAGTGCAGCAGCACGATTGCCCGCTACCAGACGCACATTGCCAATTGCGGCCCAAGTGGCCGGCCCGCTGTTGCGGTTGCTCAGCTCGGCAGCTAAGGCTTTTTCGATCACCTCTGCGGCCGTGGCTTTGTCGCTGGCCCGCAGGTACAGGCGCGTGAGGGAAGTGATCAGGGCGCCGCGTTCAGGCGACGGCGCGCGGGCCACGCTGCGCTGCAATGGTGCCAGTGTTTCAGGCAGACGGTTGAGCCCAATCAGCAATTGCAAGAGGTAGCGGTCGGCCTCCTGCGATTGCGGCAGTGCTTGTTGCCAGGCCTTGGCCGCGCCCACTGCGGCATTGGCATCGCGACCGGACAAGCCTATGTCCACCGAACGCTGAAACAACTGCGAGTCGTTGGATTCGCGCGCGGCATGCAACATCAAACTGTAGGCCGAGCCGATATCGCCATTGTTAAAGCTCAGCTCGGCCAGCATCACCTGGTAAAAGATGGAAGCGTTGAGTGCAGAGCGTTCAGGGGCTTTTTCTGCGAGAACTGCTTCGGGGGGTGGTGTTTTGGTCGATTGGGCCTGCGCGCCAGAGGCAAGGACCGCCAGCGCCAAGGCCATCAAATAAGGGATGCGTGACATGCAGCCATAATAATCCAAGGCCCACGCAATGGACTGATAGCACGGGGCCATGCCCCTGCATTGGCTTTGCTTTACTTACCCCACCCATGCCCGAATTACCCGAAGTTGAAGTGACGCGCCAAAGCTTTGCCGATCGCATCGCCGGCGCGCACATCCTGGCGCTGCGTATGGGCAAAGCCCTGCGCTGGCCGCTGGGCTGCGAGCCGCAGCACCTGACGGGTCGCCAGGTGCTGGGCGTACGCCGCCGGGGCAAATATCTGTTGCTGGATTTGGACGAAGGCCTGCTGCTGCTGCACCTGGGCATGTCGGGCAGCCTGCGCTTTAAGCAAGCGCCAGGGCCCGCCGCTAAGCATGACCATATGGACTTGCAAACCAGCCAGGGAACACTGCGCTTGCACGACCCACGCCGCTTCGGCGCCGTGGTGTTTGCGCCCGCGGAGTCCAGCCCCCAAGCCCAAAAGTTGTTGGGCCGCTTGGGGGTGGAGCCCTTGGGTGACGATTTCCAAGCCAAAGAATTTTGGCAAGCCCTGAAAAAACGTAAGACGGTTATCAAGCAAGTGCTGCTAGGCGGCGAACTGGTGGTGGGCGTTGGCAATATTTACGCCAGTGAAGCGCTGTTCATGGCCGGCATACGCCCGAGCACGCGGGGCGAGCGCATCAGCCTGGCGCGCGCTACCCGCTTACACGCAGCGATACGCACGGTATTGGCGCGAGCGGTGCAAATCGGCGGCAGTACGCTCAAAGATTTTTCCAACGCCCAAGGCGAATCGGGTTATTTCCAACTTGAGGCTTCGGTTTATGGGCGCGAAGGTCTGCCCTGCCGTATTTGTAGCGCCCCCATCAAAGCGATACGCCAAGGCCAACGGTCCACTTTTTATTGCCCTGTATGCCAAAAACCCTAAGCGCTCCGAACCTGCCTGGCGTGGCGGACAAAGTGGTGCGCTGGCAAAAAAGCCATGGGCGCAACAGCCTGCCTTGGCAAAACACCCAGGACCCCTATCGCGTGTGGCTGTCGGAAATTATGTTGCAGCAAACCCAGGTCGCAACGGTGCGGGACTACTTTGAACGCTTTACCCAGCGCCTGCCCACGGTGGCCGATTTGGCAGAGGCTAGCGCCGACGAGGTGATGGGCTTGTGGAGTGGTCTGGGCTATTACAGCCGCGCGCGCAATCTGCACCGCTGCGCACAGATGGTGATGCAGCAACACGGCGGACAATTTCCCAGGCAGGCCGCGCTGCTGCAAACCTTGCCCGGTATTGGGCGCTCTACCGCTGCGGCAATTTCTTCCCTGTGTTTTGGCGAACGCGTGGCGATTTTGGATGCGAATGTCAAACGCGTGCTGACCCGCTTGCTCGCTTTTGAAGGTGATCTTGCGCAAGCTGCGCAGGAGCGTGCGCTATGGGCTTTGGCACAGTCCTTGGTGCCCGGTGAAAAAGCGAATGCCAAAGCGATGGCGCGCTATACCCAGGGCATGATGGACTTGGGAGCTACGGTATGCCTAGCGCGTAATCCGCTCTGCGGCCAATGCCCTTTGCAAACCGATTGCTGCGCGCTTGCAGCGGGAAAGATGCAAGATTTTCCGGTGCGCACCCGCAAGCTCAAACGCAGCAGCCAGTCGCTATGGTTGTTATGGGCCCAAGACGCGCAGGGCGCGGTATGGCTGCAAAGGCGGCCCGTGCCTGGCGTCTGGGCAGGCCTGTATTGCCTACCGGTGTTTGACAGCGAATCGCAATTGCGCCAGGCCTTGCCCGCAACATCGCGCAGCAAATTACAAACGATGCAAGTCTTTGTGCATGTGCTCACGCACAAAGACTTGCGTATCCATCCCCTCCATCTGCGCACAGCTGCAGGCCGCAGTTTGCCCGGCTTGGAAGGCCGCTGGATTGCAAAGCAAGATTGGCCCAGTCTGGGTTTGCCGGCGCCCGTGCGCAAACTCCTAGAAACGATAGAGTCGGCTTAAGGCTTAGACCGAATAATCTAACTCAGGCTGGCGCTGCAATTCGCGGTGACGTTTCAAAGTGACCCAGTGCGGCGCGAAGTGGGCGGCCAGTTGCTCCACCAAATACACCGAGCGGTGCTGGCCGCCCGTGCAACCGATGGCCACAGTGACATAGCTGCGATGGTCTAACACCAGAGCGCCCATCCAGCCGTCCAAAAAGCTGCTTATTTGCTGCTCCATCAGCAAGACCTCAGGCTGCGAACGCAAAAATTCGGCTACCGGCGCGTCTCTGCCTGTGAGCACACGCAAATGCGCTTCGTAATGCGGGTTGGGCAGCATGCGCACGTCAAACACGAAATCAGCATCTGAGGGAACCGCGCGCTTGTAGGAAAAGGACTGAAACACCAAAGTCAGTTGTGCCACAGGCGCGGTGATCATGCTCTTGACATAGGCTTGCAATTGGGCCGAGCGGATCATGCTCGAATCAATCACATAAGACTGCGCTCGCATATCGGCCAGCAAACTGCGCTCGAGTTCAATTGCATCGGCCAGCGCACGCTTATCGTCACCACCCAGCGTATCGGTTTGGGACAAAGGGTGTTTACGGCGCGTTTCAGAATAGCGCCGCACCAAGGTGTCGGTGCTTGCATCCAAAAACAGGGTTTTGATGCCTATGCCCTGCTTGCGCAATTTGTCCAGTTGCGCCGGCACCAGGGGCAGCCCCTTGGCGCTGCGCACATCCATGGCGATGGCGACGCGCGTGAAATGTTCGCCACTTTGCAAGGCGATGAAATCCTTGAGCAAGGGCGGTGGTAAATTGTCTACGCAGTAATAGCCTGCGTCCTCCAATGCATGCAGAGCCACAGACTTGCCCGAGCCGGACATGCCGGTGATGAGAACTAATTCAAGTTGACGTTCAGACACGGGCTTGCTCCAGCATTTCACGCGCATGGGCCATGGTGGTTGCCGAGCTGCTGTGACCTCCCAGCATACGAGCGATTTCGGTTTCGCGCTGCGCTTGTTGCACAGGTGCGACATCACTCAAGGTCTGCCCGCCTTGCAACTGTTTGCGCACCACCCAATGCTGATCGGCACAAGCTGCCACTTGGGGCAAATGGCTGACTGCCAGTACTTGTCTGTCGCCTCCAAGTTTGCGCATCAAGCTCCCAACGGTGTGCGCTACCGCACCCCCTACGCCGGCATCGACTTCGTCGAAGATCAGCGTCTGCGCGCCGCCGGCTTGGCTAGCCGTCACGGCAATCGCCAGCGCAATGCGCGAGAGTTCGCCACCCGAGGCCACTTTACCCACCGGGCGCGGCGTACTACCGGCGTGGCCGGCCACCAAAAACAAAACGTCCTCTAAGCCGCTTTGGTGCGGCTGTGCGGTGGCCTGCAATTGAACCTGAAATTGCCCGCCCTGCATGCCAAGTCCCTGCATCGCTTCGGTAATGGCCGCAGCCAGTTTGGGCGCTGCCTGCTGGCGCGCCTTGGAAACCTTGCGCGCCTCTGTCAAAAATGCCGCTTGGGCCTGCTGCGCCTGCGCCTGCAAGTGGGCGCTGTCGGCAGCGGCCTCGAGTTGCGCCAGTTCGTGTTTCCATGCAGCGTGCGTGGCGGCTAATTCCTGCGGGCTGCGTTTGTAGCGGCGCGCCAGGGATACCCATAAGGCCAAACGCGCATCGAGTTCGGCCAGCTGCGCTGGGTCTAACTCGACGCGGCGCTGGTAGGCGCGCAAGCTGTGTACTGCGTCCTCCACCTGCGCGATAGCCGAGGCCAACACCTCGGCCGGAGCTTGGAAGTCGGCATCCAAATGCGTTTGGCTTTGGATTTGCTGCAAGGCATTGTGCAAGCTGTGCAAGGCAGAGGGCTCTTCGTCGCTGAGCGCTGCTAGCGCGCTGTGCGCCGCATCCAGCAAGGTTTGCCCATGGGCCAAGCGACTGTGCGCGGTATTAAGCTCGTCCCATTCATCGGCGCCGGGATTGAGCTTGTCCACTTCGCCAATCTGCCAGGCCAGGCGTTCGCGCTCGCGCTGCAACACATCCTGCGCCTCCAAGGCTTTGTCATAAGCACCTTGGGCTGTGCGCCATGTTTGCCACAAGCCGCTTAACGGGCTGGTGGAAATGCGGGCATAGTCGTCCAATAAGGCGCGCACCGCATCGGGCCGTGTAAGGCTTTGCCAAGCATGCTGGCCATGGATATCGAGTACCTGTTCGCCCACATGGCGCAGTTGCTGCGCGGTGGCGGCCAAACCGTTGATCCAGGCCCGGCTTTTGCCGCTGCTGTCCAGGCTGCGGCGCAACAGCAAGCTGTCCGCCCCCTCAAAACCGGCTTCGGCCAGCCAGGGCAGCAGGGCCGCCGGCGTATCAAACTCGGCGCTGACATCGGTGCGGCTAGCGCCTTCGCGGATCAGCCCCACATCGGCGCGGGCGCCGGTAGCCAATTGCAAGGCGTCGATCAGGATGGACTTGCCCGCGCCAGTCTCGCCGGTGAGCACCGTAAAGCCCGCCTCCAACTCCAAGTCCAGCGTGGCAACGATGACAAAGTCACGCAGTGCAATGCGTTTAAGGGCCATCGTTTAGCTCCCCGCCTCATTCCAGTGCAGCTTACGGCGCAAGGTATCAAAGTAGGTCCAGCCCCTGGGGTGTAAAAAGCGCACGCCATGCTCCGAGCGGCGCACCACGATGCGGTCGCCATGCATCAAAGTTGCTAGCGATTGCATATCAAAGTTGGCGCTGGCGTCGCGCCCGGAGACGATTTCAATGGCGATTTCACTGCTGTGCGAGAGCACGATGGGCCGGTTGGACAAGGTGTGCGGCGCAATAGGCACCAGCACCCAGCCCGGCGTGGACGGGTGGAGCATCGGCCCGCCTGCGGACAAAGCGTAGGCGGTGGAACCGGTGGGCGTGGCGATGATCAGGCCGTCGGCGCGCTGGTTGGCCACGAAATGGCCATCGACCTCGACCCGCAGTTCCACCATGCCCGAGGTCGCGCCCCGGTTCACCACCACATCGTTCATAGCCAGCGCGGAAAACACGCATTGTCCGCCGCGCATCACCTGGGCTTGCATGAGGCTGCGGTCATCGACTTCGTACTCTCCAGCCAGCATGGGGCCCAAGGTTTCGGCATAGCGGTCTAGCGCAATGTCGGTAATAAAACCCAGACGCCCCTGGTTGATGCCGATCAGCGGCACCTGGAAAGGCGCCAATCTGCGCCCCACCCCCAGCATGGTGCCATCCCCGCCGACCACCAGGCACAAGCCGCATTGGCGCCCTATGGCTTCAATGTCCATGGCCGCATAGCCGTTTAAGCCCAACTTGGCGGCGGTGTCGGCCTCTAGCACCACCTCGCAGCCCTGGGCCATCAAGAAATGGGCGATGCCATCCAACGTAGCGCGCGAGGCTGCCATCGCGGCCGGGGCGTGGCTGGACAGGTATTTGCCGGTGATGGCAACCTGGCGGAACTGCGGGTTCAGGCGGGGGTTCATAGGCAAATTACATCACTAAAATGTTTCGATGCTCGATGATCGCTCTAAGTCATTACTCAAGGCGCTGGTTGAACGCTATATCGCCGATGGACAACCGGTGGGTAGCCGCACCTTGTCCAAAGCGTCCGGACTGGAATTGTCGCCCGCGACCATTCGCAATGTGATGTCCGACCTGGAGGAACTGGGCCTGATTGTCAGCCCGCATACCTCCGCCGGGCGCGTGCCCACGACCCGAGGCTATCGCCTGTTTGTGGACACCATGCTCACGGTACAGCCGCAGCAATTTACATCCCACAGCCTGGCGCCGGATCAACCGCAGAAAGTCATCTCCAACGCCGCTAACCTCTTGTCCAATCTGTCGCAATTTGTGGGCGTGGTGATGGCGCCCCGGCGTACCAACGCGTTCAGGCACATGGAGTTTTTGCGCCTGTCCGAGCGGCGCATTCTGGTCATCATTGTGTCGGCAGACGGCGATGTACAAAACCGCATCATCTTTACCGAAGCCGATTACTCGCAGGCGCAATTGATCGAAGCGGCCAACTTTTTGAACCACCACTATGTGGGCATGGACATCGAGGAAGTACGCAGCCGCTTGCAAAACGAGGTGGAAAGCCTGCGCTCGGAGATCGCCACCCTGATGGCCGCTGCGGTCAATGTCAATTCCGAAGCCGTGACCCAGGAGCAGGACGAGGTGGTGATTTCGGGTGAGCGCAATTTGCTCAAACTGAGCGACTTTTCCAATGACATGGGCAATTTGCGTCGGGCTTTTGAGTTGTTCGAGCAAAAAGCCCAAATCATGCGCCTGCTGGACTTTGCCGACCGAGCCGCGGGGGTGCGTATTTACATCGGTGGCGAAAGCCAGATCGTGCCCTTTGAAGAGCTGTCGGTGGTGAGCGCACCCTTCGAAGTGGACGGCAAGGTAGTGGGTACCCTGGGCGTGATCGGCCCCACGCGCATGGCTTATGACCGCATGATCCAGATTGTGGA
>Ga0114963_10003724_pt1 | contig 10430 bp, 11 predicted proteins | sample C_131016_EF_Meta_FD_87019 | JGI IMG/M metagenome (GOLD analysis project Ga0114963, IMG submission 87019) | Freshwater microbial communities from Lake Croche, Canada to study carbon cycling - C_131016_EF_MetaG | ecosystem: Environmental > Aquatic > Freshwater > Lake | place: Lake Croche, Canada...
AGCTCATTAGGTGAGCCCATGCACTTTTAATCTAGGGTTTTTATTGAAGGAGCCTCATATGAAACGCCCTACTCTGCATTTCGCCTCAATTGCCTTTGGTCTAATTGCAGCCCTAGCAAGCCCTTTAGCTAGCGCTCAGGTGACTAGTTGGGATAATTCCCCCTATAACTACAACAACAGTCCGCTCAATTACAACAATTCACCCCTGAACTACAACAACTCACCACTGAACTATCAAAACAGCCCGCTGAACTACAACTCCAATAATGGGGTATACGACAACGGTGGCAAGCGTATTGGTTATGAAGTCACCGCCCCAACTGGCGTGACCAATGTCTTTGATAATCAGGGCAATCGGATCGGATACTCTCCGAGTAAAAAATGATGAGTTATGGATACGAACTCATTCGCATGGAGCCGATATCAACTGATTCTGCCGATCAGGAAAACATCCTGAACTAAAAGAGCCGTGCAAAAGCTCTGATCCGAGGACAACTAGAGTCAGCCGATTCAGTGCAACTTTTTGACCTAAGAGAAAGATCTAGGAGAAAAGTTGTAATGCACCACATAAATATCGTCTATTTTAATTTTGATAAGGTTAAACAAACCAAAGATGCAGGGAAGATGAAATTAGTGATTTTGGCAGTGGAGATTTATCTCCATCATTTAACATACTAAGTAATCACCGATCAGATATTTAAACCAGTCAAATTTTTTATTAAAAATTGAGTTTAAAGGTAATATTAAATTTGTTTCGGTAATTTGAAAATCATCAGATAAATCTAAAAATTTACGAGGTCCGATTTCATTCATCTCCTCTTTTATTTCTGACAAAAACCAATGTAGTTGTTTTTCTTTAATTAACAACTCTCTCAAATTATCATCAATGCTAATTCCTCTCAATTCATGAAGATGAACGAATTTTTGTTGAATTCTTCTTTCAAAATGTTTAAAAACATCATCTAAGTATTTTTTATCAAACCTTAAGTCGGTTGTATGTGATTCATCAAGATCCTCTACTTCATCTTCAATTGCAATTTCTTGAGGAAACTCCCAACCCTTTAGAATTGGATCCCAACCACGCTCTAGATAAGATTCTATTTCTCGTGACAAGTATCCTTTTTCACCATATTCTTCAAAAAGAATTACAAAATTACGTCTTTCGATTTCATTTCTAATTATACTTATTATGATCCGTAAGCCGCACTCAAAAAATTCACGTTGACCATTAACTCTGTATGCATCTAATTGTTGATGTATGAATTGCTCCATATCAAAAGAACTTTCAACTAAACATGAATACTCCAATATGAACGGAGTGGGAACTCCAGTCGTAAACAATTCTTGAATACGTTCTTGAGGATCTCTAGTAGTTGTACCAACCTTGTAGTACTCAGGAAAACTTTCATTACTAAGAATATAAATCCAGCCCTTCACTTTCCCCTCCTGTACCTCAATTCATACACTGCAGATTCTGCAAAAAATTTCTCTGTCATCTCTCTTTTTCATTGATTTCTTGAAAGACTAAGTTCAGTATGATTAAATCAATGCAGCAATAATTGGTATTGTTTTTAGCAGAATACTGATATTTAATGTGGGTCATATTCCGGGCAGACCTCATCCGTTATCTCGCTCAATTTACCACCATAGTGTTTGTCTTCATTTGGTCATATAGAAAAAGAATAATCAGCTAGTAGCTCAATACGTGAGCTTTAGGGCTAATAAAGTTATAGAATTAAGAAAAGCATTAAATTTGGAGGGCTTATGAGCAATATGGAGCGTTTACACCGGATCACCAGCATGATTCAAGCGCGCAAATGTGTGCCCAAGCAAGCTTTTTTAGATGAACTTGAAATCTCGGAGGCAACCTTTAAGCGTGATCTTGATTTTTTACGCTATCGCTTAAATGCATCGCTTGTTTATGACCATTTTGATAAGGGCTATAAATTTGAAAGCCCTGAGGCCATGGAAAAGATGGAAATGCCAGGTCTGTGGTTTACCGAGAAAGAGGCTACTGCCTTAGTACTGATGCAGCACCTCCTTTCGTCTCTTGATCAAGGTGGACTCATCGGCCCTCACATTGAGCCATTAACCACCATCATTGATGGAATTTTGGGACAAAGTGAAACTTCAGCAAAAGAGTTACGTAAACGTATCAAAGTATTAGGCATGGGCGCACGTAAAAACTCGATGGATAACTTCTCTGAGATTGGCGCCGCACTCCTTAAACGTAATCGCCTGGCAATTAAGTACTACGCAAAAGGTAAGGATGAGCAGACTGAGCGTGAAATTTCACCACAGCGACTTATTTACTATCGTGAAAATTGGTACCTGGATGCCTACTGCCATATGCGCGAAGGACTCCGCAGCTTCGCGGTTGATGGGATTCGCAGTGCATTGCTCACTAACACCAAGGCACAAGATATTTCAGACAAAGAATGTCAAGAACACTTTGCAGAGAGTTATGGGATCTTCTCTGGCAAAGCCACCCAAAGAGCCAAACTGCGCTTTACGCCAAAACATGCACGCTGGGTATCTGGTGAGAATTGGCATGGGCAGCAAGTAGGTTCTTTTGATAAAGAGGGGTTCTTCAACCTAGAGTTTGATTACAACCAGGATCCTGAATTAATAATGGACATCATGAAACACGGTTCTGGCGTTAAAGTTATTGGGCCTGTAACTTTAAAAAATCGCGTCAAGGAAGAGCTTCTCAAATCTTATAAAAACTACGAAAAGGATTAATAATGAAAAATGGAATTTCAATACATACTCGTTGTAAGTTTTATCACTTACCTATTTATTGTGGATTTTGTGGTCAGCTTGTAACACCTCAAGAGGAAAATCTTGGTGAGTCAGGTATCAACCCATGCAAACACACATTGTTTGTTGCGCATTCAGAAGGATATGAATTTCTCTCGGATCGAGCTCAAGAACAACTAATCAGTAAAAACTATAAAGTTGAAAGAGATGACAATTGGATTGAGGTTATAAAAACAACCGATGAAGAGGAAGAGCCTCTTTTCATACATGAAATATTAGAAGAATTTGATTTTCCTGATGCTTTAGTTGTTGAGTCTATAGTGGGCCCGCCGTCTGGCATGAGCTTCATGGTTGGATTTGCACCTACTGAAGAGGAGTAAGTATTTTCAACAGTTAAAGTATTTCTAAATACTTGCTCGAGTATTTACTCCACCGAAACCTGGCCAATGACTGCGCCAGGCTTATTCAGGGCCTCAGCACGCTTAGCCACATACTCAGGATTTTTAGATTCCAATAAACCCAATTGCTTTTGCGTACCATCGCCTGATTGGACTACTACTGAATCTGGTCCAACCGCTTTGACTGAATCAAGCATGCTGCCGTCTAACTTGGTGGCTGGCTTGACATTCATCTTCAGGGTTGGGACCTCTGGCGTATTGGCAGCGCTTGGTGTGCTGTCTAACATTGGTTTAGCTTGGCTTACTGGCGGCAGTAAGGGGGCCGGGGTTGCCGATGGCTCAGGGGCTAGCAAAGGGATAGGCTGAACTGGGTTGATAACAGCGGTTGGCGCATCACTAGTTACTTCTTTAGTGTTGCCGCGCAACTGATCCTTAGTTACATTATCAAGCTCTTTAAAGGCTTCGCCAGAGCGATTCTGTATGTCTTTGGCGGACTTAGCCACATTCTTAGATCCCAGTGGCAATGCCACAAGAACATAGGTACGGATACGATTACCTTCAGCCACATGCTTCATCTCGACGGTCTCTACTCCAGAGATATCCACATCAGGGCACAAGCTACGCACAGTGAGTTCAGAGTTTTCTACTGAAACCGCATCATTATCCGCACGATACATCTTCATTTGACTGCGTACCTTACCGCCAGCTCCTGTGCAAATCTTTACATAAGCCATGGTTTTGGCTTTCAGGTCAGCCATTGAAAAGTCGCTACTAATAGCCGTGCCATTCTCATAGATTACGCCAGACTCTTTTGGCAACTTGTACATCCAATCAGGTGCCTCACTAATAGCCTGCTTTGCCACGCGGGCTTGTTGGCGATACTCATCCTGTTGTTGGGTTTGGGCTTGCTGCACTGGATTGGTTCCACAGGCCGTTAGCATTAAGCCAATAGTGCTACCAACTGCAATACTGCGCATACTGTAAATATTTAATTGCTTTTTCATGATGAAAATTCCTTTATTTAAAAGTATTAAAACTTATCGACTACTGTCCATTGATTGACACCAGACCTCACGGTCACTAAGGTAAAGCGCACTGCTTGATTCAGATGTATTTCAGTTTTAGATACCATCTGGTAGATATTTCCTTTCCACTTACGTAGCGCTGAGTACGAGGCCCCGTCTTTTGCATCTCTGGGACTCAAGCTGATTTGATCCCCTACTCGAATAAAAGGTCGATCTGCTGCATAGGGAAAATTAGTGCAAATCTCCTTACGAGTAGATTTATGATCACTTGCGAGATAGTGTGCTTGCTGCAAACTAGTCTTAGCCTCCACAGTCTCTTCAAAATAACAACGCGGTGTTGCTAAAGGCGAACTCGTTGGCACTGTACGCAGATCTTCTGCAATCACATTGCGAGCCACCTCACTGCCCTGACATGCAAAGCGCAGTGACCAGATGCGATATTTGGCTAGGGAATAGTAGCTTTTGCTAATTTTTCCCTGGTAACTATTACCCTCAACGCCATCAACAGTGTAAAAGCGATTGCTACGCAGCTGCTCTTCCAGCAATGCGATTTGCTCAACCCTTCTATCGCAGTCTGGCTCAAAGCGCACTAAATCCTCATAGCTCAGGCGTGTAAAATTTGACACCGTAACAGGTACTTTTGCTGGTGCAGCTGCCTGCGAAGAAGTTTTGACGTAATTGCTTTGGCTATAGTTTGTTTGTGCTACTGGCTTTACATAGGTATTAGATGCTTGTGGTTTATAGGTAGGTGTATAGCTATAACCGTTATAGCTAGGCGAGCTTGAGCATGCTACTAATAGCATTGCTAGGCCGATTAGCCAAGCGCGCTTCATGATGCGGCTTTTGCCCCCAGATCCGTTGATCCAGTGAAAGGAAAGACCTTGGATCTGGAAGATTTCTCATCTTGAGTGCTTTGACTACCAGTTTGAGCGTTACTTGGGGTAAACGTTTTAGTAGCAATATTGACTGTAGGCACTACGACGCGTTGAACAAACTGACCCGCAGCATTTGAAAAGCCTTGGGTAAATTGATGTTGCGCCCTTAGATATGCATTACTTTGCCGCCTTAATTCTTCTAGCTCTTGGCGCAATTTTTCATTCTCTAAGTCTTGCGTGAGCTTTTGCTTTACCACCATCGAGTCATATTCTTGACGTGTCGCATAACGCTCTTTATCCACTAACGCATGTTCATGTCTTGTTAAGGCAATTTGATCCTCTGAATCCAGCCTTCTCGCATTACTTTGATTCACCTGATCTAAAGAATCGGTCTTATTCTCATAAGCAAAGATCGCCATCCGATGACCTAATGGGGATTGGCCCGCTTGTAGCTTGAGTAAAATTGGCATTAGCTCTAAACAGAGTTGTAGCAGTGTAATGAGCGCGTACTTTATGAATGCGCCAGGATTGTTACGCACTAAAGAGGACAGCACATCAGCAGAAGCTACGTTGATATAGGCCTCATTGATTACCGTAGCTTTTTCTAAATCTTGTGCAATGTCCTTTTTTGCCGTATCAATATCGCTTTGCGCTTGTGTAATCGCTGCACCCATTTGCGCAAGCTCTGCCTCTTTAGGCGCTACGTAGTTTCGATAATTTTCACGATAGATGCCATCAATACGCTCGCACTCGCGCTTATCTTTGGCATATAGGCTAATGATTTCATGTTCATCTAAATCAGGGGCAAAGGTAGTCTTAGTTTTTTTGGTGTAATCAGCAAAGCATTGACCCACTAGGCCGCGTTGCTTGACTAACTCTGGCGTTAACGTGGAGATCTCTTTGTGCAACTTACTCGTCTTAGCTTCCAGACTTGTAAGTCCTGAAGTCTTATCTGCCAATTCATACTTTTCTTGATAGCGCTCTTTAGCTTCTGTGAAGCGACCATCTTTCATATCTTGCGCATGAATGGCAAGCTCTGACTTTAAAAATAGTGGCATCGTGAATTGACTGCTAAGTGAGCCAATCACAGTAATTAGAAATATCCGAATACCTAAGTAAACATAGGTGAGCTTCTTATCAGTCTCGTAACGAGTATCAGCAAGATAGATAAAATTACGATCGAGCACCAAAACAATCAATGCGCCAATCACCGCAAACACGAGCGCCATCAGCATTTGCAGAAGGATATGTAAATCCATTGCAAGGAACCAGCCCGCAATTCCAAATTGCAAGGCTGCTAGAAAGCTAGCAAAAGCAATGGCTGCGCCAATCTTGCTAAGGCTACCCACCTCTTCTGCAGTGGTTCTAGCACTAATACGGTGGCCAGTTAGGAAAACGAGGTATTGACGTACAGTAGTCATGCATACACCCATAAGTTATTAGGATGTATGCAGTATTGCCACTTAGAAGCTCATAGATTGAGCTTCAATAAATTAAGGTGAAAAATGTCTATTAAAGCAATAAGTACTGTATGTTTATACAGTATCATAAATCATTAATTCAATCCACTAAAAGTGAAACTATCAGATATATTTCATATTATGAAACACGAATGTGTCATGATATTAGGAGGGTTTATTAATTGAAAGCATGATCCATAGGAGGTTTTATATGAACAGAACGCAGATGCAAGCATTTGATAACCGTCACATCAGAACTAACGCCGCACAAGCTCACTTAACAATTAGTGAGATCGCAGATATCCTGGGACTGCCCCAAGCGCGAGTCCGAAAGATAGAGGCCAGAGCATTAATTAAGTTAAGGAAGAAGATCCAATCAATGGGAATTATACCAAGTGACCTTCTTTAAAAATGACAAAGCATGATCCAAGAAATTCTGCTCAAAGTTGCATATCTGATCACGAGAATTTGAAATGAGGTTTGATGAATCCCAATCTAGAGGATTAAAAAATCATCTCATTCGGGAGCTTGATCTACAGACTTGTAACGCACTAGATACGCTAACAAATAAATTAGACGATAGTCACGTAATAGCTGGATCAATTAATGGTCTAAAAAGAATGTCTAACGTACTTCAAGATAGATTAAAAAAATTTTCTATTTGCAGCTACTCTGGCTTTACTAATAACAAAAAATATTACGCATTCAGTAACATCGAATCAAGTGCTAAACGAGAATACAACACCTGGGAAGAAAAATGTTTGTATTCAAATAATATCCTCATATCACAAAAAATATTTGAATTCTTGGGAGGTGCTTACAACATTAGTGAGCATACAATTACAAGGATATTTCAAAGAAATACATTCCCAGAGAACTTTGATACCCAACGCGATATCTTTCTTGTATTAAGAGAGATGAAATTTCTACCAGCCTATGCTGCGTATTGGAATAGATTCTCTATAAATTTCACATTTAATTTAGGGATTAAAAAGTTTGACATTATTATTCCAGCACCCTCTGGAGCATTCATTGCTGAGATAAATAATCCCAAAGCTCCCATGCTTGAGGTAAGAACATATTTATCGCTTGAAATGCTAGATACAAATCAAAAGAAAATAAGAAATATTTATATTGAGGCAATGAAAAATCTAAGTGACTCTCCTCTGCCATTTTTCTTATTATTTGAATGCTACACCCAAGATACTGTTGAGTTAGAAGCAAAAATTCTCTCGGGGAGATTGCTAGAATCATTTGAAATTATTTTTAATGAGATGATTGCAGAAGAAGATGTCACATTAGATTTTGATTGGTCAATTACGCTACTCAAAGAAATGATGAGCGAAGATGCGTTTATCGATAAAAAAATTATTGACCAATTACCACTTCACCCGCTCAAAAGGGATACTATTTCTAGGAAATTAAAGCTCAAAAGTTTTGTCAATTTTTAGAGAATTAACTCCAACGAACAACCATTCCATCATTGCTCTCAAACACCTCAAACTCAAGAGAAGTTAGAAGAGTGAATAAATCTTCGTTATTAAGGCCTATCTTTTCAAGCTGGAAAATTGATTTTCCAAGATCGAGCTCCTTAATGCCAAGTTTAGCGAGAGATTCAAGCTCATCAGAGAATTCATCCAAAAATTCTTTACCCTCTCCATTAGATATCCAGGAAAGGATCCATGCAGTAATTTTTCCATGTACTTGAACCTTACCAGGAGGTTTTATCCATGACAATAAAGTTAAGCTTTTATCAAGACTTTGTAAAAGCTCCAATGTAGTCTTAAGTTTCCCATAGGAATTTTCTTGAATACTGCGAAGCTCAATAGCCATTTTTCTAAGATGCTTTGCATGTGCGGCTAAAGCGCTCTCTCTTGCTGGATTCAAAACCATGTCCGTTATTTTAAGTGCCTTATCAAAACCTTTATCATCAAACGCCAACGAAGCTAATAGATAAGTTCCAGGTTCGTCGCTCTCTGAAATTGCACACCAACTATCTAGACTTTGCATTATTCGAGGCCAATTATTCGAATTCCCTGTGATTCTGACAGGATCAAACAATAACGGAATAAGCTGAAATGATATATTTGGATATAAACCATCACGTTTATATCTAACTGAAAGCCAGCTGTTGATATGCTGCTCAAGTTTGTATACATCCTCATCATATCGCTTCAGAACTGGATTAAATTGATCCCTATCAATTTCTTTAATCTTCCATTCAATATGTTTGATTCCTGCCGCAACTTGATAGACATCAAATCCAAGTTGCTCCAATCCCTCCTCGATAAGATCTTGAAGCTCAGGAATTTCGTTTCGATAGATAGTAAAAAAACTTCTGCCTTCGTATGCAATCTTAATAGCGCTCGCTAGGAGAGCCTGTATTTCTTGCTTAGATTTTTTTCTAAGTGCAGCCTCCGCCTTCTTTCTAATCCTTTCAGACTCTTCTTTTAGACGCTGTCGCTCCTCAAATGAAGAAAGAATCTTTCGGGCTTTTTCAGGGCTGGGTAATGGCATAAGAGTCTAATAAATTAAATTTTGAAAAGATGCTTTTTAAATGAAAAATTTATGATAAGGTTTATTATCAAGATCTACAAAATTATCCTTTAAGTACACCTCTATACTTCTTTCAAGTGCTAATTAATCATCTGCCTCCGTCAGCGCTGCCACCTTGGATGGCCCCCGCCATCGCATCCACTTTTTTTAAAGGGACTATTTTTATCTTGCATTGATCGCACAATGTAACTGATCCTAAATTAGATGTCTTATATTTCCACCCATTACTAAAGATATTCTCACATTTATAACAAACAAATTTTGAACTTCGAATGCGCATTCCTCTAGCAGCGATAAACTTAGGCCTATTCGGATTCTTTGGATCATTTTGATCGGTATACTTTTTCGCTCTATGCGTATTAAAAAGCATAGAGTCACTTAAATCTTGGGAACGATCTTTTAAAAGAATTCTATTCACCCTTAGATAATAAGAGAATTATTTTGAAAGTAAACACTTCTTTAAATCCCTTGGTCGCGAGAGCTCTAAATCGTCAGCATTACTTTAATTAGCGCATACCTGAAAGAACTAGCTCTTTCATCACCTGATCTTGAACCTGCTCTTCAGTAGTCGCTTTGCATCTTTTACTATTTGTATAGACTTCAACTGTTACTCCCATAGTCTCTACTTGAATCACCACTTCCCCACTCTTAATTGCAACCTTGTATATAGCCGTATAGCGCGGCACTAATTCATCAGCAATAAACTCTGCTTTGACTTTGAGAACAATCTTTTTACTCTTAATATCCCAATAGCCTTTGGTTAATTCATTTTTGCAGCGTTTGATTAAATCCTTGGTTGAGTTAAAGGCTGCCTTTTTATCTACCTTTTTAAATGCCGCTAGCTCTGGACTCAAATCTTCACCAGACTTTAGTCTTGCCAAGACCTGCTCAAAGAAATGTAAATCAGCCACTCGATTAGCTGCCTTAGCTAGTGCGGCTTCTGCTTTGCGGACAAAAAAGGTGGTAACTGGCAGCATGGTCGTGTGGGATGAGCTCTTTTTATTCATTAGCTTAAACTCTACGCTTGCTGTTGGTTAAGAGCTCTTGTGCAAGCTCTTTGGCTGCTGATGGGTTTTGCTCTTGCAACGGAATGTGGATACCGGTTGTCAAAGCAATGAGGCCCATCATATTGGCCTTAGCTGGATTCATATACTTCAAAATCTCAGCATCTTGAGTCCCCCCTTCTTTGCTACTAGGCGTTTTACCCGCTAACTTATCGGCAATCATCAAGACACTTAAATGGTTGTAATGCTTTTGCAGCATTTCAGCACTGGTACCCATCTGCGCCTCTAACTCCTCTTAGGTATAGCCCTCTAAGATACGCTGCGTGGCGTAGAAATGACGCAGACTATACAA
>Ga0114963_10003729_pt1 | contig 10421 bp, 15 predicted proteins | sample C_131016_EF_Meta_FD_87019 | JGI IMG/M metagenome (GOLD analysis project Ga0114963, IMG submission 87019) | Freshwater microbial communities from Lake Croche, Canada to study carbon cycling - C_131016_EF_MetaG | ecosystem: Environmental > Aquatic > Freshwater > Lake | place: Lake Croche, Canada...
AGGCCACCTGTTTCGGCCTATTATACAAATTATCAATAACTTTTATCTTCCCCTTCTTCTTAATATTTGTTTTTTTGAATTTTGTGCTTTTATTTGCCCTGGAGACAATGTGTTATTTTTATTGCTGTCCTCATATCCTAATGTTTCAAAATTTTCTTTTTGAGCATTATCCAAATCATCTTTTTGTTTGTCTTTGTTATTGTCCATATTAAATTAAGGGGCGTCTGTTAGTAAGGGGTTGAGCGGGGTCTATCAATGGAGCGATATTTGTTACATATAAAGTATTTATGCCAGAAAAACCTACCTGGCACTGCATCCAATACACTGGCGGATTGGATATAATATTATTTGTGGCCAGAGTGCCTAATCCCACTAGAGTGGTATTATATTGAGTAACTGGATCGTTTACCATTTGCAAAGCACTCCAGTTTGTTGGTGGACTAAAAATAATAACACCATCATATGCAAATTGATAAGTGCCCGGGCCTAAACAGCCACTGTTTACCTGCGTGGTGAGTAATCCAACAAACGAAGACCCATTATAATAAGAAAAAGTAACTAGACCAATATTGGGTGTGTTATCGCTTGAAAAGCCCAAAAACCATCTTTTATTTTGTTGGGGCACACCAAAATAAAAATATGGATTATTTGTGTCTATTTTCATGCCATAAGAAAGTGTTTCGATATTGTTGCGAGTGTTAGTAATTCTTCCTACAAAATTAGTTTGATCCACCATGGTGGCTGTAGTGGTATACCCACCAGTGCCCGATTTAGACAACACTCTTACATATCGATTATAAGATATTTGGTTTCTGGTGTTAAGTTTTGAATTATAAGTGATTTCTGGTCTAAAGACCACTGCCATTGTGAATCCAACATTGAAACTTCCAGTGGTTCTGGTTAATTGAATGTAAATATTTCCTAAACCTTCAGAGTCTTGCACCGATTTAAATACATCAAAAATTACATTGTTTCCATTTTGCGAAACAGTTTGCGATGATGTAGCAAAAACCGGATACGAATTGCTGCTTGTGCCTATTGTCGCAAAAGTAAAAGGATTGAAACCATTGATTGAACCAGTATATCCATTGCCTCTGTCAAGTATAGCCAAATTGACCTGAGAATAAAAATTTGCATCAGTGCTGTTAAGAGTAATAATAACTTGTTCTATGTAGGCATTAATCGAACAATTTTCTACAGTAAAGTTGATTGTATTTGCGCCTGATTGCAAAGATGAGTTGTAAACCACCTCTTTGATCATTTTTGCATTCAAATTAGACAACTGATTCATATTTATTTATTATGCAAAACAAAAGCGCAACCCTATTTAGAAAAATCCACGCTTAATAAATTGCACATCTTCTCTTTCGGGCTGAAAATAAGATCTTAATTCATCAATAAATAATTTTTCGTTACAATTTTCTCCACACCAATATAAATCGAAAGACACAAACCTCTCTTCAATCCAAAGATGTCCAGAAAAATGTGACTCTGCCAAAATAAACATCACAGATAATCCATGGGGGATAAATTGATGATGATGGTCTGATAAAACATTGAAATTACATTTAGTTAGATTAGAATAAAATAATTTTTTCAAATCTTCCCACGATGAATCAAGGTTTTTACATCCATACCAATCTATTAAAATATGTCTACCCAAACTTTCCATTTATTTGCTCAATTCGTAATTTTTTTTACGTATTTTTTTCATAACACTAGGCCATTCTTTGTCATGAATATCTGTATTTTCTTCAATGCTTATTAATGATGATAAGGGTTTAACTTGATACCAATTTAAATTCACTTGAGCCCATTCTAATAATTCTATTGGATTTTTCAACAAAGTCATTTTGTCATGTTTTTTATCTTCTTCAATAACCATCCTTAAATTAGCGATGTCGTTCAAAGATATGCTCCATGTAGATTTATCTGAAAATTCAAATGTTACATCTTGAAGCAAAAGTTCATTTACGTTGGCCTCAAATAAAATAAAGTCCTCCAACCAACCTTCAGTACCGAAACTATAGATAAATTTTTTATTTTCCTTAACAAATAATTGACAAAGTTTTTTGTATTTGTCAAAAGCAATTTTGTAACTAGTTTCTTTTCTTAAAAGAATGGCGCGAGATGCTAGTAAATTTGCCATGTGACAAACTATAACATCTTTAGAGAGTGTAGTTATTTGATTTCCAATTTTTGCCTTCATTTTCTTTTATACGACTCGAATTTTGTACAATATTTTTATGATAATAGATTCATTCATTTTTTCTAATGAATTGGACATGCTAAAATTAAGATTAAATTATTTAAACCCTGTTGTTGATAAATTTATATTAGTGGAATCTAGCGTAACACATTCTGGACAAACCAAACCTTTATATTTTGAAGAAAATAAACACAAACCGGAATTCGCTGAATTTTTACACAAAATCGAACATATTATTTTAAACGATCTAAATGGAGCAAGTCATCCATGGGGATATTCTTGGACAAGAGAAAACACACACCGAAACGCAATCATTCAAGGTTTGAAAAGTGTTCCCGATGATGCACTTGTCATGATTTCAGATGTTGATGAAATACCTAGATTAGAAAAAGTGGGGCAAGTAGGTGGATATGTGCAAACATTTTTGTATTATTATTTAGATGTGCACACCGGGCAACCATGGGTTGGCACTGTTTGTGACACTGCAAAAAACGTATTATTAAAAACGCCGCAAAAATATAGAGATGAAAGGTTTATGATGGATAAGGTACAGAATGGAGGTTGGCATATCAGTTTTTTCATGAGCCCCGAAGAAATTCAAGCAAAAATACAGAATTTTGCTCATCAAGAATACAACAAAAATACATTTACTGATATAGACAGAATTAAAAACAGAATTGAGAATTTAATTGATCCGTTTGATAGACATCATTTAATTCCATGGGGCATTGATCTCACTTTGCCTCAGTACATATTTGAGCATCCTGAAATTTTCAAATCTAAATTCAGATTTGCCAATCCCTTTTCATAATGAAAAGCATCATTGCTGGCTGTTGTGGTTTTCTTGGTACAAATTTAAGTATACGATTACTTGAATCTGGCCATAGTGTAATAGGCTATGACAATTTTATCACTGGAACAAAATCAAATTTAAAATTTCTTCTGAATTATGATAAATTTACTTTTATTGAAAAAGATATTTGTTTAAACGATGATTTTGAACAAGTGGATTATGTTTTCAATTTAGCATGTCCCGCTTCTCCCAAACATTATATGATTCATCCATTTGAAACAATTAATGCTTGCACAAATGGTGCAAATAATTTGCTAAAATTTTCCTTAAAGAATGAAATACCCTTATTTCATTCTTCCACTTCTGAAGTGTATGGAGATCCTTTAATTTCACCGCAGCATGAAGAATATTGCGGGCATGTGAATTCATATGGGCCAAGATCATGCTATGATTGCGGAAAACAATTGGCTGAAGCACTTTGTTATGAATATGCAAAAAAAGACGCGAAGATTCATTTAGCAAGAATTTTCAATTCTTATGGTGAATTTATGTGTTCAGATGATGGCAGAGTGGTATCAGAGTTTATTAATCAAGCAATTAATGATCAAGATCTAATTATTTTTGGAGATGGAAATACCACAAGGTCATTTTGTTATGTAAGTGACACAATAGATGCTTTTATCAAATTTTCACAAACAGAATGCTACAATACCCCAATAAACATCGGCAATCCAATCGAATTCACTCTAAATAAACTTGCTGAAATGGTTATTGAAAAATGCAAATCAAAATCAAAGATTGTATATAAACCATCAAAACAAGACGATCCTAAGCAAAGAAAACCAGATATCACCAAAGCAAAAAAAATATTGAATTGGGAGCCTAAAGTAGATTTGTCTAATGGTTTAGATAAAACAATTGACTATTTTCTTTCTCTGAGGAGTTGATTGGTTTTTAAAATTACAGAATATAATTCAACAAAATCTTGATCCACTATATTCTTAAAGCTATTAGTGTCTTTTGGAAAACAATATCCACCAAATCCAAATTCTCCATTGGAACCAGGTACATCAAAATGAGAACATCCTAATCGAGGATCTGACTTCATCAAATTTTTCACTTGATTATAATCTATAGAATATTTATTTGCAGTAAAGAAAAAAGAATTCATAAGCAGCACTTTGCAGGCAAGAAAAACATTTGCAAAATATTTAAAAAGTTCTGACTCGCCGCTTAGACAAAAAGACACTAAATGTTTATTAAAGCAATTCTGTCTGAGAAAATTAAAATCTTGCCTTGTCACTGTAGACGTAAGGCCAAATACCAATCTTTTTTCATTTTTAATATCCTGCAAAGCGTAATCTGCACGTAAAAATTCTGGATTATGACAAATTTTTACATTGTATTTGTTTGCTATGTCTTGAGTAGTTCCTGGCGTTACAGTAGATTTTAAAATAAATATTTTATCAGAGATTATTCCGTTGAAAAAATTATAAATATAATTCAAATTGCACTTACCATCTTCGCCCATTGGCGTGGGCAAACATACATAAATGTAGTCGCAGTCTAATACTTGCTCTTTAGAATCAATGTTTTTTTCTGTGTCTATGTCATAACCATACACTTCTATGTTTTTGCTTTTAAAAAAATCATAGTGCGCTTTTCCTACAAACCCTAATCCTATTATTCCTATTTTCATAATTTTAATACATTGATGGGTCGGCCATTAAAAACTTTTCTGATTTGTCGATAATGGGAGCAATTAAGGTTTCGGTGGTAAGAACTAAACTTGCTATACTCACTGCATTAGACAATGCAGATTTTGTTACTTTAGCTGGATCTACCACACCCCTTTCAAATAAATCACACACTTCTCCATATTTTGCATCGAAGCCATATTCAAAATCTAATTCTAATACTTTCATTGAATATGCATCTGGCGAAAAACCACCGTTCATGCAAATTTGTCTGAATGGTGACTTCATGGCTTGAGCTAAAATTTTGACACCCTTTACTTCATCTTCGTCTTTCTCATCCACTAAAGTTTTTTCTTCAAGAACTTCAGCAATTCTCAACAAACATGCGCCGCCGCCTGGAACAATACCTTCAGCAATTGCTGCTCTTGTCGCATTTAAAGCGTCTTCATATCTATATTTTTTTTCTTTGAGTTCTGTGTCTGTAGATGCTCCAATCTTGATTAAAGCCACTCCTCCATTTAATTTAGCCAATCTTTCATTAAGTTTTTCGCGATTATAATCTGATTCTTCATTTTCAAGCAACGATTTTAACAATGTAAGACGATTTGATAGTGCTTCTGCATTTACATTTCCTTCAATAAATGTAGTGTGTTCTTTGTTCATCACAAGTCTTTTTGCAAAACCAACAAATGATTCGTCCATTTTTTCATATTCATCACCTGTTTTTTCATTGAAAACTTTTCCGCCTACCATGCAAGCAATGTCTTGAATCATTTCTTTTTTCTGATCGCCAAAGCCTGGAGTTCGACAGGCCACCCAAGCAAATTGACCTCTCGTTTTGTTAAAAATCAATCCATTCAAAAACTGCTCGCTAAAGTTTTCTGCGATAAATAGTAACGGTTTTTTTGTTTTTGTCAGTTTTTCAATAAAAGGTATCAACACTTCAAAACTATTAAGTATTCCATCAAACATCAAAATATTTACATCGTTGTAATCAACAATGTTTTTAGAATAATCTGTAATGAAATAAGGAGATGCATATCCTTGATTAAACGAATAACCTTCAACGATTTGGAAATATGATTCTCTTTGTCTAGATTCTTCTAGGGTAATTATTCCGTCGCTACCCACTGCTTCAATTCCTTCTGCCACAATTTTGCCCACTTCTGGATCATTTCCCGAAATTGTAGCGACAAATTCGATTTCGTTTTTATTTGTAATCTCTTTTGAATTCAAAGAAATAAGTTGCAACGCCACTTCTAAGCCTTTGTCTATACCACGCTTTAGCCCAAGAGGGTTTCCTCCTGCGGTGACATATTTCAAACCTTCGTTAACTATAGCCTGAGCAATTACTGTACTAGAAGTAGTGCCATCACCAGCAATTTCATTTGTCTTCTTGCTTACTTGTTTGCACAATTGAGCACCTAAATTTTCATATGGATCTTCTAAATCAATTGCGTCAGCCACTGTCACACCATCTTTTGTAATGATTGGAGTGCCATGATCTCTATAAATCACTACATTTCGTCCCCTGGGACCTAAAGTTACTTTCACCGAATTAGCAACTAGATTAACTCCTGTCTCTAATTTCTTTCTTGCATCTTCACTAAACAACAAACTTACTGGCATATGAATGTTTGTACAAAATTTAAGTGGATGCAAAAACAAAATGGTTATTAAAATTCACTCTTTCATATAAAGAGGCATTAGAGGTATTGATAGAATTATATGGTGGGGCCAAAAAAATTTTAAATTACGAGCCTAATAAAAAATTAGACAAAAACCTTTTCAAATTATATAATGATTTCAATTCATCAGAAAATTCAGATTTTATTATAAATTTTTCAAATTCTTCCACGGCAAAGCCCTTTATTTCAATAACAAAAATTGATGGGCTGGATGAATCTCACACAATACCCACAGAAATGTTTAGCATATATATTTATGAGTAACTACTTGTTCGATTTAAAAATTAAAGAATTAAATGCACTTAACGAAAAATATTTCATTAAAGATGATATGCTTGTTATATATTACAAAGACAGCCCTGTATTATTAGGATGTAAATATTGTTATATGATAAAGGCAGAAATAACAAATAATGGATATAAAATTCCAGTAGGTGATCTTGTCAATTATTATGAAAAATTTAAAGAGGCTATTACTTGCCCTGAAGAAATTGCAAGAAATTGTTGGCTTTGTCCACATTGTATGAGATTATTTAAGGAACTAATACCTGAATTTGATTTTTTGGAAGTGAAAAATGTCAGCATATAAATTAATTAAGTGCTCGTTCAAAGATAAAGAAATTTTATTAGATTCTTTACAAAGTTTAGGTTTTAAGCCTGTAGAATATTCTGAAAAACATTCTTTATCAGGTTATAGAAACGATTTAAGAAATGAAAAAGCCGAAATAATAGTTCCTAAAAGTCAAATTTCTTCTGTTTCAAATGATTTAGGATTTGCATATGATGATGAAAGTAAAGAATATCTAATGATTTGCTCAGATTATGATAGTCATAAAGGACTTGCCGATAAAGTAAAACAGTCTTATGCAGTAACTGCGATCAAAAACGCATTAAAGAAAAATAAATTTTCTATAAAATCAGAAACAAAAAATAAATCTATCACAATCAATGCGAGTAAAATCATATGAGCAAAAAAGTAGAATTGATCATTGAAATTGATGAAAAGGGCAAAATAAAAGTAACTCCAAAAGGCACAGTGGGCCCTGAATGTTTAGAACTTATGGCCTTTCTTGATAAAATTGAAGACTTTGAAGTAATTGAAACAATTGCCAATGACGACATGGGCAAAAATATCAAAGAGTCAATTAAAAACAAAATCAAAGATTTGAAATAATGTTTTCTCGCCATTGAGAAAACATAACGACGATATTAGTAGTCACATCGTTTGCATAGGTCTACTTTTGAATATCTGCCACAGCGCAAACAAACTTCATAGTTCATTTGTTGTCCAAGCAACATTTTTATAATTGAACTTTCAGTTTTTTCTGATACGTAGAAATCGTCTTTGATTTGCCTTGCCCACTCTGCAACCCATTTGATTAGGTTAAAGTTTTGCATAGCATTTTATTATACGAAATAGACCTTAAATTTTCCTATACTATGAATGATGATGTAATTCTTCTTCTTCCAGCGGGGGATGGGGTGGGAGAAGTGACAATTTGATAACCTGCTATAATTGAACTATCATAAGAACCAGTGGAAGGAGAAAAAGATACACCTGTTGATTGAGACGCTACTGAATTTACGATTTTATATAAAGGGGCAAAATCTAAAAAATCAACTGAAACTAATCCTAATGGTGTACCCGAGATTGTTGTTAAAAGCGTAAAACCATTTGTGGGAGATGAAAACGTAATGGGTGTTTGGCCCGCTACAAAAGATTCACCAAAACACGCAACAATAACTTCATTGGCTTGAGCGTTGGTAAAAGATGATGTGGTTCCACTTGTGACCCCTGGCGGATAAGTGTCAGATTTACTCAATGAAGTGTCAACTGAAGTTATTGAGTCTGTAAATTCCAGTAAGTAGCACAGGGCAACACTTCCTGCACCAATTGTGGAGTTCAAATTTACAACGCATGAAGTTTGACCGCCTGGTTGATTGCCGCCAAAACAGTCCCAAAGCTCCAGGTTAGAATTGTTTGTTGCGTTAATTTCTTGTTTTCTTTTTGTAAAAACACAAGAGCCCATTGAAATTGATGATATCAAGCGGCTGGTTGTTCCATTAGAATAAAACATCAACGTAAGTAAACTACCATTGTTGGTGCTAGACGCCAAAGTGACTGTCACTGACGTGCTGGAAATAGGAGGAGTAGTTGCTGAAGCGGATTGTCTAAAAGCCATTTAAATTTCCAATATATTATTGATTAATCTTTTTTGTGAATCGCTGAACATTCCGCCATTTTGGTGCGACAGAATATTAATTTGAGTGGGAGGGGGCGTATACATATCTAAGAATGAATTAAAATTCTCTCCCGAGTTTTGATGAAAAGTTAACATGTCGGCCTCAAAAGGCACATTCAAAAATTCACAAATTTCTTGTAAAGTTTTTTCTGTATTAAAAACTAAATCTTCGTGTTTTTTTTCGTAAATTTCGTATTTTTTTTGTTTATAAAAATCTAATAAAAATTCGTAACTTTTAAAAATTAAAGTCGCATAAGCCAATTCAAAATTTTCAGTGTTCATTAGATTTTTGACAAACAGAACAGTGTCATAATGATATATCTCAAATAGCTTGTTTTGCCATAAACTATTAATATTAATTTGGTGCGGCTTTAGTCTTTTCAAAATAGAATAAATATTATCATAAGGGCATCTTTTTGACCATATGATTTTAATTTTTCCGTCTAAACATAAAGTAATTTCTGAAGAAAGTTGAAGAACTTTGTATCCAATCAAAGGTTTTGTCGATGGGCATTGTTTATGAAGTAAAAAAATATAAGATTCTGGCTCTTTCAAACAACAAATTTGAGTGTGAGAATTTAAAATATGACACAGTAATGTTGAGCCACTTTTGGGACAGCCTAAAATTAAAAAATTGTTTTGAGCATTCAATTCTTGTAGCATTATGTCTCTCTTGCTATTACTTGTACTGTAAAATTAGCAAAAGTAGAAGATGTGCTAATAAAGTTTACCGCAAGCTTGTCTCCTGATATTGCGGTTGCGCCAAAACCAGTAAAAGATGTAGAGTTAAATTCATAAGTAGATGCGCCGGTGACATTAACACTTGAAGTGAGAATATTTGTGCCAGAAAAAGCACCAGAGGCTGTAGATTTTTGTATATTTATTGTGGTTATTCCAGATGCGGGAGTTTCCACTCTTATGTTAACTCTTTTCAAAGTAAAATTCATAGAAGAAGAACCATCATTCGGATCTTGTGGGACAATAAAAACTCCAGAGTCTACACCGGCAGAAACGGGTGTAAAAGCAGTCATAAGCTGCATAACTAAACTTCTTTTTACTGGCGACCAAGTAACACCCGTGCCTGTAGATGCCAAAAATTGTGTTACGACACCAATTGGCGAGCCCACACTGAAGTTACGGTCAACGATTGGCCCGCCAAAATAGTTATTGCCGCCCGTAGAATAAATCGCGTAGTTTGTAGCACTTCCTGCAGTCGGTGTGCTGATATAAATTTGGTATAGATTAGTTATTGTGCCGCCTCCAGAAAGGGAGGGGTTGACTATAAATATACCATATTTATTACTTACTTTATGATTATTTGAAACAGCAGAATTTTCAAAATATCCATATAAACTTGAAGTTGTTCCAGCAGAGCCTGTAGCAGAACCATAAGAATACAAAGCGATTGCGGTGGGGTTGATTGTAGAGTTTGCCAATACATTGGTGAGGTTTATCTGAGAAAATAAACCAGCATTGTCCACATAAGAGCCTGTAGAAATTGTGGTGTTAACTTGAAATCCTCTGTGTGCGGTATATGGATTATTTGTGCCAACACCTCCATTAAAATTAATATTGTAATTATGACCATAAACCGCACTAGAGGCAGGAGGGTTCGAGTAAGTTAAATTAGAGAAATTTAAATATGTACCACTTGCGGTGGATGTAGTGGTGTTAACGCTACTGACAATACCAGAGCCATCTACAGAAAAATATTTAGTACCGCCGCCGCCAGCAGTGCTAGTTACACGGAATAAATCAGCCGTTTGAGAAGCCGCACCAGAAATATTTAAC
>Ga0114963_10003734_pt1 | contig 10417 bp, 9 predicted proteins | sample C_131016_EF_Meta_FD_87019 | JGI IMG/M metagenome (GOLD analysis project Ga0114963, IMG submission 87019) | Freshwater microbial communities from Lake Croche, Canada to study carbon cycling - C_131016_EF_MetaG | ecosystem: Environmental > Aquatic > Freshwater > Lake | place: Lake Croche, Canada...
CATGAACACTGTCCCAGTACCAGACATTCACCATTTAGATCCTGTAATGATCGCGCAGTTACCCTCTGTGCCGGGCGTTTATATTTTTCGCGGTGAAACGGCGCTGCCACTTTATATTGGTAAAAGTATCGATATTCGCGCGCGTGTCCTATCCCATATCAGGGGTGAAGAAAAATCCCGGATGATCGCTCAGGCCCGGTCTGTTGATTATATTGAAACAGCTGGCGATATCGGCGCTCAGCTATTGGAATCGCGGCTGATCAAAGACCAAAAGCCTTTATATAATATTCGTCTTCGTCGGGTGAAAAAACTTTACTCCATACGACTTGCCCAAAAGACCACATATTTGGTGCCGCAAATTGTATCGAGCCAAGAGGTCATTGTTGGTCGTACCGATAGCCTATATGGATTGTTCCGCTCGGCCGGTGCAGTGCGGAGTAAGCTGGAAGAATTGGCCGAAACCCATCATCTGTGTCATGGCCTGTTGGGTTTGGAGAAGATCGCTCATCGCGGGTGTTTCCGGTTTCAGATTAAGAAGTGTCTGGGTGCCTGTGTGGGGCAAGAAGACGTCAAACAACATGATCACAGGCTCGTTGCTGGATTAGAGGAGCTCAAGATCCATATCTGGCCTTATGAGGGACCTGTTGAGTTGATCGAGCAAAGGGACAGCTGGGTGCAACGTCACAGAATTGATCAATGGCGCTATCTTGGCACGTGGTGTTCAAGAGACAATCAATTTATGGCTGCGTCTGAACAGGGTTTTGATCTGGATACTTATAAAATATTGGTCAGGCCGATTATGTTTAATGCTCTCCAAAACAAGATCGAACCGATAACACCAGATTGATTTGTGGCTTAATAGGGTGGCAAGTTGATAGGCGCAGACATTTATGTAAGATTTTCAAAACTCATCCTCCCGCTTTGTGTTGCAGAAAGAAAGTAAGATCATGACAGTCTTGATTACGGGAGCTTCGCGCGGCATCGGTCTGGCTTTGGCCGTTCATGCTCAGCAACAAAAATCAGATGTCATTGCCACCTATCGCGGGCATGACAAGCCCGCGCAACAGGGGCTGGAATGGCACAGGTTGGATGTGGCGGATCCTGTCGGCCAAAAAGACTTGTCCGCGCAGCTTGCGGGGCGACCCTTGTCGCTTTTGGTCTGCAATGCCGGTGTTTTTCTGGACAGAGGGCATCGGCTCGACACTGGCTATCCGGCGGATTTATGGGCCCAATCTTTTGCCGTCAATGTGACGGGGGTCTTTTTGACCATCCAAGCCTTTTTACCGCAGATCAGGGCTGGACGGGGTAAGATCGCCCTCATTTCCTCGCAGATGGGGTCTGATACCAAAGCCCCTGGCGGCAGCTATATCTACCGCTCATCTAAGGCTGCCGTGCTCAATCTCGGGCGTAATCTGGCCGTTGATTTACGCCCTGAGGGTATTCCCGTTGGGGTCTACCATCCGGGCTGGGTACAGACGGATATGGGCGGACAAGCAGCCGATATCACCCCCCAAGAGGCGGTCACCGGATTGTGGGATCGGTTTGCGGCCTTGTCTTTGGACAATAGCGGTTGTTTCGAGTGCTGGGATGGACGCCCGCATTCCTTTTGATGGTGATGATTGGGTCTAGCGGATTTTGAGGGGTCGTCATGGAGCCAACCGTAACTCGTCGCACATTGATTGCGGGCGATGCTGAAGGTCCAGTGCTGTTTTCCGATACGGGTCTGAGTTTTTGGGGGGGTGTTGACCCCCTCACAGGTGTGGTGATTGATCATCATCATCCTTTATTCGGGCGTTCGATCAGCGACATGATGCTGGCCATTCCCAGTGGTCGTGGCTCGTGTACGGGTAGTTGTGTGATGCTGGAATTGATCCTGAATGGTGTAGCGCCCAAAGCCCTTATTTTGGAGCAGCGCGAGGATATTTTGCCGTTGGGCGTGATTATTGCGCAAGAGATGTTCGGGCTGTCTTTGCCGGTGGTGCAGATTGATTCAGAGCATTTCGCTGCCCTCGGGCATGTGACATCTGCCAAGCTTGCGGATGGATATCTCTCTTATGCTGGGGGTGGAAAAACACAGACCGAAATCATCAAGATTGCGGTGCCTCAATCAAGTGCGTCACAGGTCAAGCTCAGCTCGCAGGATGAGGCCTTGTTGCGCGGTGAGAGGGGGCAGGCTTCACAACTGGCTATGACCATTGTTGTGCGTATGGCAGGACTTTATGAAGCGAAAGAGCTGGTTGATGTCACAAAAGGCCATATAGACGGCTGCATCTATATCGGGCCAGGCGGTTTATCCTTTGCAGAACGATTGGCTGACTGGGGAGCACAGGTTGCTATTCCGACAACTTTGAATGCAATTTCGATTGACCGGCGCAATTGGCGCCATCAGGGCATTGATCCCGCATTGGGTGACCCTGCGGAACGATTGGCTAATGCCTATCTGCGCATGGGGTGCCAAGCCTCTTATACCTGCGCTCCCTATTTGCTGGACACTGCTCCAAGCTTTGGCGAGCAGATTGTCTGGGCGGAATCCAATGCGGTTGTTTATGCGAATTCCGTCATTGGCGCGCGTACCATGAAATATCCCGATTATCTTGATATATGTGTAGCGCTCACCGGCCGTGCGCCGCTCACGGGGTGTCATCTCGAGGAGGGACGTCGCCCGCAATTGGTCATTGATGTCGAACGCTTCGTACAATGTGATGACCAGTTTTATCCGTTGCTCGGCTATCATATCGGTTTGTTGGCGCCTTCACAGATACCGCTGATCACGGGCTTGGACCATCTTCACCCCACGCAAGATGATTTGAAGGCGTTTGGTGCGGCCTTTGCAACCACCTCGGCAGCTCCGATGGTGCATATGGAAAATATCACACCGGAAGCAGGCCTCTATCAAGAACGGCAAAAGGTTTTACCCCATAAGCATGTCACCGCAGCTGATCTTCGTGCCAGTTGGTACAGTTTAAACAGCGCGGCTGCGCGTCCCGTTGATCTGATCGCTGTAGGCAATCCCCATGCCTCCTGCAAAGAGATCGAGACCATTGCATCTCTGTGCCGCGCATCGTCACAGACATTTTTAACGGATGTGGTGATTACCTGTGGACGCGGTGAATATGACAAGGCCATGGCCGCCGGTCATGTCGCTCTGATTGAAGCCCGTGGCGGGCGATTTGTGACGGATACATGTTGGTGCATGTTGACCGAGCCGGTGATCCCGCCATCAGCAAAGGTCATTATGACCAATTCCGGCAAATATGCCCATTATGCGCCGGGCTTGGTTGGTCGGGACATGCGTTTTGGCAGTTTGGCGGATTGTATCCATGTTGCCTGTGGTGTGGCTGTGTCGTCGGCACCACCTGCATGGCTTGGGGCCTGAGATCCATCACGCTACAGGCTTTGCCAATGCTCATTTGTGAACCCTGACCCGCTTTTTGACGTCTTGCTTTTTATCCGGAAATACGGTCGGCTAGATAATCAATATAAAAAACAGGGAGAGGGACAAAATGCCGACCATGTCAGTCACGCTTTTATGTTTGCGATGCTTTGCACTCTCCGATCTTTTGAAACAGTGTAATAGCGAGTTTTATGCATGAATGGCGCGGAGAGTCTGGTTCATACTTTGCTGAAAAGCGGTGTGAATACGTGTTTTACCAATCCCGGTACATCTGAAATGCATTTTGTGGCGGCTCTGGATCGTATTCCGGGCATGAAGTGTGTGCTTGGTCTGTTTGAAGGTGTGGTAACCGGTGCAGCCGATGGCTATGGCCGTGTGACAGGCCGCCCTGCCGCCACTTTGCTGCATTGCGGACCGGGGCTCGCAAACGGACTTGCCAATTTGCACAATGCGCGCAGGGCAGGGTCTCCCATCGTCAATATTGTCGGCGATCAGGCAACCTATCACCGCCCTTTTGATGCGCCTTTGACCGCCGATACGGAAGGTTGGGCGCGTGGTGTTTCCGCATGGGTGCGCACCGCTATGGATGTGAAAACAGTCGGGCAGGATGCTGCCGCAGCCGTGCAGGCTGCACAAACCTCTCCCGGCCAGATCGCCAGTTTGATTTTGCCGTCGGATGTGTCGTGGAATGAAGGCGGTTTCGTCGGGGATGTCTTGCCGGTTCTCGAGACCCCTTTGGTTGACACTTATCAGGTCGAACAGGCCGCGCGTTTATTGCGGCAGGGCGGCCCCGATATTGGGTTGATGATCGGCCATGCGGGACTGACCGAAGAAGGTTTGTTGCTGGCTTATCGCATTTCACTGGCGACGGGTTGTCGGTTGATTGCCCAAGGGGCCAATGGCAAGTTATCGCGCGGCTATGGCCGTGCTGTTGTTGAGCGTGTGCCCTATGTCGTTGATCAGGCGGTTGCAGCCATGGCAGGTCTGAAAGGCTTGGTGCTATGCGGTACCCACAAGCCTGTGACGTTCTTTGCTTATCCCAACAAGCCGCAATCCCCGATCCCGCATGATGCCGCCATCCATGTGATGGCGCGTGCGGAACAAAATATCATCGAGGCCTTGCAAAGGCTTGCGGATATGGTTCAGGCCCCGCAAGCAGTGGTGCCCTTTCATGGCGAAAAGCCCGCAGCGGGGCGAGGAGCACTGACATCGGCATCGGTGGCTGCAACAGTGGCGCGGTTGATGCCGGAGGGAACCATTATTTCCGATGAATCGGTTTCATTCGGACGCGATTTTTTTGCCCATAGTCAGGCTTCAGAGCCGCATGAATGGCTGAGCGTAACAGGGGGTGCCATTGGTCAGGGTATTCCGGTGGCAACCGGTGCTGCGATCGGCGCGCCGGGGCGTCGGGTCATCAATCTGCAGGCTGATGGCTCTGCGATGTATACGGTTCAGGCGCTGTGGACACAGGCTCGCGAAAAGCTTGATGTAACAACCGTGATTTTATCAAACCGTAAATACCAGATCTTGATAGGCGAGCTGGCCAATGTCGGTGCCAATCCCGGCCGCACAGCCATGGATATGTTTGATCTTGGCAATCCCGATTTGAAATGGCCTGAGATGGCGCAATCCATGGGGGTGGAAGCCGCCCAAACCGATTGCGTGGAAGGCTTTGCCGATTTGCTGGCGCATTCACTTAAACGCAGCGGTCCCTTCCTGATCGAGTTGCTGATTTGAGGATTGTCTTGCTGATGAGAAACGACGTTCCAGGAGGGTATCCATGCGCCAGTCCCCAGACAAAATCATCATTACCTGTGCGGTTACTGGTAATCTGACCAAGCCGGAACAGACACCTTATTTGCCGATTACGCCAGAGCAGATTGCCGATGCCTGCCTGGGTGCGGCTGAGGCCGGCGCGGCGATTGCCCATATTCATGTGCGTGATCCCGCAAGCGGTGCCCCTTCGATGGAAATTGAACTCTATGAAGATGTGGTTGCACGGATTCGCAAGAAAAACACGCAGTTGATTTTAAACATCACAACAGGGCCGGGTGGGCGTTTCGTACCATCATATGACGAGCCGCGCGTGGCTGCTTCCGGTACAACGTTGATGAATCCGGAAAAGCGGGTTGCACATATCGAACGCCTTAAACCCGATATTTGCACGCTTGATCTCAATACGATGAATTCTGGCGGGCAGGTGGTCATCAATACACCTGCCAATGTCAGGCGGATGGCCAAAGTCATTCGTGCCTGCGGGGTCAAGCCTGAAATCGAATTGTTTGACTCTGGTGATATCGCAATGATGCATGATTTGCTGAAAGACGGCACGCTTTCAGGCCCCCAATTGACGTCCTTCGTGATGGGGGTGTCTTATGGGTTCCAGCCCAGTCCCGAAACAGTTCTTTATGCGCGCAATTTGTTGCCGGTTGACGCTCAGTTCACCGCTATCGGCATTGGGCGGTCGATGTTTACAATGGTGGCCCAAAGCTATTTGGCGGGCGGCCATGCCCGTGTCGGTCTTGAAGACGGGGTTTATCTCGAACGCGGGGTTTTGGCTGAAAGCAATGCGCTGATGGTGGAAAAAGCAAGGCGCATTTTGCAAGATCTCGGCGCGCAGATTGCAACACCACAGCAAGCCCGCGTCCAGTTGGGCCTTGCGTGAGGGTGCCTGACACTCAAAGGCCGCGTCCGGCATCGGCAATGATGATCTGACCGGTCACCATATGGGCCGAAAAGCCCAGAAATAAAACGACATCGGCAATGTCATCAGGGGTAGCGCGTCTTTTCAAAAGCGATTTGTCGATTGAAAATTGCTTTTGTTCCGGCGTCCATTCCACCATCCAAGTGGAATCAACCGCACCCGGTGCGACCCCGTTAACCCGCACATGGGGTGCCAGCGCGCGTGCGAGATTTTGGGTGAGGCTGACAACACCGGCTTTGGACGCGCCATAGGCCATGCTGCTGCCGACCTGCCCCATTCCGGCGGTGGAGGCAATATTGACAATCGCGCCTTGCGATGCGGTCAGGGCAGGGGCTGCGGCTTTGCTGCAACGAAACACGCCCAGCAGATTAACCTCAAGCACGGTGTGCCACAAAGTCTCGTCGACAAGGTCGAGATCGCGGGGTTCGATTTTTTTTGTGGTCCCCGGTGTCCCCGCATTATTGACCAGCAGGCTCAGGCCTCCCAATTGCTGGAGGGCACGATCCACCATAGCGCGGGCATGATCGGGATGGCCAACATCGCCGGGGGATGAAAAAACGCTGAGCCCCAGTTCTTGTAAATGCTTCACCGCAGCCTCAGCGCGCGCGTCATGCGCAAGATGGTTGATGCAGACATCAGCGCCTTGTTGGGCCATGCGCGTGGCTGTGGCCAAGCCAATCCCTGATCCGCCGCCCGTTACAAGAACCTTTTGTCCCGCCAATGCATACTGCGCTTGCATAAAAACACCCTATTATTTGAAAAATTTTATGCGAGTATGGTCCTTATAGAGCCAAAATTCAATAAGGGACGAGACATGCAAACAGTGACCATCGGCGATGTCACCATTGATGCCGTGATTGAACGTGAAGGCCCGTGGCGCAAACCAGATGGGTTTTTTCCCGATTTTGATCAGGCCGTGTGGGATCATTATCTGCCAAAAATGGAATCTGAGGTCTTTGACCGTGAATTGGGATTGATGCTGATCACCTATCAGACATTTCTTATCCGCACGCCGCATCACAATATCTTGGTGGATACATGCACGGGTGAAAATAAAGGACATCCCGCCCCTTTTGATTTTCCGGGCAAGGAGCGTTGGAAAAGCGAGCTTTTGTCTTTCGGTCTTTCTTTTGACGATATTCATTATGTCTTTTGCACGCATTTGCACATTGACCATACAGGCTGGAATACGAGTCTGCTGAACGGTCGATGGGTGCCGACATTTCCCAATGCCAAATATATCTTCCACCGCAAGGAATATGAGATTTGGGAGCAAGACTCAAAGAAAGAAGACACCATGACATCCAAGGTTTTCAGAGATAATTGTTTGCCCATTGTTGAGGCAGGGCAGGCGATTTTGGTGGATGACGACTATTGTTTGGATGATACAGTCAGCCTCATTGCGACACCTGGACATTCGCCCCATCATTGCTGTGTCGCGGTGCAGTCCAAAGGTAAAAAAGCGATCATCACGGGGGATCTTTTTCACCATGCAATCCAGTGCTGTGTGCCGAAGTGGTCGAGTTGTTTTGATTGGGATGCCAAACAGTCGGCAATTTCGAGAGAAAACTTTTTGGCCTCTGTTGCCGATACCGATGTTGTGATTTTACCAATCCATTTTCCAAAACCAACAGCCGGATTTATCTGTTCGGCAGCAGACGTGTTTCACTATCGTTTCAAACGATAAAACCCAGCCCTTCAGCGATTGTATGACCCATGAGGAGTGACCATGCCGGAGATGAAACTGGACGGGAAAGTCGCCATTGTCACCGGCGCGGGATCGCGCGGTGACGGCATTGGCAATGGCCGCGCCGCCGCAATTTTATTGGCGCGGGAAGGCGTGCGCGTTGCTTTGCTCGATGCCAATAAGGACTGGGCAGATGCCACCCATGCGATGATACAGGCGGAAGGTCACGAGGCCTGCGTGGTGATGGCTGATGTCACTGACCCGGCCTCTTGCGAAGCTGCGGTGAAAACGACAACCGATTTATGGGGCAGGCTCGATATTCTGGTCAATAATGTCGGCATCAGTGGTCCGCCCGGTCATGCCGTGGATGTTGACCCCACTGCATGGGACGTGGCCATGCGCGTCAATGTCAGCTCCATGATGTTGATGGCGAAATATTCCATTCCGCATATGCTCAAGCAAAACGGCGGCGCTATCGTCAATATCGCCTCCATTGACGGGTTACGCGGAGGCAATCCCAATTTGATGTATAACGCCTCTAAAGGTGCCGTGGTCAATATGACACGTGGCATGGCAACCCATCACGGCCCGCAAGGGATTAGGGTGAACTGTATTGCGCCCGGTTATGTCTATACGCCCATGGTCTCGACACGCGGCATGAGTGAGGAGCTGCGCGATAAGCGGGCCCGTAACAATCTTTTGCTCAAAGAAGGAACAGGGTGGGATATTGGCAAAGGCGTTGTCTTTTTGGCATCCGAGCAGGCGGCATGGATTACCGGCGTGGTTTTAAGTATCGACGGTGGTTCTATGGCCGGCACCCTGAACACGGTGACTGTTCAGACTTAACCGCTGCCAAGTTGAAAGCGATAGAAAGCTGGGCCTGTTAAGACAGAGGGGGCAACAGCTTTTTGGCCAGCATGCAATGCACACCTTTTGATCCGTTGACGGTTTGTGTGATGCGTAAATCAGCGGCCAGCGAACATAACATATAGGCATCTTCGCGGGTCAGCGGGCTGAGCTCGCAGATCAGTTTGATCATGTCGCGTAAGGCCTCTTCGGCGCAGCGGTCGAGATCTGGATGCACATGCATGGTGATGTGATGCGTGGGTGTTTCGGCCCGCGGCATTGGCAGCGAAAGATCCTCGCGCAAAATGAAGGTGAATGTGCCTTCGAGGGCGGTCTCAATGGCGGTGATGCAGACCTCGCCATCTCCTTGGGCCGCATGTCCGTCGCCACAGGAAAAAAGCGCACCCTCGACAAAGACCGGCAGGTATAATGTGGTGCCAGCCACCAGTTCTCTATTATCCAAATTTCCGCCAAATCGTCTTGGGATCAGGGAAGTGAGCCGCCCCCAATTTTGCGGAGGGGCTGTTCCCATGACACCAAAAAACGGCGCCAGCTCCAACGTGCCGCCCCAAGGAAGCTTGGCGGTTAAGTCCTTTTGATCCAGCGCAATATGACGCAAGGTAAAGCTATGAAAATCATCGGGTAAGGTGCCTGACAAAGGTCGGATAAAGGTGTAACCCCAATCCTGTCTCAGTTTTACATCCTCGATCCGAACTTCCAATACATGCCCGGGCTTTGCGCCCTCGATCGCAATCGGTCCTGTGAGAATATGGCCGGGCAGGGTCTTTTCGGCATGGGCATGCACATCGACAATTTCGGGTGGCGTATAAAAGCCTGCTTGTGCGGGCGGGTGCATCTCAGGTCCGCCGGTGACTGTTTGAATGGTAACGCTGTCACCGCTTTTGATGGTGAGGCGGGGCTGCAATGTGGCATCAAAAAAGCCCCAGTGACAGGTTTGGCCGCTGGCTTTGAGAAGATGATGCATGGTGATGGTTCCCGCTTGGTCGGCTGCGCGCCGATGTCTGTGATTGTTTAGACCTCAAGCCTAGTGAACAGCTTGTCAGATGACAAGGCTACCACCCTCAGTCGGGATGGTGTGCGGTCTAGCTATTGGTGCGCGGTGCCCAAGGAAGAGCTGCAACCTCAATGCCTTCCTCAACCAGTTCTTGCGCCTCGTCTATTGTGGCCTCGCCATAAATGCCACGGGCATCTGTTTCGCCATAATGAATTTTGCGGGCCTCTTCGGCAAAGTCGTTTCCGACATAATCGCAATGCATTTCGATCTCATGGCGCATTTTCTGCACCAATTCGGCCAGTTGTGTGCTGGCTTCGCCGCCCTGCAACGCAAGGGATTTGGGAACTTGGGTTTGCACGACTTCGGAAAGTTCAGGCGTGTTTGATGATTGGACCGGTTCGGGCATGCGGTTAGATTTGCGCCCGAGAGCAGGGGCCATCAAGGCACGATGAACCTTGGTATCCGCGCAAAAGGGACAGGAAATCAGCCCGCGCTTTTGTTGGTCTTCAAACGCTGCACTGCTTGCAAACCAACCATCGAATTCGTGGTTCTGGTCGCAGTGCAATTGGTAATGGATCATGGGTGAACTCTAATCTTTTGTTCCGTGGGTTTTAGAACATCCATGCTGGAATGAAAAGAACGGGGCTGACGGGTGCATTAAAATGTTGGGAAAAATAAGTTTTTCAAGCAGCCCCACGGCCATAAAAGCTGCCAACCCCTGCAATTCGGCAGGTCGGGCCTTGCTTTGCGGCTGGCATTGCGTGAAAATAG
>Ga0114963_10003735_pt1 | contig 10416 bp, 13 predicted proteins | sample C_131016_EF_Meta_FD_87019 | JGI IMG/M metagenome (GOLD analysis project Ga0114963, IMG submission 87019) | Freshwater microbial communities from Lake Croche, Canada to study carbon cycling - C_131016_EF_MetaG | ecosystem: Environmental > Aquatic > Freshwater > Lake | place: Lake Croche, Canada...
CGGATTTTTGCCCTGTTTCCGCGGCTGCAGGAGCGCCAGGGCCAATCCGCCAAAACCCTCTCGGGCGGCGAGCAACAGATGCTGGCCATTGGCCGCGCGCTGATGACCAACCCGCATCTGCTCATTCTGGACGAGGCGACGGAGGGGCTGGCGCCGGTCATCCGCGCAGAAATCTGGCACACACTGGCGGCGCTGAAGCGCGAGGGGCTGTCGATCCTGGTGATCGACAAGAACCTCGCCGCGCTGAAGCGCCTGGCGGACCGGCATCATGTGCTGGAGAAGGGCCGCACCGTCTGGGCCGGTTCCACGGCGGAGTTGGAGCGTGATGCTGAGGCCGTTCGGGGCTGGATCGGGATCTAGCTTTTGTTTTACCGCATTTTCCGAACCGCCTTGCGAAGCCGCAAGGCTGGAAAATGCTTTAATCCCCCGGCCGAAACGCATCCTTGATCCGCCGCACACTGCCATCGGCGGCCACCAGCAGCACGTCAAAGCGCATCCCCGCCGCGCCATGATCAGGGTGTTCCGCCAGCCAGTATTCCGCCGCCATCACCAGCCGGGCGCGCTGCCGGGGTTGCAGGGCGAAGGCGGCCTCGCGCAGGGATGCCCGGGCCTTCACCTCAACAAAGGCCAGCACGCCCTCGCATTCCACCACCAGATCAAGCTCGCCGCCCGGGGTGCGCACCCGCCGGCCGAGCACCACCCAGCCCTCGGCGACCAAGGCCCCCTCGGCCAGCGCCTCGGCGGCGCGGCCGGCGGCCTCGGCCCGGAAACCGCGTTCAGGCGGCGGCGAGGACAGTGCGGATGGCGCCCAGCGCCTCGTCGATCATCGGCGCGGTGACATCGAGATGGGTGCAGGCCCGCACCCGGCCACCCAGGCCCGAGATCATGATGCCCTGGGCGCGCATCTGGTCCTGAAACGCATCGAGCGAGATGCCGGTGGCGGCGATGTCGAAAAACACCAGATTGGTCTCCGGCTCCTCGACGATGAGGCCCGGGATTTGCCGCAGGCCGCGGGCCAGCGCCTTGGCATTGGCATGGTCCTCGGCCAGGCGCTCCACATGGTGGTCCAGTGAATAAATCGCCGCCGCCGCGCACATGCCGGCCTGGCGCATCGAGCCACCCAGGCGCTGCTTCCAGCGCCAGGCCTGGCCGATGAATTCATTGGAGCCACAGAGCACGGCACCCAACGGCGCGCCCATGCCCTTGGTGAAATCGAGCCAAACACTGTCGAAACCCGCCACCATATCGGCCGGCGCCACGCCAGAGGCGACGCAGGCATTCATCAGCCGCGCGCCATCCATATGGGTGTTCCAGCCCTGCTCGCGCGCCACATCGGTGACTTCGGTCAATTGCTGCAGCGACCAGACGGTGCCGCCGCCGATATTGGCGGTCTGCTCCACCTCCAGCAATTGCTGCGGCGGCGCGTAGCGGGATTTGGCGCGGATGGCGGCGCGCACCGCATCGGCGGTGAATTGGCCGCGGGCCCCTTGCAGCGGCAGAATCTGCACGCCGGTCAGCGCCGCATGGGTGCCGCCCTCGCTGTGCAGGATGTGGCTGGTTTCATGCGCCAGCACCTCATCGCCCTTCTTGCAATGGGTGAGGATGGCGATGACGTTGCACATGGTGCCCGACGGCAGAAACATCGCCGCCTCCTTGCCCATGAGCGCGGCCATCTTGTCGCAGAGGGCATGCACGGTCGGATCGTCGCCATGCTGCTCGTCGCCAACCTCTGCCTCCATCATCGCCGCCTTCATGGCCGGCGTGGGTTTTGTTTGCGTGTCCGAATACAGGTTGATGCGGACGGGGGGCGCGCCCGCGGCGGGGCGATTGGGGGCATGTACCATCGGCGGAGGCTAGCGCGGCCGAAGCCACCATGGCATCCCCCGGTGACAACATTATGGAGGATTTTTCATGGCTGGGCATGGCGCGCCGCATGGCACGGAAAACAAGGGCGTGGCGCTGCTGATTGCGGTGCTGGCGCTGTTTCTGGCCATCGCCGAAACCGGCGCGAAATCGGCGCAGACCGAGGCGCTGAACGCCAATGTCGAGGCCGCCAATCTCTGGTCCTTCTTCCAGGCCCGCACCATCCGCCAGACCACGGTGCGCACCGCCGCCGAGGCAGCGCTGCTGGCCCCCGCCGAGGGCACGGCGGCGCAGGTGCAGCGCTGGCGCGACACGGCAGCGCGCTGGGAAAGCGAGCCCGAAACCGGCGAGGGACGGCGCGAACTCATGGCCCGCGCCCGCGCTGCCGAGGCCAAGCGCGACCTGAACATGGAACGCTACCACATGCTCGAATTCGCCTCCGCCGGCTTTCAGGTCGGCATCGTCGTCGCCTCGGCCAGCATTATCACGGGCGTGGCGCTGCTGCTTTGGGCTGGGGGCGCTGGGGTTGGCGCTGGCGGGTTTAGGGTTTTTCGCCCCCGGCCTCATCCACCTCTGATCATTCGGGGCGCAGGCCGGCGATCGATATAGCTCGGCGGGCCTTGGTGAATTCGCCCTCCAGCAGGGCGCGGAAGCCCGGCGTGGTGAGTTCGGCCGGAATGGGCACATCCGCGCCGAAGGAAAGCAGGCGGGCGGCCACTTCAGGGTCCGCCGCTGCCTCGGCCAGGGCGGCCTGCAGGGTTTCCAGCACCGGCGCGGGCGTGCTGGCCGGGGCGAAAAGACCGACGAAGGAGGAGGCGAGGAAGCCCTCAATCCCCTGCTCGATAAAGGTCGGTATTTCCGGCACCTGCGGCGAGCGGCGGGCGGCGGAGACGCCCAAAATGCGCCCGCGCCCCTCGCGATGGATCTCCAAAACGGTGGGCAACTCGATCAGCAGCCCATCGACATTGCCGGCGAGAAAATCCGACAGGGTGGAGCCGCCGCCACGGAAGGGCACATGCAGGATATTGGCGCCGGTGGCGGCCTTGAAGAGTTCCAGCGGCAGGTGATTGGCACCCCCCACGCCGGAGGTGCCGATGCTCACACCCTCGAGGCGCGCGCGCGAATAGGCCACCAATTCGGCCAGGTTCCGCACCGGGATTTGCGGCCGCACGATGATCATCATCGGCACCTGGCCCAGCAGCGCCACCGGCACCAAATCGGTCATGGTGTTGTAGCGCGGATTGGCCATCAGCAGCGGGCCATTGACGATGGAGCCCGGGCTGCCGATCAGCAGCGTATAGCCATCCGGCCGGGCACGGATCACCGCCTCGGTGCCGATGGCGCCCGTGGCGCCGGAGCGGTTTTCCACCACCACCGGCTGGCCGAGGCGGGCCGCCATGCGCGCACCAAATAGCCGGGCCGTGACATCGCTATTGCCGCCCGCGGCGAAGGGCACGATGAAGCGGATCGGCCGATCCGGGAAGGCGCCCTGTGCCCGCGCTGCGGTGGGCAGAAGGGCAAGCAGGGGCAAGGCGCGGCGCGGCGTCATCGGCGGTTCCTCAATGGGGCGGGCTTAGCTCCAATAGGCCGGAAAGGCCGAGTTCTTCTGCTCGGCCTCCAGCAGGCGCAGCAGCGCATGCCATTCCAGCACGCCATAGGGGCGGCGGGTACCGGGCTGATAGAGATGCGCGGTCTTCTCCAGGATATCCGCCCCGGGCATGGTCAATTCGGTGCGCGCGGCCATGGCATCAACCTGGGCGCGGCAGGCGCCCTCCAGCTGATACATGGTGTTGAAGGCCTGCTGCAGCGTGGCCCCGGCGGTGAGCAGCCCGTGATTGCGCATGATCATCGCATCATGCGGGCCGAGATCGGCCACGATGCTCTCCCGCTCGGCCAGATCAACCGCCGGGCCGTAATAATCATGATATCCGATATGGCCGACGAAGCGCATCGTCGTCTGCGTCAGCGGCAGCAGCCCGCATTGCATGGCAGAAACCGCCATGCCGGCGCGGGTGTGGGTGTGGATCACCGCCGCCACATCCGGCCGCGCGGTGTGGATGGCACCATGGATGACATAGCCGGATTTATTGATGCCGTAATCAGTATCCGGCTTCCAGATGATATTGCCCTCGACATCGATCTTGGCCAGCGATGTCGCGGTGATCTCGCGATAGAGCAGCCCGTAGAGGTTGATCAGCAGGTGATCAGTGCCCGGGATTCGCAGCGTGATGTGGTTGTAGATCATGTCGGTCATGCCGTGCAGATCCATCAGCCGGTAGCAGGCTGCGAGGTCGCAGCGCGCCTGCCATTCCTGTGGGCTCACCTGGCCCTGAATCGAGGGCCAGGCGGTGGAGTAGCTGGGCGCGCGGGCGTCCATCTCAGCGGCCCGTGAAGACGGGTTTGCGCTTTTCCATGAAGGCGCGGCGGCCTTCGGCATAATCGGCGCTGTCGAAGCAGGCGGCGGAGGCGGCGTCGATGGCGGCCATATCCGGCGCGCGCTCCTGCACCGCGCGCACGGTGCGCTTATTGGCCAGCAGCGAGAGCGGCGCGTTGATGGCGAGTTGCGCGGTGAGCTTGCCAACGGCCGCGTCCAGCTCCTCGGCCGGGACCAGCTTGTTGATCAGGCCCATGCGCAGCGCCTCGGGGGCGGAGAAGCGATCGCCCGACATCAGGATCATATGCGCATTGGAGGGGCCGACGAGGCTGACCAGGGCGCTGACCATGTCAAAGCCATAGGCAATGCCCAGGCGGGCGGCGGGAATACCCAACTCGCTGCCCTCGCCCACAATCCGCATATCGCAGGACATGGCGATGCCCATACCGCCGCCGAGGCAAAAGCCCTGGATTTTGGCGATGACCGGCTTGGGGAAATTGGTGAGTTTTTCGCGGCCATGGCCGGTGAGGCGGCCATATTCCTCCTGCGCCTCAGCATCCGAACGGCTCTTCTCGAATTGGCTGATATCGGCGCCGCTGACAAAAGCCTTGCCGCCCGCGCCTTCCAGCACCACGCAGCGCACCGCGGGGTCGGCCTCGAAAGCATCGAGGGCGGCCGCCATGCCATCCCACATCGGGATGCTCATCGCATTGCGCTTTTCGGGCTGGTTGAAGGTGATGGTGCCCACGCCGTCCTTGATGGAGGCCAGGATTTTGCCGTCTGCGAATTCCATGATCAGTTTCCTAAAGCGCCACTGGCGCGGAGTGAGACGATTTCGGCCGGCGACATGCCGGCTTCGGTGAGGATGTCATCGGCGTGCTCGCCCAGCGCCGGCACGCCGCGATGCACGCCGGGCTTCAGCCCCTCGATATTGAGCGGCGTGCGCACCACCTGCGCGGTGCCCAGCCGGGCATGCGGCACCGGCCAGGACATGCCGAGATGGCGGACCTGCGGGTCCTCGAAGACCTCCTGGATATTGTTGATCGGGCCGCAGGGGATGCCGGCCTGTTCCAGCCGGTCAATCCACCATTCCGAGGGGTGCTTGCGGGTTTCCTCGGAAATCGCGGCGTTGAGCGCGGCACGGTCCTGGGTGCGGCCATTGGGCGTGGCCCATTCGGGCTTTTGCAGCCAATCCTCACGCCCCGCCGCCTTGGCAAACACCTCCCACAGCTTGGGGCTGGAGGCGGCGATGTTGATCGGCTTATCGGCGCTGGGGAAGACGCCCATGGGGGTGTTCACCGGGTGGTCATTGCCGGCCTGGCCGGCCACCTCGCCATCCATCAGCCAGCGTGTGGCCTGGAAATCGAGCATGAAGACCTGGGCTTCGAGCAGGCTCGTATGCACCCAGCTGCCGCGGCCGGTTTTGGTCCGCTCAAACAGCGCCATCATCACGCCCAGCGCCAGCAGATTGCCGGCTGTGAGGTCATCGATGGGGATGCCGACGCGCATGGGCCCGCGCCCCGGCTCGCCGGTGATGGACATAAGGCCGCCCAGCCCCTGGGCGATCTGGTCCACGCCGCCGCGATTGCCATAGGGCCCAGTCTGGCCAAAGCCGGAGATCGAGGCATAGACCAGCCGCGGATTGATCGCGGTGAGGGTTTGCGGGTCGATCTTCAGCCGGTGCTTCACCTGCACCCGCATATTCTCAACCAGCACATCGGCGCCGGCCACCAGGCGCAGGAAGGCGGCATGGCCCTCAGGGCTTTTCAGGTCGAGCGCAATGCCGCGCTTGTTGCGATGCAGGTTGGTGGAATCAAAGCCATCCCGCGCGCCGCCAAAACCATCGCTATTGCCCGGGGGTTCCACCCGGATGATATCGGCGCCCCAATCGGCGAGGTGGCGCACGCAGGTGGGACCAGCGCGGGCGAGTGTGAGGTCGAGCACCTTGAGGCCCGAGAGCGGCAACGTTTCCATCCACCCAGTGAAGCGCGCGGCGGGCGGTTTGCCAAGGCGATGGCGGCAAGCATGGGCGGGAGTTCACCAATATCACATCAGACGCCGAGCCCGCCTGCCAGCGCGCGGATATCCGCCGCCGCCTGGCTGGTGGGGTGGCGCAGCAGGATGGGCTGCTGATGGCGAATGGCATCCGCCACCTTGCCATCGCGCCGCACCGCGCCGGCAAAGGCCACCGGCGCGCCCAGGAAATTGCGCGCCGCACCATCGAGCACCTGCCAGACCCGCAGCCCCGCCGCCCCGCCGGCCATATTGGCGATGATCCGCGCATCGGCCGCGGGGCGGTCCTGCCGCAGCAATTTCAGCACGGCATAGGCATCGGTGAGGCTGGTGGGCTCCTCGGTCGCGACGATCAGCGCCAAATCCGCCAGGGCCAGCAGCCGGCGCTGCGCCGCCTGCACGCCAGCGCCGATATCGAGCAGGGTGACGGAAAAACTGCCCCGCGCCGCCGCCAGCAACTGCGCCATGGAATCGGCGCCTAAGCCCGCCAGCGCGCCACTGCCCGAACGCCCAGGCAGCACGGCAAACCCACCGGGGTGGTGGTGCAGCGCGGCCGCAAGCCCCAGCCTGCCAGCCAGCACCATGCCCAGATCCGGCCCGGCGGGCAGGCCGAGCTGCACATCCACATTGGCCAGGCCGAGATCGGCATCGATCAGCAGCACCCTCTCCCCCGCCTCGGCCAGGGCCTGGGCCAGGCCGATGGCCAGCACCGTCTTGCCGACGCCGCCCTTGCCGGAGGCCACGCCCATCACCCGCCCGCTCATTCCGGCCGCCCGCGCAGCCGGGCCGCGAGGAAATCGGCGGTGATGGGGGTGAGGCCGCGGCCGGGATCGGCGCTGGTTCCAGCCTCGGTCATCGCGAGCCCGGCGCGGGAAGCGGCCAGGGTACCGGCCATGCGCCGCGCCACATCCAGCCGCGTGGGCAGCAGCAGGCTGGCGCCGAGGGCGAGGAAGGCCCGCGCCTCCTCGCGCGCCTCATGGGCGCAGAGGCCGGCGGCCTGCACCAGAACGATATTGCCAAGACCATGGATCAAGCTTGCGAGCGCCTTTGCAGCCAAGGGTTCGAAGGGATTGCAGCCGGCAGTGTCCACCAGCACCGCCTGGCCGGGTGCGGCGCGGGCAATCGCCTTGGCCAGCGCATTGCGGGTGGTGGCGACGGCGAAAACGACGCCGAGCACCCGGGCAAAGGCGGTGAGCTGCTCCACCGCGCCGGCGCGCTCGGCATCGGTGGTGATGATCAGCGGCGGGCGGCCGGCCAGCACCTCGCGGGTGGCGAGTTTCACGCAGCTCAGGGTCTTTCCCGCGCCCGGCGTGCCGACCAGGAAGAGCGGCCGATCCAACGGCAGGCTGGCCAGAGCAGGGCCGGCGCTGGGCTCAGGCTCGATCATCCATGGCTCGTCATCGCCATTCTCTGGGGGCGGGCTGGCGCCGGTGATCTCCACCCCCTCGCGCAGCTCGCGGGTTTGCAGCAGAACCGCATGCTCGCCCAACGCGGCACGCAGCTGCGCCATGGCGGCGGGCATATTGGCGGCGCGGAAAGTGTTGAGCCTCACTCAGATCGAACCCAGGGTGCGAATGCGCACGCGCGGATGAATCTCCGCCTGCGCCAGCACGGCGGTGGCGGGGCGGAAGCGTTCGACAATGGCGCGCAAATGCGGCCGAAGCTGGCCCGAGCAGAGCAGCACGGCATTCTCGCCCTGCTCATCGGCCAATTCGAGCAGGCTGCGCAGCCGGGCGAGAAATTCCTGCAATTTCTGCGTGTCCATGGCCAATTGCCGGTCCTCGGCCGGGCCGACCAGCGCCTCGGTGATGCGAAAGGCAATGCGCGCTCGCTCCTCCGCCCTCGCGCGCGACCTGCTGGCCCAGGCGCTTGCCGCCGCCGATGCCGATGATGGCTATACCGCGCTGAAATTTGCCCGCCGGGTGCTGCGCCATGAGGAGGAGGTGCTGGGCATCGCCCCCCTGCCCGCCCCCCGGCGCGAGCAGTCCAGCCCCCCAGCCTGAGCCATGTCCGGCAGCATCGGCAGCTTCGGCACCAATCCGGTCCTGGCTTTCCGCCAGGCCAGCCGGGCGGCGCAGGAAGCGCGGGACCTCGCCCGCATCGCCAAGGAGCCTGACCTCACCCGCACCATGGCCCAATTCAAGCAGGCGGTGGACAAGGCGGGGGATATCAACGCCGCCCTGCGCAACCCCCGGGTGCTGGCCGTGCTGGGCACGGCGCTGGGCCTGCCGGAGGCGGCCGATCAGGCGGGCCTAGCCCGGCGGGTCCTGCTGACTGATCCGGCCGATACCTCCAGCCTGCCCCACAGGCTCAGCGACAAACGCTGGCTGGCCATGACCCAGACACTGAACCTCGCCCAGGGCGGTATCGCCAGCCTGCGCAACCCGCGGCTACAGGCCACGCTGCTGGAAGGGCTCAAAGCCGCCCGGCGGCGGGATGAGCTGGAGGCCCAGAACCCCGGCATGGGTGACGCGCTGCTCTTCCAACAAAAGGCCGCTTCGGCCACCAGCAGCCTCGACGTGCTGGGCGACCCGATTCTGCGCCGGGTCGTCACCGGGGCGCTGGGCCTGCCGCAGGAGATTGCCGTGCAATCGGTCGAGGCGCAGATGAAGGCCGTCGATAACCGCTACAACATCGCCAAGCTGCAAAACCCCAAGGAGGTGCAGAAAATGGCTGAGCGCTACCTCACCAATCTCAGCCTCAGCACTGCCGCGAGCGCGGGCAATACCGGTCTGGCGCAATATGGTTTCAATGTTTGAGGGTTTGACGCCGGGCATATCGGGGCGGATGCTGCGGTGCAGTGCAACCCTCGATCACCACCCACCTCACCACGCTCATCGCGGCCACTGCCGGCGGGGCGCTGTTCACCCTGGCCCATGTGCCGCTGGCCTGGATGATCGGCGCGCTCTTCGCCACCGCAGCCCTCGCCTGGTTCCGCCCCGTCGCCGTGCATGGGGTGGTGCGGCCGGTGGCGCTGATCATGCTGGGCCTCGGCTTGGGGCAAACCTTTTCAGGGCCGGTGATGGAGGCCGTGGCGGGCGCCATGCCGGTGCTGGTGCTGGCGGCTTTCCTCTCCATCCTCGCCGGCCTGGCCGTTGTGCCCTTCTTCACCCGGATGACCGGGATGGACAGCCGCACCGGCTATTTCTCCTCCGTCCCCGGCGGCGTGGTGGTGATGGCAGTCCTCGCCCAGCGTGAGGGCGTGGCCATGGCGCCGGTCACCCTCGCCCAGACGATTCGCGTGCTTGTCGTCGTGCTCAGCTTTCCGCTGGTGCTGGGGTTTTTCGCCCATCACGCCGATGACGCGGCGTTTTCCACCGCCCGGCTGCCGGTGCAGCCGCTTTGGCTCGGGGTGATGATGCTGGGTGCCCTGGCGGCGGCACTGCTGATGCGCCGCACCGGGGTGGCCAATCCATGGATGCTGGGGCCCTTCGGCCTCACCATCGCGCTCGCCGCCACCGAGCATCTGCCCTCAGGCGTGCCCACCATCATGATCAATATGGCGCAGATCGGCATGGGCACCTCGCTGGGGCAGCGGCTGACGCGGGATTTCCTGCTGCGCTCGCACCGGCTGGCCTGGGCCTCGGTGCTGTCCTCGCTGGCGCTATCGCTGCTGTGCTCGATTTTGGGCCTGGCGCTCGGATGGGCCACCGGCCTGCCGCAAGCCGCCGTGGTGCTGGGCATGGCGCCGGGCGGCATGCCGGAAATGGCACTCACCGCCAAGGCGCTCGACCTCGCCGTGCCGCTGGTGCTGGGCTTTCACCTGACTCGCACGGTGCTGTGCAATTTCCTCGTGGGCCCGGTCTATCGCGCAGCCAAAGCTTTGCGGCTTCTCGCCTGAGCCCAGGCAGGCCATAAGAGCCCAGTGCGGGCGTGCCGGAATGGTAGACGGATGAGACTTAAAATCTCCCGGCCCCTGGGGCCGTGCGGGTTCGAGTCCCGCCGCCCGCACCACCTTGCGCGTCTCGGCGTCAGGTTTAGGCTGGGGTTTCACGCGGAGGAACGCCCATGAATCGCCTTAAAGTTGGTGACGTCACCATTTCCAGTATCATCGAGCGCGACGGCCCCTGGCGCGTGGCGGAAACCATGTTCCCCGGCGCCCCTCCCGGCGCGGCCCATGCCCTGCTGCGCGAGATGGACCCGCGCACCTATGAGGCGGCGACCAA
>Ga0114963_10003736_pt1 | contig 10416 bp, 10 predicted proteins | sample C_131016_EF_Meta_FD_87019 | JGI IMG/M metagenome (GOLD analysis project Ga0114963, IMG submission 87019) | Freshwater microbial communities from Lake Croche, Canada to study carbon cycling - C_131016_EF_MetaG | ecosystem: Environmental > Aquatic > Freshwater > Lake | place: Lake Croche, Canada...
AACGCCGCCCTATGTGCTGCCCTCATGGCTAGAGAAGCAGGCGCGAGTGTTTTGCTTCTGGAGGCATCCCCTAAAGTGTGGCGTGGTGGAAATTCTTCTCATACTCGTAATATTCGTGCAATGCATGATGGCCCTCAGGATGTTTTGTTAGGCACCTATTCCGAAGAAGAATACTGGGATGATTTACTCAAAGTTACTGGCGGTCTCACGAATGAAGCCCTTGCTCGTTTAGTGATTCGGTCATCTTCAAGTTGTCGTTCATGGATGATGCAGCATGGTGTTCATTTTCAAGCGCCACTATCTGGTACTTTGCATCTTTCTCGTACTAATGCATTCTTCATGGGTGGTGGTAAAGCGCTTGTGAATGCTTATTACCGTAGCGCTGAAAAATTAGGTGTACAAATTCGGTATCAATCGCCAGTGAATTCGATTGAGGTAAGCGATGGAAAATTTATTGCAGCTCATGTTGGAAATGAACGTATTGAAGCAAAATCTTGTGTACTTGCTGCAGGAGGTTTTGAATCTAACTTGGATTGGCTTAAGGAAGCCTGGGGTAAAAATGAATTTGGTGAATACCCCGCAGATAATTTTTTGATTCGGGGAACCCGATTCAATATGGGCACCTTACTCAAGTACATGATTAGTGTGGGAGCTGATTCGGTTGGCGATCCTACTCAGGCTCATATGGTTGCCATTGATGCGCGCGCCCCCTTATATGACGGTGGTATTTGTACAAGGATCGATTCTGTATCTTTGGGTGTGATGGTCAATAAAAATGCAAAACGTTTTTATGATGAAGGTGAAGACTTTTGGCCTAAACGCTATGCTATATGGGGCAGGCTAGTGGCGCAACAACCTGGTCAAATTGCATATTCCATTATTGACTCCAAAGCCTTAGGTCGTTTTATGCCTCCTGTATTTAAAGGTGAGAAGGCTGATACATTACAGGAGTTGGCGGATAAGTTAAATCTAGATAGAGCAACATTCCTGCAGACCATTAATGAATTTAATGCAGCTTGTGTTGCAGGAAAATTTGATCATACGACTTTAGATGATTGCCATACTGTCAATCTCAATCCTCCTAAAACCCATTGGGCTCGAACAATAGATGTCGGTCCGTTTTATGCCTATGCCGTAAAGCCAGGCATTACCTTTACTTATTTGGGATTAAAAACAGATCAAGATGCTGCTGTGTACTTCAATAACAAACCTAGCGATAATTTGTTTGTTGCTGGCGAAATGATGGCTGGTAACGTTCTTGGTAAAGGCTATACCGCTGGTATTGGAATGACAATTGGTACAGTCTTTGGGCGCATCGCTGGTGTAAGTGCAGCTAAGGCTGTCAATCAACAACGGGAGTTAGCTGATGCAAAAGCTTGAGTCTCTCATACAAGAAGCTTCTAATCTCACGAATATCGCTGCCGAGCAAGAAGTAGTTCGGATTATGCAAATCTGTAATGCTTGACGTTATTGCGAAGGCTTTTGCGCAGTTTTTCCTGCAATGACGAGGCGGATTGAATTTGCTTCTGCCGATGTCCATTACCTAGCAAATCTATGTCACAACTGCGGCGCTTGTTTGCATGCTTGCCAATATGCTCCTCCTCATGACTTTGCGGTCAACGTACCAACAGCTTTGGCTCGCGTTCGCAAAGAAACGTATATGCATTTTGCATGGCCACAGATGATGGGTGAGCTGTATAAGGCAAATGGCTTAGCAGTTGCCTTAGGCTCCTCAGTGTCAGTGATGGCATTTCTGTTGCTGGCACTAGCGCTTAACGGAAGATTCTTTGGTGGTGTTCTTGATGGCAACTTCTACGCTGTTTTTCCGCACAACACTTTAGTCTGGATTTTTGGAAGTGTGTTTAGCTTCGCTATTTTGGCTCTCCTGATTGGGTTGACGCGTTTTTGGCGACAGATCTCTCCTGGTAAAGCTTCTGGTGAGGCTGCCGCTGAAGCAGTACACGATGTCCTAACAATGAAATATTTGGGCGGTGGTCATGGCGAGGGTTGCAACAATGCTGATGACGCCTTTTCTTTATGGCGTAAACGTTTTCACCATTTTACTTTTTATGGGTTCATGCTTTGCTTTGCAGCAACCAGTGTTGCAACGGTATATCACTATTTCTTAGGGCTGCATGCACCGTATGCACTTAATAGTTTGCCAGTCATTTTGGGGACACTTGGTGGACTAGGTTTGGTCATTGGACCAGTAGGCTTGCTGTATTTAAATCTTCAAAGAGACCCAGCGCATGGCGATGAAACCCAGAAACCTATGGATAGAGCATTTATTGTGTTGCTCTTGCTCATTAGTATTTCTGGTCTTGGACTATTGATATATCGTGACACCGTAAGCATGTCGATCTGGTTAGTCATTCATCTTGGTTTTGTCATGGGTTTATTTTTGACGATGCCTTATGGAAAATTTGCCCACGGAATCTACCGCGCTGCAGCATTACTCAAAAATGCTATCGAGAAGCGTCAAAAAAATACACTGCAGTTGGGTTCTGATTAAGCAATACAGTCTAGGACCCCTTAAATGGGGACTTTTGCGATGGCTTTGGGTCTTAACGCACCAAAAATGCCTTAAATCGGTATCATTTAGGGCTAATCACAGAAATCCCTAGGAAATTACTATGCCAGGCTTACTTCCCAATGTTGATCCAGATGGATTGTTAGAGTTTTCGGTTGTTTACACCGATCGCTCTTTAAATCACATGTCTGAAGAATTTAAACGTGTGATGGTCGATATTTCTAGTGTCCTTAAGGATGCTTATAACGCCAGCTCTGCAGTGATCGTTCCTGGTAGCGGTACTTTCGGCATGGAAGCAGTTGCTCGTCAATTTGCCAATAAACAGAAGTGTTTAGTGTTGCGCAATGGCTGGTTTAGCTATCGTTGGACCCAAATTTTTGACTTGGACCATATCGCTGACAATGTATCCGTTATTAAAGGTCGTCAATTGGAAGATTCTGCACAGGGTGTATTTGCCCCTGCACCGATTGAGGAAGTAGTGGCTTTTATTAAGAAAGAAAAGCCAGCCGTGGTATTTGCTCCTCACGTTGAAACTTCTGCTGGCATCATCTTGCCAGATGATTACCTCAAAGCAGTTGGTGAGGCAGTGCGCTCTGTAAATGGTTTGTTTGTATTGGATTGCATTGCCTCTGGTGCAATGTGGGTTGATATGAAAGCTTGTAATGTGGACGTCTTAATTACAGCGCCACAAAAAGGTTGGAGCAGCTCACCATGCTGCGCCCTAATCGCATTAGGCGAAAGAGCTCGTGAGCGTATTGACACTACTCAAAGCAGTAGTTTTTCAATGGACTTGAAAAAGTGGTTACAAATCATGGAAGCCTATGAAAAGGGCGGCCATGTGTATCACACCACTATGCCTACAGATGCACTCAAGATCTTGCGCGGCGTCATGAAAGAAACGCAATCACTTGGCTTTGCTGCTTTAAAAACAAAACAAGTAGAGCTGGGCACCAAAGTTCGTGAATTACTCGTATCCAAAGGCTATCACTCAGTTTCTGCGAAGGGCTTCCAAGCTCCTTGCGTAGTCGTGAGCTACACCAAGGATCCGGATATTCAGTCTGGCAAGAAATTTATTGCGCTAGGTATGCAAACTGCTGCAGGTGTGCCACTTCAGTGTGATGAGAGATCAGATTTCCGTACATTCCGTCTAGGTTTATTTGGTTTAGAAAAGCTGGCTCATGTTGACCGTACTGTTGGTCACTTAGCTGCCGCCCTAGAAAAAATTACTGAGGCAGAAGCGCAGCCTGCATAAAGCGATTTAGTAACACAAAAAGGCCGTCTGATGATGGCCTTTTTAAATGATTCATAACCTTCTTGGAGAATCGCATGACTTCTCGTATCGCTCGCTTTAGTTTGGCCACCCTTGTTACAGCGGCGATTGGGTTATCTTCTATCTCCGCGATGGCTGCTGATTCTTCCACGGCTGCTGCTCCTGCTTCAGCGCCTACTACTGCTCCAAATGTAGCGCCAACGGATAAAGCGGGCGCAAAGAAGGCTAAAAAAGAAAAGAAAGCCGAGAAAAAAACTAAGAAGAAGTCTAAGAAAAGAGCTAAAGCTACAGAACCAGCAGCGTAGTAGTTTCTAAGCTCTTAGTTGAGGGGCTCTACTTCATTAAAGTCATCGGATGTTTTAGAGTCAGATGACTTTTTTCTTGGGGCATCGTTACGTACTAACAACCACATAGCAGCAATCACCAGCACCATTCCGCCAATCTGCATCAAGGTAATTGGCTCAGACAAAATAAAGTAACCCAGAAAAATAGTGGAGACAGGGCCGAGGATGCCAGCCTGTGCAACGAGCGGTGAGCCTATGCGATTGATCGCAATCATCACGAGGAACATGGGAATTACTGTGCACAATCCTGCATTGAGAAGGCTGAGCCAGTAAATCTGTGCTGCCTGTTCAAATACAGCGCTAGGGTTGTACAGTGAGGATTGGATGACGCTAAATACTGCAGACGCCGTGCTTGCGTAGACTACTAGGCGCACACTACCAATGCGCTTGACCATTTCGCCAGAGCCGATCATATAGATGGCATAACTACACGCGCTACCAAAGACCAATATCATCCCTAGCCATGCATGAATGCCTGTCGAGCTCGCATCTTGAATAAACACGACAAATACCCCAAGGTATCCCACCACAAGGGCATACCACTGCATTCTTGAAATGTGCTTATTTAAAGCAAAGTAAGAAATGAGTAAAACTATCGTTGGTGTTAGGTAGAGAACAATGCGCTCTAATCCAACGGAGATATATTGCAGTCCCAAGAAATCAATATAGCTAGATAAAAAATATCCTAAGAAACCGAGAAAAAATAATTTGCTACGGTCTTGCCAAGTAATCGGGCTCATTGGTTTTCTGCGAGACTCCCACCAGTAGACACTCCAAAACATTGGGAGTGCCATCAGCATACGTAATGCTAATAAAGTTTCTGCATTAGCCCCATAACCAAAAGCCAACTTTACTAATACGGCTTTACCGGAAAAGAGCATGGAGCCCACTCCGGCCATCAAAATGCCATAGAGGTAACGTCGGTGGTGATGTTCTGCGCTAGTGGATTGCATATGGTTTTATAACAGTTTATTCAGGAGGCTTCTCATCTCTGCAATCACTTCAGAGGGAGTTAACCCTATTGGGCCAACCCCTTTTTGTACTAGGCTATCGGCAGCGCAAGCATGAAGCTGAACAGCGATACAGCTAGAGTCCCAAAGATTCAGATGATGATGCACCCCTTGAGCAGCGATTGCTGTAATGCTGCCGGTTAATACATCACCCATGCCACCGGTGCCCATACCGGGATTACCGGCTTCACATTGAACTGCAGAGTGTTGGGGTCCCGCAATTAAAGTGTGTTGACCTTTGAGAACAACCATAGACTGAGTTAACTGAACTAATTGATGAAGCGAACTGAAGCGATCTGCTTGAATTTCTGCGGATGAAGATTTCAATAACTTGGCGGCTTCACCTGGGTGGGGAGTCAGAATACTTTGACCTGGAAATTGTTGATTGCGTAGTTGAAGTGTACTAAGTAACTCAGTTGAGTCTGCAATCAGATTGAGGGCATCTGCATCAAGAATCAACGGAGCCTTGGGATAAGCCAGGCAAACCTTGAGCCATTTAATCGCTAATGCAGAATTACCAAGACCAGGTCCGATTGCAATGACATCAGGTCGGTTTTGATTTAATGTCTCGCTAGGTTCATTGTTGGCTAGGCGAATCATGAGTTCAGGTTGATTGCTATCAGCGCGCGCAGACGCAGGATCAAGCATTTCTAATATGGTCCAGCCAGCACCAAGATGAAGGCAAGCATTTCCGGCGAGGAGTAAGGCGCCTGCCATTCCAGGTGCACCACCGATCAAGACGGCTTTACCAGCATGACCCTTGTGCTCAGCAGGCTCACGCTTGAGGCGCTTGAGTAGGCCGAGTGAGCTCAGCGCTTGGAGTGCATCAAGTTTGCTAGGTGCTAAGGTCATACTAATAGTATCGCTCTGAATTGATGGGGTTTGAGATCATTGTAAGAGAGAGTATGCTGAAGAAATGAAGATTCAATTTCTAGGTGCTGCAGGAGAGGTGACCGGTTCACGGCATTCAGTAGAGGTGAACATGGCTGGAGGAGTCCGACATTTCATGGTGGACTATGGGATGTTTCAGGGCGGGCGTGAAGCTACCAATAAGAACTTAGAGCCATTGCCGTTTGCCCCAAAAGACTTAGATTTCGTTGTATTGACGCATGCACACATTGATCACAGTGGTCTACTACCACGTTTGTGTGCTCAAGGATTTAAAGGTCCGATTTATTGCACTAAAGCTAGCTATGAACTGCTGAAGATCCTTTTACCCGATAGCGCCCATTTACAGTTTGCCGATCTTGAACGCGCAGAGCGCAAAGTAAAGCAAGGAAAGTGGCATGGCGAGATGCCTGTTGCGCTGTACTCTAGGCAAGAAGTAGAGATGACGCTCACTCAGTTTGAGCCCCTGGAGTATGGCCAAGTACTGGAGCTGGCGCCCGGAATTTCTTTAGAATTCCGTAATGCTGGACATATTCTTGGATCAGCAATTGCGGTGATGGATATTCAAGAAGATGGTCTTCAGAAAAAGCGCTGTGTATTTTCTGGGGATATTGGTATGAAGGGTAAGGTGCTCATGCCCGATCCGGATTTGATTACGCAAGCAGATGTAGTGGTTGTGGAGTCTACTTATGGGGATCGATTGCATCGTAGTTTGAGTGACACTGAGGATGAGCTTGTTGGGGTGATTAGTACGACGATGAATGGGCAGGGAAATGTCATCATTCCTGCATTTGCTGTTGGTCGTACACAAGAAATTCTCTTTTTACTCATCGACTTGGTGAGGAGAGGTCGGCTTCCCCATTTGGCTATTTGGGTTGATTCGCCGATGGCTACAGCTGCAACTCATTTAACAGAGCGCTACTTTGCACAGTTAGATGCCCAAACTCAAGCCACTCGTGATTGGTTTAGAAATAATCCAAGCGCAGTAGATTTGCGTTTTATTGCGGACGTCGAGGAATCTAAAGCACTCAATAAGATTAAAGGTGGTGCGATTATCATCTCTGCAAGCGGTATGTGTGATGCTGGTAGAGTCGTTCATCATTTAGCTAATAGCTTGCCACGTTCACAAAATGCGATCGTCATAACTGGTTTTCAGGCATATGGAACTCTAGGCAGACGCCTGGTGGATAAGCTGCAAAAAGTCAGATTGTTTGGTGAAGATGTGCCAGTCAAGGCATCAGTGCACACCATTGGTGGCTTATCAGCTCATGCAGATCAAGCCGGTTTACTAGATTGGTTGCGGGGATTTAAGATGCCACCAAAGACTGTCTTTGTAGTTCATGGTGAACCAGAATCGGCTTCCGTATTTGCAGAATGCATTCGGGAAGACTTAGGTTGGAGTAATGTGGTCATTCCCGAACGTCTGCATACTTATGATTGCTAGGTGGCTAAGTTACTCAGCCACCTTAGCGCCTTCAATCTGATGGCGTTGCAATGCTTGTGCCACAAAGCCGGATTGTTTGAGCTGAGTAATCACATCGCTTAAATATGCAGTGGTCAGTTCGTATTGGGGTCTTGCCTTCGGAATACCAATGGCTTGATTGATTGCCATAAAGCGACCTGGCAACATTCGCAATCCCTCATAGCGCTTGGCATCACTCTCTAGCTGCTGTTTTACACCTGCTGCCACATTACCTTTGCCTGACATAAAGTCATCCACGACTGCTTGTGAACTTGCAGCTCGGAGAAGAGTGGCATGTTTGATTTCTCGTGTGAGGTAGAGGTCATAGGCGCTCCCTTTGCCAACTACGATTTCATTACCAGCTACGTCAACTTGTTCATTTGTCTTAATGGGTGATTTAGCTTTGACCATATAAGCACCTTCAATCTGGATGTAGGCTGGCGTATAGCTAATATCAGCACCTCTGACGGGATCAATCGCTACGAACACTAAATCAATCTCCCCAGTCTTCACGGCATCCACAGTATTGCCCGCTGTTTTGAATGGAATGAGTTTGACTGGAAGGTCAATACGCTTCCCGATTTCTTGGGCGATATCAACTGTCACTCCTTGAGCTTGATGGGTCACAGGATTTTCATTGGCCAAAATGGGGTTACCTAAGTTAATGCCAACACGTAGAGTGCCTGTAGGCGCAAACGACGAAAGCATGGAGGGATCAATAGTTTTCATGGGGCGATGGGACTGGCCAGAGGGTTGGCTATAGCTAGATTGTGAAATCCATAGTATTGCGAGGAAGAAAAGAACTTTGCTCATTCAGTAAGTATAAAAAAACCGCGGCGAACCGCGGTTTCATTAACTATTGAAGAATTACTTCTTCGCGTCAGCTGCAGGAGTTGCTGCTGGTGCCGCTGGTGCAGCCGGAGCTGCTGCAGGAGCATCTTTTTTAGCATCTTCAATATGAACTGCTTCAGCACCATGCTTTTCACCGCCCATATCAATATTGCCATCGCCCTTGAGGAGTAAGTAGGCTGTGGCACCAACTAATACAAGTACCATAATGATGATTGAACGGTTGCTCATGGAATTTCCCTCGGTTTGGTTTAAATTCTGTCAATATTAACTCTACTTAGAGCCTCAGTAAATCCTCGCAAGCCCTAGTGGCTGATTCTCCTGGTTAAACTAGGTATTAATACTGAGAATATTGAGTGGGGCGGTACAAAGGATAAGATGATTTCACATAGATGTTTTAAGGTAGCAATATGAGTCCAAAGCTCCCGATTAATAATGCTCAAACCATTACTGAGTTTTTAGATCTTCATAGGATTCAAGCGGCGGCGGAAGATTCCGTTGATTCCTATAAGTTTGCCTTTGATGACGAAGCATTTTTATCTCGCAAAGAAACGATTGGCATTCGCTTTGAGTTGGAATTACTGAAACCTGAAATTCTATTAAAAGAGCATGGTATTGACCATACGATTACAGTATTTGGTTCTACCCGTTTTATCAGTTGTGAGCACGCCGAATTATTAGTTAAGGATGCCAAGACGTCTGCAGAGTTGGAGTCTGCCAAGAAAGCATTACTTCATAGTCAGTATTACGAGTCTGCTAGAGACTTCGGGGCTTTAGTAGCGCATTACAACGCGACTCAACAACAGAGTTCTAACAAGTTACATATTTGTACTGGCGGTGGCCCGGGAATTATGGAAGCAGCTAATCGTGGTGCATTTGAAGCGGGCGATCAAACGATTGGTTTTAATATTAGCTTGCCAAGAGAGCAGCACCCGAATCCTTATATCAGTCCAGGCTTAAGTTTCCGCTTTCATTACTTTGCTTTACGTAAGATGCACTTCATGTTGCGAGCTAGGGCCATCGTTGCTTATCCTGGTGGCTTTGGGTCTTTTGACGAGCTATTTGAGGTGTTAACTTTGATACAAACTAAAAAGGTAGTGAGCATTCCAGTCATATTAGTCGGCAAAGCTTTTTGGAATGAGATGGTGAACTTTAAGGGGATGGTGCAGTTTGGGGTGATTGATCAAGAAGATATGAAGGCAATTCATTTTGTCGAGACTGCCCAAGAAGCTTGGAAGATCATTCAAGACTGGTATCAATTGGCCTAAAGTCATTGTCGGCCAAAGTAAAATAGCCTAAAGACAATCGAATCCATTTATGAACCCTGCACAAACTAGCATTGCTAGCAATTTTGACCTACCCGGCTACCTCTTAGGTGGATTCATGTTATTGGTGGTGATGGTATTTCATGGTGTTTTATTACTGCAGATTGCTAAGCGCTATGAAGTCAAAACTTTTCTGTATTTAGCTGAGAAAAAATATTCTACGGTTGCTGCCTGCTTTTACATCAGTGTATTTTTTTTATTCCTCACCCACATTACAGAAATTTTCATTTGGGGTATCGCACTGTTTGTATTTAAATTAGTGCCTACTTTAGGGCAAAGCATTTTATTTAGTGGCAGCACCTATACCGCGATGGGTTTCATGGAAGATATTCTGCCGGATGGTTGGAAAATGCTGGCAGTCATCATTGCCTTCTCGGGGATGTTTTCTTTTGCATGGACTGCCTCTGTCATGATTTCAATGACTAAGAATTTTCGTCAGGCCTATACCAAGCTACACATGAAAAAACTCAATATCTCTTCTGAGATCATTGATCGCTTTGAATAAATCATGACGAAGGCTTGGGATGCCATTGTTATCGGTGGCGGTGCAGCTGGTCTGTTTTGTGCTGGTGTAGCTGGTCAGCTTGGCAAAAAAGTACTCGTTTTAGATCATGCACCCGTTTTAGGTGAAAAGATCCGTATTAGCGGTGGAGGGCGTTGCAACTTTACTAATGTCCATAGCAGCCCAGCCAATTTTCTCTCGCTCAATCCTCATTTTGTGAAGAGTGCCTTAGCAAA
>Ga0114963_10003738_pt1 | contig 10415 bp, 11 predicted proteins | sample C_131016_EF_Meta_FD_87019 | JGI IMG/M metagenome (GOLD analysis project Ga0114963, IMG submission 87019) | Freshwater microbial communities from Lake Croche, Canada to study carbon cycling - C_131016_EF_MetaG | ecosystem: Environmental > Aquatic > Freshwater > Lake | place: Lake Croche, Canada...
AAAGCAAATAAAAAAAAAACAAAAAAAAAAACACAAAAAAAAAACACAAACCAAAACACAAAGCAAAACCAAACCCAAAACCATAAAAAACTGTAAGAAAGGAGTATCTATGCCTCAACATCGTATTCGTGATATTATCGCATTTGAAAAATTAGTTGATAATGCTAGCGGTTTAACTAAAAATCCAGAATATTACGAGATTATGGAAAAAAACTTACAAAATTTTTGTTTTTCAAAAGATATAAAAGATAATCAAAAATGGAACACAATTACGAGTTATTACGTAGCGAGGGTTGAAGCATTAAAGAATTAAAAAGCATTGAACCTATGTATGTATCTATCTATGAGTTTTTTACATTTCCATGAAAATGATTCCAATGATGACAATAAAAATACCTAAACCTTTATTGAAAGTCATTTTGGTCTTAAATATAAAGGTGTCTATTAATGTTAATAATAAAATAGGAATTACTTTGATAAACATGGTCATCATAATTAAAGGGACATTGTGATTTTGGAATAATTTATAAGCAAAAAATAATAGCGATCCCGCATTTACGAGAGACAACGCTAAATTTTTAATTTTATTCGTTTCCGCGTATAACTTTATATAATAAACGAAGAATGTTGACGTTACGATAAGGAAAATATATAAATTAGTTTTACGAATAGATTTAACATATATATATTAAATAGATAAAGTATTTGTAGTTGAATATATTGAATATGTGATCATGTGATTTTGATTACTTATATATCTATTTGGTTGTGAAGAATATTTCGATGAATGGTTTTGGCGACAAACATAATAAGATCACGGCATTGTTTGATCAAAATAGTTTCTTGTCTAGTTCTATATGTTCTATCCAATTGGATATTAAATTCGAATGCTTTTTTGTAGATAATTTTTGGTAAATTTTTATCGGCATTAGGATGGTGACTATAATATTCGACCATATAATACATATTATTCTTAATGAATTCATAAAGTTCAATTACTGTCTTTATTTTATGAGAGAAAGGTCCACCTTCTTCTTTTTGACATTGAATTAAATGGATGAGATGATTTGCTTTTTTATGGATATATTTATTTTTCTTTTCTAAAAATTCGTCGTCGCAATCTTCCATGCTATCGTTATCGGATTCGTTATCGGATTCGAGTTGTTTTTGTTGAACTCTGATTCTCTTATTGAACTTGTTTATGTTGTGTAAAGTGGAACGTCCTGATCTTAACTGCATATTTGAAATATTGATTTGGTTGGGTTTAATGCTGATTGATAGAGAAATAGGGAAAGCATTTCAATTTTATTTGTCGGTTTAAACCGTTTCTCCTCTGCCCTTCCTCTTTCTTGTTCTAATTATATACCCAATTTCGTCTTCGACAGTATGAAGAGGACGAAAAAATGGATGTTTGATTACACACATTTTTTTGCGTCTTTGTGGGTTTATATAAAAAAAATATTCAGAATAATCTACATCTAAAAAATCAAGAATATAGCAACGCAGGCCTTCGGGCAACTTGCTAAAAAAGTTAATAATTTCCATACTATATATAGTAAATATAGTATAGAATAGAATGGAATAGAAGGCGGATTGGGAGGTGGATTGGGATGCGGTATGGGAGATGGATTGGGATGCGGTATGGGAGGTGGATTGGAGTGTGGATTGGGAATAGATTGGGAATAGATTGGGAATAGATTGGGAATAGATTGGGATGCGGTATGGGATGCGGTATGGGATGCGGTATGGGAGGTGGATTGGGATGCGGTATGGGAGGTGGATTGGAGTGTGGATTGGGAATAGATTGGGAATAGATTGGGATGCGGTATGGGATGCGAATTGGGATGCGGTATGGGATGCGGTATGGGAGGGTAGCATTCGAGTTAAACTACTCATATTCTATTACTGTACTGTATACACGGGCACCATAGAACCCTAACCCTTACTGTTTGGATGAAGTTTCTTGACTTTTACAAGGAACATTCTCAGAACATTCTTTCATACCTTATAGGATGGCCAAAAAGCGTGCTATCAAGAAATAAGTGACAAAAAATAGAAATGAGTGACAAAAAAAAAGCATGGAAACGCTCTCTTTAATTTATTTAAAATTACATTAAAATTACATTAAAATCTAAATACAGGTATAATTTGAAACAGCATCCTAATGGTGTAACACGTGTGTATTTAACAAATATAAAACCCAGTGGATATCTTCTTTACATTTAAGATACAACTTGTTTTCTTGTCTAGTTCTTTTAGCATTGAACATTTCAATACATAAGTGGAGGCCTTTTTGATAAATCATTTCCGGGAATTTCTTGTTTTGTGTGATATTAGTATAATATTCGACAATAAATTCCGTATTATATCTGAATAATTGATAAATCTCCATGATAGTTTTCACTTTTTGAGTGAAACTGTGATTGTTCTTTTTTTGAAATTCGTTTAGATATAAAAGGTGTCTGGTCCTATTACGTATATATTTCATTTTTTTAATTACAATTTCATTTGTAACAATATCATCATCGCCAACATGAATATCATCACATCCTTCATTAGGCTCGTCTTCATATATAGAATCCTCGATTCTTTGTTGTTCTTCCTGGTATTTTTTTCTCTCGTTAAACTCGGCCATATTACGAGAATCTCTTCTTAAAGTGGAACTGGCAGATCTTAGTTGCATATTGAATAATTGGTTTTGGTTTAGTTTAATAACATAGAACAAGGAGAAGAAAAGTATTTCAATTTTATTTTAAGGGAACCGTAGGTTCCCCTATGACCCCTCCTTTACCTTAATCGTGTTGGGGAATGTTCTGCGAATCCACTTTTGAGAAAAGTGGAGCCAAACATTTTACCTTAATCGTGTTGGGGAATGTTCCGCACATGTTCTGCGAATCCACTTTAAAAAAGTGGAGCAAAATGACGTGAATGAGGTAAAGGAGGGGTCATAGGGGAACCTACGGTTCCCTTAATAAAATTGAAATACTTTTTCAGTATTCTTGGATACGCATATAACTAACTAACAAGTGTAACGAACCTATTAACAAGCAGAAAGCAGAATGTCAATCACTATCAATGCCGATAACGTTGTCAAAGTCGCATGCCAAGAGGCCGACTGTAGATGCGTTCCCATTGCTAGCAAAGATCTACCTGTATCCATTAAACTGGCTATTGAGAAGGATATGGAAGAAAATAAGTATTTCGGTACTGGTGGTAGCGTAGTTTTACCAGTTGAAACTATTGATACATTGAAGGTTTATTGTAAACTACGTGTCAATGTGAATGGCATGTCTATTGTAATATATTCCGATAATATAAAAATGTATGCTCATGCTACTGAAACTAACGGTATTAATGGTACAACTATCAAGTGGAAACATAAAGTCGGCACTCAAATTAAACAAATGCTATTCAGAAAAACATATATTAAAAAACTAACAAAGTATACGTTGAGAGATTATGAGAGTGTTTTAAAGCATATCCATAAAGATATTAGTGCCATGAAGTTTGACAAGTTAAATGGTGTACTAACAACACCTGAAATTGAGCATCCTAAACAGGCACCTCATGTTGGTGGTAACCAAGAGCTAATAAATATTCCTTGCGATGAGGAACATCCAGAAGAATGCTCGGTTTGTCTGGATACGACTAAAACCACGACACCATGTGGTCATAAATTATGTGTTGCCTGCTGGAGCAGTATCAAAAAAAAACGTGAAACTCAAGCTCCTAGCGTATTACCTTGTCCTATTTGCCGTGATGATTTGTATCAAACTGCGAAAATCTTTGGCGAGGGCGGGTGGCCTGTTGGACATGATACTGACGACGACGATGAGTGTGATGATTGGTCTGACTCTGATGATGATAGCGACGATGATGAATATGAAGATGATTCAGATATTCAATATGCTCAATTTCCTGAACCTATTGAGTTTCCCAGTGTTCGTCAGAATACTATTATGGATATGTACTAATCCACCTTTAAAAAGGTGGAGCCAAATGTTTTGTATTTTGTATTTATAATTTATAACTAACTAACCTTTTTTACTGAACCTTTTTCTCTCTTTGATCAATGTTAAAGAGAGAAAATGTAGCATCTATCATACACTCTAACATTCGCTTCGCACCATATACAGTGACATCCTCCAGCGCCACGGGTGCTAAGGTTCGGATGTTCCGCGAATGTTCCATCAAAATAGCATTTCAATTTGATAAGCAAAAAAACGACGTAAAGAAATGAGTCTGGAAATATATAAATGAGTATCAAAAAGTACTTAAATAAAATACATGTATTATATGTATAATTTACATATGCCTGATTTTGATATTGTCAGTTTAATTGAACAAAACCCTGTCACAAAGTTGTCAGGGGATTATCATAATAAATTAATTACTAAAATTAAAGACACGTTTAATGATAGTCAACAACAAATGTTTGTTTCAAGTTTTTATTGTTACTTGAATTGCGATAAAAAAAACGATTTTGTTATTGATTTAGATAATGTATGGAAATGGTTAGGGTTTAATCAAAAAGTTAAAGCAAAAATATTATTAGAAAACCATTTTATTTTAAACAAAGACTATACAAAATTGCTTTCCCATGCGGGAAAGCAAACAACACACATCAAAGGTGGTCACAATAAACAAACAATATTATTAAATATTGACACCTTTAAAAAATTCTGTTTAAAGGCGGGCACAAAAAAAGCAGATGAAGTTCACGAATATTATATTAAATTAGAAGAAACACTCCACGAAATTATTCAAGAAGAAAGTGACGAACTTAAACTTCAATTAGAAAATTATAAGAATCAACATAATGTCCTTCACAATCAAATTATTACAAATGAAAAGGAAAAATTGCTTATTAGAGAGAAAACTATTTTACAACAATTTCCTAACAATACACAATGCGTTTATTATGGAATTATAGATAATCTTAGTGATAAAAATGAAAAATTAATTAAATTCGGCAATTCTAATTTTTTAAAAAATCGTGTCACTAAACACAAAGAAACATATTCTAACTTTTGGTTAGTTAATTCTTTCAAAGTTGATAATAAATTACAAATTGAAAATGCGATTAAAGATAATAAATTTTTCAGTGAAAGAATACGCACGATTACCTTAAAAAATAAAAAATATGTTGAACTACTATCTGTGGAAAATGTAACTTTTTCTGAATTAGATAAAATTATTAAAGAAATTATTTGTAGTATTGAATATTCTCCTGATAATTATGTAAAAATATTACAAGAAAATAAATATTTGAAGCAGCAAATAGAAATCAAAAATGATACTAATAATATTAACAATATTATTTTATTAAAAACTGAAAATAAACATTTGAAAATTCAAAATATCAAATTAATCAAAAAACTTGATTCAATTAAAAAGAATAAAAAATATAAGGATAGTATTCTTTTTATTCAAGAAGATGATATTCATGAAGAAGAATACATTAAAACTATACAAAAAGAAGAATTTGATAATTATCTTACTAATATTAAATCATTAAATCAAAATTACTACAATAGTGAAATTAAAAAAAATAAAGAAGGGAAATACTATGACAATGAAGTTGTTTATGATAAATTAGTTGGTTCTAGAGAAGATGTATGGAATAAAAAAGCATATAAAACAACGGGTGGGTTGATTAAAAATGATTTGATCCTCAATACACGTGGCAAAATTGTTTCTAAAAAAAAATCTGCTAGTGAATCATATATTGATAGATTTAAAGTACACGGAGTAAATAAATAAATTCCATGTAATCTTTTATAGTTCAACGCATCTATCATACACTCTAACATTCGCTTCGCATCATATACAGTGACATCCTCCAGCGCCATGGGGCTAGGGTTCATGGGCTAGGGTTCGGATAGACTATATAACCCCCTATATAGGGTGATCAATAAATCGGTGACAAAAAATGGATACCGGTGATATTTTTCAATGCTTTATGCTGTTGTATTTTATAAAAGTGTTGGGAGGTTCATAATTCTCGGTAAGCATCAATTTATTGCAGAAAAGTACTCCAAAAAGTATTTTGGGTTTTCAAAAATGGACAAAAAAAATGTCCAAAAATGAAAAGGGGCGAAAGACTTTTGAAAAAAGAAAAAAGTAATACAATTGTGACTGAAATGTAAAATTAACATGTGGTTACTTAAAAAGAAATTTATTTTTTGTGATGGTAATTTTTTGTGTTTAACATACCCAATTTTTATATTTGTATATATTAAGATAAAAATGGCAACTTTAGGCAACCAAAAAACGACAAAAAACGACAAAAAACGACAAAAAAACACATTCGAAATATTGTTGTGAATATTGTGACTTTATCACATGTAAATTGACTGACTATAATAGACATTTGTTAACCCTAAAACATATTCGCAACCAAAAAAACGAAAAAAACGAAAAAAACGACAAAAAACTTTATATATGTGAAAATTGTAATAAAGAATATTGTGATAAAAGTGGTTTATGGAAACACAACCAAAAATGCCATTCAAAAGACAAGAAGGACGAATGTGAAAGTGAAGGTGAATGTGAAGAACTTGATATTTCAACAAAACAACTTGTTTTAATGTTATTTAAACAAAATAACGAGCTTCAACAATCTCTTATTGAAATGTCAAAACAAACAACATCTAACATTAATACTATTGGAAATAATAATAATAATAAGACGTTCAACCTACAATTCTTTTTGAATGAAACATGTAAAAATGCTATGAATATCAAGGACTTTGTTGACAACGTTCAATTGGATTTGGCTGACCTTGAAAATGTTGGAAAGTCTGGTTATATTGAAGGTATTTCCAATATAATCATTAAAAATTTGAATGCGTTGGAATTTGATAAAAGACCTATTCATTGTGCTGATCAAAAAAGAGAAGTTATATACATTAAAGACGAAGATAAATGGGAAAAGGAAGAAGATAGTAAACCCAAAATGAAGAAGCTTATTAGGCAAATAGCTCACAAAAATATTTGTATGTTTAAACAGTTTCGAGAGAAATATCCTGATTGTGATAGCTCTGAATCCAAGAAAAATGACCTATTTAATAAGATTGTTTATGAATCCATGGGTGGAAAAGGGGACGATGATACTGTCAAGTATAATAAAATAATTCATAAAATATCCAAACAAGTTTGTATTGATAAAGACAATATTTAAGAAAGTGGATATAATGTAGCATCCATCATACACTCTATCATACGCTTCGCACCATACACAGTGATATTCTCCAGCGCCATGGGTGCTAGGGTTCACAGAATGTTCCACGAATGTTCTGCGAATGTTCCACGAATGTTCCACGAATGTTCCACGAATGTTCCACGAATGTTCCACGAATGTTCCACGAATGTTCCACGAATGTTCTGCGAAGGTAAAGGAGGGGTCATAGGGGAACCTAAGGTTCCCTTAAAATAAAATTGAAATACTTTTCAACGAATCTTGGTAAGACATATAATTAACTAACAAGTGTCGCGAACCTAATAACAAGCAGAATGACAACAACTATGCCAACAACAATACCATCATCAATGACCCCTGAAATGTATGAGATACTCGCTAATGCCGCGCGTAACCCACCCACTTCCCAAGAAGATAGAGTCAAATACCTTGTAGCTTCTTTAACAAGAATCGTGGAAAAAGAAGCAGATTATTTCAAGTACTTCTTCTTTAACGACATTGAGGATTTTAAGACACTCGTAAACTGGGTGGACAGAAAAACCAAAGGCGAGCCTTTTACAGATGGTGAGATGCTCGGTTTGAAGGCTTTAAATAGCAGCCGAATAGCATACTTTGGATTAGCTATTTTCAAGGAGCTTGCATTAAGCATATTTGACCAAGACCAATTCTATGAAGACACAGATACACCTAAGCCTCTAAGACGTCAACGAAGACAACCAAAAGATATCCTCAAATGTAACTAGTAACATACTCCTTTATAACTGTAATTTTAACTAACTAATTCCACTTTTTTAAAGTGTTTATTGCAGAAAAGTAGTCCAAAAAGTATTTTGGGTTTTCAAAAATGGACAAAAAAAATGTCCAAAAATGAAAAGGGTATAATGACTTTGTGAAAAAACAAGTTTTGTGACTGAAATGCGATTTTAACGTGTGGTCACAAAAATAATAAATTTCATTTTGTTAGCATAATTTTTACGATTTTTTTTTGTGGAAATATTTAGGCGTTTTTAATGTAATCCTAATTGGATTACAAAAACCCACCAAAAAGATCCCAAAATTTATTTGTGAAAAATGTCACTTTAAATGCTGTAAATTGTCTGAATGGGATCGTCATATAAAGACATCTAAACATTCAAAGGATTACAATTTGGATTACAATGGATTACAACAAAACGCCGAAATAAATATCACCCAAAACCCAGAATTTATATGTAATTGCGGTAAAGTTTATAAACACAGACAAGGTTTGTATAAACATAAAAAAAATTGTAAATTTGATTCTGTTATTGATAACTCTTCTCAATCAAGTGATGTAAAGTATTTGACGTCTTTGGTCCTTGAAGTTGTAAAACAAAACCACGATTTACAAAACAAAATATTGGATATTTGTAAAATTGGTAATAATAATGCTGGTATAATTACAAACGATACTAATAATAGTAACAATAATAACAATATAAATTCTCATAATAAAGCATTTAATCTTAACTTTTTCTTGAATGAAACGTGTAAAGATGCTATGAACATAAGTGATTTTATAGAATCGGTTAAACTACAAGTATCCGACTTGGAGAATGTAGGCAAGGTTGGTTATATTGAAGGAATCTCCAATATAATCATTAAAAACCTCAATGCTTTAGACATTGATAAACGACCTGTCCATTGTACTGATCAAAAGAGAGAAGTCATGTATGTAAAAGAAGACAATATCTGGGAGAAAGAGGAAGAAGCAAATACAAAATTGAGAAAAGCAATAAGGACAATTGCGCATAAGAATATTTGTATGTTTAAGGAGTTCAGAGAGAAATATCCTGATTGTGAAGAATATGATTCCAAGAAAAACAGTCAATACAATAAAATAGTTTATGAAGCCATGGGAGGTAAAGGAGACGATGACTATGAAAAAAACACCAAAATCATAAAGAAAATAGCCAAGGTTGTTGGCATTGAAAAAGAGTAAAATCTACCTTTCTCAAAGGTAGATAAGGTGGATAAAAAAAATGGACAAATGTCCCTTTATTTGGTTAAAATTACATATCATCTATTTTATTTAAAGGGTTCAAAGGGTTCAAAGGGTTCAAAGGGTTCAAAGGGTTCAAAGGGTTCAAAGGGTTTAAACCCTTTGACACTATCTAGTAGCATCTCTAACTAACCCGCGTATAAACATGTTTTCATCATACTCATCATCTTCATCAACATCATAAAAACTATCGTCTTCATCAAAACCAATATCATTAAATTCAATATTAGCATCGTCGTATTCATCATTCGCGAATACGTTAGAAATGTCATTGTTCTCATTGTCTTCGTAATCATCGATACCAATATATCCTTTAGGGAATAAACGAGCTAATGCTTCTTTCTGTCTTAAATTGGCCCTACAGATAGGGCAAGGTAATTTGTTTTGACATACCTTGATCCTATTCCAACATGAAATACATAATTTATGGCCACATGGGGTTGTAGTCTTGGTCGTATCCAAACAAACACAGCAATCTTCTGGTTGTTCTTGGTTACATACTAAGAAATCCAATTTGTCATCTTCATTACGAGGAACAGTAAGAGATGTACTATGATCAGGGGTATAGAATAAACCCTCCAACTTATCGAATTTCATAGCATGAATATCTTTATTAATAAGCTGTAATACTTGTATATAATTTTGTAATGTATATTTTTTTGGTTTTTCAATATATGTTTTTTTAAATAAAATAGGTTTACATGTGTAAACGGTTTCCATAGTTATCAGTCTTTTTTTCTTATAGAACCAAACATTATCGCTACGAACAACCAATGACATCCCCTCATGGTTTCCGATAAAATCTAGTCGAGCACAGATTCCATCAATGTTTGTACTCGGTAAATGAATCACCCAATCATAATGTTCATCTCCTCTCTCTTTGTTGTACTTTTGAATTACCTTAGCTGTCTCTTTTTTGGATAAAACATCGGCAGGATCAGGCAAATTGTGAGTAAACAGCATTCCTCCTCTAACATAAGGTGAAGAAGGGGTTGTTGACATCTTGTTGGTAAATTTTCAAATTATTTCGCACTTATTAAATATACTTTGGCTATAATCATAGAAAAGTATTTCAATTTTATTAATATCCACCTTTGGAAAAGGTGGAGCCAAACATTAGGGTTTAACATACACTATTAGGGTTTAACATACACTATTAGGGTTTAACATACACTATTAGGGTTTAACATACAC
>Ga0114963_10003743_pt1 | contig 10409 bp, 7 predicted proteins | sample C_131016_EF_Meta_FD_87019 | JGI IMG/M metagenome (GOLD analysis project Ga0114963, IMG submission 87019) | Freshwater microbial communities from Lake Croche, Canada to study carbon cycling - C_131016_EF_MetaG | ecosystem: Environmental > Aquatic > Freshwater > Lake | place: Lake Croche, Canada...
ATCGAAGACGGCAGGCAGAGGTTGAAGAACAGGCCCTCGAAGAACCGCCAGACAAAGGTCGTCACGGGATATGGAAAACCGATCGGTCGTGCGAGGGCAGCCCAGCGGACGGCGGCGAGCATCTGGACCAGGATGCTGACGACGAAGCCCACAAACCACCAACGCCAGTCGCACTGTTCGAGCAGTAAAAGGAGCTTGGACCACTCGATTCCACGCAGGACCACCGCCATCAGTGCCAGGGTGGCCGCGGCCCGCAAGACCAGCGTCAGCCAGCCCGGGAGCCGGCGGGCGGGACGAGCGTCCACGGGATTGGCAGGAGTGTCGTTCATGCAGAAAAGGGTAGGATAGAGTGACGGAAGCGTAAACGCGGCCATGCCAGGCGACCGAGCAGCGGCGATAGAGACGCGACCCGGCATCATGGCAGCCCGGCTCAGCGGTGTCACGGGCAGCTCTGCCGGTGGAAACCGTCAGGCCGATCGCCGTAGCGGGCCGCTCCAAGCCTTTCGATGTATGATACCAACGCAGCAGGAGGACACTGAGCGACTGGGTGAGCAGATTCGAAGGCCTGGCGTCGGGCTGCCCGGTTCGGTCGGGAAAAACGTTTACCAAAGGCATGAAAGCCCGGTCGCTCTGGGTTAAAATCTGGGCTAAAACCGAGGATTCAGTCGCTCCGCACCCCTCCGTAACCCCCCACAGATCTCCCCACCGAGCCTGGGGCACCATCATGTCGGTTCCCGTTCTGCCTGTGCAGCAACAGACCGTCGAGCCAGCGGCGGCAGCTGACGCGGTCAGCGACACCGAGCGGACGTTCCCCGACGACCTCTCGCTCGGAGAATCGGTCAGGCTCCGGTGGCGAGCCCTCCTCGATGACCTCCGCTTGCCGGAGCAGAGGCAGTCGCTCCTGCTGGTCGGATCGCTGGTGGCGATGCTGATGTTCAGCTACTGGCCGGGTCTGATTCGGGCCAAGGAGTCGTGGAACAACCCGCAGTATTCCCACGGCTGGCTGGTGCCGCTGTTTGCGGTCGTGCTGCTCTTCTGGTGGCGGCAGCCGAACAGGCCGGTGAGCCTCTCGGCGCGGCTCGCGGGCCTCTCGTTGCTGATCGCGAGCCTCGCCATGCGGCTGCTCGTCGCTCGCTACCGCATCATCACGATCGACATGTATACGTTCGTGCCGGCGGTGGCGGGCGCGGTGCTGCTGGGCGGCGGTTGGAGCATGTTTCGCTGGGCGTGGGCGCCGATCGCCTTCCTCATCTTCATGTATCCCTTGCCCGACGAGGCGACCCGTTATCTGCTGGGTCCATTGCAGGCGATGGCCACGATGGTCAGCACATTTGCCATCCAGACCCTTGGGGTCGACGCCATTCGGGAGGGCAACCAGATCGTCGTCGGCGAGAGGCATCTCGGCGTCGTCGATGCCTGCAGTGGCCTGCGCATGCTCACCATTTTCATCGCCCTGTCGGTGGCCATCGTCATGCTTGGAGAAAGGGCCTGGTATGAAAATCTGGTGATCCTTGCCAGCGCCATTCCCATCGCCCTGGCCGTGAACGCGATCCGCATCACGTTGACCGGCGTGATGTACACGATCAATCCGGAGCTTGCCGAAAGAATCTTTCATGACTGGGCTGGCTACTTCATGATGCCGCTTGCCCTGGGAATGCTCTATCTGGTCCAGCAAGTCCTGGCCAGCCTGTTCGTGGCGGAAACCACCGCGGTGGCCCCGGTGATCCCGGTAACCGGGCGGCAGGCGGAAGGGTTTCGTTCGGGAGGGCTGCAGCCTGGCGGGCTGATCGATGCCCGGGGCCGCGGACGCGTGGGAGGATCGGCGGCTACCGGTTCAGCCCTGATTCCTCTGGACGCCAGAAAAGGCCCGGCGATTGAACCGGGGTCGCAGCGGCATTCAGGGTAGACTCGGTTGCAGTGGTGCTGGCTTTGCCGTGACGCCAACCGGCGGCTTCGGGCCGTTGTCCCCGCACCATCTCCGCACCATCTCCGTAAGGACGGATGAAAACGATGATCGACCCCAACGCCGTCAGGGAGAACGCTTTCCCGGGCACCTCAGCGAGCACGTCAGCGGGGCCGTCGGTCGGTGCGCTCATCGCCCACACCGGAACGCTCGCTCCTCGCCAGTCACCACTGGCGCAGCAGCCGGGGCCGCTGCTGCCCGTGGGCGGGGGGGATCAGGCGGCTGCGGGCGTGGATTATGTTCGTGCCCTCCACGCTCTGCGGCGGCGCTGGCTGCCGGCCGCGGCCCTGGGATTGCTGATGGCGATGCTCGCCGCCGTGCCGGCATGGATTTTCCTTCCCCGCGGCTACGAGGCGGTGGCCTGGCTGCGGGTGCGTGACAAGGGGGGCATGCTCTCTCAGGGTCGCGATACCGCCGAGTACGAGTCGTACAAGAAGACCCAGTTGCAACTGATGAAGAGCCCGTATGTGCTGCAGGCGTCGCTCCGAAAGCCCGGCATCGAGGGGCTGGAGACGCTCCGTGAGGCGGGGGCGGATCCGATCGGCTGGCTCTCCCGTGCGCTGATGGTGACCGCGCCACCGGAATCGGAGGTCGTGCAGGTGCGGCTGCGGGGTAAAAACGCGGACGACGTCGCCAAGATCCTCAATGCGGTGATCGCATCGTTCCTGGACGACATCGTCAACAAAGATCGTACCGAACGGCTCGGTCGCCGCGACTCGCTGGAGAAGAAGTTCAAGGAGAACATGGCCGAACTGCGGACGCGACGGGAGACCCTGAACAACCTCGCCCGAACCCTCGGCACGCGAGACAGTGCCGAGGTGGCCACTCAGCGAGGCCTGCTGATGGATCACCTGAGCACGCTCCGGGGCCTGCTCGTCCAGACGCAGCGAGACATCGCGGCCATCGACGCCGAACTGTGGATTGCCGACGCCCGTGAGAGCGGCGAGATCTCACCGGAGGAATCGCTCCCCGAAGAGATGATCGAAGCGACGCTCGCCCGCGACCCCCAGATCATCGAGCTGAAAGACCGGCTGGCCGGTCTTGAAGAGGCGATCTCGTTTCAAGAGCAGCGGAGCGCCCGGGCCGCCAGTGAGCCGGCCGTGCGACGGCTGCGGGCCCAGGGTCAGGAGCTCATCGAGCGGATCGAGGTTCGCAGCCGCGAGCTCCGCCCGGCGATCGTTTCCCAGCTCATGAACGAGGTCGTGGGGCGACGCGTGGAGACGCCGGTGGTGCTGAAAAAACGTCGGGAGATGCTCACCAATACTCTCGCGGAAACATCGAAGGAGTTTGACTCGCTCTCGAAGGAAGTCACCGAACTCGGCAAGGCCAATGCCGACATGGATGCGAGGAAAATTGAACTCGAACACCTGCAGCGGGTGACCGATCAGATCGGCATCGAACTCGAGAGCTCGGCGATCGATCTCAACATGCCCAACCGGGTCACGCTGATCGAGCCGGCCGGTGTGCCCCGCGGAAGCGACCGGCTGTTCCGTCTTCTCCTCACCGCGGTCGCAGGGCTGGCAGGCCTTGCACTCGGTGGTGGGATGATCGTGCTGCGGGAATATCTGCAGGATCACCTCAATGTGGCCAACGATGTATCGCAGCGGGTGGGTGCCAGGGTGCTCGGCACGTTTCCACAGGTTTCGAGGCTGCCCAAACGGCATGATTCCGCGGCGGCGATGGCAGAATGTGGCGACACCGTGCGAACACTCATCTCCCAAGGGGGCCGCGAGTCACCCAAAGTGATCCTCGTCACCAGTGCCGTCGAATCGGAGGGGAAGACGACATTCGCCACGCAGTTGGCGGCCAGCCTCGCCCGTGCCGACAAACGCACGCTGCTCCTCGACGGCGATCTGCGACACCCCAACGCCCATGTGCCGCTGGGGTTGGAACTTCGAACCGGTCTGCCCGAGCTGCTCCGGGGCGAATTCGGCAACGACGAGGTCGTGCAGCCCACCAGCATCGAAGGCCTGTTTGCGGTGACAGGCGGCGCCTGCGATTATGCCGCGATCTCGGCGCTCTCGCGGCCGGAGTTGGCCAGGATCATTCAGGGCTTTCGGGATTCGTTTGACCATGTCGTGATCGATGGCGGACCTTTGCTGGAGGTGTCAGACACGCTCCTGCTGGGGCAGCAGAGCGATGTTGTCATCCTGTCAACCATGCTCGACGTCAGTCGGGTGCCGCAGGTGCATGCCGCCATCGACAGGCTGCGATCGGTCGGCGGCCGACTGCTGGGGGTGATCGTGCACGGTGGCGGCGTGGCCCCGTCACGGCGGCGGTCGGCGCTGCCAGCACCGATCGTGAAGAGTGCCTAGTCGGATACTGGCCGCCAGTCTGGGATCGAGCAAACAACCGCGAGACGAACGATGAAACCAACGGGTGGCATGCTGACAGCGATCGCCGCGGTCGTGCTCGTTCTGGGGACGACCTATCTGCACGGGCGGATGACGGAACGCTGGACCGGTCGAAATGTAGCCGAAGAACTGAAGCGGGCGGCGGAGCTGTTGGAACAGCGGTTCCCCCAACACTCTGGCGACTGGGATGCCACCGAGGAATTGGAGTCAAGCCCCCAAGAGCTGAGACGGGCGGGAGCGGTCGGGCATGTGTCGCGGGCGTATGCCAACAGGCGTACGAAGGCCAGTCTGTCGGTGTTCGTGGTCTGTGCCACGCCGCACGATGCCTCGGGCCACACGCCGGATCGCTGTTACCCGGGGGCGGGATTCGAGATTGCGGAGACGGAGCATCGGCAGACGGTGCCCCTTGCCGACGGCAGCACCGTCGAATTATTTACGGGCACATTTCGCAAAGCAGATCAGACGCTCCGGGTATTGTGGACCTATGGCGTGGATCAACGATGGCTGGCCCCGCAGATTGCCCGGATCGAGTTAGCAAATGCCAAGGCTGTCTACAAACTCTACGTCATCATCGACGAGTCGAAGTTACCGCCCGGCTTGGGATCGAAGGTCTGTGGCGAATTCATGGCGTCGATCATCCCCCAGTTCGACGCTGCGCTGCGGGAGTCTGTCCGACCGGCAGATCCAGGTATATAACATCGCCCTGGAGCGGATACGCCGAAGGCTGCGGTGGATCGTCGGAACAACACTCAGCAAAAGAAAAAGTGGAAACATCACATGCCACAGAGTTCGCCCCGTGCGCTCATCACGGGCATCACCGGCCAGGATGGGTCGTACCTCGCTGAGTTTCTCCTCGACAAGGGCTACGAGGTGCACGGGCTCGTGCGTCGCTCGAGCACGTTCGGCACGCAGCGGATCGAGCATCTGTACCGAGACATCCACGACATGGATCGGCCGCTCGTGTTGCATCACGGCGACATGGCTGACGGCAACGGACTGGCGCGGTTGATTCGAGAGATCCGTCCAACGGAGGTCTACAATCTGGCTGCCCAGAGCCACGTGCGGGTGAGCTTCGATCAGCCCACATACACCGCCGACGTCACGGCTGTGGGCACGTTGCGTCTGTTGGAAGCGATTCGGGATGTGCAGGATGCCGTCGGCTACCGGATGCGGTTCTATCAGGCGTCGAGTTCCGAGATGTACGGCAAGGTGGTGGAAACGCCGCAGTGTGAAACGACGCCTTTCTACCCGCGATCGCCCTATGGGGTCGCGAAGCTTTACGCCCACTGGATCACCGTCAACTACCGGGAGAGTTACGGGCTGCATGCCTCCTGCGGCATCCTCTTCAACCATGAAAGCCCCCGCCGCGGTGAGACCTTTGTGACTCGCAAGATCACCAGGGCTGCGACGCGGATCAAACTCGGGATGCAGCAGAAGCTCTACCTCGGCAACCTCGATGCCCGACGGGACTGGGGTTTCGCCGGCGACTATGTCGAGGCGATGTGGCTGATGATGCAGCAGGAGGAGGCGGACGACTACGTCGTGGCCACGGATGAGACGCACTCTGTCCGTGAGTTTTGCGAAAAGACATTCGGCCGGTTGGGCTTGGACTACCGTGACTTCGTCGAGATTGATCCACGATATTTCCGGCCTGCGGAAGTCGATCTCCTTCTCGGCTCTGCGGCGAAGGCCCGGTCGAAGCTGGGCTGGAAGCCCAGGTGCTCGTTCGACGAACTGGTATCACGGATGGTGGATGCAGATCTTGAACTGGCTCGCAAGGAGCAGGTGCTCCTGGCGGCGGGCCATGACGGCATGGTTCCGAATCGATGAACAATCAGCAGCTGGCAAGGAAAGCAGACCGTGACCGACCTGACTCAGAAGAAGATCGTGATCACAGGAGGGGCGGGCTTTCTGGGGCAGGCCGTCCTCAGGCGGCTTCGCCAGCGGGGCGTGCGTGACGACCAGATCGTTGTGCCGCGGCGCCGCGACTGTGATCTGACCGTGGAATCTGAAGTCGCACGCCTGTACGAGGACGCCCGACCGGAGGTCGTCATCCACCTCGCTGCCGAGGTGGGAGGCATCGGGGCAAACATGGAGCACCCCGGACGATTCTTCTACGCCAACATGGCGATGGGGCTACACCTTGTCGAGCATGCCCGCCGCCGGGGCCTCGAGAAGTTCGTGCACACGGGCACGGTCTGTGCCTATCCGAAGCACTGCCCGGTGCCATTTCGCGAGGAAGAGATCTGGAATGGGTATCCGGAGGAAACCAATGCCCCGTACGGCGTGGCCAAAAAAGCAATCTTCGTGATGCTTGACGGATACCGGCGGGAGTACGGCCTGAAAAGCTCTGTCGTCGTGCCGGTGAACCTGTATGGCCCCGGCGACAACTTCGATCCGCGATCAAGCCATGTGATCCCCGCGCTCGTTCGCAAGTGCGAGGAGGCCAGGCTGGCGGGATCACCGCAGATCGTCTGCTGGGGCACGGGCGCGGCAACACGTGAGTTTTTGTACGTCGACGATGCGGCCGAGGGCATCGTGCGTGCGGCCGAGGTGATGGAGGAGCCTATCCCGATCAATTTGGGAGGTGGCACGGAGATTCCGATCCGTGATTTGGTGATCAGGATAGCGACGGCCTGTGACTTCCGGGGCCGCATCGAGTGGGATTCGTCCAAGCCCGACGGCCAGCCTCGCCGCGGGCTCGACATCTCACGAGCCCGCAGGCTTCTTGGATGGGAGCCAAAGCAAGACTTCGACACCGGGCTCCAGACCACAGTTGCCTGGAGGCGCGAGCATGGCGGAGAGGCGGACGTCGGGGTCGGCCACTCCGGCTGAGTTCAGTCCGCCGGCTCCAGTCCGCCGTGGCCGAGGATGAATTTGCGGGTGCCGGCGGAGCCGTCGAAGATCACGATGCCGACGGCGCGGGGGCCTGTCCCGCTAATCCCCGCAATGATCCCCTCGCCATATTCGGTATGCCTGACCCGCTGCCCGGTCTGATAGGTGTGCTTGGCCGGCGGCAGGCCGCCGAGTCGACTCGCCAGATCCGCGGCTCTTTCCAACGCCGCATCGAGGCTGCGCCGGCGGTCTTTGGTGGGCCGCTTCAGCGGAACGTGAGGCGGCTCGTCCTCCTCGGATCCGCCCGATTCGAGCTCCAGTACCAGACCGTCGGGGCGAAGCGTCTGGGGGCCGTCTGGCGGCGATGCCATGGCGGCATCTGTGGCCTCGTCATCGGCAACCTGCGCGTAGTCGTCAGCGCCGGCCACGCCCCATCTGGCCCAGCTTGCGTTCAAGGCCGGCGCTTCGGCACCGGTGACGACCGTCTCGCTACCGGTCATCTCGGTGAGGAACAGGCTCGGCGCGGAGATCCGGCGGGCACCGCGATAATCACGCATGCGGGCGGCACTGGCGTGCACCTCCTCCCGACCTCGCGTGATACCGACGAACACCAACCGACGCTCCTCCTCCAGTTGCTCAGGCTGATCGATGCTCCGCTCGTGGGGCAGGATCCCATCCTCCATCGCCACCAGGTACACCACCGGGAATTCCAGCCCCTTCGAGGCGTGAAGTGTCATCAGCGAGGCCCGGTTTTCCTGGGCGTCCCAGACGTCGGTGTCCGCCACCAGCGCCGTAGTTTCGAGAAAGGCTCCCAGGGCATCGGTGTCTGGTGTGGTGGGCTCGAACGATTCGTCGCACTGACGGGCGGCGGTGACGAGTTCCTCGACGTTGGCGAGCCGGTCCTCCCCACCCTCGTCGCCGCCGTCCTCGGCGAGCATCCGGCGGTATCCCGTCTTGTCGAGCACCGCCTCGAGCAATGCTGCCACGCTGCCATTCGGCCCCCCGGCCTGGGATGCCAGTTCGCCGTGGAGTCGCGCAAACTGCACGAGCGACGAACCGGATCGCTTCGAGATGCCCGGAATCCGCGACGCCTCAGCCGCAGCCTCGAGCAGGCTGGCTCGCTGATCACCCGCCCACGACAGCAAGTGGTCGAGCGACTGCTTCCCGATGCCGCGTGGGGGGACGTTCACGACCCGCAGCAGTGCCTCGTCATCACGGGGATTCTTCAGGAGACGAAGCCATGCGACCACATCGCGGATCTCACGCCGCTTGAAGAACTCAAGCCCCCGCACCAACTGGTAGGGCACGCCACGGCTGCGGAGGGCCACCTCCAACGACCTCGAGAGGGCGTTTGTGCGAAAGAGAATGGCAACATCACGCGGGGCGCGGGAGCCACTGGCGACCGCTCCGGCGATTTCGTCCGCAATCCGCTCGGCCTCGTCGTGGCTGGAGGCATCGAGCACGATCCGCACCGGCGGCCCCGGGGGAGCGTCGGTGATCAGCCGCTTCGGTTTGCGTCGGCTGTTGTGGGCGATGAGCCGGTCGGCGGTGCCGAGAATATTGGATGTGCTGCGATAGTTGTGCTCGAGCTTGACGACCGTGGCCGTCGGATAGTCACGCTCGAATTCGAGGATATTGCGGATGCTCGCCCCCCGCCAGCCGTAGATCGCCTGATCGGGATCGCCTGTCACCGCGATGTTGGGGTGATCGATCGACAGCCCCCGCACGATGCAATACTGCACGGCGTTGGTGTCCTGGTATTCATCGACCAGAATCCAGCGGTGTCGCGCGTCGAGCATCCGGCGCAGTTCGGGGTTGTCCATCAGCAGACGGGCGATGTGCACGAGCAGGTCGTCGAAATCGACCGAGTTTGCCTCGAGCATCATCTGCTGATAGACGGGCCACACTCGCTTGGCGACCTCTTCGACTGGCCTGCCCCAGCGGGGCTCGAACGACTCCGGTGTGGTCAACTCATTCTTGGCCCTGCTGATCACCCCTCCCACGCGATCGATCGGTGTGTGCGTCAGCGAAAGCCCGAGTTTCTTGGTGGCTCGTTTGAGCAGGCTGCCGGCATCGTCGGGGTCGAGGATCGAGTAGTCGCTGGTCAGGCCGACGAGACGGGCGTTTCTCCGAAGCAGGCGGGCCGCGAAGCGGTGAAAAGTGCCCATCTCCACAGGTTGCGGGCCGACGAGTTCCGACACCCGTCGCCGCATCTCGTCGGCTGCCTTGTTCGTGAACGACAGCGCCACGATCTGTTCTGCCGGAATGCCACTGGCAATCAGGTGCGCGATCCGGTGGGTCACGACGCGGGTTTTGCCGCTGCCGGGGCCTGCTAGCACGAGCAGCGGTCCCTCGACGTGCGTTGCCGCCCGCTGCTGCGCGGGGTTCAAACGATCGAGGGAAAGAGACTGAAAATGGGCGGGCACGGGATTGTCGCGTGGGATGCAGACCGTGGGCGGCCCTGAGGGCACGAGGACGCAAGCGGTCCAAAGGTAGCCGGATTCCAATTGTTTGGAGTATATTCAGAGAGTCATACTCGCGGGCGCGGTTGCCCGCTGGATCACGTAATTCATCTCGCACGGGAGGGAACCCATGCCCCGCATTCCTTACAAAAACCTGACGCAGTCCGACGAAATGGCAGAGAAGCTCGAAATGAGCACCGCCGAGATTGGGCTGTCTGTCCGCACGACCAACTGTCTCGAGGAAAAAGGCATCTTCACGGTCCATGACCTGCTGAACTGCACCCGTGCCGATCTTCTCTCGATCTCAAACTTTGGTGAAAAAACCTTGGAAGAGGTCTATCGTTCACTGGAAAAGATCGGATTTTATCGCACCAGCCCCGCGGTGCCGGCGGGAACCGATGGGCCCCGGTCGCTCCGTGGCATGGTCGGCGGTGGTGCCGATGATCGTGCGCATGGGCCGGAGGAGACCGCAGAGGCCTGCAGCCAGGCTTGATCCGCGAGCGTCGGGACTTTCGGACGTGAGGCGGGCAGCTTCTGCGATGCGGACTGCATCGGGCCGAGCGTCGGAAGACAATACCGTGTCGTCCCGAAGGAGGCCGTGTCGTCCCGCAGGAGATCGATTGTGAGGCTGCCGCGACTGTTTGCCAAAAAACGCGGGCATCGCCGGACGGGCTCCCGAGAATGGGGAGTTGTCGGCGATGGTCTCTTTCACGGCACGCTGCTGATTGCCGGGTTGTGTTTCGGAGGGCTGCTGGTTTCCGGTGTGGCCGCTCCGGAGTGGCGGATCAACCACGA
>Ga0114963_10003744_pt1 | contig 10407 bp, 9 predicted proteins | sample C_131016_EF_Meta_FD_87019 | JGI IMG/M metagenome (GOLD analysis project Ga0114963, IMG submission 87019) | Freshwater microbial communities from Lake Croche, Canada to study carbon cycling - C_131016_EF_MetaG | ecosystem: Environmental > Aquatic > Freshwater > Lake | place: Lake Croche, Canada...
CATCGTCGATCCCACGGTGATCGGCATCGGCCGCTACATCCCGCGCATCGCGCGGGTGGCCGCCCGAACCGATCTGCAGATCGTGGTGGCCACCGGGGTCTACACCTACAACGACGTTCCGATGTTTTTCCACTTCACCGGTCCCGGCACCGCACTGGACGGCCCGGAGATCATGGTCGATCTGTTCGTGCGCGATATCACCGAGGGCATCGCCGATACCGGCGTGAAGGCGGGGATCCTCAAGTGCGCCACCGATGAGCCGGGCCTCACGCCCGGGGTCGAGCGAGTGTTGCGCGCGGTCGGTCAGGCCCATCGAGCCACCGGGGTGCCGATCACCACCCACACCCACGCACATTCCCGGCGTGGCCTCGATCAGCAGCGGATCTTCGCCGAGGAGGGCGTGGACCTGACCCGGGTGATCATCGGACACAGTGGCGACACCACCGATCTTGACTACCTGGAGGAATTGGTCGACGCGGGATCGTATCTGGGAATGGATCGGTTCGGCCTGGACAACATCCTGAGCTTCGACGACCGGGTCGACACGGTGGCACGGATGTGCGAACGCGGTCACGCCGGGAAGATGGTGCTGGCGCACGATGCGTCCTGTCACATCGATTGGCTGCCGGAGGCCGCGCTGCCGCTGGTCCTGCCGAACTGGCATTACCTGCACATCCACAACGACGTGCTGCCCGCCCTGCGCAAACGCGGCGTCACCGAGGAGCAGATCACCACAATGCTGGTGGACAACCCCCGCACCATCTTCTCGCACGGCGGCGCCTACTAGTGGCTGCCGCCGAACCAGTACCGCCGATCGGGGCCGCGCTGAGCCGGTTGGCCGCAGAGGATCCCGACCGGTCCGCCGTCACCTGCGACGGTCGCACGCTGACCCGCGGACAACTGGAGGCGGTGACCAACCGGCTGGCTCGGGCCTACGCCGAACTCGGCGTGGCACAGGGTGATTACGTCACCATCGCGCTACCCAACTCAATTGAATGGGTTCAGGCAGTGGTGGCGACGTGGAAACTCGGTGCCGTCCCGCAGCCGCTGTCGGCGCGGCTACCCGATGCCGAATACTCCGACCTGCTCGACCTGCGACCGCGGGCGCTGCTGGTCGGCCGGGCCGATCCGCGCGGTGTGGTGACATCTGTTCCCGGCGACTTCTCGCCGCGCGCGGATCTTTCCGACGCCCCACTGCCCGAGGCGGTTTCGCCGACGTTGAAGTCGATGGCCTCCGGTGGCAGCACCGGCCGGCCGAAGCTGATCGAGGCCGGCGGCGACAGCCGCTTCCAGGGCGACCTGGTGGCGGCGATCATGGGCAACCTGCCCACCGACACCCAACTGGTGTCGGTTCCGCTGAGTCACAACACCGGCTTCACCTCAGCCACCATGGCACTGGCCACCGGCCAGCACCTGGTGCTGATGCCCCGGTTCGACCCAGAATCGTTTCTGCGACTGATCACCGAACACCGGGTCAACTACCTGGCGACCGTGCCGACCATCATGCAGCGACTGCTGCCGGTTTACCGTGCCGACCCGGACAGCTTCGATCTGTCATCGGTGCGGCGGTGGTGGCACCTGGCCGCGCCGTGCCCGCCCACCGTCAAGGAGGCCTGGATCGAGATCCTCGGCCCCGAGGTGGTCTGGGAACTCTATGGCGGCACTGAACTTCAGGCTCTGACCTTCATCAGCGGCACCGAATGGCTGACGCACCGCGGATCGGTCGGCCGGGTGGTATCCGGTGAGATGAAGGTGCTCGACGATGACGGTGCTGACTGCCCGCCGGGTGTCGTCGGGGAGATCTACATGCGTCCGCGTCCCGGCAGTCAGCCGACCTATCGCTACATCGGCAGCACCGCGAAAACCCGGGATGGCTGGGACTCCCTTGGCGATCTCGGTTGGTTCGACGACGAGGGCTATCTGTATCTGGCCGACCGTCGGGTCGACATGTTCACCGTCGGCGGGCGAAACGTCTACCCGGCCGAGATCGAGAATGCACTGTCCGAACATCCGGCAGTGCTGTCGTGTCTGGTGGTCGGCGTTCCGCACGAGGATCTCGGCCAGGTTCCGCACGCACTGGTGCACGCCTCTCGAGACGGCACGGCACTCGATGAGTCGGCCGTCGCGGCATTTGTCGCCGAACGCCTCGCTGACTACAAGGTGCCGCGCAGTGTGGAATTTGTCGATACGCCACTGCGTGACGATGCCGGCAAGGCCAGGCGGACGGCTGTGCGCGATGAGGTGCTAGCACGCCGGACGGCCGGCGTGCGGGAGTTGTAGCACGCCGGACGGCCGGCGTGCGGGAGTTGTAGCACGCCGGACGGCCGGCGTGCGGGAGTTGTAGCACGGCTGCAGGCACAAGCGCGCTGGCGTCAGCGCGCGATCACGGGCACAAGCGCGCTGACGTCAGCGCGCGATCACGGGCACAAGCGCGCTGACGTCAGCGCGCGATCACGGGCTCAGGGGCATCGGTGACGGAGCTGTCCAGCGGGGGCGGCAGCGCACCATCGCGTCGGCCGCGCCGATATTCCCAGCGGCGCAACGCATTTCGGCACGGCGACTCGATCAGCGCATAGCTGACCGCCGCCATGGCGAAACCCAGCACCGTTGTCAGAGCCAACACCACGAAGAAGTTTCCGGTGAACATGAACTTGCCGACCATCGGGAAGACCATCACCAGTGCGGCCAGATGCCAGACGAACAGTCCATAGGACCAGCGACCGAGAACCACCATGACCGGACTGCCCAGAATGCGGTGCGGGGTGCCGGGGCGGTCGAGCACCAGTGGTGCAAGCAGTGCGCCGGCGACGATGGCGCCCATTGACGTCCGCACCACGAACTGGCTGAGGGTGGCCGGAACCAGGTCCTCCGGCCCGGCCAGGGGCGATGCCGAAATCAGATAAGCCACCAGTGCGATGCCGGTGATGGCCGGCCAATTGCGCGCCAGTCGATGTGGTCTGCCGACCGGGCTCACCGTCCACTCCGCAAGCAGCATCCCGGCCGCGAACCAGGACGCGTACGCCGGGGGCCAGTTGAGAAAGTTCACGCCCGTGGCGGTGTGGATGGGCAGCAGGCCCCACCCGAGACTGAGCAATGCCACCGCCGCGATCACCGGCACCCGGGCGCGGATAGGCAGCCGATAGGCCGCCCACGCCAGGATCGGCAGCGCCAGATAGAAACTGACCTCCACCGACAGGCTCCACATCTGAGTCAGTCCGGCCGTCAATGTCAACGGCACATACACCTGGGTCAGGGTCAGGTTGGCCAGCCAGACGGTGGGGCTGGCGTGGTTGGCCTCGGGCAGCAGCGTCAGGATCACCACCACGGCGAACAGATAGCCCGGCATGATGCGAACCAGCCGGGACCGCAGATAGTGTCCGGTGGCGGGCCGATGACGCAGTCCGCGCGCGGCCGCCGCATGACCGCGCCACAGCAGGAAGCCCGACAGCGCGAAGAACACCGCGACGGCCAGATCGAATCGGTGCAGCAAACGTCCCACCACACCGCCTGAGGTGCCGGTCTGGAACGCCACGTGGGTGAGCACCACTCCCAGGGCCGCGCACGCCCGCATACCCTCGACCGCCGGCAGGAAGCTCCGGGTGCCACCGACCTGATCGGTCACGGGTTTCATAGCTATCCAGTGTGCCCGTGCGTGGGTGACCACTGGCACCCCGGTGGGCTTCGAGATAACGTCGTCGCTGCCGACGCCCGTCCACGTCGGCAGCGGCTACGGCGGTGAATCGGACTGGTTGCACGGCTCCTGGAAGGCCGGCATGTTCATCGAAAGGCGCACCTGCGACATGACCGACCCGGCCGCTAACGCCCGATCCGGCTTCTGCGTGATCGACCACGTCGCGCATGAGGCACTCGGCCGCCATGATCCCTCGGAATTCGGCAACTGGATCGGAGTCGCGCCATGACAAGCCGCAGACCCGGTGGCTGGTTTTTTGAGCGGGAAAGCGTCGAGTTCATTCGCACCATGACCCTGATGGACGCCATCTTTGGGTTCGCGCTGACGCTGCTGGTCGTCGACCTCGAAGTACCACCGCCCGCCGAGTGGCAAAGCCTGCACATCCTGCTGGGTGGCGGTATGGGCGAGCGACTCATCGCCTTCCTCATCAGCTTCCTGGTGATCGCGGGCATGTGGGTGCTCAACCATCAAGTGCTTTCGCTGTTTCACGCCCTCGACGCCCCCACCGTCCGGATCTGCATCTACCTGGTGGCACTGGTGATTTTCGTCCCTTTCACCACCAGGGCCGTGAGCGCTCCGGACCCGTACAAATATCCGCTTCCGACTGCTGTCTTCGCCGCAAACGTCGCCGCGATCGCACTCGCCACGGTGGCGCTGGTCCTGGTCGGCAGGGCGCGCGGGCTCACCGATAATCCGCTGCCCAAACCAGGCCTGATCGCTCACTCGCTTGCGGTCGCGATGGTCTTCCTGATTTCGATCCCGATCGCCTACCGGTTCGGCCCGAACCCGGCCCAGTGGTCCTGGCTGTCGCTGGCCCTCATCAGCCCGGCGGTGAGTTTTCTGGCCCGGGCGCGGACCTACCGCCAGCAGGGTTGACCCACCCGCGTTGATTCGCAGAGAACGGTTCGGGTTCGTCGGCATTGCACGGCGGGGGGGAATCCCCGCAGCGGAAGGCCCACTTCAGGGTCTGCTGTTAGGGTCAGTCGGGTTTGACGGACATCTTTGACGGACGACACCGAGGAGGCCAGGGCAGCGTGAATCGCGCAAGCATGCTGCGTCTCGCGGCGTTGACCATCATGGGTCTCGGTGCCGCACTGCTGACCGCCGCCCTGCTGCTCACCACCTACACCGCCGGCAAAATCCAAAAGATTCCGCTCGATATCGACAAAACACTCGTCAGTAGCGGGTCGGGCACAGCACTGGATCCGGCGTCGCTGCAGGCCACGCGATTCGTCATCGACAAGAACATCCCCCTGGTCTCCCAGCAGGCCGTCACCGTCGAGACCCCGGCCAATGCGCAGGTGGTGACCTTTCAGGTCGGCACGACCGTCCGGCGCACCGACAAGCAGTTGGACAATGGATTGCTGCTGGCCATGGTCGATACCGTGACACTCAACCGCCACACCGCCGAGGCGGTTTCCGATGATGAGCGCCCCGGTGGATCGGTACAGAAGCCCCGGACCATTGAGGACGACAAGCCATCGACCAATATCGCTCTGCCGCACGAAGGCCTGGCCTATCGGTTTCCGTTCGACACCGAGAAAAAGTCGTATCCCTTCTTCGATCCGATCGCACAGAAGCCCTTCGACGCCAATTACGACGGCGAGGACGACGTCAACGGGCTGACCACCTACCGGTTCACCCAGAACATCGGCTACGACGCGGACGGCAAGCTCGTCGAGCCGATCAAATACGCCTCGCTCTACGACAAGAACGAGGAAGGCGAAGTCACCGCGCGGGCCGAACTGTGGGGCCTGCCCGGCGACCCCTACGAGCCGGTGACCATGACCCGGTTCTACGCGGCGCAACGCACCTTCTGGGTCGACCCGGTGACGGGCACCGTGGTCAAAGCCGAAGAGCACGCCAACCACTACTACGCGCGCGATCCGCTGCGGCCCGAAATGGCACTCGCCGACTACAAGGTGACGTCCACCGAGCAGACCGTCGAGTCGCAGGTGGCCTCGGCCCGAGACGAGCGCGACCGGCTGGCACTGTGGTCGCGGATCCTGCCGATCAGCCTGGCCGCGACCGGTCTTGTCGCCCTGATCGGTGCCGCCCTACTGGGAGCGTTCAGCCTTCGCGTCGAGTCGGCACTGGCCGAACCGGGTGTGGACGACATCGAGTTGGGAATCTTCGGCAGGGACGAGACCGGTCCAATGCCCGCCGCCCAGGCGCCGACCGAGAAGATCCCCACCCGGCGACCGGAGCCCCCGACCGCGCGGCGGTGAACATCTCCGTGCAGCGCGCGGTGAGATGGGCAGCGCCCGGCTACGCCATGGCACTGACCCTTGCCGTCACCGCACCACTGCTGGCACCGGGTTACCTGCTGGTGCGCGACGCGGTGTCGACACCCCGGTCCTATCTGTCCGACGCCGCCCTTGGTCTCGGTGAATCTGCCCCGCGCGCGGTGCCACAGGACGCCGCCGTCGCCGTGCTGTCGGCCGCCATCGACGGCGGCGTGGTCGTCAAGGCGCTGTTGATCGCCGCGATGTTCCTCGCCGGCTGGGGTGCCGCCCGACTCGCGGAGCAACTGCTGCCCGACGCCGGAGTGGGCGGCCAACTGGTGGCCGCCACGGTCGCGGTGTGGAATCCCTTTGTCGCCGAACGGCTTTTGCAGGGTCACTGGAGTCTGCTGCTTGCCTACGGCACCCTGCCCTGGGTGGCCGCAGCCGTGGTGCGGTTGAGAACCGGGCCACCCGCGCGCGCCGACTGGGTGGCGGTGGTGTTCTGGATCGCGCTGGCTGGGCTCACCCCGACCGGGGTGATGCTGGCGGCCGTCGTCGCGCTGGTGTGCGTCACGACCCCCGGTACGGGAGTCGGCCGGATCCGCTGTAGCGCAACTATTTTGGTCATCGCTGTACTGGCGGCGCTGCCATGGCTGACCGCGTCGGTGATCGGCAGCGGTCTCGGCAACTCACAGACCGCCGGTCTGGCACCGTTCGCGGCCCGCGCCGAACCGGGTCTGGGCACCCTCGGCAGCCTGGCCGGTCTGGGTGGCCTCTGGAACGCCGAGGCCGTACCGCATTCGCGCACAACTATATTCGCGTTGGTGGCCACTGTGGTCCTGCTGACTGTGGTGGCGTGCGGGATTCCCGCACTGCTGCGCCGGCCCGGGGCGGAGCCACTACTGGTTCTTGCTGCGGTGAGCGTGTTGCTGGTCGCCGCGATGGCCACCGCGCCGGGCATCGCGGTGTTGCGCGCACTGGTCGAAGCGGTGCCGGGTCTGGCGGTGCTGCGCGACGGTCAGAAATGGGTGGCTCTGGCAATGCCGGGTTACGCACTGGCCGGTGCCGGCGCGGTGCTGACCCTGCGCCGGTGGATGGGAACGGGTATTAGTGCGGTGCTGTGCGCCGCCGCGGTGATCGCGGTACTGCCCGACCTCGCCTGGGGCGTGGGCGGGAAAATCGTCCCCGTTCACTATCCGCAGGGTTGGGCGGCGGTGGCGGCCAGAATCAACGCCGATCCGCGGGACGTCGCGGCACTACCCCCGGAAACCATGCGGCGATTCGATTGGGCCGGGCCGGTACCGGTACTCGACCCACTGCCGCGGTGGGTTCGCGCCGACGTGCTGTCCACCGGCGACCTCGTCGTCTCCGGGCGCACCGTGGCCGGTGAGGGCACTCGTGCCCGCGAGGTGCAGCGACTGCTGTCGTCCGGCGCCGACGCTGAGGCGTTGGCGGCAGCCGGGGTGGGCTGGGTGGTCACCGAAACAGGTTCTGCCGCAAAGCCACTGGGCCGATTGGCGGTCGACTACTCCGATGCCGATCTGACGCTCTATTCCGTCGGCGGTGCGGATTCGGGTGCACCCCGGTGGAAGCGGAACATGGTGATCGCCGCCCATCTGATCTGGGCGGGGATGCTGGTGATCGCTGCCGCGATCCTGGCCGCCGCTGCGTCCCGGCGGCGCGCTCAGTCCTGCTCGCCGCCGTCTTGATCGCCGCCGTTCTGATCGTGGCCGTCCTGATCGTGGCCGTAACGCAGGCGGTATTCCCGGTTACGGTCGGCATCGCGCTCACGCTCGGCCTCGTGGACGAGGTCGGGATCCAGACCGTGCTGGCGAAGTCGGTGGGCGCGCCAGATCTTGTCGAGTGCGTGGGCGAAGTACACGCACGGCAACAGCAGCAGCAGTGACATCGCCAGGTGCATGCCGAGGGTGGCCGGGATCAACCACAGCGGTGCCACGACCAACGCCGCCGGAATCATCACCCGCACCAGGTTTCTCGTCCGCGCGCCGTCGCCGGCCAGGTCGTGGCGCACCCAGTCGCGATACCGGGCGGGCAGGATTTTCCCGTAGCAGTAGGCCAGGTAGTGAACTGGGTTTGGCCGGGTGAGGTTGGCGCTCATGGGGTTTCGATCACACCGTCGAGACAACGCCGCTGATCCGGTGCCCGGAGTGCACCGATTCCAGCACGGTGCGCATGGCCGACGCACTCTGCGGCCAGGAGAATTCACGACTGCGCGCTGCCGCCTTGGCGCCGAGTTCGTCACGAAGAACACGGTCGGTCAGGAGTTGCTCGAAGCGGTCCACCAACTCGGCGTGGCTGTCAACGAGCACGCCGGTGACCCCGTCGACCACCGAATCAGTCAGGCCACCCGCGCAGCGGTAACCGATCGTAGGCACACCGTGCTGGGCAGCCTCTATGACGGCCAGCCCCCAGCCCTCTTTGACTGAGGGCAGCAGATGAACCCAACACCGTTGCACCACAGCGTGTTTGGTGACGTCATCAACGTGGCCGTGAAAGGTCACCACATCCGAGATGCCCAGCTTCTCGGCTCGTCGCACCAGGCGGTCCTGCCACCAACCGCCCCCGATCACATCGAGGTGCAACTCCGGTATCCGGGTACGCAGCACCGCGACGGCGTCGAGGGCGTCCTCGATCTGCTTATGCGGCACCAGCCGGGACAGCACCACCGCTCGCGGAGTGGTTGACCGCTCGCCGGTCAGGGTATCCGGCGGTGCCTCATCGAGGCCGTTGCGAACGACAGCCACCCGGTTCGCGTCGACGCCGAGGTCGGTGAGATCGCGCACCGACGGCAGCGACACCGTGACGTACTGGTTGTCGCGATGCAGACGCGGCGAGAGCCAGGACTCCACGAACCAGCCGAACCGGGCCAGGAATCGTCCGGCGACCGGCCATTGGTCGCGGTGACAGTGGTGGACCAATACGACGACACGACGCCCGAAGGCCAGTCGCGCCAGGAACGGCAAACCGTTCTGACTGTCGATCACCACATCCGGCCGCGAACGCCGCAGCGGACCCAGACCGATCCGGGAAGCAACCATCGCCAGTCCGGCCCAGATGTACACGGTGTAGCGCCCCCCGGCGCGGCTGATGTGCACGCCGTCGACCACATCCCGGCGCAGGGCGCCCGCATACCGGGCGGTGCGCAGCGTGACGTCGATCCCCCCCGCGGCCAACTGTGCACCGATGCGCTGCAGATAGGTTTCGCTACCGCCACCCTGCGGATGTCCGGTGTCGCGCCAGCACAGCAACAGCACTGAGCGGACGGGGGCGGGCATCCGGCCAGCTTATCTCTGGCAAGGTGAGCGTCGATGGCCGTCACCGACGTGTTCGCCCGACGGGCCACCCTGGCCCGATCCACCCGGCTGCTCGCACAGTTCCGGTACGAGCAAAGCGACCCGGGTCGCTTCTACGGCGCACTGGCCGCCGACACCGAGGCCATGGTTTCCGACCTGTGGCAGGCCGGTCACTCATCGGACCATCGCGGGCGCACCGTCCTCGACGTCGGCGGTGGCCCCGGCTATTTCGCGCGCGCCTTCACCGATACCGGCTGGAACTACGTCGGCGTCGAACCCGACCCGACCGAGATGCACGCCGCCCACGCGGTGCGCGGCGGGCCGGGCACCTTCGTGCGGGCGTCGGGGTTGGCACTGCCGTTCGCCGACCACAGCGTCGACGTGTGCTTGTCCTCCAACGTGGCCGAACATGTGTCGCGGCCCTGGCAACTGGGCGCGGAGATGCTGCGGGTCACCCGGCCCGGCGGCTTGGCGATCCTGTCCTACACCGTCTGGCTGGGGCCATTCGGTGGCCACGAGACCGGCCTGTGGCACTACCTCGGTGGCGCCCGCGCGGCCCAGCGATACACCCGCCGGCACGGCCGTCGGCCCAAGAATGACTACGGGTCGTCACTGTTCGCCGTCTCGGCCGCCGACGGTCTGCGCTGGGCCGCTTCCACCGGCGCACTGGTCACCGCATTCCCCCGGTACCACCCCCGATGGGCGTGGTGGCTGACCTCGCTGCCCGCGGTGCGGGAGTTTCTGGTGAGCAATCTCGTGGTGGTGCTGCGGCCCCTGCAACCCGATGACTGAAACTTGTTCTCGTCGGCGCTCCGGATCGGTAATGTGGCCCGCATGACGCAGACCGCTTACAAGACTGAGTACGACAAGTTGTTCATCGGCGGCAAGTGGGTGGCGCCGTCGACATCCGAAACGATCGAGGTCCACTCGCCGGCGACCGGTGAGTATGTCGGCAAGGTCCCGATGGCCTCAGCGGCCGATGTCGATGCCGCCTGCGCCGCGGCGCGTAAGGCCTTCGACGAGGGGCCGTGGCCGCGGATGACACCCGGCGAGCGTCAGGCGGTGATCGCCAACGCGGTCAAGCTGATCGAGGATCGCGACGACCTGTTCAAGTTCCTGCTCAAGGCCGAGACCGGCCAGCCGCAGATGATCGTCGACATGATGCAGTACGGCGCGG